>Ga0129336_10001107_pt1 | contig 16094 bp, 19 predicted proteins | sample CPB6_02_DNA_FD_96878 | JGI IMG/M metagenome (GOLD analysis project Ga0129336, IMG submission 96878) | Freshwater to marine salinity gradient microbial communities from Chesapeake Bay, USA - CPBay_Sum_0.6_0.2_DNA | ecosystem: Environmental > Aquatic > Marine > Coastal | place: USA: Chesapeake...
CCGCCGATGACAAGGCCCATCGTATCAAGCGCAGAATCGGAAACACATGACATTGTTAGTGCAGACGCAGGAAACGTATAAATCCCGCCGCCATTATCCCAAACTGTCTGATAGGTTGTGCCAAAAGCCGATGCAGTAGCGAACCGATGAATTGCTTGGCAATCAGGATGAATCCCGCGATTTGCGTCCAGAAATACGTTTCGACTCGATGAGCCGTTAAGGTTCTGGATCGCCACGAATCAGTCCTTTTTCTTAAATCTTGAAATCAATCCTTGGAATGTCTTGGTTTCATAAATTCGAATCAGTGACCAGATCAAAGAAAATAAAGCGGCCAAGGCTGGTAACGCACCCCAAAGGGTTCCTACAACGGTTGTAATGGAGGCCATGTCAATAACGAATTTGGTGTGTTCATCAAAGTTCAATGACATTTTCGACCTCCATTTAACCCGTTTTACCGCATTTCATTGCTCGACGGAACTGTTTTCCTGACCTTGTGATTTAGCAATTTGCTCCTCGGCCTGTGTTTTAATCTTTTGAATCAGGGCAGCAACCTGAACAAATGGTCCATTGCCGAGAGCCTGAAGGATTGTGTTAATTTCTTGAATCGTAAGTTCGAGTTTCACTTTGTCCATCCTGCTTGAATTAGTTGTTCTTCTGTTGGCTCTGCATGAACGGGATGATCCCATTTTTCAATATAATCACCACGCCCATCGCTATCATTTCTCAACGAAATAACCGTCTCAAAATCTGAATCCTGAAGGTCAGGATAAATAGCCAAGATTGTTTGATAAATATCCATGTTATGCACCTCTCAAAAGGCAAGCTGAGAAATATGATGTTTGATCTGTTGAATTAGCAGAAGTAAACGTCAAGGTTCCTGTTCCGTTTATGTTACCCCATAGTTCAAGATAATCAGTTGAACCATTCATATAAATTATATCTGAAACTGTGATTGATGTATTGTTTCCCGCTGTAAGACTTGCTGTAATTTGCGCTCTTTTAGATGGAGAACCATTTTTATAAATGTAACCCGCTATGCTTGTAAAAGTTGTTGTTCCTGTTCCACGCAAACTTCCATTTACTTGATAATAACCTGCCACTGTTGGTGTAAAGCGATAGTTTGTTGTATCAAAATTGCTATTTGTATCAAAATTTTCAGTATCAATAGCAACTTTTGTTTGCGTTGCAGTTGTTACCGTTTGAGATGCTGAAGCATAAGCACTAAACGCAGGACCAGCACCTACAATCTGAGTTGCGCCTTGCGGATATGTGATACCAGATGTTCCATCGATAAGAATAGTCATGGTTTATGCACCTCTCACAAGGCAAGCTGAAAAAAATGTTTCATTTGTTATGGTCAATGTTCCGCTTCCACTGATATAACAATAAAGTTCAATGTAGTCAGTGGAACCATTACAATAAACAATGTCAGACATAGGCGCATAACCGCTGGTGTTATTTCTTGGCGCACCATACGCATAAGTGTAAGACGTTCCGTTTTTATAAATCATAGTTCTAACGTAACTAAGGCTTGTTCCAGCGGTTGCCCCGATTGAAGCGTTAACCTGATAATACCCATCAACCGTGGGAGTAAACCTAGACGTGGCGTAATTACTGTTGGTGTCAAAATCCTCTACAAGAGTTATTTTTGTGGCAGTGACGTTATTGACAGTTTGCGCTCCACCAGCCATAGCATGAACGGCAGGGCCAGCCGCATTGAGCGTTCCAGTTTGAGCCGCCACAGTTACGGTATTAGTTCCTGCTACCGATGGAACTGTTAAAGTTACCGCGCCAGATGTATCGCCTGAGATTACTACTGATGACATGATATTTCTCACTCATACATGATGTTGATAGTGCCAGCGTCAAATGTATCCGTGCCATTAACAGTAGTAATGCGAAGCCGATCTAATGTCCCAGTAGTGGTTTTACCACCAGCAGAAAAAACAACCGAACCAGAACCAAGTGCCTCAACACTTTGCATTACCCAGATATTTGATCCAAGAGTACTTATTATCATAGAACCATAATGTGTCGAAGCGGCAACTGTTGATTGAGTAAAAAGAAAACCAGCAGATGAAGTAGCGCCAGTTCCGCCATTATTAGCACCGGAATTATATCCTGAGCTTTCAATTCCACCGGAATACCCAAGTTGAACTAAAATATTTGACGTTCCACTAGTTGAAACACCGCTAAACATAACTGTGATGCGCTTCACCCAAGACGGGATACCAGTAAAATTGATAGCTGTTCCTGATGTAGATGCTTGCGCTGTAGAAGCTGTAAGTAATGGGTTATATGTTGTTCCATCAGACTGAAACTCAATAGAACCAGATGTGTCAGATGTAATCTGTAAACCAGATGAAGTCGAAGCGTTAATTGTTACAGTCATTAGATCACCACCCATCTTGAGCCTGATGGAACTGTTACAGTAGCACCAGAACTGATTGTTACCGGACCAACGCAATGAGCGTTCTGTCCTGACGGAATTGAATATGTCGTTGATACCGTTTTAGAGTTTAGATAAAATACCGTGTCAGTTCCACCACCAGTAGCACCTCCGCCGATATTTCCCCAAGCTGATCCGTTATATCCTTCAAAGGATGTCGTTGTCGAATTGAAACGAATATAACCTGTCGCGCCAGTTGGCCGTTGAGCAGTCGTTCCTACAGGAACAAGGATAGCATCCGTTCCTGAAACTGCTAATTTAACGGCTGGCGAAGTTGTTCCAATCCCTACTTTGCCGCTGGAGTCGATGCGCATGCGTTCCGCGTTTGATGTTCCAAAAATTAAGTTTGCAGAATTTCTGTTGTAAACATACGCATCATTACCAGACAGTATTAAATCAAAATAGTTTGTTCCGTTGTACATACGGTAGTTGGTTTGATTTGCGTTTGCCATAACAACAGCAATGCCACTACCTGACGTGGTTGGCGAACTCGTCCCAATCCCTACGTTACCGGAGGAGTCGATACGCATACGTTCAGTATTAGCCGTGTAGGAAGCTAATATCTGGTTTGTGCCATCCATATATATGCCAGAACGAACTTGTGAGTTTGTTCCGCCAGCATACGAATACACGTATGATGCAGCGGAAGCCATGTAATTGTTAGATGTTTGAATGTTTCCACTAACATCCAATTTAACACTCGGCGAACTCGTCCCAATACCCACGTTTCCTAACGAATCAACAACAAATGGTGTGCTATCTGGATTTGTTGAATCTTCAACGACCAGAGCATTACCCGCGCCTGTCTGCGTAATTCTAAGCGCGTCAGTTGCCGTCGATCCTGAAATGACAACACCCGCTCCAACCGTTCCATTGATTGTAACAGTATCACTGGAAGCATCGCCAAGCGTTACGTTTCCGGTTGCCGATAAAGTTGTAAATGCGCCACTTGCAGGAGTCGTCGCCCCTACAGTGCCGTTTATATTGATTGAATAGGCCGAGGAAAGATCAGCCCAAGTCGTGCCGTTATATTTCTGCCACTTGTTCGATGCGCTCGTCCAACGGATAGAATTGGTCGCCAGATTGGTTGCCGTAGTTACCGCAGGATCAAGGCCGACAGAGATGTCATCTAAACGACCATCTAATTCGCTTACGAAATTGACATAAGTCGAAGTGGTCGTTGGTTTGGAATGATCCGCCATTTTAGTAACCCTTTGCGTTCCAAGATGCCGTTGCGCTTACCCGCGTCCCAGACGAATTGAATAGATAAATTCTGAATCCTTGAGGATAAATTATGCAGTTTCCGCTCGTATTAGCCGCCGTCATCGCAATGGTGAACGTGTTCGCCGTATAACCAGTGATTGTATATACGCCATTCACGCCGCCGCCGGAAGATACCTGAAATCTGACAGTTTGACCAGTAATTAGCCCGTGAGCGGTATAGGTTACAGTGCAGACATTCGATGTGATCGAATAGGTCGATGACAGATTGCTATCGGTAAAATCATAAACTGGAATGATCGACGAAGTGCCGGAAGCGGTTGCCGTGATCGAAGTAATATCGACAAATTCCTTATTGAAATTCACAATCGTTCCATTCGTATCCGTCGAAAGAGCCGACACCGTTCCGGCATCATTTACCAACTTAGCATCAAGGCGAACATCCATATTATTTAGGCTATAAATTGCAGTTGCCGATCCCGTGAATGTTAGACGAACTTTGACATACCGGAAATTGACCGCATAAATGGAATCAAAACCATCATAATCCGTATATGTCGAACCATTGTCAGAGACAGATATTTTAGGCGTGATCGTGATAGTCCCTGCAACTGTCGATCCGGTATAAGTCAAAGTTACTTTAGAACTTGCTAATATCGAGCCGAAATCAAAAGTTTCTTCATAATAACCGGAACCATTATTAGGTTGGATATAGATCGGATAACCCGCATCAATCTGATCTTGAGGCGTTGACCAAGAGCGCGTTGTAAAGTGATCAGCCCAAGTTTCAGTTGTATTTACTGGAACAATAATGCTTCCCTGCTCCAAAATAGCCGAGGACAATGTTCCTGAGAATGTGCTTTCAAATGCGCCGTGAAAAACGAAATCTGGCGGTTCTGCAACCAAAGCCGTGACACTGACCGGAGTTGATTCATTGTCATCCGTATCAACTGCCGCGATCCAATAGGTATATGTCCCACCAGTGTTTTCATTGATTGTTGTAAACCCGCCTGACTTTTCACCGATGACGGTTGCCGTTGCCCAAGACGCGCCTTTCTTCAAATAGACATGGCTGATCGGCAATGTTGTTTTTGCCGGAAGCGTCCAGTAAAGCATAACCGTGTTATCAATGACTTGCGCCCTGAAATTGCTTGGTGAATTAGGAGCAAGTTTGCTGATAGATTTCTGCGTTCCAGAAGATTTGTTTCCAAGCAAATCAACGGTCTTGATTGTATAAGTTCTTGAACCGAGCCAATCAGCCGGAAGTGTAATTGTCGAGGCTTTTACGTTCTTTGTAACGCCTGTGTAGGAAACCTCATAATAATCCAATCCAAAGACCGGATTTATATCTGACCAATCAAGCGTGATGGTTGCATTCGTTAAACTTGTGTCAGCAAATGTTTCTGTAATCGTCGTGACATTAGCAGGAGCCGAAGTTGTATAACTTACCGACGATGCCGTAGTTGAATAATTTTTGGCAATATCAACCGCCTTGATATACCAAGTTGTCGTGACACCAAGAGCAGGAGCATCTACCAAGCAAGTTGATGTTTTACCTGTATAAATGCGGTCGCCATATCCCCAATTTGTATTGGTTTCTCGAACTTCATAATATGAGAAATCAGGCTCCTGATTGTCATCCCAATCTAGCCGAATCTGCGTTCCTTCAACCGTAGCCGTGAAACCCGTTACAGCCTTTGGAGGCGTAGTTTTACCAACAATCGTATGAGCCGCCGCAGTCGTCCAAGGACCACATTTACCTGCTTCAGTCTCATAACGAAGTCTTACCGTATATGCAGAACCTTCATCGACATTGCCGAATGTCACATATTTCTGATCGACAGGAACAATTTCAGTTTGCGACCAATTAGCAATTTTATCATTCGCATAATCCATCTGAGCGCGAACATATTTCACTTCTTTTGGTAGATTCGTTGGATTAGCAAATGTTGTTTTCAGCTTATATTCAAACTGCCCTTGAGACAGGATTGTCATCATGGTTTCGTCTGAAATTTGTTGAATTACAGTCGGTTGAGCCGTAATGACACTTTGCTGAAGCAATGGCGGTTTTGTAATTTGGCTATTGAATGCCGGAATAACTTCATCATCCGAATCATATACTGCCGGAGAATAATCAACCAATGTCAATTTTGCTGATAAATTATCCATCGGTTCAATAGATTGAACAACAAGCTGAACCGTTTCAGTGCTTAAAGCACCAAACATAAATAAATTACCAGAAGCGCCCTCGGTGGTCGTAACAGATGAAGTGAGAGTGATTGTGTTATAATATCCATCTGAAACAGCCGCCGCGACAGTTCTAGTAATGCTTGTCCCATCTTCCAATCTGATGCGGATTGTATATTGAACCCCTGCATCCATCGGAACAGATTCATCAAGCACTAATTCTGTTCCGCTTGTTCTTGTCTTAATTCGACCGCTTCCAAGTCCCCACATCGGAACATCATGCTGAACACGCACAAGATCACCGCGAGTGCAGATTAAATGCTCCATATCCACATTTAATGAATAGGTTTCAGGACGAAGTTTTAATTGAGCAAAATGAAACCGAGCGTGTTTGAATATCTGATCTTTAGTAGTTACACCCGCAAGTGACAAGGATTCAAAAAGCGTTGCATTGGCTATCGTATAACCATCGTTATAAACGATATATTCATCTGGCTGATATGACTTTTCAGCATTGTTGAATGACACGCGAAAAGCATGAGGCAACCGAGGAAGTGCCTTTGAACTTTCAAATCCCCATGAGTTATGAGGCGTGAAGAACTGAACTACAGTTGATCGAACTTTATCAGTTATAACGCTCCATTTTCCATCTCTGAAAGTAGGAGATGACCGACCAGCCGCGCAAATATCACGAAGCACATCAAGGAGACTGCGCTTATCAAGAATAACCATATCGAACATAAAAGAATTTGTCCGACAGTAATTATGCCAAGTTTTAAGATCATCTAAATTGATTTTTGAATCTGCAACTTTCTGAGCATTTGCAGGATGTTGAAGAACATATCTGAACAAACTAGCCGGATTTCTAGTCGGTCGCGTTATCCATGTATCAGTGGCAACATCATAATCAGGACAGATTGATTGAACTGTGCCAACCAATCCTTCGACATTGCCATTTAATTGATCTGTCGCTCTAATTCTGACAGCCGTCATACATAGAGAAACATTCTTAGGCGGAACAACTGGTTTAGTATTAGCAAGGCCAGTTACAGAATATAGAATTGATTTTGATGCTCTGCGAAATTTAGTTGAACCTGATGTATAATCAGCAGTGCTATCCGTTGTTCTGCGAACGCGAACTTCATATTTTCCAAGAGCAACATTGAATGTTCTATTTAATGTGAACGCATCTTTTCTTTTATAATAATCTTCACTCTGAGCGCCTATTGCAATCGTATCAGTTGAAGCGCGAGTAATTGTGGCCGCCGCTATGGTTACTGATAAACCACTCGATGTTAATGCCGCTCCAGTGATATTACCTGAGCGCATATCTGTAGTTGTAACTATGTCATTTCCATATACGCAAACGCGCCATAATTCCTCCTCGCCTTCTCCGATATCAGGCAAGCGAGTGTAAGTTGTATTAAAACCAAAAGTATTTTGTTGAAGTCTTGCAAGAAGATTTCCAGTTGGATCAGCATTTTGTGATTCTGTATATGCGCCTTGATAAATCTTGATCTTTGAATCTTCATCAAGAGTGATACGAGTCCACTGATAAACTTTTTCAAGTTCAGTATCATCATCAATATTAAACCAAGCTGAATTGAGTTTGTATGTTGTTTGGATGCTTGATTCACGAATATCGCCCCAAGCAGTAAGCGGAGCCAAAGTATCAGGATCAAGCTGACGATATTGAATTTGACCACGATAAGCAACGGCAACATAATTTCCCGCGCCATCTCCATCTAGTTGCATTGCCCGCAAACCTTCAGGAAAATGGATAGAAACTATTATCTGTGTTGATTGACCGCTTACGATCTGCGTTGTCCAAGGCGAACCTGAACTTGTTCCATCGCTTTCGAGCGTAGCATTCACAATATCCTGTGAAACATCGCGTCCGTAAATATTATTGAACGATGTAATTTCTGCACTGCTATCAGCTGAATAATCTCCGAGCGTAGCATATTCAACTTCTTGAAATGAAGTTAGAGGAGTATCACCTAAGCGAAGATCGCTGACTGCAAGCGGTCCATATCCCCAACAAACAACCATCCGAAGATAAGAATCGGAAGCCTGAAGATCAGAATAATTTTCTGCCGCCAATGGAGGCGTATATCTGAAACGGCCTAAGACAACTGGAATTGAGCCGAATGGATTTTGTGTATTTGCGCCACCTTGAAGAATAAGCTGAGACTTAGGTGTATCAAGATTTGAATTGAGTTCAGGAGGTCTAACTGGAAATAAAGCATTTACGAGAAGTGACCCCGCAACCATGATACCAGTTTGAACCAAACTAATACCAATAGCACTTGTAACGCCAATCATTCCCGCGACATACGGAGCAAAAACAAGTGCCGCAATCACTACGACAATCCGTAGAAGATCGCCGATATTATCAAAACCCGCCAATGCTCGATATTCGATCCGTTGACCGCTTTCGATAACCGTGACATCCCACCGATCGAATGGGATCAATTCACCATTCACATAAAGAATATGATTACCGATTAACTCTTTCGGAACTTTGTTTTCTTCACGGATTTCTTCAATCAATTCCGCGACCGTCATTCCTTCACGGATCGATCGGCTGATTTGAACGGTCTTTAATGGATGCGGAGCGCCGGAGAAAACAGCCGCATCAGGATCATAACGATAAAATCCGACGATCCGCTTTTCCCAGAATATCGAGTCATAACGCTCTATAGAAGAATTGATGCCTTGCTTGGCATGGATAAAAGACTTGTCTCCGATATACATCCCAACGTGAGATGGAGCGCCAAGAACCCTAAAAAGGACTACATCGCCAATCTTCGGCGTGTCTGTCGAAATCCACTTCTCACGCTGTTCAGCCATGATCTCTCGGATTTTTTCATGCGAATGATCATGCTCAGAAAATGATGGCAGATCGTTGCCAAACTGCTCTTTATGGATAAGCCGAATCAGTCCCCAACAATCAAGGCCGTCACGATCCCGACCTGATAGTTTATAAGGAATCCCGACATAATCATTCCACCATGACATCAGAAAAGTCCCCGAAAATAACTCGGCGTGAACGAATGAGCCGGAAAAGGCTCGATTTCCAGAGACTCTATCACTAAATCTGCCGTGATTGTATTGGCATTATATCGAATATTCGACATTATAAACGAGCCAAACGTGACTTCGACCGTGTCAGGATCAGATGCCAAAATTATATCAATTTGAATATTTGGAGGAGTTGAAATATTACGAATTGTAGGAACTAGAAATCTAGTAACATCCTGAAGCGTGACCACGCATCGAGGAGCCGCCGCAAATTCTTCGGTCGGAAGCGATAGATTAAACGGCATATAATAGAAATCGTTTCCATTGCTCGTAAGGCCGTAAACAACCTCGTCAGCCGTCTCGCTTAATCTGGTCAGGAATTGATCGCACAACCTCACTGGCGTTGTTATGCCTGTTCCTGAGATTGTTAGGAGCGTGATAATTGGATCGGTTGATTCCTGAGCGAATAGCGTTGCAATCGCATTCGATGATAATGAATCAAGCCGACTCATGGGATTTGCTCCATAGTCATGCTGACGTTCCAACGAGAAGGAGCGACCTGAGAAATCGTATAAAGTTCACCATTTCCGCTTGGAATAAGACGACATTCGACCGTTTCTGATGTTCTTGGATGTGTGAAGTAAAACCGAGCAATTCCCGAAATTGTCGTTTCAACAAATGTTCTCAATGTTGCAACTTCAGATGTTGTCATCTGAAAAGTCATCGACATCTTGCTTGGACGCTGACCGCGTTTCCGCATCTTTGCTAAGCCGGAATCCATTTGAGTTGTTAAAATATCAAACCCAAAATCATCAGACATTTGAGCAAATAATGGTGTTTGCGGAAGTCCTGCGGGCCATGTGTAAGATGCAGTCATAGATTATCTCCCAACCAATGCCGGAGAAGTCTGGAATGTATTGCGAATCGATTGGTTTACTGAACTGCCAATCCGTCCGATTTCCTTTGCAACTACCTCACCAATAACAACATCGATCTTACGATTTCCGCGACCATCAACTGTTTCTTTTGCCGTAGCCTGAGCGTTTGAATTATTGATGATATTAACGCTGACATTGCCACCACTCATTCCACCAAGATTTGAATTTGGAACGATTGAACCAGAACGATTCGGCATAAATATTTCTGGTCCTTTTTCTCCAACTAAATATGGCATACTTGAAGAAACTGAACCACCTACAGCCTTTCCGCCACCAAATAATGAAAGCAAATTGAATCCTGTAGATGAACCACCGAATAATCCGCTAATCATTTGACGGAATGCAATTCTTGCAAGATCAGCAATAATAGAATCAGCAAGCGATTTGAAATCTAGCTTTCCTGTTTTTACAAAGTTTACAAAAGCATCTTCCATATTTGAAAAAGCATTTGAGAACGCAGAATTGATAGCACCAGAAACATCAGTTGCCGCTCGACGGAATGTTTCCATGCCGCCTTCCCATCCACCAGAAGCAATAGCTAGATCGCCACTCAATTTATTCAATGCTTTTGAATATTCTTCTTGTGTTAATGCGCCTTGTCTAAATAGAGAATTTAATTCCTCAATATCTTTTCGAATCTGATAAGTTGGATCAGCAAGAGCGCGATATTTATCAATCAAGCCTGCTGTCGCCGCACCATTTTCTCGAATTACGTTAGTATTTTTTTGAACAAGGATATTAAGAGCATCTGTTGATTGAGATGCTCCATTAAAAACATCTTTTGTTTCATTCCAGATCGTATTCAAATCTTTTTGTTGTGCTATACGTTCAGCAATAATTTTATTTGCGTCTGAAAAATCAAAACTTGCCGCCGCTTTCGTAGCCTCGATGAATGCAGAAATATCTCGTCCAACCTCGATGAATGCTGAACCAATCATATAAACAGCCGCGATAACTCCTCTAAATCCAACTGCAAGACCTTCTGCAATAGGTTTCAATCCTGAGAATGTTCTATTAAATTCCTGAGTATTATTATTTGCCGCGCCAATATTTTGAATGAATGACATTAAAGCAGGAACAATTCCCGCTGTTAGGCGATTCATAAAACCATCAGCCGCCATTGATAAAATGTCGAGTTGATCATTGAATTGTGCCGCAGATTCGGCTGATTGACCACTAAATGTAATACCAAGCGCATCAGCTTGAGATTGAAGTTCTCTTATTCCTTGCGAACCAAGATTTAATATCGGTATTAAATCAGCGCCAGATTTTCCAAATATTGCTTGAGCAACCGCCGCCTTACGAGCGCCATCACCATAACTTGAAATTCTATCTGCTACTTCTAGGAATAAATCACTAGTTGGCTTTAATTGACCATTTGTATCTCGAAGATCGACACCAATTCTCTTAAAATCAAAAGCAATGCCAGATTTAGCATTTGAAGATGCTTCATCAACTGCCCTTGAAAATTTGATTAAACCTTTTTCGAGACTTTCAAATTCAACATTTGCAAGTTTAGCCGCATAAGAAATTCCAGAAATAAATTCAGTTGAAGTTCCAATTTTCTGAGCCGCATTTGCAAAATTTTCTGCGCGATCAGTCGCGTTTTTGATTCCTTGAATAAATTGACCAGCCGCAAAAGCAACACCTATTGTCCCCAAAGCTAATCTTGCCTTGCCAACAAAAGCATTCATTCTTGAAAGGCTATTATTTATAGAATTGAAAGCCGCCATCGTTTTATCGACAGCGGTCAGTTCAATTTTTAATTGCTCACTTGCCATTTTTATTCCGCTCCGCGACAATGTTCAAATAAGCAATCCAACCTATAAATTCATCAACCGATAGATCATTGATCTCCTCGATTGTCTTACCTAAACGATCCGCGAGTGCATAACGAGCATAAGCATCGGGATCGTCTCTTAGTTTTTTATTTCGTCATCCACATTTGCAGTTGCGATCATCTGATTTGCTATCCGAACAATAACATCAGGATCAACTGAATTCAGTAAATCCCGCTTGTGTTCTAATGTGAAAATCGGATCGCCTTTTTGATCTTTTGCTTTCAAGATAAGACAATCAACGAGAACTTTAAGAGATGACTCTTGAGAACCTTTGAAAATCTTATCTTTCTCCGCGAGAGTGAAAGGAGTGGAGTAAATCAGGAAAGGCTTTCCGTCTTCACCCCACTCTGGAACTTCGATCACATTCACATTTTGATTCTTGAAGTGCGATTTAGCTTTTTCAATTATGTGCATTTAGTTTGTCCTATTAAGAGGCTGTCGATGATGACAATGTGCCTGTGCCTTGGAATGCAAATGTTGCTTCAACCATACCATCGAAAGAAGCAGTCCGTTCAATCGAAGTAACGATCACCGAACCGCTGTAATATGTATCGCCCGTTGAAGCGCCTTCGGGATAAAGGTTGAGCGTAACCGTCGAGCCAGATGTCAGAGCGCCCTGTCCTGTCGTATCGGTCTCATCCCAATAGCAAGTGACCTGACCAGAAAAGGCCGAGAGAACTGATTTGAACGAGCGCCATGAATCGCCCATCGTCGTGTCTTCAATCGTGTCAGCCGTATTCGTCAGCGTCCACGAACGAACTTCTGCAATCGTATTCGTTGAAATTTTTACAACGCCTTCGGAACCTGTGTGATTTGCCATTTCAAAACTCCTTAAACTGGCGACTCTGATTCAGTTTCAGTCGTTCGATAAGAAACTTGAAACGTCATCTTAATCGAGCCGACAGGTTGCTCACCTTCTGCATTATAGTCGATAACCGTTCCCGTCAAAACCGTGTCTTTCGCCAAGGAGTTACAGGTCGGATCGGCTAGAACCGCTTCTTCGACATCCCGCGCAATAGCATCGAGCGTATCATCTAAGCCGGATGTTGCCTTTGCCATGCCTTCGAGCGTGAAATTTACTCGACGTATAATCCGCCGAGGCCGTGTCATCGTATCGGGATCGCTCTCCTCGCTCAGAGTATAGACCAGAAGGAGAGGCTGATTGATCGAAGCGATTGGATAGAACCGCGTCTGATAAACGCGCGTCGAAGTCGTTGTTAGATTCGAAACATTTGAAACGATCCGGTCTCTGATCTGCTTCCGAAGATGCGCCATTATTGCTTCTCCAAGACCAGAGTTGTCATTCCAGTGCCATCCGGCTGAATGATTCGAACCTTATATGTTGTCGAATTGATCACGACCGTATCGCCATAATCAGCGCCAGAAGGCAGAGTCGAAGTCTGGACCAAGAAACGAGGCTGTGCCGAAGCATAGGCAACATTGCCCTGCGGATCAGCCTCAAAGAATTCGTTGTCGAAGATTCCGATAATTGAAGAACTGCCACCCGCGACGAGCGTATAGGTTGCCGTTGTCCCGAAATCCGAGACATTCAGCATATAGGATCGATCTGATGCGCTTTCGACAGCCATCGGTCAGCCTTATTTCTTAGCAAAGCGACCTTTGCGGGTTGTGAATTCAGGAGCCTCAGGAGCCTCTTGGAGGCCGACAGAACGGTCTTCCAAAGGAGCCGCAGGAGCCTCCTCAAACTTCTTTGCACGACCCATATTGATAAGGTTTTCTGCTTCACGACCTGAAAGATCGCGAACCGTCCCAACATCAGCGAATTCGCCGCTCACGAAAGTTGCCTGTGTGAATTCAATCTTCATGCCATTTTTCCTTCATCGGTCCCGACAGGAAATGAACCTTTTCGGGATTCTGCATGGAATGTTTGAGTTTTTCCCAAACCCTTAAATCTCTCTGCCAGACATTCGATTTGTGGTTTTCGTCCGGTTGATCATGCCAATAGCGCCGACCGGATTGATAACTGTCGAATCCGCATAGCAGGATTTCGTTATAACCCAAATAATCAGCAATCCATAGAGCCTTGACACCGCTCAACCCAAAATCAGGACAGATGCCAGACCAGATATGCCGCGAATCACTGATTCGATGATGGGAAGTTTTGAGGCTCGGATGATCTTTTAACAGTTCCCACATTGGCTCGTCGGAAAAAACAATCAGATCGAGCGGCAGAAGGAGCGCGTGTTGATTGATGCCGATCAGGTCTATTTCTGCCGGAAGTCGGTAAAGATCAGCGAGAAGCGAAGGTCCACCGCCAAGAATTGCCGCTTTTCTGCCAGTTTTGATCGATTTGAACTGATTTAGTTCCATTTTATGTTGCATCGCATATAAAAATAATTCCAGAAACTTGAAAATAGTTGTTTCAAAGAATTAGAATTGTGCTATATTGTTTTTATCAACAGAGGCGCTTCGGCGCAAACACGGAGAACCAAAATGAAATTGACACTTCAATATGTCCAGAAAGCAATCAGCAAAGATAAAAGGTTTTCGAAAGACTGCATCGATATTTTAGAAGAAGGCCAGATCGCGGTTTGGCTAAATCCAGAATACACATGGGATAAAGTCGAAGGCCATCGAACTGTAGAGCATTTCTCAATCGAAGATGGACATAATCCGCAAGATACGGTCGGAGAATTCAAATATCGTTTATCATTTATCGAAAAAGCAAATTGAAATAGGAGAAACAAAATGTTGAGCGTTTCAATTCATCTCGTTGATCAGGCTTATGGTGGTCCAGAAGAAGGCGGTTGGTGGTATCAATATGGATCACCTGATGAAGGTTATTCAAAATTTACTCGCTTTTTTAATACGCGGGATGAAGCCCGTAAATATGGCGAAACACTTGATTCAATGATCGCAGAACTGAATAAAAATCGTCCGAGCATAAGTTCAGTTTCTTCAATCGGTCGTTATTGTTGGATGATTCAAGATGATCTTCCGCATGAATGGCCTAAACAAGTTCCACATTATGAATAATAAAAAAGGCGGGAGATGATCCCGCCTTCTCTATTCCAGAACCTAAAATCCGAATTAGGTCGTGGTGTAGTCTTTGACAGCCGCGAATGACTCAGCATGGCGAACGCCGACATCAACATCTTGGAAGAATGCCAAGCGAGTGCCGCCAGAAGTCGAGAGCGAAGCCGTATCGACAACGATATCGATGCCTGACCACATACCGATGATCACGTCATTGAAGTTACCGAAGATCATCGCCGAGCACACACCCGAAGACGTGCCCTTGGTGAGATCGCTCGGAACAAGGTTCGTCGAGACAACATCATAGCCGAGCAACTTGTTCGCATCATTGAGGATGAAGTTGCCTTCAACACCCGACGACTGACGAGCGGTCGAACGAAGTTTCGCAACAACTTTCGGGTTCGTCAGATAGGCAAGATTGCCCGTAGCGGCATTAGCAACCGCGACAGCGCGTTCAAGAGCCACAACCGAAGCCCAAGTTGGAGCGCCACCGTTCGTGCCGATAGCAACTGCGCCAATGCCTGAAGTGCCGAGGATACCCGTAGGCTCGTTAGCACCACCGCCTTCAATCGCAACATCGTCGATCTTCGCCGCAATCTGGCTGATGATATCGCTACGCAGAACTGCTTCAACCGATGGATCGGACTGAATCATCATGCGACGGGAGATATCGACATAACCCGCGACAGTCTTCGGTGTCATGCTCAGTTGACCGAACACCGGAGCGCCTTCGGTCGGAGCATTAGCTTCTGAAACGAATGCAACGGTCGTCTTGGTTGCCAACTTCGGAACCGCAACATTGCCTTGCAAGCCAGTGAGCATACGAGCGCCGAGACCCGCCATAACGAGCGTATCGCGGAGCGCATCGATGTAGAGATCAGCGCGTTGATCTGTGCCGATCAAATAGCCGCCCTTCGATGTGCCTGTGCCTGTGCCGGAGATAACGTCGCGCTTGCTCCAACCGATATCGGCAGGAACGTAAAAGCCACGCGCATCTTTACCGAGACGATTGCCGATTTCTTGCGAAACTTCACGCTCGAAACCCGCCTTCGACCAATCGTTAGTGGCAGAAGCATTGATCGCGCGAAGAAGCGAATAGCTTTGTGCTTCACGCGAATTCATGCCGACATTATTCGGATTTGATACGATTGCATCCGAACCGAGGCTTTCGATGAGTTCGCCACGGAACTGCTCAACTGAAACGCCACGAGCGATTGCCTTTTCAGCAAGATCGCGCTTGTTCAGTTTTGCACCAATGGCAAGAATTTCCGCATTTGCTTTTGCAATAGACGCGCGGATTTCGTCTTGTTTCAATTCGGTCATTTCAAGACCCTCCGATGAGTTAGAGATGATTTCCATCGAGCGGCCAACGCCAACCGATTGATCGGCTGGAATTGAAACGATCGATGCTTCCAAAGGAGTCCACGAATTGACGCG
>Ga0129336_10001108_pt1 | contig 16092 bp, 10 predicted proteins | sample CPB6_02_DNA_FD_96878 | JGI IMG/M metagenome (GOLD analysis project Ga0129336, IMG submission 96878) | Freshwater to marine salinity gradient microbial communities from Chesapeake Bay, USA - CPBay_Sum_0.6_0.2_DNA | ecosystem: Environmental > Aquatic > Marine > Coastal | place: USA: Chesapeake...
AGCCTCGAGCCGCCACCCGCGATCCTCGGCAACGCCTATCACGCGACCGGCGAGCGGCTGCCGATCCACTGGGCAACGGCCATCGAGCGATTTGAGCGCAGCGACTTCGCTGCCCACTATCTAGGCAGACCCTTTCGCGATTTGTATTCGACCGTCAAACGCGCCGAGCTTGAGGACTTCGACTCGCACGTGACGCCGCTGGAGGTCGCCTGGTTCATGGGCGCCCTCTGATGTCGCCCTCAACTTGGTACCACGCGGCAACACCGACGGACCCCGTCCACCCTGCACTCGCGGGTGAGATCGAAACCGACGTTTGCGTCGTCGGTGGCGGTATCGCCGGCTGCTCCACCGCCTTGCATCTGGCCGAACGCGGCTACCGGGTTGTCTTGCTCGAAGCCGATCGCCTCGGCTCAGGCGCCTCCGGACGCAGTGGCGCGCAAGCGATCACCGGCGTCGCCTGCGGACAGGACAAACTCGAGAGCCTGATCGGTCTCGATGCAGCCAAAGATATTTGGAACTGCAGCGTCGAGGCACTAGCACTACAGCGGGAGCTCATCGAGCGCTATTCAATCGATTGCGATTACGTGTCCGGCCAAATGCAAGTTGCGATCAAACCGCGCCAACAGACTGCACTTGAACATGAAGTCACGCGCCTTCAATCCGTTTACGGTTACCACTCGATGCGCATGATGGATCGCAACGAACTACGCGATTGCATCGCGAGCACTCGCTACATCGCCGCGACCTACGACCCGAATGCAGGACACCTGCAACCACTGCGCTATACGCTCGGCCTTGCCCGCGCCGCCGCGAGTCGCGGTGCACGTATCTTTGAGCACACACGAGCACTCGGCCATCAGCGGCGCGACGGTCGACTCGTCATTCGAACCGCGAACGGAGCCGTCATCGCCCGGCATCTTGCGCTCTGCGGTAATGCCGCGCTCGGTCGTTACTCGCGTGAACTCGCGCGCAAGATCATGGGCGTTGCGACCTACATCGTCGCCACCGAACCTCTCGGCGAGGCGCGCGCGTCCGAACTCATCCGTAACAATGCCGCGGTCACCGACAGCAACTTCGTGCTCGACTATTTCCGACGCTCCACCGACCATCGGCTGCTCTTCGGCGGCCGCGTGAGCTACTCGGGACTCGATCCGCTCGGCACTACGCGAGCCACTCGCGCGCGAATGCTACAGGTGTTCCCGCAACTTGCCGATACACGAATCGAGCATGCCTGGGGCGGCTACGTCGACATCACCATGAACCGAGCGCCGCACTTCGGAAGACTCGAACCCGATGTGCACTTCGTGCAAGGATTTTCTGGACACGGCATCGCGCTGACGGGCGTCGCCGGCAAATTGCTCGCGGAAGCGATTAGCGGCACCAGCGAGCGGTTCGATGTGTTCAGCCGCATTCCACATCACGACTTTCCGGGCGGTGATGCATTACGACGACCACTACTCGTGCTAGCGATGCTCTGGTATCGCCTACGCGACTGGCTCTGACGCCGATGCACGATGGAATAGCCGATCTCGAAGCGGATGCAGATACCGCTCAGTGACCTCAGCCACCATTGAATAGGCAGCGGGGATCACCACGAGTGACAGCAGCGTCGAGGTGATCAATCCACCGATCACCGACACACCGAGCGGCGTGCGGAAACTACCATCGGCACCAAGTCCGAGCGCGATGGGCAACATGCCCGCACCCATCGCGAGCGTCGTCATGATGACCGGTCGTGCACGCTTGCGACACGCGTCAATTAACGCGTCGTGCCGAGACAAGCCGGCGCGCTCACCCAGAATGGCGTAATCCACTATTAAGATCGAATTCTTGACAGCGATACCATTGAGCAAAAGCAGACCGATCAAGGACGGCAAGGACAAAGCCGTGCCGGTGAGCAACAGCAAACCGAAAGCTCCACCACCACACAACGGGACGGCAGCGAGAATCACCAGCGGCTGAGTGCCGCTATGAAATAGCAACAAGAGCACAAGATATACAGACAGCACGCCGGCGAGCAGCGCGAGAGCGAAACCAACGAACAGGTCGATGAATGCCTCGGAATCACCCGCTGGAAGGATACGCACACCCGCCGGTAAATTTTGCATCGCTGGCATGCGACGAACCTCGTTCATCACATCCCCGAGCGGCAAGCCATTGAGTTCCGCTGATACGGTGATGATACGTTCGCGATCACGACGATCGATGCGCGCAGGACCACTGCCTTCACTGACTTCCGCTACGGCAACGAGTGGCACCGGACCTTTTTTCCCCGGCACTCGTAACTGCCTGAGCATCTCGATATCGCTCAATGCCGAATCGGCCAACTTCACCCGGATGGGGATCTGCCGCTCGGCTAGATTCAATTTCGCCAAACGCTGATTCACGTCACCACTGGTGGCGATACGCGCCGCATCGGCGATATCAACGGTCGACACACCGAGGTCCGCGGCTCGCGCTGGATCCGGACGAATCACGATCTCCGGACGCAGCAACGCAGCCGAGGTTGTCACCGTACCGATGCCCGGCACTGCCCGGATCGAGGCGGCTAATTCACGCGATGCGAGAGCCAACGTCTCCGAGTCGCGACCCGCGAAAGCCATCGTCAGACGATCGCCTGGCCCACCGGCGGCAAAACTCGCGCGGATCCCCGGCATGTCCACCAATTGTTTTCGAATGGCGCTCTCGAGTTGCGCACTGGTTCGCTCGCGATCGGGCACGAAAGTCAAAGTCATGCTGAATTTGCGCACCTCAGGGAAACTCACGCCGCCACCCATGCTCTCGTTCGCGTCGCCACCGATCATGGTGAAAACCCGGGCTATTTCCGGCACCCCCGCGCGCAAGCGCTCACGTACCTCGACGCCAGCCTGTAGCGTTTCGTTGAGGCGAGTGCCAGGCGGCAATTCAACCTGTAACTGCACCTGATCAACATCGGTCGTCGGCACGAAAGTCGTGGGAATGAACGGCACGAGCGCGAGTGACACTACGAAGGTCGCTGCAGCGAGTGCCAAAGTACGTCGACGATGGGCAATCGCCCATTCCACCCAGCCGAGGTAACGCGTCATCATCGGCGAGTCGACCACCGATTTCGGTTCGCCACGCATGAAGTGACCCGCCAGCATCGGCGTAAGCAGACGCGCGACGAGCAACGAAAACAGCACCGCAGCCGCCGCGGTCCAGCCGAATTCTTTGAAAAACTTACCGGTCACACCCGGCATGAATGCCACCGGGATGAAGACAGCCGCCAACGTGACCGAGGTGGCTATCACGGCGATACCGATTTCGTCGGCCGCATCGATCGCCGCCTGCATGGGTGCTTTGCCCATGGCACGATGCCGAGCGACGTTCTCAACCTCGACGATCGCGTCGTCGACCAGCACACCAATAACCACTGCCAACGCCAACAGCGTCAACAGGTTTAGCGAAAAGTCGAGCCAGTACATCACCGCGAAGGTTGGGATCACCGATAGCGGTAGCGCGATCGCCGAAATCAACGTCGCGCGCCACTCGCGCAGGAAGAACCACACCACGAGGACGGCAAGCAATGCACCCTCTAGCAGCATCGTCATCGAAGCATCGTAGGAGGCCTTTGCTACTTCGACGGTAGAGAGTACCTCGACGAACCGCACTTCAGGATGTTCCGCCTGTAGCGCAGCAATACGCTCGCGAACACCTTGACCGACGTCGACTTCGCTCGAGCCGGCCGTGCGACGTACCGAAAAGCCTACCACCGGCTGTTCGTCCAACAATGCAGCAGCGCGAGCCTCGGCTGCACCGTCGGTCACGCTCGCAATCGCCGACAAGCGCACCGAGCGCCCATCGGCGAGATAGATCGGATAATCGGCCAACTCCGCTGCAGTGCGCACCACGGCAACCGTTCTGACCGCCTGCTCGGCGCCACCGGTCTCGGTACGGCCGCCCGGTTTTTCGACTTGTAGTCGTGCCAGCTGACTCGAAACTGCACCGGCAGACACGCCCAAGGCCTGCAGCGCCTCGGGACGCAGTTCGACTCTAACCTCGCGAACGATACCGCCGACTCGACTGACTGAACCGACGCCCGTCACGCCGTAGATCGCGCGCGAAACTTTATCGTCAACGAACCACGACAACTCATCGGGCGCTAGCCGATCGGACTGGACCGCATAGGCAATGAGCGTGCCTCCCACCAAATTCAATCTTTGAATGGTCGGCTCGTTGATGTCCGCTGGCAGATCGCGTCGCACGCGTGCGACGGCGTCTTTGACTTCTTCTAAAGCTTGATCGAGATCACGACCAAGTTCGAACTCGATTTTGGTGATCGACGTGCCTTCGCTGACCGCTGAAGTGATCTTGTCGATATCCGGAATACTCGATATCGCATCCTCTACCTTGCGTGTGACGTCCGTCTCTAAGGTCGAGGGCGCCGCGCCCGGCAAGCCGATCGTGATCTGGATGGTTGGTAGCGCGATATCGGGCAATTGCGATATCGGCAACTTGTGCCAGCCCCAGAAACCGGCCGCCGTCAGCAAGACGAAAGCGAGCACTGACGGCAGCGGGTAGCGTATGCCCCAGAGCGAGAGATTCACGACGCCGACGGCTCCTGAGCTTTCGGCTCGACCACTTTGACGACATCACCATCACTCAGGAAACCGGCACCGCGCACGACGACGCGATCCCCCCGGACGAGCCCACTTCGAAGCTCGATGAACTCGCCTTGACTCGCACCCGTATCAACTCGTCGTTGCGCCACAACGCCGCCGTCGCCGAGCACGAAGACATAAGCGTAGCCATCGCGGAACACCACCGACTGACGCGGTACCGTCATGACTTCTGCCGTTCCCACTTGTAGCCGGCCCTCGACGAACATACCGGCCCGCAATGGACCGGGCGCCGACAAATCCGCAAAGATCGTGCCGGTGCGCGTTTGCGCATCGACACCCGGCGACACGGCCCGCACCAGACCCACGACGCTCTCACCGTCCGGCGCTCGCAGTACGACCTTCGCGCCGATCTGCAGACGGCCGATATCACGCTCGGCGATCTCGGCACGCCATTCGAGTCGCCCGCGTCGAATCAGTCGCAGCAGCTCGTTACCGGCAGTGACTACCTGGCCGGGTTGAACTCGACGTACGGCGATCACACCGGCATCCGGTGCGCGCAAGGTCGCAAAGCCCAATCGCAGCGCCGCCTCGTCGCGTGCCGCCTCGGCCACGACGACCTGGGCGGCAGCACGCGAGCGGTTTGCTTGCAGCTCGTCGAAATTGCTGGTCGAGATCAAGTTTTGGGCGAGTAAGGTCTCGCCACGCTTGGCCTGCGACGCTGCGAGCTCTGCGCTCGCACCAGCCTGCAGCAAGTTGGCCTCTGCCTGTCGCGCCTGCACTTCGAGCGTGCGGCGATCGAGTTCGACGAGCGGCTGCCCCGCGACCACACGATCGCCGGGCTCCACCAAAACCTTGGCAACACGTAGACCCGTCACCTCCACGCCGAGAATCATCTCCTGCCACGGAGCAACGGAGCCTGATGCGGCGACCTCGCGCGTGATCGTGCGGATCATCGGCTCGGTCGCGGTGACCGTCAGTGATGTGGCTGCCGGCGGCGCCTCGGAACCCGAGCGACCGCAACCCACCAACAAGGTCGCGATAAGAATAAGTCCAAAGAAAAATCGCTTCATGCAACCACGTTACGCGCGGGAGCGATCCAGCGCCAGCGTCCGACGCGGCCTGTCCGCGCCACGGCACTCGAAACAGCGGTGGATCTGCCGATTGCGCGCGAAATCCGGCGGGATCGTACTCTCTGTGACATCCGCGATACGATAGCGCTGCTCCAAGAGGGGATCGAGCCGAAAGCGCTGGGCATTCGTCGAAAACACCAACAAACCACCCTCAGCCAAAATCGCCATGCAGGCATCGAGCAGCTCGACATGGTCGCGCTGCACGTCGAACACCCCCTCCATTCGCTTGCTGTTCGAGAAGGTTGGGGGGTCGCAAAAAATCAGATCAAAACGTTCCCTGCGCCTCGCCGTTTCGGCTAACCACTCGCGCACGTCTGCGTGTATCAGTCGATGCCGCTCACCCCAAAGACCGTTCAGCTCTAGATTGCGTCGACACCAATCGAGGTAGGTCGCCGATAAATCGACCGTGGTGGTCGACAAAGCCGACCCCGCGGCCGCGTATACCGTGGCGCTACCCGTGTATCCGAACAAGTTCAGAAACCGTTTGCCACCGGCGGCGCGACGCAAGCGCGAGCGAGTCGGACGATGATCGAGGAAGAGTCCCGTATCGAGATAATCGACGAAGTTCACGCGAAACTTCAGTCCGTCTTCTTCGACCACGTGAAACTCTTCACGTTCGTCGCGCTTGGTGTATTGGTCACCGCGCTTGATCCGCCGACGCGTCTTAAGGTGGATATTCTCGGCGGAGATGCCCGTCGCCGTCACGAGCGCAGCGAGTGCCTCACTCCGACGACGGCGAACCGTTTCCTCGGGAATATCGGCCGGCGCCTGATACTCCTGTACGACAAGCCACACCTGCGCCCCATCTGCAGCGGCATAACGATCAATCGCAAACGCATATTCGGGCATGTCGGCGTCATAGATGCGATAGCAAGAGACGTGCTCGCGACGCACCCAGGCCGCTAAATTTTTGAGATTCTTGCGGATGCGATTCGCGAACATCGTCGCGCCGGGTGTCGCGGCAAGATCCGTGTCGATTTGCAGTCCTGCCTTTGGACGCAAATCTCGCTCGGCGCGCGCCTCGATCTCTATGCGTAGCAATCGGCACTCGGTCGCGCCATTCCAAACCGTATGCACACGATGCGCACGCAGACCGAGCTCAAGCCCAAGCGATGCGTCTCCCGTCAGGATCGCAGCCTGCCAACCCTGAAACTCCTCCCGCAGCACGCGCCCAAGCTCCCGGTGCACGGCTCGCGCCGACTCAATATCACCCAATCTTTGACCCCATGGCGGGTTGGTGCAAAGCAAACCCGTGGCCGAGTCTACGGGACGACACGTGTCGACTAGAGCACCAACGGCAAAGTCGGTGATCTGCGCGACGCCGGCATGCGAGGCGTTGATCTTGGCATCTTTGAGTACGCGAGCATCCTGATCACGACCCACGAAGATCGTTGCCGAATCGATCAAGCGCTGCAGCCCTTGTTGAGCGCGCAGATCAGCATCGGCAAGCAATCGTTGCCAGAGCGCCGCGTCATGCCCTCTCCAACGCAGGAATCCGAAATAGCGTCGACGATGATTCGCGGCGAACCCGCCTGCCATGCGCGCCGCCTCAATGACGAACGTGCCCGACCCACACATCGGATCTAAAAATGCAGCCCCCTCAGCCGCGAGCTTCGGCCAACCGGCCCGCACGAGGATGCCAGCGGCCATGTTTTCGCGCAGTGGTGCCTCACCGGTATCGCCTCGCCAACCGCGGCGGTGCAATCCTTCGCCCGATAAATCGAGTGATACCGTCACGCGCGTACCAACCGCATGCGCATGCACCCGAACGCCCGGCTCGCGAGTGGCGATATCCGGTCGCGTGCCGACCGTCTCTCGTAACGCGTCACATATCGCGTCCTTCAAACGCAGCGTGCCGTAGTGCGTGTTGTTGATCGCAGGGTGACGCCCACTCCACTCGCATGCGAGCGTCGCGCTCGGGTCGATATGTCGACGCCACTCGATGGCTTTGAGCGCGGTGTGAATGGCTGAATCGTCGGCTGCTTCGAAACGCACCAACTCAAGATAAACCCGACTGGCCACCCAAGATTCCAGACAAACGCGATACGCCACCTCCAACGAACCGGTGAAGGCCACCGAGTTACCTCGCTCACGAATGTCCGTAGCACCGAAGGCTTCGAGCTCACGGGCGAGCAAATCGCCAAAGCCGCGCGGCACACTGGCTAGGAACTGACGGATATCGAGATTATTCATCGAGCGACGTTATACGTAGATAGCGGGATCCTGCGCGCAAATACCGCAACAAGATACGATAAACGTCAGGATCGAAACCCGACTGACTGGCACGCTCACCATCGACGGTCCGAGTGCCGCGGTACTGCCAGCGATCGACATGATGCCACTCGATACGACCCTGCGCGTTTCGCTCCTCGATACGAACCGGTCCGGGATAAGGCCAACTTTTCAGTTTGTGCTTAGCCAGCGCGAGCTTCAAACGCAGCGCATGTTTCGGCAACGACTCGCCACCCACGCAAGCGCCAGCGCAACGGCCGAGCTGATAGCCGAAACAGCTACCGGCGCCGCCTGTTTCCAGCCCGAGCGTCTTCAAGCACAGACGACTCTCGCGTGCGATAGTCGTGAGTGCAGTCCGGGCAGCCTTCGCGGTACGAAATAAACCAAAGCAATCACCGCCGTCGGGCAACGGTCCATCGAGCTGCTGCAACACGGGTGATGCGCCATCATCGTGCACGAACCAAGTGTAGTGTTCGCCACCGCCACGCAGGCGTCGGTTGTAGACGGGTTTGAACTGTCTTACCCACTGCGCTTCGAGCAGCAACGCGCCAAGCTCACCGGCAGTCTCGGTCCACTCTATCCGTCGAACCTGCGCTGACAAACGCTGCGACTTCGAATCGCGCGTCGCTCCGCCAAAGTGAGCCAAAACCCGCTCGCGGATGTTCTTGGCCTTACCAACATAAATCAGCGCATCGCCCTCGCCGATAAATCGGTAAACACCACAAACTTCCGGCACATCGTCGATCAGATCCGGCGGCAAATGCGCCGGCAGCGACGGTCTTCGACCCACCCGCTCGATCGCCTCAGCGAATCGCTCAGGCGCGAGAGTCGAACGCCAGTGTTGCCACAATTGCGCCAAGACATCTGCATCCGGCAGCGCACGGTGCCGACTCTCGCACTGCAAACCATGGCGCTCGATGATGGCATCGAGATTGTGACGGCCGGCCTCCGGGAACAGCTCGCGCGACAAACGCACCGTACAGGCGAGCGGCGCGCTGTAGACGTAGCCGGCGCGTCGCAGTTCGCTGCGGACGAAACCGTAATCGAAGCGGACGTTGTGCGCGACGAAACGTCGGCCCGCCAGGCGCTCCAAGACCCCCTGCGCCAACTCCTCGAACGACGGCGCCTCGCCGACCATCTCGTTGCTGATGCCAGTCAAGCGCTGAATCGAGGGCGGAATCGACACGCCGGGATTGACGAGCGAGCTCCAGCGCCACTCGATTTGCCCATCACGCATCGCCACGATCGCGATCTCCGTGATGCGATGCCACGCGGGGTGCCCACCGGTGGTCTCGACGTCAACGAATGCAAGCGGAGCATCAATTAGACAAAGTGCGCTGTCGCTCAACCGAATTCGATCCAAGTGGTTTTCAATTCCGTGTACTTCTCGAAAGCGTGCAACGATTTGTCACGCCCGATGCCCGACTGCTTGTAGCCGCCGAATGGCACGGTGATATCGTCGGCGTCGTAACAGTTCACATAGACCATGCCCGAGCGCAGCGCACGCGCTGCCTTGTGGGCGACGTTGATGTCCCGACTCCAGATTGCCGCAGCCAAACCGTACTCGGTCGCATTCGCAATCGAGATAGCTTCGTCGATCGTATCGAAGGGAATCGTCGCCAGCACCGGGCCAAAGATTTCCTCACGCGCGATAGTCATCTGCGCTGACACATCGTCGAACACCGTTGGCTCTACGTAGTAACCGCCACTATCCGACCGCGCGCGCTCACCGCCGCAATGCACTCGGGCACCTTGCTCACGACCGCTGTGGATGTAGCCAAGAACTCGATTCATTTGCGTCTCGTCGACGAGTGCACCGAGACGAGTCGCCGGATCGAGCGGATCTCCCGGCGCCATACGCTTGGCGATCGCCGCGATCCGCTCGAGCATCGCTTCGCGTATCGAACGCTGCACCAGCAAGCGGGACCCCGCCGAACACATCTCACCCTGATTGAAGAATATGGCGAAGGCAGCCGCCGTCGCCGCCGCCTCGAGATCAGGACAATCTGCCATGACGATGTTCGCCGACTTACCACCACATTCGAGGCCCACTCGCTTGAGATTCGACTGGCCGGCGTACTGCATAACGAGTTTGCCGGTGGCGGTCGAACCGGTGAAGCCGATGGCATCAACATCTAGGTGTAGAGCGAGCGCTTTGCCAGCCGTATGGCCGTAGCCGGGCACGACATTGAATACACCGGGCGGAACACCCGCTTCGACGGCAATCTCAGCCAGACGCAGCGCCGACAACGGCGACTTCTCGGAGGGCTTCAACACCAATGAATTACCCGCAGCCAAGATCGGCGCCAGCTTCCACGCCGTCATGATCAACGGGAAATTCCACGGCACGATCGCGCCCACCACGCCGAGCGGCTCACGGGTAATGGTCGCGAGGACCGAGGCCGACGTTGGCGCTACCTCACCGTAAATTTTGTCGATCGCCTCGGCGTACCAGTCGATACAGCGCGCGGTGCTCGGCACATCCACCTTGAGCGAGTCCCCGATAGGCTTGCCCATATCCAGTGTTTCGAGCAGCGCCAGCTCGTCTTTGTGCTCCCGAATCAACTCGGCAAAGCGCTGCAACACTCGCTTGCGCGCGCTCGGCGCTCGGGCCGACCAAACGCCGCTCGCGAAAGACGCACGCGCAGCGGCGACGGCGACGTCGATATCGGCGCTCTGGCCATCGGCGATCGCTGCTAACCGCCGACCGTCGATCGGCGAGTGTTTCTCGAAAGTCGCGCCGGAGAGTGCGGCCACGCGCTGCCCGGCAACGACGGCGCGCCCGTCTAGCTTGAGCGCGGCGGCACGCGAGTGCCAGGTTGCGACGGCGGTCGCCTCGGGATTTTGACTGCTCATGTTGGTGAGTTTACCCGGGGAGCCGCCAGCGCGGACTGCACTATCTGTCAGCAGAGAGATCACCGGACGCACCAACGCGGTGCGGATTTCGAGTTAAAATATCGCCACCTTGGCAATTAAACGGCTTGCGACGCATGGCATGTCGTTTGCTTCGTCAGATTGAAACCCACCCCCTCGAGGATCAAAAACGCATGAAAACCGCCCCTCTCCTGGCTCTGATGGCCGTCGCCTCCGTCAGCACCGTGGCCCGCGCCGAAGTGAGCTCGACCGTGACGCTCGCATCCGATTACGATTTCCGCGGCATCACTCAAACTGCCAAGGATCCCGCTCTGCAGCTCTCCCTCGACTGGGCCGGCGATTCCGGCTTCTACGTCGGCGCCTGGGCGAGTAACGTCGACTTCGGGCCCGACACCGCCTCGGATGTTGAGGTAGACGTCTATGCGGGCTACAGCGCGAACATCACCGACGACTTCAGCTACGATTTCTCGGTCACCCAATACAGCTACTTCGACAACGACGACGACGCCGATTACGCCGAGGCGGCCTTTGGCCTCGCCTACAAGGGGTTCTCGACCAAGTTCTGGTACGCCTGGGACTACGGCAACACCGGTCTGGCTGCGCGCTACATCGAAGCCAACCTCGACCTGCCGCTTCCTCGGGATTTCGGCTTGTCGCTGCATGCGGGACAGAGCAGCGGGGAATACTGGGACGCTGACAAATACACCGACTTTTCAATCGGCTTGAGCAAGACGGTCGGCAAGTTTGATCTCGCCCTCAAGTGGGTCGACGGCAGCGACTATCGCCCGGGCAACAACGTTGAAGGCAACGTGTTTAGCTCGGACAGCAAGGCGGTCTTTTCGGTCGCAACCAGCTTCCCCTGGGAGTGATCGCCAGCTTAAACGGGTAAACTGCGGGGGCTATGACAGATTTCACGCCTAGCCCCCGCGAACTCGACCTCGAGGCGCGTACCCAGCGCTTCATTCGCGATGTCATCATCCCCTGCGAATCCGAGCCGCGTTTCCAGGGCCCCATCACCGACGATCTCGTCCAAGAGCTGCGCGACAAAGCCCGTGCAGCAGGCCTGCTTGCGCCCCAAGTGGGTACCGAATGGGGCGGCTACGGTCTGAACCATCGAGAAACCGCGACCGTACTGCGTGCGAGCGGCTACTCGCTACTCGGCCCGGTGGCGATGAACTGCATGGCGCCCGACGAAGGCAACATGCACATGCTCGAGCGCATCGCGACGCATGAGCAAAAAGAGCGTTTTTTGAAACCGCTCGCAGCCGGCGTGATGCGCTCATCGTTTTTCATGACCGAACCGGATGGCGGTTCGGGCTCCGATCCGGGCATGCTCAAAACCGAGGCCGTCGAAGACGGCGACCACTGGGTCATCAACGGCCGAAAGTGGTTCATCACCGGCGCTGAGGGCGCCGGATTCGGCATCGTAATGGCCCGCACCGGTGGTCACCATGCGACGATGTTCCTAGTGCCGCTACCGGACCCCGGTATCGTGCTTGAACGCGTGATGCACACCGTCGATCACACCATGCCCGGTGGTCATGGTGTGTTGTCGCTCAAAAACGTTCGCGTTCCCAAAGAAATGGTGCTCGGTGCGCCACATGAGGGTTTTAAATACGCTCAGGTGCGACTCGCGCCAGCGCGTCTCACTCACTGCATGCGTTGGTGGGGCGCTGCGCTACGCGCTCATCACATCGCCACCGAGTACGCGTGTCGCCGACAGGCATTCGGCAAAGCCCTCATCGATCACGAAGGCGTGGGTTTTGCCCTCGCCCGCAACGAAGTTGATCTGAAGCAAACACAACTGATGATCGATTACGTCGCATGGACGCTCGACCAAGGCAGTCGCGCGTCAACCGATTCGAGTATGGCCAAATACACCTGCGGCGAGACCCTGTTTCAGATCGTCGATCGCTGCGTGCAGGTGTTAGGTGGCAGTGGCATCGTCGATGAGACGCCCGTCTCCAAGATTTGGCGAGAGATCCGAGGGTTCCGCGTGTACGACGGCCCCTCGGAGGTTCACCTCTACTCGCTTGCGAGGCGCTTGAAGCGCAAGGCAGCCACGGCAACGAGCGCGAGCCCAACGTAAAGGCCCATCGTCAGCAAGTAGCCGGGGAAATATCCGGCTACGGCCGCTGCATAGTCGCCCACGCTAGTGGCCGACGGTGACGGCGCGAGCAGATACATGCCGAGGTTCGCGACCCCGAAGGTGACGAGAGCCGCTACTGCGCCGATCGCCAAGATAAGCGGAACGCGCGCACGCGACGCTTCGGCACCGATCCAGTGGCCTGCCGCCCAAAGTGCGCCGTAAGCCGGGATCAAGAAGAAATATGCCGGCGAGTAGCAATCCGTCGGCGTGCCCATCGCAAAGGCCGTCAGATCAGCCACCCAGGCCAATACAAAGAACGCGGGAAACAGGCGCGGCTCACGCAGCCACATTCCGGCTAGGAAAAACACGGCCCAAGACGCATCGGGTGGACCCTGAAACTCGCCAAAGTGCCCGACTCGCGTCACGCTCATGGCGACCGCCAAGATCAAAGCAAGCATCCAAAATCCACGACCTTTGATGATGTCCGACACGTTCCGACCCTCCCTCACGTTCTAACGCGGCGTGCTGTATCGCACGCTCAACAAAACTTCCCGACCCAAGGCGGGATACAAGGTCGCCGTTTCATAACGGCGATCGAATGCATTGGCAACACGCAACTGCATCGCGAGCGATGAGCTAGCGCGCCACTCCGATGTCAGATCGACGGTGACGACACTGCCGAGCTCGCGCGAGTTGGCCAGATCATCATACCTGCGCCCCATCCAGTACACACCGGTTCCGAACGACCAGTCGCCGCTCTGCCAATGAGCGGACGTCTTGCCCGACCAGTTCGGGCGACGTGGCAGCTCATGCCCGCGGTTGAACCCTGCGCCACGATCCTCGGCTTGCAGCCACGAGAGCGAGTGACTCACGCGAAACGCTCCGACAGACCACTCGACTTGCCCCTCGGCGCCCTGCAACAAGGCACTTGCGATGTTGTTGGGCCGAAAGATCGCCACGTCATAAGCCACGAGGTCATCGACTTGGTTGCGATACAGCGATACCGACCATCGACCCCAGGTCTCGCGACGCTTTACACCAAGTTCGACGTTACGAGATTTCTCCGGCTGTAGATCAGGATTACTGAACCCCGGGTAGTAGAGTTCGTTGAACGAGGGCGCCTTGAATGCCGTTCCGCTGCTCACATACCACTGCCAACCCGGTACGGGGCGATACCCAATCGAGATGGTGCCGGTCTGATGCGAACCGAACTGTTCGTTGTCGTCGCTGCGACCCGAAACGCCCCACTGCCAACGATCAGTGCCTGCCGTGTACTGCGCAAACCACGCCCGGTTGAAACGCGACTCGATGTCAAAGCCAACATCGCTAGCCACTCGATCGAGCAGCCAATCGGCTCCGAAAATCAACGTTCCAGCAGCCATCTCAAGGTCGGTCTGGAAGGTCGCCGAGTCGCGTCGCGAATCGAACGTGCTCGTGTAGTCGCCAGCGGGACTGAAACTCGTGGACTCATCCCAGGATCGACCGAGCGTCAAGGTCGAACGCCAGCCCTCCGACCAAACATGTCGCGCCTTGAATCCGGCCACCTGATTGACGAGATCGGAACGGTTCAGGAAAGAACCGTCAAACGCCACATCCGCTTCGGCGCGCTGCAAAAACGCCTCAGCGGTCGAGCCGGACTCACTGCGGTAACCGATACGAAGATTGGCACTGTGGTTCTCGTATCCATCGCGATCCGGCTCGCTCGTGAAGCAGCCGCCGCCCGGCGGAAACGGCAGCCCAAGACAGGCGTTCGTGCCATCGGTCTCCAGTAAGCTCGCCTGCAGATCCACGGACCAGCCGTTCGCCGCAGCACCCAAACCCAACGCGGCCTGACGGTTTCCATTCGAACCACCCGTCAAGCGCAGGGTCTGCGCGGCGCCGGCATCACGCCGCGTGAAGATTTGTACGACGCCGCCCATCGCATCCGGGCCGTATAAACTCGAGCGAACGCCGCGCACGATTTCGATCCGCTCGATGCTGTCGATCGGCAGATCCTGAATCGCCGGGATACCAGCCGACACGGAGCCGATGCGCACACCGTCGATCAACCACAGCACGTGATCCGACTCACCGCCGCGCATGTAGAGCGAGGTCGGCTGGCCGATACCACCTTGCCTTGCGATGTTGATCCCTTGCACGCCACGCAGTAGCTCATCGAGCGTACGCGCCTGCAGCTGATCGATCTCGGCGCGCTCGATCACGGTCACCGACGCCAAGCTTTCATCGAGCTCTTCGCTCAAGCGACTCGCCGTGACCACCACGCTCGACTCAGCCGCCAACGCACCTGCGGTTCCGACAACGGCGCCGACGGGTACCAACAGGCGAATGGCCCGACCCCAAAGAGTTCTCTTGGACATACATCTTCTCCGAAGCCGTGCACCACCCGTGCGCGTCTACAGCGATTCACGAGGCCGGTCTCCGGACTGACGAGGGGAATCGACTACCGATTCCGAGGGCGATGGACCTTCCCACAAGCCGCAGCTTGCAGTGGTCTTAGGAGAGATCGCCCTGCCTCGCTTACCGTTGCGGGGGCAGCGCCGGATTCACACCGGCTTCCCGTTTCACCCTCACCGTGACGATCACGGTGGGGCACCTCACGAACGGCCGAGAGGCTACGCCCGGCGCGCCGAGCCCGTCAAGCCAAGTGCGCTGCGATTTCAGGAGCTGCAGGAGAGCGCCGAACAACCGGGTCGATCGCGCGCCCAGTCGGGACGACGCATCGCGTAGCGCTCAAAGCCCGCACGTTTTTCGTAAGGATTACCGAGCACTTGCCGCAATTCTTCGAGTGGTGCGAGATCACCCTCGGTTGCCGCATCGATCGCGACTTGCAGCAGGTAGTTGCGCGGAACGTAGCAAGGGTTGACCGCATTCATTCGTTCGCGACGCCGCTCCATGGACAAGCCGGCACCGACACTCAACTCAAGCGCAATACGATCACGTCGCCACCGCAACCAATCGTCCCAACGCGTAGCGAGCTCACTCGACAACGCGTGAGGCTCGTAGAGCGCGGCGCGCACGACGCCGATGTCATCACTCTCGGCTAGCGTCCGAAAGAAAATCGTCATATCGGTCTCAACGGCGCTCAATAATTCGAACAGCGTCTCCATCGCTTCGGTGTCGCCGTCGCGATCGAGGGCCTGAAGTCCCAGCTTTTGAGCAAGCGAGGCGCGAAAATCCTGCGCGTAAG
>Ga0129336_10001109_pt1 | contig 16092 bp, 14 predicted proteins | sample CPB6_02_DNA_FD_96878 | JGI IMG/M metagenome (GOLD analysis project Ga0129336, IMG submission 96878) | Freshwater to marine salinity gradient microbial communities from Chesapeake Bay, USA - CPBay_Sum_0.6_0.2_DNA | ecosystem: Environmental > Aquatic > Marine > Coastal | place: USA: Chesapeake...
ACTACTACAAGACGGTTGCTAAGACCGCAAAATTTAATCTTGAGGCTGGAATCAAGGAAGGTAATCCCCTCAAGTACGCTCCAAATCTTGAAGGTTTGCGAAATGACGCTTTGCGCGCGCGCGACGCTGGCGACGTTGAAAGCGCACAAAAGTTGGCCGACGTAAGTAAGTTTTACGAAGGCTACAAGTCTGTGTGGGGAACCCAGAAGCAGGGTGCTGCTCGCCCCCGCAAGGGCGGCGGCAAGCAACAGCCCAAGGGTGGCGACGGGTACACTGAACCCGAAGAGAAGAACCCGTTCAAGCGCGCGCTTGGCATGGTGCTTGGGGCACCTGGAGTACAGCAAGCACTCAAGACTCTTCGTACTCCCTTCTCGTATGTAGCCTCTCATACTAGTGACATTGCCCAGCAGTTGGAAGAGGGCGACATCGTTGAGGCGGTTGGCGCGCTTGGACGCGCCGTCCCGATTGTGGGCGGTATTGCTGGCGAAACTGTTGACGCGCTTGAGGGTAAGGGTTTTGATATTGGAGCGGTTCTTAACTCGTACGAGAACGAAAAGAACCGCAAGGACTTCTGGAAGCAGACGGGCGTTGGTGAGTACCTCCAGCGAGGGTTGGACAAGCACACTTGGGACGACAATACGATCCTGAACGACAAGTGGGTTAAGCGGGGAATTGGTTTTGCTGGAGACGTTGGTCTTGACCCGTTGACTTACCTGACTGCTGGTAGCACGAAGGTGGCTGGTAGTGCTGCCAATGTCGCAACGCGCATTACTGAAAGCGGCGCTCAACTTGCTGCAAAGGAGGGGGCGGAAGCCTTTGCAAAGGCTGCCGCCACTGGCCTTGACCAAGAATTTGCTCTCGCTGCCAAGGAAGCGGCGGAGCAAGCAGCAAAGCAGTTTGTCAAGAAAAAGGCTGCCGACGTTATCTCTAAGGGCAAGCGCACGCTGACCACTGACGACATGCGTCGCTTGTTCCCTGACGAGAAGGTGGCTGGTGGTCTTGCATGGCGCGTTCCGCTGACGGGACGGCCTACGCGCGCGGTCATGCGCGCACTTACTCGTGGCAAGTTTGTGCCCGAAGAGAAGTTGATTCCGCTGCTTCGCAAGGACCTGACGAACCCCATGCAGCGTGTCCTCAGCAAGCCTGCTCGCGCTTTGGGCGCAAGCAGGTTGGCGGACAAGGCTGTTGGTAAGTTTGCTGGAGAACTCGGGCAGGAAATTCGCGGCCTGATCCGTTCTGGTGACCCCGACGAGGTTTACAAGGGGCTTGGAATCAAGCGTGCTACTAACGTTATGCGTTCGCGCGCAGCAAGTAGCGTGCGAGTTGCTGAAGAAGATTTGCGTGAAATTTTTGGGGATGACGTTGCCAATAAGTTGATCGTCAATGCTGGCGAAGAGAGCGTCGGTCCCGATCTGGCCAAGTTGTGGACTCGGTATGTTGCTCCTGCGATCAAGGGTCGCGAGGACGAGGTTTTGCGTGCGGTTGAAAAGGGTGAATTTGCTGGTGATGAGGGCGCAGAAGCGGTAGTCAAGTTTTACGATGCTGCGTACCGTTCGCTTGAGCGCTCAGGCGCGAAGATGGGCAAGGTTGGTGAACGCCAGTACATTCCGTGGCAGTTCACCGAAGAGGGCCGCAAGGCTTGGGAGCAAACGTTTGGGGAGATTCCTGAGGGCACTACTGCAATTGATCCTAGGGTCGCGTTTGAGAAGGCCCGTACGACGCTGAGCGGCGAACGGACTTTTGAGTCCATGGACGAGGCTCGTCAGTATATTGAGACAAAGTATGGTCAGGGCCTTAAGGGCGGCAAGGTATTTGAAACCGACATCAACAGGATTGCTGCTAACTACATTCGTCAGGCTGACCAGCGTTTGGGCCGTCAGGCCCTGTTGAGGGAACTTGAGGGTTGGGGCATCACCAAGAAGGTTGACGAGGACTACCTTGAGCGCGTCATCAAGATGGCGGAAACAAAGTCGCCAAAGGTGGCTGCTAACAATGTTGTGAACAAGGTTGGCAAGAGCCTCCCGCTTTCTCAGAAGCGGAAGGCTCAGCAGGCCGTCCAGCGGGTTCTGGAGGACGAGGTGGCTGCTCGTGCCGACGAGGTCGCTGCCGAGGCGGGAGAGGGCCTTGGGGGGCGTCTGCGCGCCCCTGCGGAGGCTACAACGCCTGAGGAGCAGGCGATGGTGGAGGCGTTGCAGGAAGGCGTCACTGGCGAGCCTATTCCTGCGTCCGAGGTTGTGGATCCAAGGGCGTTGCCTGCACGGGCAGCAATGGGTGACAACCTCATGGATGTCACTGGCGACATGGTGCCAGAAGGCTGGTTTGATCCGCTGTCTGTTGGCGTGGAGATGCCGAGGCGACGGCTTCCTGCGGGGCTGAGGGCTGGCGAGGAGGGTCTTACTGGGCCACCGCCCAACGTCGGGGAATACCCAACTGATCCGTTTGTGCCGTACAGCGATGCTGGTCCCGAATATCAAATTCAGCCGAATCCTACTTACATGGATCCCGAAGGCGTGACTGGCGGAACGTGGATTAAGAATTACGACACCTCTGTCGATCCTGAAGATTTTGCGTTTGTTTCCCAGCAGGAAGCGGAAAAGTATGCGACTTCCGCTTGGGGCGAGGACATTATTTCACTAGTTGGTGGTGCTGAGAATCTGGATGGGGTTGAAATAGCATTGCTGCGTCGTGGTGCGGCCACTCCTCAGATGCAAGAAATGATTCGCAACATCATCAAGAACCGCAGGCAAATGCCGCTCATGACAAAAACCACGCTGAACAGTTCAATCGACAGTTATTATAAGTTGGGCAACCCTACTGACGAAATGATCTCTGCCGCTAGCGGAGTGGATCGTTCCGATCTGCTGGAACAGCGTTTGTTGCACATCGCTAAAGGCATGTTTGACGATGAAGCAAACATGATTGCAGACGGTATCAATTTTAATAGCGTCAAAGAGGCTATTGAAGCGGATCCGTTTGCGGACGAGTTGAAAGACGCGATTAAGGCTTACGCCGCTAGGGAGCGTTATGCTCTGGCCAGAGAAAATTATCTGAATGCCCAAGCGACGAGCCGAGATGCTGCTGAGGCACACGGGGAAGCCATAGCCGCTGATTCGTGGGATACGCTTGAGGCGGATGCTGATGCGTACGCAAAAGCAGTGCGAGATAAGTTTCTTGAATCGACCGAAAATGTCAATCGGGCAGAGCAAGAAATTTTGGATATTCAACGACAACTCGGTGAAGGCCGTCTTCCTGAAAAGAAGTTTGTTGAATTGACTCGCCGCAAGGAGGCGCTGGAAAACGAACTTTGGGACGAAAGCGAAATTACTCGGTTGGAGTCTGCCGCAAACGAGGCACCTCTTCCTCACGAGGAACTGGTTAGGATCTTGCGCGCCAAAGAGTCTATTTCGGGGCTAAGCGGCATGCGCTTTACCCAAAGATTCAAGGATCCCGCTATGCAGGAAATTTACGCAAAGTGGGCTGAAGGCTGGAAGGGCGTACTCCCCGATCGCGTGTCGTCTTTGCCGTCGCTTGAAGACGCGCGTCTTATGGACGCGCTTGAGGGCATGCGCCGTCAACTTGCAGAACACAACTCATTGAACACCGAAATTGCTGACGAGGCTATTAAGCGCATTGAAACCATGCGAAATCTTGGTTACGCTATGGTTGAAGCAACTCAAGTTGGCGGTCCTAGGTCTTGGAATGTCCCGACCACAAAGCGCATTGAGGCGATGAATCTGGTTGACGCTACGGCTGACGACATTATGCGCATTCGCGGCGTTGGAACACAGGCTGTTAATACTTACGTTAGCATCAGATCAACGTTGGATGCAGAAATTGATTCTCTTTTCAATGCGTTCCAGCAGAAGGTGTACACTTCCGAATTGCCGCAACCACCAAGGGTCGGTCAGGCAGCAGTTAGTCTTGAAGAAATTGCTGAGCGTATTGAATGGAAGAGGTTGCATGGTCCTGCTGATTGGGATACTGGAAATATTACAGACAGTTTGCCAATTGCTTGGGGAGAGGTTCCTGCGGCAACGCAGCATGCCAGTATTCAAAATGTGATTAATGAATCCAGGTTTAGTGAGTACGCCGAAAGGCTTGTCAATCTACAACGCCAGAATTTGCGGCTCCAGAATGCTGTTTTGTCTGGCGATCCTGTCAAGTTCCGTAAGGCAATTGTATTGCATTTCTTGGAGGGTTCTGGTGGCAGACCTTTGGAATTGCCAGACGAATTGTTTGACCAGTATATTGCCGCTGTTGTTTCTGGGGACCCCAAGAACATCGATGCATTTGTAATGAAGATGCCTTTCCCAGAACACCCCATGCGTTCTGGGAGTTTGACTGGGCGCGTACAGGGTCCGCCTGCTCCAATCGGCAAGGCCCGACCAAGCGGCCTTCCTTCACGACAGACAGTGGCTACTTTTAGCGGCGATGCAGAAGAAAGCATTAAGTCTTATTACACTGAAGCAGTAACAAAATATGAACTTGAGCGCGAAAAGTTGCAACGTTCGTATGAGTTGTTTGTTGATTGGGCAAAGTTGCATCGCAGCGATGCGAATGGGAAAATCGTTTATCGCACCGAAGATTTGGCGACGCTTCGCGAATTGAAGAAGCGTTTTGAGGCTTTGGTTAAGCCTGATCCGAGTGCAAATCCGACCCGACTGCGCAGCCCATTGGAAGAATACGCCGAAATTCCAGTTGATCCTTCCAAGGGCAGGCAAATTAAGATTACCGATAACGGGACTATCCTGAGTCGCGATAACATTTTTCGTCGCGTTTCGACAATTGAGAGAGATGCTGAACTTACGCGGAATTACAAATCGCTTGTCGAATCAAGAGTGCATCTTGATGAACTTCAGCAAACCGCAAGGCAGCAGCATACTGCTGCCAAAGCAGCGGGCAACAAGGAAGCGATGCGGGAAGCGCGCGTTGCGCTCAACAACATCAAAGAGGCGCGGTTGCGGCTTGATAGGCGCTTGTCTGAGTTGGGTTTGACCGACAGCAAGGGCATTGCGGCCAACGGTCGCAAGGTCGGGGAACTTAAAGCAATTAATGATCTCGGTCTAGTGGAGCAAGAGGGGGCGGGAGTTCTTGCTACTGTTGACGACCTTCCGCGGCTTAACGAGTTTATTGCCAAAGTCCAGCAGCAGTTGGATCAAACCAGCAGGTTTGGTGAAAAGGGATATTGGAAAATTGTTGACAAGAACGGCAACAAGCGATTTGCTAATTTGAGTGCGTATCAATTTGAAATTGGGCGTTTGCAGGGAGCAATCGAAAAAGTCGAAAAGGTTGTTGAAAAAGTTAATACCCTTGAACGCTTGGCGCAAGCCCGTAGAATTGCCACAACTAATACCGCACAAGCAACACGAGAATTTGAAGAGTTAATTGCTCGTTTGGATTTCGATATTCAAGCCGCAAGAACTGCAAACGCTAACGACGGCACTTTGGCGAATTTGGTAGACCAGAAGTCTGCTGCAACTTTGGCGTACAAGGAGGCTCAGGAGCAGGCATACAAGGATGCACTTGACTCGCTTGACCCGAGTCGCGTTGCTATTCGTGCGGAAAATGCTGTTAGCCAAACTGAATTCGGGGCGGGCGGTAAAATTGCGGAGGCTCTTTCTACAGAGAAAATTGCTGCTCCGCAGGTGATGCCGAGCCTGCCCAAGGCTCCGTTGACTGCTAGGGAACTTAAGGGCGTCAGGCTTGCGGAGCAGCGCATCGCTGAGGGCAGGGCGGAAGAGGCTCTCGCTTCCATTAAGGGTCGGTTGCAGGATTCGGCGAATTTGACATCCGAGCAGTTTGAAATTTTGCAGGCTGGTCTTAAGCGCCTGAATCAGCACATGGAAGCCAACGCATTGGCTGACGATGTGCTGGCTGCTGCCCCGCAGCCTGCTGCTGCTCCGCAAGCGGGCAGCAAGGGGTCGCTCGCTAAGACCTCCAAGAAGATGTATTCAGCGCTGGGTGGCAGCCCAGAGGGCAAAGAATCCTTTGCTTCCTCCCTACAACGCCGTTTGGACGCGGGCGAACCAGCGCCATACGTTATTGCGGGAACTGGTACGCGATCCGTAGTCAAAAGTGCTAGCGACATGGATGCCCTTGTCAATGATTTGATGAACCGCATTCGTGCTGCTCAGGAAATGCACGGTAGCGTTAAAATCGTTTCGGGCGGTGCAGAAGGTTTTGATGAAGCCCTTGCCGTGGCGGCTTATCGTTTGGGGGTTCCATACCATCTTGATATTCCTTCTCCGACTTATGGCAATTATTATTGGAAGAGGGCAAGCCAGACTGGCCAGAATCGTGGCTCTACTTGGGAACGACTGGTACAGAATGCTGAGTCTGTTGAATTTACCGATAAGCGCAATCTTGCCAAGGGCCTTTCTAATTTCAATCGCAATGAAGTAATGATGACGCGCGCTGACGAGGTTTGGGCGTTTCCTAGTAATAGCGGCAGCAGCGGAACGGCTCATGGCATTGCGACCGCTCGGGAACTTGGGATGGAACCAGTTATTATTGAGTTGCCGCAATCTAACGCATTGGCTGACGATGTACTGGCTGCTGCTCCGCAGCCTGCGGCTGCGAAGGGCGGGATGGTCCGTTCCAGCGCAAACATTTGGGACGATCATGCTGCTGGCCAGTATGCGGTGATCCCGACCAATACGGTCGTAAAAAGTAACGGTGAGGCGGTTATGGGCGCGGGCCTCGCCAAGCAGGCCCGCGACAGGTTCAAGGGTCTTGCCGCTCGCTATGGCGCTCACCTGCGTGAAGCGCAGGCGAACGGCACAAGCGCGATGCTGGTAGACCACGAGAATCGACTGATCTTGGTGCCGACCAAGGGTGACTGGAAGTTGCCGTCTAGCGTCGAACAGGTTGACGCTGCGCTTGCTGAGTTGTCTACGCTGGACCTGCCAATGTCCGTCCCTAATCTTGGTGCGGGTAAGGGCCAAGTGCCCCTTAAGGATGTTGAAGCCCTTATGTCCAAGCATGGGGTGCAGCCTGCGGCTCAGGCACCTTCTGGCGTTGGTGTGGCTTCTGGTGGCGGAACCGCCAAGGGGCCGATGAACATCAGCCTCTTTGGTGACGAGTTTGACGAATTCGGCAGGATGCTTGACCCAGCCGTTGCTGCGACGCGGCGACAGGAAGAGTGGCTGGCTAGCGGGGGCTCTTCGATGGGCGTCAGGGGCGCTGTGGGCGGCTCTGAGGGCGGTCAGGACGCCCTCAACGCCGCTGCTGCTGCTAGCGAGCCAGAGGCGGCTCTGGAGGACACAGCACGGGTGCTGAGCGGCGAGGCTGACGACGAACTGATTGCGTCGATGGACGAGGTTGCGGCTGATCCGTCTGTGCCGTCCAGCAAGCGTCGCATTGTGAAGCGCGGTCTGGAGTGGATAAAGAACAAGAAGACGCGAGTGGCTAAGGCTCGTGTTGCCGCAGGCGGCGAGCCTGCGGCTGAGGCTGCTATTGCGATTCAGTCTCAGGCTGAGAACGGTGGGATTTACCGTTTCATGCGGTACCCGACGAGCGATCCGACTGAAACGTTCAAGCGTTTGAACAACTTGGATTCGTTGGACGAACTTGCGATGATGGCCGACGAGGGCTTGAACAACATGGCGTGGTTGCAGAAGAGTCAGGGGTATGTCACCGATAGGGAAACTGCTGCGATCTTGAACCAGATTAAGACGGTCAACACCCCCGACGGGATGCGCAACTTCCTGAAGTACTACGATAAGGCTATGTCGTTCATCAAGGCATGGCAGTTGACTACCCCAGGTTTCCATGTGCGCAACACTATGGGTGGCATCTTTAACAACTATCTTGCTGGGGTTGAGATTGGTTCAACCTCACAGTTCTTGCGCAAGTTGAAGCAGTTCAAGGCTGGCAAGTTGACTGGTGTTGAGCAAGAGTGGATGAACGCTATTTACGAGACGGTGGGTAGCGGTCAGTACTCGCACCACGAGATCGGTGTGGCCTCCAACGTCACGAGCAACTGGAACCCGCTGAGCCCCCGTTACAAGTTGCTTGCCAAGAGCGCTAGGTTTGGTGGCGATGTGGAGTTCCGCTTGCGCGGAACTCTGATGTGGGATCGGTTGAGCAAGGGCACGAGCCTTCAGGAGGCTCTTGACGACGTTACGCGGTACCACTTTGATTACTCCAACTTGTCGAACTTTGAGACGGGGGTCGTGAAGCGGATCGTTCCGTTCTATGTGTGGACTCGCTATAACTTCCCGTTGCAGATTGAGATGATGGCGCAGTCTCCGTCGAAGTACCGTTTCTACCAGCAGTTCAAGCATTCGATGGAGGGCCGCGAGGACAAGGGCAAGCCTGTGCCCGAGTTTTTGCGCAACGAGATGTTTGGTATTCCGCTGCCGACGCACATCGGCGGCGGCCAGAACTTCTTGACGCTGGACTTGCCGTTCACGCGCACAATGGCTGGCGCTACTCCTGATGTGGAGAACTGGGATCCGAAGAAGTTGGGGACTTACCCGACATTGATGGACCCCTACTTCAGCCAGATGGCTGTTCCGATTAAGGCTCCGATCGAATTGGCGTTGTCTCGCCAATTCTTCAAGGGCATTCCGCTGCGGGATACGTCGATGTCCGAGGGTTATCTTGCTGGTCGGACGCCTATTGCTGAATCGTTGGGCGGCAAGACCAAGACCGACTACATCGTGGAGCAGGCACTCCCGATGTACGGTCAGTTGCGGCGTTTGATTCCGACAGAGAAGAAGCATAGGGATCGATTGGCAACAAACTGGGCGTCGTACGTTGGCCTTCCGCTGCGCACGAACACCGAGTTGGATCAGGCTAATGAATTGGCACGGAGAAGGTATTTGGGGAGATGACGAACGCATTTGATGTTGGTGTCGCTGTTATTGGCTGCGGGCAGGCAGTATTGTTGGGGTATCTTGCCGTAAAGTCGCAACAGCGAGGCAAGCAAACCGCAGCGGTTCAGGACACCCTAGATTCACAGATTACCGCTAGCCTCTTGGCTACCCAAAATGCTGTTCAGAGTGTAACTGAAGAAGTGTTTCAAGCACGACAGGACCATACTGAACTTGCAAACAAGATTGATGCGGTACATTCGCAGGTGCATGAACTGCGCGGCGATGTGGCTTCGCTGTCCGAACGGTTTTCTGCCGCAGGGGACATTAAAACCCAATAAATAGTAGTAGATTGGAGTGGTATGAAGGCATTGGTTCGTCGGCTTACGAGCCGCAAGTTCTTGCTCGCTGTGGCGGCATTCGCCACCCTTTGCGCAGAGAAGCAGTACGTCGCCGCCGCTGGCGTCGTCGCTGCTTACCTTGGCGTGCAGGGGATTAACGATTTCCGCAATGGCCCCACGGCGTAAGCGGCCAAAACTCGTACAGATTGTCTGGGAAGACATTGCACCCCACGAGGGGTCATGGATTTCCAGAACCAAGGTAAAACCACAACCAGCGGTAATGGAATCGGTAGGATGGCTCATCCTGAACGATCCGCAATACGTGATTCTTGCACAGGACTATGACCACAAGGACAACATGGTCGCAGGAGTGGCAACATACCCGAAGGGGTGCGTACGCACCATTAATGAGATTGGATTTGAACATGGCGAAGAGTGGACTGGTGAAGGGTAAGGCGCAGGTCGGCCAGAAGAGTGGTCGCGTCGTCAAGGGCGCTGATCGCACCAACGGTGCGACGGGCAAGAAGGCGATGTCGCAGTACACCTCCACGACTCTTGGGAAGAACTGCTGACATGCGCGCCCCGTTCGCCACTTGGCGACCTGTCCGCAACTACACGGTGGGCGGTGTGACCCGCCCACCGCGAGGCATGGTTCTGCACACTGCGGTCGGATCGTATGAAGGTACGATCGCTTGGTGCAACAACCCTTCCAGCAATGTGTCGTGCTACTTTGTTTGTGCCAAGGATGGGCGCATTGCACAGTTGGTAGACTTGAACAACCGTGCGTGGACTCAGGGCGCTGGGAACGCAGAGTGGATCGGCGTGGAGTTTGAAGGTTTTGGCGATCGGGGTGAGCCTTTGACCGACGAGCAGTTGAATTCCGCCGCCACCATCCTTGCGTGGCTTCATCAGACGTACAACGTTCCGTTGCAGATCACGGACGACGCTAAGGGTGGCCGTGGTCTTATTTACCACGGCATTGGTGGCAAGGAGTGGGGCGGACATTATGGTTGCCCAGGCACTCAGGTTGTGGCCCAGCGTGATGAGATTGTCCGCAGGGCTGCGGTTAGGTTGGGGCAGACTCCGCCGCCGCCTCCGCCTGCTGGCAAGCCCGACACGGTTATGCACACGCTTTACAAGGCTGCGCATGACTTGTCATTGCGCTTTGCGCACGGCCCCTTCTTGGTGAAGGGGTCGCGCGGGCAGGCTGTGCGCGATTTGCAGTTTGCTCTTATCGCTGGCGCTGGCCAGCAGATCAAGGTGGATGGGGACTTTGGTCCTGCTACGGAAACCGCGGTCAAGAATGTTCAGAAGTGGTTCCATTTGCGTATTGATGGAATCGTCGGTCCCCAGACTCGTAGCGTTTTGGCGCACGTTCTGGCTGTCAAGTTTCCATAAGGAGCAATATGGACGCCAACAAGGCAAAGAAGTTTGCAATGAAGCGCGCAGCGCGCGCAGAGCGTAAGGAGCAGCGCGCATACGCTTTGGATTGGGGGAAGGATCGCGGAATTTCTCGCGACAGAAACAAGTTGCTTTGGGACAACCGTCAGGAGCATGATAATATTGCTAAGTGGCTTGCTGCTGCGTCATGGAACGATGCAAGTGGCATTAACCGTGCAGCCAACTACCACGGACCCTTCAACGCTGCAAATCCTGCGCCGACTGCTGTCAATCCTTATGTTGCTGGTTCTGACCCCAACCGAGCCACAATGGGTCCTGCCACGTTTTCTACGGACCCTCGTTTGCGAGGTGCGCGTTATTTCCGTGGGCAGGCTCGCAATTTTCTTGATACCTATAACGATTCTTACGACGAACTGGATGACGTAGAAGAACGGATCATGCGTCGCCGCATGTACGATTTGATTGCTCAGTTGCGGAATCACCCTAGTGACGCAACTAACCGCTGGGGTTATAACAAGAATCAGCAACACATTAAGGGTCTTGAGTTCTTTATGCGCAACAAGTTGGGTGATGCTGGTTATCCGATTACGGATTAGGGTCGGTCGTCTAGTTCGGGGTGCGTAACCTCAAACTCCATGAGTGCCATAGCATGGAAGCACACTGCGGCCAAGTGGTGGAAGCCAGCGTCATCAAAACGTTGGCCTTCCCACCATTGCCATAGGTGACGGTTGAGGGCAGCAAAGTTTAGGGACCAGTCAACGCCCTTGCGCCAGTTGTTGGCCTCGTACTTCTCTGCTCCAATGCCGTACGTCTCCGCCACAAGGCGGAGCGGGCGTGAGGGTACAAGGTCGTAGCGGGCGCGCTTCTGGCCCTTCTGCCCGCCCGTGGTGGGGTTCGTGACCCTGATCTCGTCATCCACGGGCTTGTCCTGTGTCCAAGTCACCGATGCCGATTGTCCCCATCCCGAATTCAAGGTTGTACAGGGTTCGGCTGGCAGCGTGAATGATTTCTGTGATTTGCTTGAGCAGGTTGACGAGTCGTTCGTTTTCCGCACGGAGGCGCTCCACTTCAGTCATTGTTCAAATACTCCAAAATGATCGGGTCGTCTTCTAGGTAGGTTCTGAGTTGTCCGAGTGCTGCTTTGTACAGTCGGTCCACATGGGACTTGGCCAACGATAGATCGCTGGCAGTAGCACGGATGCTTTTACGCTCAACCAGAATACTGTTGACAATCCACCGATCACGTTCTCCCAATCGTTCAAACGCTTCATTGAGTTTCTCGCGAATCGGCAATAACTCTTCGATGCTTGTTTCGATAGGCTCGTGAGGTGCGGCTTGCATGATTGCTTCAATTTCTGTGTCAGCATGGACTCTTACTCTCCTTGGTGCTGGCGTGGTTAGCGTGTCCCACGGGATTTCACGTTTGCGCGGCATACGACTCCCCCGCACAATCAAACAGGATGTCTCCGTCTAGGGCAAAATACGTTTTGCCTTCGGGGAAGGTTTCCAGCGTTGCGTGGGGGAGGATGGAGTCAAGCATGGTTAGCGTGACGAAGCAGGCTCGGCTCTTGTGCGAGTCAAGGACCCACAGTTGGACGGGGTGCAGGTCTGCCCACCAATGGAGCGCGCCATGCTTTTCCAACTTGAGTTTGAAGGTGTTGTCGCGTCCGAACCCTTGGCACTCTACGAAACTGCTGGACATCAGATAGTCTGGGGAGTACCGCAATCGGGTTGGAAGCATTCTCAGGTTGAGCGGCGGTCGGTCAAGACCCCAGCGCACATAGTTGCGCTGGTTGTCTTGACACCATTGCTCAAAGGCCCCTTCTGATAGGTCGCCCATGTCGCCGTAGCGTGCTGCAAAGTTCTTGTCTTTAAAAGACATTACTTTTCCTGTCGTTTGATGATGTGCCCTGCGGGCGGGTTCATCAGGTAGTCGATGGCCCTTTGCAGGATCTTGGTATCGTCAAGTGTAGCAGGCAGTAGGCGACGGTTGCAGCGTTTGCAGAGCAAACCTCTGATGCTATGGCGTCGGGCTTCTATCGGGTCGAATCCCTCGTCAATGAGCCGTTTTTCAAGTTTGTGGTTGTGGTCAACGTCGTACGATCCTTTTCGTACTCCCTTGCAAATGGCGCATGTTTCGCCTTGTGCAGCGAGGAGTGCCTCGTACTCGTCATGTGATATCCCGTATGTCGCCGCCAGATGCGTTCCTCGCGCATTCTTGCGAGCCGTCGCCTTCCTGCAAGTAGCGCAAATTCGGCCTTGTGGAGTATAGAATTTAAGGGCACGGTTCCTCCCGCATTTTTGACATTCTCGTCGTTTGGTTGTCATCGCCTTGTGACCAGCCTCCCAAGATGATGGGCATTGTACAGGGTTGACAAGGTGGCATCAGACACGAGTCCTTCCGAAAGCCTGAATCCGTTTTCAACTCGTTCAATCAGCATGTCTCGCAGTCCGCACCACTTGGCCAGCATGATTTCCTTGACGGCACCGTGGGATTCCTGCCAACTTGGCAGCATGACAATTGCGTCTAGAGTGGGCATGATGCTGACGAGGCTTCGCATGCTGTGTTCGCCAGACAACGGGGTGAACTCTACCGTATCAAATTGCCGTGTGCGGTATTCGCCTACATAGTCGTAGCGAGCGGAGATGTTTGCTTCTCCGTCGTTGATGGCCAGATCGTGGGCTGAGACAACGTCCCAGCCCATCGAATACTGGAGCCAGCGCATTGAGTCTTCAAACTCTTGGAAGTTGTTGAGGTGCTTGCCCTGCATTGGGCCTGCGATGTAAACCTTGGTCATGTGGTGTAAGCCCTTCTGACGGTTCGTTCGATCTGCCGAACGCCGTCTGCTCGGTCGGTAAACTTGTGGGTGTGCATGTTGTCACAGTCAATAACGATATTGACTGCTTCATCCTCAAGCAAGCCGTCGTCAGCGCACAAGCGTGCGACATAGTACAGCCAGCCAGAGCGGTCTTCCTGCCGCAGTGGGCCGTTCTCTATGACCGCCTGTAGCCTCCTAGACAGCGTCCCAGCAATCGTCGGCACTCGGGTGCCGACTGCCTCGTAGGAACGCCCCACAGGGGCTTCAGGACGCCACAGCGGGGCGGTCTGCTCCAGCAGGTCTACCCCAACCCTGTTGGAATACGCCAATTCAACAAACTCGGGCAGCGGCAGGTATTGATGCTCGTCGTCCACGATCGGACGATTTGCAATGCCTTGCCACCATGAAGGATATGGCAATCTAACATAGTTGCCCAGAGCAGTCTCATCAGCAAACCCCTCAGACTTGGGATTCACCTCTGTGGGCGGGACATCGGCAAGGCCGCAAGCAACCAGCAGGGTGCGCCGCATCAAACGTGCGGGCACCCACTCGCTTGCGAACACCCAAACGTGATATCCCCCGCTCTTCGTGGATTCGATCCACGAATCAATCCCAAGCACGGCAAGCGCCGTACGCAGGTTGCGAGCGGCAATAAACGCCTCGTCCTGAGACTCGTAGTCCCACCTGCGCTTGTGGTCTGCCTTGACATCAAGGTCAACACACCCCCAATGCACAAACCACTCGCCGTCCATTGGGACCAGAGGGTACACACCCATCGGCTGGTCGCCCGTAAGGTGCATGCGATAGTTGTCCGAAGTCAACGCAGCATGAACACAGCCGCCCTTCTCGCTACCCCAAGCGGTAGTGTTGCCAGCAAACAACTCCATGAACTGCTTAAAAACGATGTCATCAGACATTCATGCCTGCCTGACGAGCCCGCTCCTGCGCAATGCGCAGCGCTTCAGCGGCCTTGGTCGTAGTCCCGTCATCAATCGGCATAGCCTGCTGACCCCGCCGATCAGAATCACGCAACGCACGGATCAAGCCAGTTTCAGGGTCCATGAACAAATCGACGCCCTCAGGGGCCGTCACTCGTGCGGGCGGGCGCTTGTTCTTGGCAAGGTGCAGCGTCACGGTATCCTGCTGGCACTGCCGCTCAAACGAGTCAAGCGACTGATCGTCACGCTTGCGCCTGACCCCGATCACCATTGTCGCTTCCTGCTCGCCGCCGTACGCCATGCTCAACATAGTAATTGCTTGGCCTGGAGCGCCCTTGCTGCGAGTAGCCTGATGGATCACAATAACTGGAGCATCCTGATCCTTGACCCAACGCTTCAGTGCCTGAGACTTGGCCTTCACGTTGGCGCTTGCGTCATCGCTGAACGAGTTGCCCTGCATCAGTTCAAGGTAGTCGATCACGATGCACTCGGGCGGTGCGCCCCAATACGCCGTAGCCTCACGCACTGCCTTGCTCATGGCCGAAAGCCCAAGGCTTTCGTCCACCACGATCAGGTTCTTGAACGTATCAACAGCCGCAGTCTTAAGCGCAACCTTGGCTTCTTCGTCTCCCTGCCGAATGCGACGCTCAAGGATGTCGGCGTTAAACCCGCTTGTCATGCACGCCAACTTCATCAAGATCATTTCCGCAGGGTCGTCCATGCTGAAGAACAGGATCCGCTTATCAAGGTTCTGCGTAATCATCGTGTTAATCAACTGGGTCTTGCCAGAGTGAGCAAACCCGCTCACCATAATCAGTTCCTTCGGGCCAAAGCCACGAGTCAAGACATCAATCGCAGGAAGGCCAAGCATGATACGAGAGTCAGGATTCTCAAGAGCCTCCATAATGCTTCCGTACGTTGAGTGGAAGGGTCGAACATAGCGGTACTCCTGCTCAACATCCTGCTGTTCCGCAACAACATCAAGATGCGTTGAACGCACCTTGGCCAACTTCTGCTGGACTTCTTCTGCCGTCATCAAAGCAGCCATAACAAACCTTTCTCATCTAGGGGGAGATGGGCAAGGGCACCACGCCCCCCACAGCGTGGTGCCCTTGCTAGACGCTAACCGACTTGGTTAGCGAAACTGGGTGGGCTCAGGAACCGTGACGCCAGCAGGGACCGCTGACTTGCCCTGATACTCCAACCAGAGTCCCTCGCCCGTAGCCTTGCGCTTGAAGTCGGGACCCTTCGGGTTCTTCTTGCCCACACGGTTGTCGTACCAACGCTCAGGGTTGGACTCCAACTCCTGCCACAAAGCCTTCTTCGACTTGGGGGCGGCGGTGTCAGAACGAGGAGCGGTCGGCGGCTCAGGAACGACCACATCCGTGTAGTTCGGGTACTCCTCAACCACCTCAACGGGTCCGAAGACACGCTCAAGGCGCTCCTGTACCACGGTTGCCTCGTCCACGTTGAACTTGATGCCCAACTGCTCGTAGGCGCTGGCACGAGCCAGCAAGAACGCTGACTTGACCGCAGCGATCTTGTCTTCGTCGCTTGCGTCAATTGCCACATCGCTCTGAACGGCAACGTAAGCCTCAGCGGACTCGTAGTTACCCAGATTTACCTTGCGGCTGAACGACACCGTGATCCGTGGGGCAGCGTACGTCGTGCTTACGACCTCGCCGTCACCATCGGTGATCTCTGCAACCTTGCGTGCGTTATTCATGTGTGTTTCTCCTTGGTTATGCGGCTTTGCCGCTTCTTGTATATTGCGTAC
>Ga0129336_10001110_pt1 | contig 16089 bp, 19 predicted proteins | sample CPB6_02_DNA_FD_96878 | JGI IMG/M metagenome (GOLD analysis project Ga0129336, IMG submission 96878) | Freshwater to marine salinity gradient microbial communities from Chesapeake Bay, USA - CPBay_Sum_0.6_0.2_DNA | ecosystem: Environmental > Aquatic > Marine > Coastal | place: USA: Chesapeake...
GGTATTGCAAATGCTATTTCTGCGGTCACACATGGAAAGTATCTAAGTCTTAATAGGACGGTGTTAAAGTCTAACGTGCAATGCTTTTCTTGATCGGTTAGATTTAACCGAATGGCATCTGCATCATCGCTTCTCGCTCTTATTGACGCTGCTATTGAAGCTCTACTAGAGGGCGGTGCGTCTTCGTATTCGATCGGTTCTAGGACCGTAACGAAACTCGACCTCGGCGCATTGATGGCCGAACGTCGAAAGCTGTTAATCCAGGTTCAACGAGAAACCCAAAGCGGAATCTCTCTAGGCAAACTATCGAGAGACAAGCGATGATTTCCAAGTTTATAGATTCGATTGTTGCGGCAGTTTCTCCGGTCGCTGCTATCAGACGGCAGAAGGCAAGGAAGATGCTGCGATCTTACGCCGGAGCAGAACCTTCGAGAGTTTCTAGCAACAGGCATCCAAAAAATCTTCCTGCCGACTTAGAACTTACAGGTCCGTTCGGTGCTGACAAGGTGCGGGCTTGGTCTAGGGATCTCGTTCGAAATAACTCCTACGCTTGGGGAGTAGTGGACACGATCGTTTCATCGGTTGTCGGTTGCGGCATCAAAGCACAATCGACCTACGAAACTCCCGAAGGCGAAGACCTAGAAACAATCAACGACCAGCGAGATAAGGTCTGGTCTGAGTGGACTGAGGTTTGCGACGTTAACGGGCAGTACACTCTCGACGAAATGCAAGCGGCGATTCAAAGGGAAATCGTCGAAGCTGGCGAGGTCTTGGTTCGAATCGTTCGAACGCCGGAACTTAGCTATCGCGGCATCCATCGACCAGTTCCGTTGGCACTCGAACTAATCGAAGCAGATCGACTAGCAGGCGATAAGGACAGCTACATCACACCGCTTTATCCAGAGTCGGAGAATCGCATTGTCAGAGGCGTAGAACTCGACGATCTCGGAAGACCTGTTGCGTACTGGGTCTACAAAGATCATCCTTTGCAACCGCACACGTTCACACGAACGCCGGAACGCATTCCAGCTAGAGACATCTTGCATCTGTTTCGCAGAGACCGCATCGGCCAAACTCGCGGCGTGTCTTGGTTCTCGCCGGTCCTTTCGTCGATTCGAGACCTTGGAACATACATCGATAACGAACTGATCGCTTCGGCGGTCGCCTCTTGCTATACGATTGCGATTAAGACCGAGACTCCGTTAGGTTCGCTAATCGATCCAGACGGGGGCGACAACACAGACTCGGCAGGGAATCGTGTTCGATATACCGAACCAGGAATGGTCATGGAACTTCAACCCGGCGAGGATGTCGTCGGTCTTAATCCAGGTCGTCCTAATAGCGGCGCAGAACCGTGGATTCAACTTATCCTGAGATCGATCGCTGTCGGTACTGGTCTGAGTTACGAGGTTGTCGCTAGGGATTATTCGCAAACCTCCTACAGTTCGAGTCGAACCAGTCAGCTGGAAGACAGGCGACGATTCCGGTGCTGGCAGCAGCACATGATTCGGCACTTTCTTCAGCCGTGTTGGGATGCGTTTTGCGATGCCGCATCCATCCAAGGAGTGCGAGGATTTCCAACAAGTGCGGAACTCCTTGCCGATCGTCGCCGGTTTGCTCCGGTCGAATGGCAAACGCCAGAATGGGAATGGGTCGATCCGACTAGCGAGCAATCCGCAGCGAAAGATGCGATCAGTTCGTTTATGTCGGACTATCAAACTGAACTCGGTTCGAGAGGTCGATCGTGGCGTGCAGTCTTCTACCAGAGAGCTAAAGAAGATCGGTTGCGGCAACGGCTAGGCTTGTTGTCTCCGGAAGAAAAGCAACAAGAGATCTCGGCGGCGCAGACTATCGGAATGAAACAACCGGCAAGCCAACCGGCACAGGCTGAAGCTGAGAGACAAGAACCTCAATCCGGAACTGGCGAGATGTCCGGGTTGTCGACTCTTCAGTTCAATCGCAACCGCAAGGCGATTACCAAGACGCTTGACGATCTAGCGGCAGGATCTATTAGCGAAGCGGCGGCAAGAGTCTTCCTGTCGTCGATCGGTATGAGTCCTGACAATGTTGAAGCGTTGATTGCGGATGCGAAGGACGGAAGCGTAGACACTCCGTTGGAGGAAGCGAAATGATTATCTCGCTAGACTTCGACGACACCTTTACGGCAGATCGAGAAACCTGGACGAAGGTTGCTAGCGTGCTAGCCGATGCCGGTCACGAAGTGATTTGCATATCGGGTCGAATCAACGAAGAGGCGAATCAAACCGAGCTACGTCAGTCTCTGCCTGAGTCGATAGAACGAATCTATCTTTGCGGCGCGGTCTCCAAGAAACACTACGCCGAAACCCATTCGATTCCTGTCGATGTTTGGATAGACGACAGCCCGACTAGGATCGTTCAAGCTAAGGATCGGGTCGTTCGCCCATGCTGCTCAAGGAGGTCGAGATAATGCCTTACAGCACGAAGACGACTGCTGCTTGTCCAATCTCTCGACCCTGGGGAGTCATCAAGGACGGCACGGCGCAAGTCATGGGTTGCCATGCTAGCGAGGTTGACGCTAACGAACAGATAGCAGCACTCTACGCAAGCGAAGAAATCGAGCGAGCTAAATACGACGACATCGACTTTTCGCCTCCGGAGGGTGTGCAGGAAGAGGCAGCAAAAGGTCTGGAGTGGCGACAGGAATACAATCGCGGCGGTACTGCCGTTGGTGTTGCGAGGGCAAGAGACTTGAGCAACGGCAAGTCGGTCAGTCCAGATACGATACGCCGAATGGTTAGCTACTTTGCACGGCATCAAGTAGACAAGAAAGGCGAGGGGTGGAGTCCCGGCGAGAATGGCTTTCCTAGTGCTGGCCGAATCGCTTGGGCTCTCTGGGGTGGCGATCCAGGGCAGGCTTGGTCTGCGAAAGTGAGTCGATCTATGGATGCACGGGACAAAGCGGAACGTATCTCGAAGATGCCTAGAGTCAAACGATACTTTGAAAACGTCAAGGACGGTCGGGCGGTTATTGCAACCGAGACACCGATTGAAATCTACGACGAGACGAGAGGTTGGCTTAGTCAAGTTCTCTTGATGGACGGCGTGCAGTTCAGAAACGATAAACGCCAGTTGCCTATTGTTGACTCGCATAACGACAAAACTGTTCGCAATGTCTTCGGTTCGATTCGCAATATTCGGATTGAAGGCGACAAGCTTATCGGCGATGCAGACTTTGCCTCCGATGAAGACTCTCAGATCGTTGCTACGCGATACGAAGAAGGTCATTTGAACGATTTTAGTATCGACGCAGTAATTATCGAACGAAAGTATTTGCGTGAGGGGGAACAATATGTGACAACGTCAGGAACGGTAATAAATGGACCGGCTGAAATCGTTACACGTTGGGAACCGCACAACGCTTCGATTTGTGCTACAGGCGCAGACCCTAATTCAACTGTAAGGCGTTCCTACAACCAGAAGGATATTGAAAGAATGGACGAAGCATTGATGGAGCAACTCAAGGCTTTTGGGTTGCCTGAAGAAGTCACCGATCCTATGGCGATCATTACTTGGATGGCAGACCACATGAAACCGGCTGTCGTCGAAGTCGAAAGCATGGAAGACGAAAAGAAAGTCGAGAACATGCAGCACGAAGACAAGCCGAAAGTTGAAAACATGGAAGAGAAGGTTGCCGAAGAAGTCGCACGGCAACTCAAAGCCGAGAAGGTTCGGCGAGAAACAATCTACAACAACGTCAAGCTTGCAAGGCTTGAAAGATCCTTTGCCGATCAGTTAATCGACGAAGGTGTTTCTGTAGCAGTTGCAAATGAAAGGATCATCCGAAAGATGGCAACTCAACCCCTCGGTCAGTCGAACGAATCTTCGGCACACATCGCAGTCACCGAAAGCAGCGATGACAAATTTGCAGCGGCAATGTCTGCCGGTCTCGTTAAACGAGCATTTAGCGCAGCGAAGGTCAGAGCGGCAGCTCCAGATACTCCAGGTGCCGATGAGTTTTCCAAGCTCAGCTTGCGACGAATGGCGACTCTGTGCGTAGAGCGCATGGGAATCCGAACGGATCGCTTGAGCGATGTTGAGGTCGCTCGGATTGCAATGGGTGCTCACGGCGTGTCGAGTCGATACAAGATCGAGCGAAATGCCTATCATACGACTGGCTCGTTTCCAAACTTGCTACTTGATGCCGCCAATAAAACTCTTCGAAACGCTTACGAAGAGGCTCCATATTCTTGGTCAGTTTGGGCTCGCCAAGCTCCGTCGGTAGATGATTTCAAAAATATCAATCGGGTATCTTTCGGCGAATCCCCCAATCTCGAAATGGTTCCTGAGACAAAACCGTACCCTCAAAAGTCGATCAGCGATTTGAAGACCAGTTATAAGGTCGAAAAGTACGGTGCGATGTTTTCTGTTTCTTGGGAAACTGTCATCAACGACGATCTCGATGCTATCAGCCGTGTTCCTGCTATGCATGGAAACGCTGCTCGGCGAACTCAAAACAAAGCTGTTTACGACGTTCTTCTGTCTAATCCAACGATGGCGGACAATGTGGCTTTGTTCTCGGCTTCTCACGCAAGCGGTCGCACTATCAATTCGGCTTCTGCTGGTGCGCCGAGTGTCACCACATTGAACGAAGCATTTCGATTAATGGCACTTCAGAAAGGCCAGACTAGCGACGTAACGCTGAACATCATTCCTCGCTATCTGATCGTACCTCAGAACTACGCTGCGACCGCACTGGAACTCGTCAACAGTTCTTCATACGCAGTATCAAATGGAAACTCCGGAATCGTCAATATCTACGGTGTGAATGGATCTCGTCCTCTGACCGTTGTTGCAGAAGCTCTGCTCGATGCAAATTCGACAACCAATTGGTACTTGGCAGCAGATGCTGCACAAATTGATACTGTGGAAATCACGTTCTTGAACGGGGAAGAATCTCCTGTTCTTGAAAACGAAGTTGATTTCGAAACCGATTGCTATCGCTATAAAGTTCGTCAGACGTTCGGTTGTGCAGCAATCGATTGGCGTGGACTCTACAGCAACCGCTAACCCACTCAACCAACAAAGAAAGAGAAACTAAAAATGGATTATCCAATTCGTGATTTTGAAATTTTTCAAGACGACTTCAATGGAACACCGGCAACATTTCCAACGAGTGCCGATCCGGCGACTCCTTGGATGGTTGATGATACTTCTGCGTCCGGAACTCCTGTCTACACCACAGGAACTTCGGTAGCTACGTTGACTCTTGCAGCGACCTCAGAAGTTGAAAATGTTTGTCTACACTTTAACGATGCACTTGATTTTGACATCGATTTAATTCAGCGAGTTTCGATGCGCGTCAGAATTGGTGCATCGACTTTCACCAGCGGGTCCATTCTTTGCTTCGGCGTAGGTTCGGCCAGGAATGACACGGCTGATAGCGTCGCTGCTCTTGCTTGGTTCCGCATGGAGGGTGCGAATAGTACAACGCTTGTTTACGCCGAGACTGACGACGGAACAAGAGACGTTGACGATGTGTCTACTGGCGTTGCTTTAGGGACGACTTACAAAGAGTTCGTGATCGATTTTACGGGCGGCAAGTCGAACGTTAAGTTTTACATCGACGGTCAGCGAGTTTGCTCAACGCAGACCTTCGACATGAGCGCATACAGTCTTGGTCTTCAACCGATTATTCAGTTGCAAAAGGCAGCAAACACGAACGTCGATTCTGTTTTGATGGACTACATTCGCGTTACTTGCAAGCGGTAAGACGATGACACTTAAGAACACCATGCAAGCTGACGCTTCGGCGGTGTTCTGCAATGTCAACGATTTTGCAGAGGCCGTTACCTACTACAAGAGGAACGGCCTTTCGCGTTCGATCAGCGCAGTCGTTCAGCGCGAAGCGTTTGCGATCAATCCGGAGGACGGCGATACGATAACGCCAGTCTTCGAAGTCTTCGTTGCTAACGACTCCACCAAAGGAATCGCTAGCGACGAGATCAATATCGGCGGCGATATGCTTGAGTTTCCGCAGCGAGTCGGTCAACCAAAATCCAGGCGGTCTATTGTTCGTATAACGCAGCACGACGAAGGGATGCTTACACTCGAATGTCGCTAGCGATCGTCGAACAAATTTACGAAGTGCTAGTCGATCGCTTGGAAGCGATGCTAGACAACGATACCTATGACATTGGAATCGTCGAAGTCATTCGTCCGACTCGGGTTGGAGAGTTCACACCTAGAGATCGTCAGGTGTTGGTTGTTCAAGGCGACGACGAACGAGTTAATGAACTCGACATTCCTGGCAACCCTCCAGGCATCGCAAGACGGCAGACCTTTAACGTGCGTTGCCATCTAATGCCTGACGAGACTAGCGGCGAGGATGTGGTAAACCAAGCGGCAGCGGACATTATCAAGGCAATCACAACTCCGAATGCAACTTGGCACACGATGAACGGACTGGCGATGGACTCGGAGATCGGTAAGTTCGAGTATGTTAATTTCGACGGCGGCCCAGACGGGGTTAATGTTCCCGTTGCGGTGACGTATCGCGTTTCAGAGTACTCTCCTTTTGTGTCGAGGATCTGAAATGGATATTAAGCTAACCGTCAATCAAGAACAGTTCACGAAACTACTAACCGAACTTGGCGAGTTTCGAGATGAACTACCAAGGCAATTGCGAACAATAGTCTCCAAGGTTGGCAAGACAATTCGTGTTAAGGTTGCGTCGAAACTCGGTCAGGTAATGTATTTGAAGTCCAACGACGGCATGCAGAAGGGCGGTAAGACGTTCCAGAAAGCCGAGACGCTTAAGAAGGTTATCAAACGCAAGCAAGCTCCAACTGACGAGAACCCAACGGTCATACTCGCATTCAGCGAAGGTCATCCGTTCCCGTTGAAGTTCTACAACGCCAGACCGTATGTCAAAAAGAAAAAGGGCAAGAAGCAGTTGATGGGCGTTAAGTGGTCGCACAAACCTGTGAATTACAAACACAAAGGAAACTTCAACGGAATTGTCGATGATGCGTTTATCGTGCCTAGTTACGGCAATCATGTCTATCGTCGAAACGGTATTCGTCGCCTAGTTCGCGTCGTCGGCCCTGCTCCTGGCGATTACTTCGAACAGATCAATGCGGCAGGAGTTGCCAAGACGATCGCCGAGGATCGATTGCCGAAAGAAATAAAACGACGTATTCGAGAAATCATTTTGGAAAAACAAGGCATCATTAAACTCAAGACTTCGAGAGGTAGATAATGGTACTGCTCAAACGAAAGCGAATACTAGCGGCGAAGATTGAAACGACATCAGGAACAGCAATCTCTCTTGCCGCTGCCGATGCTGCGTTCAACGCTTACAACGTCGCGATCCAAACCGACATCGAGAAGACTCCCAGAGAGGGTCAAGGATCGCTCGGGCATCTGTCTAGCGTGAGTGGTGGCTATAAGGGCAAGGTCACTTTCTCGATCGATCTAGGCTGGGACGGAACAGCTACTGAACCGCTTTGGGCAGATACGTTCCTGCCTGCTTGCGGACTGGTGAAGAATACCAACACGTTTCGACCAAGCAGTAGCGTTCCGAGTACATCGGTCAAAACCCTAACGATCGGAGTCTATGAAGATGGGCTGTTCAAGTCGATCAAGGGCGCAAGCGGAAACATGAAGCTAAACTGCGAGGCCGGTAAGATGGTCACGGCAGAGTTCGAGTTTAGCGGCATCTGGGTTCCTCCGACTGATGTTGCGTTGATTTCTCCAACCTACCCTACGGTTACTCCGTTGCGATATGCGAGAGGCGTGACTACGTTCAACAGCGTTGCATTGAATTGTCAAAGCGTCAGTCTGGACCTTGGTAACACTGTCACCTACCGAGAGTCTTCAGAGGCTAGCAACGACTCGGGTTTTATCTCGACGGTCATAACAAACCGACGACCGATCGTTACGCTTAATCCAGAGGCGAAGTTGGTTGCTACGAGAGACGACTACGGTCAGTTCCTCGCATCTACTGAAGCAGCGTTAGTCTTTGAGATTGGCGGTCCTTCAACATCCAAGATCGTGTTCACCGCTCCGAAGGCGTCGATTGAATCGATTGCCGAAGGAGATCGGAACATGCTGCAAACAAACGATATTACGTTCCTGTGCGGTCAGAATGGTTCTACCGCCGACCAGGAAATCGAACTCGTATTTACACCGTAACCGTATGCCAATCTCACTTGAGCCGAATCTGAAGTTTCCCGTTGTTCTCGACTCCGATGCCGACAAACCGGAAGACGTTCGACCGACGTTCTACAGCCGATCGCTTACGATGCGAGAGCAACAAAAGCTATCGGAGGAAATGGACGAATCGTTGTCGCAAGAAACGGCGACAAAGATTTTCGATGCGACCTGCGAACTGCTCAGGAAGTATCTCGTAGGTTGGTCGAACATGGGATCGTTTGTGTTCGGAGAATCAGACGTTCAGTCTCTCTTGAGCCATAACGAAGCCAGGGAGTTGCTCCGAAAGATACTTTCGAACCAGTTCGTTCAAGCCGACGAAAAAAAAGATTGAGGGTTGCGGCACTTATTCGGCATGGCAAGCTGTGTCGAACGTGCGGCAACCAGTGCGTAGACAAAGGAACGAAAGAACAGCCGATTGAGATAGAGTGTCCGATGTGCAGCGGCAAAGGTTGCACGCACTGCAACGGAGGAAACGTCGAAATCATGGGTTGCCCAAACGAATACGCAAGATCGATGTCTTCGACTATTCACCTAATCGAGTTGTTCGGCAAGGGAGTTTTGCCTGTCTCTGGCGGTGCGCTCGATCAATCGTCTTGGTTTCTCTCGGCAGAGCGTTGCTATCGCATCGAAGAAGCCCTGATAAGGAGCGAATCAGATGGCGAGTGAAGCAGTTCAGGTGATAGTCAGTGCAGAAGATCAGGCTAGCCAGAAGTTTGCACAGATTGCGGCCAATGCCGAACAAGAGTTGGGCAGAGTGAAAACCGCAGGTGAAAAGGTTAAAGGCGTCGCCGGTACTGGTGGCGTTCTAGCTCAGATGCTAGGCGGGACAGAAATTGGACAAAGTATATCGAAGATTGGAGAACTCACCGAGAAAGTGAATCAGTTCGGCGCAATCGCCAGGGAAGGTGGTGCAAGCGCAATGCTATTCAAGGGTGGATTGACCGCGCTCGTTGCTGTTATTTCCTTTGAGCTTGGCAAGTCGATTGGCGAAATGATATGGGGGGTAGATAAGGCCAAGCAAGAATTTGACGATGCTGCTGAATCCATCAAGAATCTGAACTCCGAACTGTTGAAGATCAAAGCGGATAAATTCGCAAGCGACTTGTCCAGGATAGACATCGCTCCGACTGTGAGTGAGCAGAAAAAACTACTCGATGGTCTTTTCAAAGAATTGAAGCGTAGCGACGAGCAGCTTTCAGAAAGAATTGCAACACTCAACGCCAGAGCGGAAGAGTTGCGAAATACTTTTGACATCACAGACATATCGAAGCAGAATGCTGATGTAGTTCAGAACGAAGCAAATTTGCTAGTTGAGCAATTGAACCAAACCAGGCAGCAGCAAAGAGAGTTACAAAAAGCGTATACAGAAAAGCAAAACGCAATAGAAAAGTCATTCAACTCGTCTATGCAACAGCTAAATGCTGAGACGATTGCTTTGACCGAAGGCGACTCTGCCGCACAGAAATATCTTCTGAAGATTCAAGGATTCAGTGACGCACAAATATCATGGTTAGTCGGGTTGAGAGAGTCTAATGCAGAATTGAAAAAAGCAAATGGAGAAAAGGAAAACCAGGCTAAGATTCAACAGAAGGTAAACGATCTGTTCTCATCTGCTGCAGCATCGATCCAGCAGCAAAGAATCGCGCTAACTCAAGGAGAGGAGGCGGCTAGAGTGTTTTCTTTGACTCAGCAGGGAATGACAGAAGCAATGGCCGAGCGTATAGCGGAAGAGGAAAAGGAGAACAGACTGCAATCGATACGCCAAAAAACCAATCAGCAACTCGAAGAGCGTAAGATATTGCTGAATCAGGGAGCTGAGGCGGCTAGGTCTTTTGCCTTGCAGCAAGAGGGGTTATCGAAGGCTGAGGCAGATCGAATTGCAAAAGAGGAAGCCACCTTGAATGCACTCGAAGAAGAGAAACGCAAGGCTGAAGAGTTGCAAAAGAAGCTTGCTCAAGGACCAGGATCACTATCAGCCGTAGAATCTCGACTTCTGACAAGAGGCCCAAGCGCGAATCCGATGCTACAGGTTGCAAACCAACAGTTGCAGACGCAGACGAGAATTGCCGTTGCTACAGAGAAGTCGGCGGCGGCCAAGGGTATGCAAGTTCGTTTCGTAGGAGGCGGTGCATTCCGAGCGTAGCATGGCAATCAAGTCAGTCGATAAAATGTGGTCAAAGGCATCGAGCGATGTCAAGCTGACCGACAATTTTCGAAAGTTTGATATTGGGTTTGTTGCTGCTTATCAGGTTCTCCATGACGCGAATGAACCAGAGCTAAATATTTATCAAGCGGAAGGAATACCAGCAGCAGGATCTTCGTTTCCTGGTTTTCCGTTTTGCTATGCAGACGGAGCAAGCATCGAGAGAGTCTCGCCGATATTTTCTATAGTCACAATCACTTACAGCGGAGAGATCGCAAAATCAGTTCAAGGCACAAGTCCTCTTTTGTCTCCACCAAAAATAGACTGGGACGATGTGGAGACCGAAGAAGAGGTAGACGAAGACTTCCTTGGCTTTCCCATCGTCACCAAAAACTACGAACAGATCGCAGGATTAAAGCGACCGATTCCAGATCAGACCGTGACGATACGCCGAAACATGGCGACCTTCAATCCGTATGTGCAGGCTCGATATAGACAAGCGGTTAACTCGGACACGTTTTTAGGATGGCCTGCTGGAACTGCAAGGTTAACTAAGTTTGCAGCTAGCAACGTCTACGACAAAGATTTAGGCTACTGGGAAATCACGGCGCAAATTCAGTTTCGCTATCCGTACAAAACCATTCCGGCCCGTGCGTGGTACAAGAGGGTGCGGCACGAAGGGTTTTATGTGCGAGTAAATAAATCCGGGGGCGGCACTGCGATCGTTCGAGCTGTCGATTACGGATTGCGTGAACCGGTAACTAAGCCAGTCTTGCTAGACGAAAACGGATACCAGCTACCAGAAGGTGCTCTGGCTCATTGGCTTGAGTTTCGTATTTTTGATTCGCTACCATTCAATGCACTTGGGCTTTTGTAAGGAGTTATATCATGACACAGATTTCAAACGCATTTCTTCAATTACCAGATGGATCGATAACATCGGCGACGATTAGCGGCAACGCAGAAATTTTGCATACGCAACTCCGGCAAAGAACGCTTCAGACATTTCCGATTAACTGGTCCGATTATCGAGTCTGGGATGCAAGCCACACGAATGCAGTAGGTACGGCGGCAAGCGACGATCTAGCAGTTACGACTGCCGCGCTAACTGGGTCTGGAGCAACGATCCTTTTGAGTGCAGGAGATTGCAAGAACCTCGGGGCGACTACGAGACGAGTTGCGTTTTTCGTACCAGTCCCGCCGAATTACGACGATGGAGAAACTATTCAAATTCGAGTCAGAACCAAGATGGAAACGACCGTTGCGAGCACATCATGCACGGTCGATCTCGAAGCGTTTGTCGTAGGAACCGGAACTACAGTAGGTTCGGATCTCGTAACAACGGCAGCAACGGACATGAACTCGCTAACGGCAGCGAACAAAGATTTCACGATTGATGCTTCGTCGGTCAATCCTGGCGATGTCCTCCAATGCCGACTTTCAGTTGCGGTAAACGACACTGGAACCGGAACAGCCGTTACGCCGGTTATCATCTCCGTTGCTCTTCTTTGCGACACTAGGGGGTAGCCAATGTCTGACGCGATCGGAGTATTCACCGAGCCGAACGCAAGAAGAGTTTGGCAAGCTACGCTTGATGTCGAGCGACTGGTTGGGCGAAACGGCCTGCAAGTTCAGGAGCAACGGCCTGAGTACATTCAATTCGTTAACGACTCTGGGGAAACGATTCCTGCGTATGCCTGCATGCAAATAACCGACAAACTTGAGGATGCTGGCAGGAGTCTGTTCAAGGTGAAGAAACCGCTGCTGTGGACAAATGCACTTGTCGGTCCATTTATTTTTAATACTGGATGGGAAGTGGCAGCTGGAAACTACGGCACGGCACAGTTCGGTCCTGTTTTCCGAGCGATCAAAGACAGCAGCGTTACGCTTGGCATTAACGTGCGTATCGGTCCAATCAACAACTCTTGGAAAGTCGGCAAGGGTTGCATGTATTCAATGATTGCTACCGATTCGATTGAGACGGATTGCATACGATTGATAAGCAACGAAACGCCCATCCTTGCGATAACCAACGAGGCCATAGCCGGGAACAGTCTAGGAGATGTGACGAAAAAAGACCCTTCATCCGGCGACTGGACCGCCGGTAGCGTCGAGTATGAAGTTCGTAATCCGTCCGAGACCGAAATACCAGCAGATTCATTGGTGATCTGTTTTCCTGTTGACGCGAAATGGGCGGCTGTGGGAATTTGTTAGTGAGGTATCGATGGGGAAACTCGGAAACTGCTGTTGCGATTGCATCATCCACGAAGACAACTTCAATCGTGCAGACGATGATGCTCTAGGAGGTTCGTGGTGCGAAGAACCAGGAACGTATGGAATCGACACCAATCGAGCAATCTGCCTAGTTGCGGAAGCCGTAGCCGTCTTGAATGTTCGTCATCCGGTTCCAGACGAGCCTATGGTTGTTCAGTTCGACACGAAAGATGAGGTTGCCGACAGCGGAGACTGCTATCGCGTTTGTCTGAATGTTGTTCGAACGCTTACTGGAAGTCCAGAGTACTGCGAGACCGAAAACTACTATTTCGTCGAGTTTGAACGCAACGGAACGAACAATTCAAAAATACGGCTTGGAATCGTTTCTGGAGGAGTGGAGTCGATACTGAAGGAGGAAGATGTCCTGGGAGTGATAGGCTTTAGCAGGACGATCAAAGGAGTGATTTCAGAAAAAGAGTTTTGCGGTTCTGCTTCGAATTCGACTTTGTCATTCGTTGCAATAGAAAGCCCTGGATTGTTTTCGCAAGGTTATTACTCCGGCATGCAGTTGATGGCCGTCGATTTGCTCGTAGATGACTTCATATTTTCTAAGCACCATGTGACCGACGCTCTGTGCGATTTGTGTATTTGTGCGTGCGAAAGCAACCACATACCTCCCAAGCTGGTCGTTACGATCACAATAGATCCAGAGGACTGCACTAGACTTGATTTGCTTGCTGGTTGTGAATTTGAGATCGAGTACGATCGCATCAGCGGAACCTGGGTTGGTTCGTCAACGTGTTGCAATGGCGGACAAGAGTGGGAGATTAGCTTCAACTGCCCTAATTACGGAGACCCGGAAACCGCGACGATGGGCATTCTGACTGGTTGCACGAACTCATGCGATGGGTGCAGCGGACCTAATCTGCCTTTCGAATATAATTGCGCAACGAACTGCTATAAATTCGGACCTTACACCGTCGAATCGACGGACTTGACTTGCTTTTGTTCTTCTGAGGCGTTTGATCCTATGGACCCAACTGGTCGAGGCGATTGCAGTTTTTACGTTGAGATTTGCGAGCCGTAATGGAAAAGATTTTCTGTCCAAACTGTCTGAAAGTTGTTTCCGGATTGCAAAGACCTTATGTCTGTGCATGCACAAGGGCGGTCCTGTCTGCGCGCAATGAATGGATATTGCCGAAACCAAAGAAGCGACTATCCGACTTCCAAGGCGATCCACGACAAAGACATCTACAGAATCAGCAACGCAAAGAAGATCGCGGCAGACTTCTATGGAAAGAGCTTCACCTGCATACTGCATGCGATCGAGACTGGTATCGTGCCTGGAGGTCGAAGATCGTTAACGACAAATGCGGTTGCGGCAAGCACTTTCAAGACCTAGAGAAGTCGTCTCCTATCGACTTTGCCGATCCTGTATTGTTTTTCGAATCATCGATTGCGATGCACAACGCAGTAAATGAACGACTCGGAAAGCCGATCGTCTCGATGGCCGAAGCCTATGCGCTTTGGAGGCATCGCAGGCCGAACACAAATCGAACGAAGTGCATTGTCACTGTAGCTGTTGGAATTGATACTCAGGGTATTTTGTCTTTGACTAGGCCGTTTATGCAGCGATACGCAGAGTTCTGCGATGCCGATCTAATTTGCTTGACTAACAAGACGCAAGATTGGTGGGGATTGGAGAAGTTCCGAACTTACTATTTTGCACATCAATACGATGAATGCTTGTTTCTCGATGCAGATGTAGTCGTCAAGCCGAACGCACCGAACATCTTCGATCGCAACAGTTATGTTTCTCTGCACGATGACACTCCCTATCTGCCAAACATGGACTGGCTAATAAAGGAGCGTCGTCAAGTTCGCACGATAAGCAGTACGGACATTATCGAGACTTTGCAATGCTGGAATAGCGGCGTAGTCTACACTCGCAGACAAGCGGCAGATGTCTGGCTACCTCCGACCGTTGCTATCGGGACTTCACATTGTGCCGAACAGATTTGGGTTCAACACCAAGCAGAAAAACACGATGTCGAGTTGCTGGATTCTCGATGGAACTGGTGCGGGTTCTTCAAAGAGTTCGAGTCTGGAATCAATGATGCTTGGTTTGTCCATTTCGCAAACGCTCATCCGAAGCTGGAAAGAATTCGACGTTTCGTAGACAGACTCTAAGGAGATTGAGAATGCCTGAGAAAAGTAAAGCGAGGTTGATCGCGGCAGAATTGTGCAAGCAGTTTCCAAACACTCCTAGTCTTCAATTAGCACGAAAACTCCACAAGGAACATCCATTGCTATATCGAGATGCTGAGGCCGCCAGAGGCGTTGTTCGGCATGTGCGAGGAACAAAAGGAAAACGGCATCGGTCGCAAGCAGATGTGCCGACACCTAAAAGAAAAGCCGGAGAAGTTCGCAAATTGCCAGAGTCGCTAGCGGAACCGTTCACGGCGTTCGAAATGGACGGTTGCTCTCGAATCGGAATCCTCAGCGACCTACACATTCCGTATCATTCAGATCAAGCCTGCGAAGCAGCAGTCGGAAAACTGCTTGACAACGAATGCGACGGCCTGCTCATCAACGGCGACTACTGCGATTTCTATTCGATCAGTCGTTACCAGAAAGACCCAGAGGCAAGATCGTTCGGCGACGAATTGAAGATGTGCCGAGAAGGACTTGAGTGGTTGCGATCGCAGTTTCCTAGGGCGCGGATCGTGTTCAAGTTGGGAAACCATGAAGAACGATGGGACGCTTTCATTTGGCAACGGGCTCCAGAGTTGTATTCGGTTGAGGCGTGTCGAATCCACGAACTGCTCAAACTCTCGACGATGGGAATCGAGATCGTCGCAGACCAAAGACCGGTCATGCTAGGCAAGCTCCCCGTCCTGCACGGTCACGAACTCCAGAAAGGAATCTCGGCTCCGGTTAATCCGGCGAGAGGTGCGTTCCTGCGATCGCTGCACACGTTAGCGGTTGGTCATTCGCATCGAACTTCGACGCACGTTGAGCCAGACATGTTCGGCTCGGAGGTTGCGGTCTGGAGTGTCGGATGTCTGTGTGCGCTCAATCCAGAGTACAATCGATTCGCCAAGAGCAATCACGGGTTTGCGTTTGTGTCGATCGGATCGGACGGCGACTTCGATTTTGAAAACTACCGGATCAGTCGAGATTGGAAGGTGCGGACGGCATGAGAGTCCGAATTCGCGGTCGCTACTTTCGGTTGGCCTTCGATCGTTTGCCGAGATCGACTGACGGCATCTGCGACTACGAGGGTCGAACAATCACGCTCCGGAAAAACCAGCGAGGAGAAGCACAGCTCGATACACTCCTGCACGAGTTGCTCCATGCGGCTCACTGGGATCTAGCCGAGGAGTCCATCGAGGAAACCGCCAAAGACCTCGCTAGAGTGCTTTGGAGGCTGGGTTACCGAAGACAGGAACCGGCGACTCCAATCGATTCTGAGGCATCCTAGACGGCTTCCTGGGCGTTTCTGCCCATTCTCCGAGTCCGGCAACTTCCTGGGA
>Ga0129336_10001111_pt1 | contig 16081 bp, 10 predicted proteins | sample CPB6_02_DNA_FD_96878 | JGI IMG/M metagenome (GOLD analysis project Ga0129336, IMG submission 96878) | Freshwater to marine salinity gradient microbial communities from Chesapeake Bay, USA - CPBay_Sum_0.6_0.2_DNA | ecosystem: Environmental > Aquatic > Marine > Coastal | place: USA: Chesapeake...
ATTTCTTCGTCAGTCATTTCGTTTGCTGACTTATTCGGCTTCATATAAATACGGTCATTCGGGTTATGGTCACTCATAAATTCCTTTCATCGAACTTGGCGTTACCACCGACTTGAGATCGGTTGGTGATCGTCATAGGGCCAAGCCCCTCAGATCGTCTGGATGACTACAAGTGCCACTATATGTGTCAGGTCTTGCACGATTGTACGGTGACACCTGATTTTTGTTTGAGACGATTCTGGTACTGTATTACCCAGTAACTTGGAAAGAGGAGGACTTTTATCATGCAATCGAATTCGAAACGGTTCACGTTTGACGGCGGTGCTGCCACGTATATAGGAACTGCAATTCTGGGATTTGTTTTAGCTGTTTTTACGTTAGGGATTATGTATCCATTCGCTTTAGTTTTAAGGGAGCGGTGGAAGGCAAAGCATTCATACATTGATGGAAAGAGACTTGTATTCACTGGTTCAGCAGTAGGTCTTTTCGGCCGGTGGCTACTTTGGCTGCTCCTAATTTTCGTGACTCTTGGTATTTATTCATTTTGGGTTGGGCCACGAATACAAAAGTGGAAATGGGAGCACATTGATTTTCTGAATTCCTAAATTTTCAAGCTGACACTAATGGGGGTCGGTCAATGTCAATGACGGTTAAAGAAATGGCAGGTCGAAAAAAGTTCTATCGCTTTGGGGTGCTTCTATCCCTGTTGTGTCTGGTAGGGCTTCAAATACCTACCGCTTCAGCTCAAGTAGATAACCGCGGTTACGCAGATTCGAAAGCGCTTAAAACTATTCAGTGGAAGTGGTCGGACGGTGTTGCAGGCGGTGGCAGAACTATCTCAAATAGTAAGTATCAAAACTCAACTAAGTACCCGATGATCGTTGTCACAATAAAACCTCGCGCAATTCCAAGGATTGTCTCAATAGAGGGCTATTACGAAAACGAGGGTGGCGGCGGTGGCGCTTGGCGTGAGGAGAATCGTGCTCAGTCGGAGAACGGTGAGGTCCGAATCCAACCTGATCCATACTGTGCCGATAACGGTAAATGTTCAGGAACTTTCAGATACCGGATTTTGATCGAACCGTCGGGTGACCAACCGCAATATAAGCGAGTCGAATTTAAGTTGAGCTGGCGTTCTTCGTCCAGTGGCGGATCTACTTCCAGTGGCGGTTCATCAAGTGGCGGGAGCTCTTCAAGTAGTGGCAGTTCATCGAGTGGTGTCTCGGCAGCGGCATTCGTTGGCTGGAATTTAGAAGACGTTCAGGACTATCTCGGCTTTGATCCGCAAACGTACGACTGCACTGGTTCGTATCGAGGCGTTTGGTGGGCGAGCAATTGGTGGGTAGTAAGTTACTCCGGCGGCACGCTTATCATTTCGAAGAGTCGGGGTTACTGCTCTTAATTTAGTTGCTTGCTGAAATGTAATTTGAAATGGGGTACAAGATTGAGTCAATTTCGGTTACTCGCAGAAGTTGGATGAACCTAAGTCAGCTTTGATGTATTCAGATTCACGATCATGTTTTGGGTAATCTCTATCTCGACTGTCAAATCTGGCGACTGCAAAACCTTCTTGAATGAGAAGAAGCCCAGTATCGGTGTCACCGAGGTCGACATATCGCAGTAACCGTCCGAACCTATCCCGATCGTCGGTGCCGCCAGTGATTAACTTCACTTCATGATTCAGAATTAATGCAGAGAGTCGCATGCCAGCTTCGACGAAGCCGCACGCATTACGTTCAGGCGTATCAATGCCGATTAGTCTCACTTTGTATTCATTTCCAGCAGCGTCAAATACTTCAATTGTGTCACCGTCAATGATCCGCTTTGCAACTACCAGGTCATTTGAATCACCTGCAATGCGCGAGGCACATGATGCGGTTATAAGTATTAGGGCGATAAAAAGTTTTGGTATAAATTTAGAGAACATATTCTTGAGCAACTTTGACCGGTGCACAACAGATGTTAAGTACCTATAGCTCTTCGCCGAGTTTGTAAGTTTGGCCGCAGTTGGGGCATTCGGTTTCAGTTTCCCCATAGAAGAAAACTGGCTCACCGCAGACGTCACAAATCTCGCCGTCATCGAGAATGATTTCATTATCCATAACTTTTCACTTTTCTCATTTTAAGGTTGGGATGTCCCCCGTTTAGACCCAAAGAGATAAATCCGCAAGTTATCGAATCATTCATCAAAAATTTGGGCGCTTCTTTTGAGTAAGCCTTTCTGAGGAGTGTTGAAAAGTAACTGAATGAGCAGTCCTCAATGAATAAATCTTCGCGAAAGAGCTAGGGAACCTTAATGGTACAAAAAAATTTGTTCAAATATCACGTATCCGTTATGCTCGGGCCGTTGCGATAAACAGATAGGGGGGGGATTGGCAAGACTTGGTTCTACGGCTCCGCCGCCACGGCCATCGGGTGGCTCATCGCAATCTAGCGATCACCTAATGGGTTCGTCCCATAGAAGCCATGTCTCAACGTCATCAAATCGCCCACCAGTTCCTGTTGTGTTCGCGATGGCGATGAATGCGCTTTTCTGTATTTTGCTTCTTCTATTTTTTTCGGATTTGATAATTGGCGAGGTGCTAGGAGTTGCGTTTGGAATGTTTGGTTCGGTAATTCTCTTGGGCGTTTTTCGACAACAAATCAATTTGGTGCGGGCGGATGGAAAATTTATGGATTGGCGCTTTTCCTCTAATTCTGTAGCGACTGTTTTGACCCTTGCTGCTTGGCTAGCAGGAGCGGGAAGTTTATTTCTATTTTGCTACGAGATTTCTCGAAGTTTCACAGCGTGATGATTAAGCAAATAAAAAAAATTGCTTTAATTGTTTTTGGTTTCACAGTCATCGCTTTGGCTTTAATGTCAGGCTCTGAAGCCCAAAGTGTCGCTCAAAGCAAGGAATCTGGGTTGCAAGTTTGTCGTGACGAAAATGGTAATGAAAGAAGTGGCGACCTGGATGTCGTGGTGTTGCTGGATAATAGCAAGTCACTTTCTGGAAAAAATGATAGCGGCTCTGATCAGAGTGGTCGACGCTTTGATGCTATCGATGAGTTTCTTGAAAATTTCAGTCGCACTGAAGTCAATAACAGAGGAAAAAACTTTGGGCTCATTTCATTTGGGACATCGGCTCGTATTGTTGTCGAACTGAGTGCAATCAGTAATGCGAATGTTGATGAAATCAAAGAAAAGATTAAGAACGAAGTACCAAACTCGTATGAAACTCAAGACAGTCATACCAACTATATAAGTGCTCTTGTCGAAGCAAGGAGCACTTTCGAGAAAAGTGATCCCAGCAATCAAAACTGTCGCATCTTGATTTGGTTTACAGACGGCGTTTTCGATACCAACGATTCAGATAAAGCTGACGAAGTTTCACAAGATGTGCGAAGACTGCAGGGCGCAATTTGTTCGTCTGATGGAATAGCAAGTGCGTTTTCCAAAGCGGATATCAATACTTTTGTTGTTTATCTGACCCCGGCTAATCCTAACCAAAAGCGAAGTGGCGTGTCGCAGGATGCGATGCAAGCAATAACTGGCGATCGAACACCGTCTTTTGATAGCGACGGATCAAAAGCGCGCCAACCCCAATCGCCATGTGAAATTAACTCGCGGCATCTTGGTGAAGTTATATCGGTCGATGACGCGGAACAGTTGCTCGGGTATCTAACAGACTTGGTGCCGACTGCAGATGGTGGTGTTTCGGTGTTTCCAGGTGACTGTCCAATTGAAGGAAATACCGGCGAGTCTTTCGCCCTAATTGATGGTCATTTAATTGAGTGGATATCGATTACTTCATGGAGTGAAATGGTAAAACTAGATTCGCTATCAATTCTCAGTAATGGTGGCGAAAGTTTAAGTCTGGATCAGATTTTTCAGGTCGGAGAAGATGGGAGCAAAAGTGGGCGACTAGTCAAAATTTATCCTCAGCCCAAAGAGACATCTCAAGAGTTTTTGAAGGCTGGTTGGAAATTGTTGATTAAAGAATCTGGTCCGGTGTGCGTGAGGCTCAAACTGAGAGAACTCTCATTCGTACTGTCAGACGTTGAAACTAAATCAGAACAGAATTTACCGCCATATCTTTTTGAGGGCAATCGTCTGCACTTTTTTGCCGGTAATAAAGAACTGGACAAGAGTGAGGCGCTAAAAAACCCGCTGTTACGAGGCGAGCTTGAAGTTGAGTTTGGCGAGTTTTTACCCTTGCCTAACCGTATGAGTGTGAAAGTTACAGTTGAAGGTGCTTTTGAACTTGTTCCACCTAACTGTGAAATCAAAGTTGATTATGAAGATCGCGAGTCGCCAACAGACGCTTTAATCTCAACAAGCTGCAAAATCAAGCCAGCACGCTTTGACGATACAAGTATCGACGCGACTCTATTTATAAACGAACTGAACAAATGTGAAGTTGGTGAATGGCAAATCGCATTTGATGGAATTCCACAGGACGGCTCGAAAAACAGTTTGGTCGGGGGCAGCAATGAAACTGTCTTGTCTGTTAGAACAATTGAGCCGCCGAGCAACGCAAACAAATCTTGTCGACCAAATTCTGTCGCGTCTATCGAGGTATCGACCAGCGATGGTGCTGAATCAGAGATAAGTACAGCAATTGAAATCAATCTTAAGCGTCGCGGCAATCCTTTATTGGCAATAGTTTTAGCCGTAATCGCAACGATAATTGTTTCGCTACTTTCTTTACTTTTACTTCAAACAATTAATCGACTAATAGTTAAGACAATTGATCCAAACAATTTTTATGGGTACGAAACAGAGTGTGAAATTGTTGGTGATGAATCAGGTCAGGCTTCAATTGTGTGGCCAGAGAAAAACTCTACATCCCTTACATATGTCGCTGATCCGGACTTATTACAGCAACTTAAATCAAACTCTTCACGGACCACTTTGAGTGTTGGATCCATAAGGTTTGACAGAGTATTACCAAAATTTTTTAGACCGTTTGAAGAGGCGCGTCTAGTTATTAGCAATGATTTTTTAGCTAGTTTTTGGCGTGCCAATCGCGATGATGATGGTCTTGGTATCTCATTTCCGAAAGCGATTGTACTTTCAGTCAGCAATATCGAGCCAAGCTTTTCTCAGAAACGAAACCAGGCAAGAGTCACGGTTATTGTTCCAAAGCGAGGCTTTGGTGCAGGTTATGAAGGTGCTCAACAATTGATTCGTGATAAGTGCGATGAGCTTGCAAATAAGCTTTTGCCGATTTTGAGTGCAAAAGCATCTGCACTTTCAACTCCTTCAGCAGATCCAGCATCGACAAAGGTGAGTGGGGGTTCTAGCGAGAGTTCTCAACAGTCACCGGGTACTCCGATACAAAACGTACCCCCACCGATGAAACGTGAAAAACCGATAACGTCTGTACCACCAGTTCCCCGCGGGGTTCCAACGATTAAAGATCAACGCAATGAACCACCTAAGAGACCGAATTAATAGGTATCGAATCAACTAAGAAAGGGAAATTATGTATCGCAAGATGATGTTTGTTGGGCTCGGAGGATCGGGCGGCAAGACTTTGCGAGTTCTTAAACGTGATTTGAAGGAGTGGTTAACTGACAATGAGTGGAATGGGCCATTTCCTTCAGGGTGGCAATTCGTTCATATAGACACACCATCAGTGCCCGATGGTCGGCGACCCGGTGGCGGCGATTTAGATGAATCGGAATATTTGGGCTTGATTGGACCTGGTGTCTCATTTGATGCGGTAGCTGCAAAAATCGACACGATTTCCGGGATCGAGCGAGAGCTTTTGGGCTGGCGCGTGGACGGTCAGGCATTGGGTGTTCCACTGACTATGGGTGCCGGACAGTTCCGAGCAATAGGTCGCTCGATTGCGATGTGCTACTCGCTTCCAATAAAAGAACGGTTAATTCAGGCAATTGGCCAGGTCAATAATCCTGCGGCTAGTGCTGAATTGGCAAATCTTTATTCATTAGTTATGGGCAAGCCTGCGACCGTCGCATCAGCATCACCTGTGGTTGTGGTGGTTTCTTCATTGGCTGGCGGTACTGGCGCAGGTTTACTTGTTGATGTTTGCGACATTCTTCGTGCTCTTCAACCAACTTGGGGTAGTGAGTCAATTTCTTTACTTTACACACCAGACGTATTTTTAGGTCTTGGTGATGGTGCTGTCGGTGGCGTGCAACCCAACAGTCTTGCCGCTGTTAGCGAAGTACTGAACGGCTATTGGTGGCATGGCGGAACACAAGATAGCCAAGTTCCGAGGAAGACTCTTTCCGCCTTAAAGGCAGCAGGTATCGCAAATGACATTACTCAGAGCGGTCCATTTTGTCCTTACTTGGTCGGTAGTACATCGGCTGGAGGTGTTCAATACACAAGTGATATTCAGTTGTTCGAGACTGTCGGTGCTGCCTTGGTCTCATGGGCGACGGATACAAAAGTTCAGCAAAACTTCATTGCCCATACGATTGGAAACTGGCAAGCCGCAGCGAAAGCAAATCAGCCCGATCAAGATGTGCTCGTAAATCATGGAGCTGGTTCGATTGAGCCTGGGGTTCCAGCTTTTAGCGCTTTGGGTTTCAGTCGTGTAAGCCTCGGAACTAAATATTTGACGAGATATGCGTCAAAGCGACTGGCTAAAGACGCTGTTCTTCATCTTGCAAATGCGCATTTCGCAAGTGGTGAAGCTCAGGCAATTATTCAAAGTCGAAAACTTATTGATCCGGAACAAATTGTTGATGAACTTGCAAATCGTTATCTCAGTTGGTTCTTGCGTTCAGCTGAGTTAGACGAAATCGGACCCGAACAAAATCAGATAATCGACAGAATCACCCCAAAAGAATTTGATGCGCAGTATTGGGCGGAAATTTCGCGAGCTCAGGAGCTATCCAATATTTCTGGTGTTCATCCTGCAAAAACTTGGATAGGTCAAATCATCCCTGCAGTCGAGACTGCGACAAAGTCGTTTCACTCGACTATGACCATTTTGGTGCAAGAGAACATTGCTGAGTGGTTAAAAAAACATCCTCTCCATGTACTTTCAGTGGCTGAGGACGCAATTTCGCGTTATGGCTTGAAGATTGCTGCTGCGATGGTGATGAAGGCCGCAAATGTTCTTTCAAATCCCGCCAACGGAGTAGGGGCCGAGTTGTTGGGCGACAGTGAGATGAATAACTATTTGAGATTCGCCAGCTCAAGCGAATGGCAGGGTCAGCTTCGTTTGTTCCTGGATGAATCAAATAAATCAAAATTTGCCCACGATCACCCTGCAATTAGCGAAAGCATTAAAGAAGCAATGAGGTATTCGACTTGCATTAGTCGCGCTCATATTTGTGAACGCACATCAGATCTAGTTGTGGATTTTGCTAATGGTTTTCTTAAACCTCTTTCCAGAGCTCTTGCGGATGCGGCGGGTCTACTTGAAGCAAATATTGGGTTAGTTAACGATTGGCCAAATTGGGGTACTGGTCTGCCGCCACAAGATCTTTTGCCACCACGCAGCGAGTGGACTCTGATTGAGCCTGAAGAATTTGCTCAAACTTTTGACACAAAGCTTGCTGAAACTTTTGCGAACGAGGCAGATGCTTTAGCTAAGCAGGACCATCAGGGCTTGGCGCGAAACGAAGTGGTTTCGGGTTCATTTATAAGAAAAATGCAAGAAAATAGCCCAGACATGTTTCAGACGCTCCAGGGATGCTTGCTCTTGTCGCAGATTCAAAGTTGGGTTGCTGATTATCGTGTTTCTCAAAAGCCAGATCCTAAGAAGGAAGCTGTATTCAACGTAAATGTTCAGCCTGAGGAGATCAACAAGCGTGCAACAGCTTGGATGATGCAATCCGGTACGCCATTTCAGCTGCTTCTTTCAACTGATCTTCGCACTTATACATCGAAGGAACAACATAAGGCATCTACTGCTTCGGAAACAGAATACAAGACTAGGCAGCGTCGCTTGATTGAAAAGTTGTCTGCCGCTATCGCCTCAGCGGAGCCTTTGATCGGAATAGATCAGAATCTGATTGGTTCACTTCATCCAAAACTAACCTCGGGTGGTTCGATAAAGATTAAACGAGATGTCAGTGAAGTTCCTTTTCTCTCACATCCAGTAGAACAAGAAGTTAGACAACTTCTTGAGCAAACTTGCTACAGCGGTTCGAGGAAAGAGCAGATTAATAGCGTTGTCGTAGGAAGTTCAAAGCTCCCGCACATTGATATTATTTCGCAGCTCGATAGTCCGGTATCGCCGTTAGTTGTCAAGTCCCTGATGCAACCAATTTCAAACTCTTGGACTGCTGCAAGCTCGAGCGGAGTGGCGCGAGGAAGTTTTTGGTCAAATCGTCGGGGTCGAACATTGAGAGAATTTGTTCCAGTGCCTCAGGAGCATTTGCATGCAATGGTCCGTGGCTGGTTCACTGGCAAGTTACTCGGGATTATTCAGGGTGATGTTGGAAAAGAGGTTTCAATTGTTCGCGACATTAGCGACAGAACTCCAAGTTGGGTGAGTTTTCCTTTTCCGACATTGACTGAGCCATTGGATTTCCGTGATCAACTACCGACTATTCTTGAGAGTCTGACACTTGCGTATGCAGAAGTGGGTACGGTATCCTCGCTCTCGCCTCTTAGCCCTTATTTGGCATTGCGTGATTTGGGTTCGTCAATGCCCTCAGCAACTGCTGAATTGTATTCGTATAAGTCCCTGAATCCCGCGCTTCAGCAATGGTTGAAGAATGGACAGCTAGATGGTGCTTCGAAGATACAAAACTATAAAGGTGCAAGACCGAACCTTATTGCCGATTCGGAAAATGGAAGACGAGACAAACTAGTTGAGTTTTTGAACTCGCAGATTCATGACTATTCAGACAAGTATGAGGTGCATATTCATGCCGCTCAGTCTGATCCGTCAGTGCTTGGACGGGCACCTTTCTGGCCAGCTATAAAAGATGAGATTGTTGCAGCGTTAGAACAATTGAAGATAGCGGCATCAATTACTACAGATAGTTCAGACTTCTAGATTGTTGTGCCAATAACATGAACAGTTCGACCATCGCTGTACTCGTTAGGTCGGCGGCAGATTTAGCAGCAACGTCTGTCATTGAAGTTTTGCGTGATCTGGTTAGACGGCGGCTCGTGCGTAGCTTTTTTGATATTTCAGTTGAGCAGCCAGATTCGAGTCAAGCCACATTCATTGGTGCACAAAATCTCGTTGCAGGTATTGAGAGTTGCGATGTTTTAGACCGACTTGCCACTTTTGGAACGTTTGGCGAGTTGAGGCTGGTTGGTTTGTCCGCTTTTGGCAATGCTCAAGGTGAAGTTGGCGAGAAGAGAGTTGACTCAGAAATTCGTAGATTTCGCTCTTCGTTGGAGCAGCTTCTCGGTTCTCAGCTTCGGGTTTCGGATTTCCGTGTTGGGCTTCGCGCTTTCAGCGAAGAGATACCAACTATGCCCTTTTTTGCAATTGACACCAACTGCAACTTGATGCTTATTCCTCAAGATAGAAAGACCGATGGTGGTGTGGCAAGGCCGATTCTCCGAGGAAAATCGGAAGATGGCGGCCATTCTTTTGCACTTCATGGGGCTACTGAGTTAGCGAGTGTTCTTGGTCTTTGGGAGGCCATGTCGACTTCGCCAATAGATGAATTTGATCCGTTGGTTGCTGGTACTCAGATTCCAAAAATTCGCTTTAGTCAATCCAGAACCCGAGTGCTGGTAGGACCTCCTTTGCCATTGAGCTCTATTGCGCGAGTTGACGAAGACCTCCCCTTACCAGTCAATTTTTTGCCAGCATCAAGCACTCAGACAGCACTTCGTGGGCTAGCAAGTTCGATTTATCCAAATTCACTTGTTTTTTCTCCAGATCCAATTCCAGATTTCAATTCTGAAATTAAAGGTGGTGTGGGTGCACTATTTACGTTTTTAGGCGAAATGGCAAAAACTTTTGTATCGCTACCAAAGGTAATTGTCAAAGGTATACGAAACGAGTTAGACAGTTCAGCTGCACGGATACACCAAGATTTGGTTGGGTCCAACGGCTGGTTAAGAGTTGTTGGCGCGACCTCAGATGTTGGTGAAGCGTTCAAGCCGGACGTCGATGACATAATAAGAACAATTAGCGAAGTTTCGAATCGAGAGTTAGTTTCGCCACTTGGAATCAAAGACTGGTCAAGTTTAGTCAATGGATTCTTGGGGATAGTGGACGGGGATCCTGAGCAGCGAAGTCTCCGTCTTGAGGTTTTCGGTAACGACCATGTTTTGCTTGTTAACCGATCATTATTGGGTTCGGCCAATGGTACTTTTGACGAAAGTGTTGGAAAATTTGTATCAGAGGTACCTTTAGACTCAGGCGAAAATTCTGCTGAACAAAAATTGGATGTCGAATCTGATCAGGGAAGCGAATCTGTTGAGATTGACGAAGAATCAGTAAGCAAAACTTCAGTTGAACGTTCTACAAATAACGTCTCACCGACGCTGCTCGAAAGAATAAACTTTCATTTCAAGCAGGAACGTGCGAAGGCCTACAGCAACATTACGCAAAGTATTGGGTTGCTTAGAGAAGAATTTCAATCTCTGCACAAAGTCGCAGAAAACAACGTGTCATCTGCTGTTGCCACAACGGGTTGGATTGGATTTTTATCGTTAATTTTTCTGATGTGCACAACTACGCCTCTAAGAGACTCACTAGATTTTTTTCCGTCTTCGTTTGCTAGAGATGCCACTTGGACCGGTTTCAGCGGTATTTTTATTGTCGCAGCACTTCTTCTTCTTGGAATTGGGGGAAAGAGAAGTTGGCAAATTCGTATTTTGATAACTGGTGGTGTTGTTGGCACGTTTGTTGCGTTAACCCTCGTTTTCTTTGACGAAATACGAGATGCTATTGGTGTGGATTCCAAGCAACCCATTGTCGCAACAATTTTGGGCTTGGCGACAGCAGGGCTATTGATCGCGGCGATTCGCAAGTGTCTAACTAGTGAGACGCCAGGTCAGAGAGAAATTGGTCGGCTTTACACAGTTGCGGTATCGATTTATTTGACTGTTGGTTTAATTTTTCAGCAAGTCATGGACCGGTCTTTTTTGGGTCGTTCAGAGAGTCGAACAAGAGTTCTGATTGCGGGAACGATCATTGCGTCATCAGTTCTTATTGCGTGTGTAACCGTGGTTGCTGCCGTAAAATTTCGGGAGAAATATCGTTTACGTCGAAACGAAAGGGCTATCGAATGGCTGAAGTCCGAACTTGAAGTCAGCGTTGATGCACTGAGGCGTTTGACGGCGGCTCAAATTCAGTGGGCGGGTACGTCTTCAGCTCTTCTTCGACTTGCTTCTTTCCCGTTGGGGAAAATCAAATCAGAATCAGTTTTTAACTTCAGTGATTTGATTAGTGACGATACAGTTCTTAAATTTGATGTTGCTGAACTACGACTTAATGAAAAAGGGATGGCAGGGCTAACCGCTCGGTTGCGCCGGCACTTTGTTGAGCCTGGGTGGTTAAAGCGTCAGTATGAAAAAATAGTTCGGAAGTTTCATGAGCAAACTGCTTTCAGGATTGGGAGCAATGTTGAAGACTTACTTGAACGCCGCCCTGAAAGTGACCCTATGGTATTCACACTGGATGAAGTTCTTCGGGGGAGCGCTGATTCAGACCGATGGCTATTTGGTAAACAACTATTTAACGGTGACTTTGACTCGATTTTGTCTGAGGTCCCAGAAGAATTGTCATTTGACGAGATTTATCAATCGGTGTTAGATGACAAAGACTCTTATTCTCTTGGAGGCGTGCAGTTTGGGGAACATGGTGCAAGAGATTTTCTAATTCAGGTGCTGCCAACGCAAGTAGCTGAATTACCGTCAAATATGGTCACCCGCACGTTTATCGGATCGGACCCGGCACGACGAATGCAAACTTGCGTGTGGTGGCCTACGGAGGTCGCAGGTAAAGTTCCGGTTTTGCACGCCGGAGTCACTGTTAATAACAGTGAGAGGGTAATTTCAAAGCGTTTCGACGACGCGGTCATACTGGTTGGTGTTCGAGTCGATCTTTCAGAGCCCTTTAGTATTCATGAGTGTGTTGGAGCACAGATTGGGTCCGAAGCTCCTCGTGACCCAAAGTCAGCTTCTAGCGATGACTTCTAATGCCAGAGACACCCTGGTCTCGAAAGTTACCGCCATCAAGCCCTAAACCTGGTGCTGCTTTACCACCCAAGCCTGAATCGGTTTCGCCGAGGTCCTCAGAGCCACCAGCGCGGCCAGCAGGGAACTTCTTTGACAGGACAGTTGCACCACCTGGGGCTGTTCGACAGTCGTATCAGCCCTTAAAGACGCCTTCCAGTGGTAAGTCGAAGCTAACTAGTTTTAATTCGAAAAAAATTGGACTTGCTGCTGCAGTTTTTTTAGCAGTAATCGCGGTCGGTTTTTTTGTTGTCTCGAACTCAGATCGTGGCACTTTAACGACGCAAACAACTATTGGAACTTCTGATGACTCAAATCCACCATTGGAAGAGACGACAACAACTTTGGCAAGCAATGGCGAAGTTGATTGGGATAAACTTTCGAAGTCGGTGGTCTTTATTGAGGCTATGTCGCCATGCGATTGGCGAGGCTCAGGAACAATTGTGTTGGACGGTAGCTATATTTTGACTAATCAGCACGTCGCATCGGATGGGGAATGCGAGTTAAAGATTGGCCTCACGCTTGGCTTAAATTCATCGCCCGAGGTCAAATATTTTGCAGAGGTTTTGGCTGGTGATAAGTCTCTCGATTTAGCTGTTCTGCGGCTAGTTGACTCTTTTGGCTCACCGCTGAAAATTTCTGGCTTTGACCCGGTGGTTATTGAGTATGGGCAGCCACCACTTGGTTCGCAGCTTGCAACGCTGGGGTACCCGGCTCTGGGTAGTTACGAAGCCGGGATGACGATTACGTTTACTAGCGGCACATTTTCGGGAATCGATTATACGGATGGCGAGTTTTTTAAAACAGATGCCCAAATGCGTGGTGGTGTTAGCGGTGGTGCGGCATTCAACTCAAAGGGTCTGTTCATTGGCATTCCAACTGCTGGTTTGATTGAAGAAGAATCGGGAGCACCAGTTGGTATCAATTTGATTCGTCCCGTTAAATTCGCTAGAACGCTATTGGAGCAGGCTGAGGCGAATTCAACTGGGGGTCCCAAAAAAATTGACAGTAGCGGATCCAATGAAATTACTGACACTTCGAGCGACGTTTCAGGTGGTTACGGTAACGACTCCTCGACTGATCCAAGATTTGGGACTTGCAAGGAAGCGATATCAAACGGCTACGGTCCTTACTACTACGAAATTGACGTTGAATACGGTTGGTATAACGACCGGGACAGCGATGGGATCGTTTGCGAGCGTTGATCTATTAATTATTTTGGGTCGCCTGGATTCGATAAGAGCTGGTTCTGACAATGATGCTTGAGAAAAGACACAATTTTGCAGAGACCCTAAGTCGGCTGGGGCATTTCGAGTTGACACCAGCGAGCAGGTTCTGCTTTAATTCGCCGTGTCGTTATATTCGCGCCATTGTTGTGTTTGTTTAGGTTGCCTTACCTGAGTGGATTGAAGAAATTATGCCGGTATTCACCCGGTATCTGCGTCGAATTTCGCCCAAGTGGGGGAGAAGCTGGCGCTCTTGGTAGTTACATTGGGCGGTTGCTTCAGGTGAAGAGGCTAATTGAACCATGATTGGTTCTATAGCTACCTAAAAAATATTTGTCTGAAGAGGATGGTGTAGCCTCGGTGAGATCGGGGTTGATTTTTGAAAAGAAAGCGAAACAATGTCTGACCTTCCACCGCCAGTAGAAAGCAAAAACACGATACCCATCGAGAGTTTTAAGTCTGTAAAAGTTGAAGCTCGGGCATTGAAAGCAAAAGCAAAGGCGTTAAGGCCTTGGTACCGAAAGAAGCGCTTTATTGTACCAATGATTTTCTTTGGCCTGCCTTTATTTACAGGAGCTATCTCAAATCTTCCGTTTTTAGGAAACGATGCGTCTATCGAAAAAGATCTGATGACAACAACAACTACTGTCTTGACAACATCCACAACAGAGCCGCCAGTCTCGTGGGACTCACTATTGCCTGTAGGGGTAAACGCTGAGGAAGTTGTAGAAAAAGTCTGCGCTGCTTTGCAGAAATCACAAACTTTGTTTGTAAAAACAATCGCAGAGAGAGTTGAGCTCACCGATACTGCGTATGGTGGTTACGACGCTTTTGTCTCAGCAGACTTTGTTGCAGAATTTGATTGGGTTGATGTAAATCATGTGGAAATATTCACTGGTGAACTTAGGGCGATAACGGATCCGATTTTGAAAGAAGTGCCTGTTGCTACTAGTTTTGAAGAACCCCAACAGACAGGCTTTCTTCAATCGTCAATAGATGGCTGTGCGATTCGTGACGAGTTTGAAAATGTTATGACTTCAGCAAAAGCGCTCGATGGGAAACTGTCGGTAATTAAGTCAAGGGCAAGCAATTTACCGTGGTACCCGAAAGGCTTTGGTGAATGGGAGTCGAATTCGAATGTCGCGTGGCGATGGGCAAACAAAGGTGAGTTCAGCTGCTCGTATGGTGAACGATGTCAGGCAATTTATGTGACCTCAAAAAGCGGTTGTTTGACTGGCCTTTACGCCAAGATAAACATTTTAGATTCCGCCGATGTTGTTGTTGACTACAGCAACGATCTTATAAGTGGGATCCGTCCTGGGGAAACTGCGAAACTTCAGTTTGAGTTTTTTACTAGTGGGGCAGGTTCGACACGACTTGTTGAGCTTAATTGCTATTAAATTTTTGGCACTTCTAAGTTAGGAGTTTCGAAGAAATCGGGCGTCTATTTTTTGCTTGGTGGGTGGCAGATAAAACACGGACTTAACTCTAAATAAGACAATTCATGGTCGATTAACTTTGTTTTGCGAAACTGTAGGTTATGGGTCGCCATACTGGGGCAGTAGTTGGCGTGGGTGACGATTAACTGTAAAGTCTCCTTGTGAGAGTAATAGTGAAATGGGCTCGAGAAGTCACATTACTTTGCGTGATTTCATCGAGTCTTGCCATTTTGCAAAATAATTACATAGCATCGGCTCATTCAGGTGGAACCGATGCTAATGGCTGTCACGCTGGCTCTCAGCCGTACCACTGTCATAGTTCCTCTGGCGGTTCTTCGAGTGCAACGACCGCTGTGGCTACGACTACCACTACGACTGTTGCGCCGACTACGACCACGACCACGACCACGACTACGACTGTTGCGCCGACTACGACTACGACTGTTGCGCCGACTACGACTACGACTGTTGCGCCGACTACGACTACGACTGTTGCGCCGACTACAACAACTTTGGTAGTTATTGGGCTTGATAAATTTCCAAAGAGGATTACTTGCGTTAAGGGCAAGCTTTCAAAGACTGTAAAGGTGAAAGGGCCTAATCCAAAGTGTCCGAAAGGGTGGACTAAGAAGGCTTAGATTGGCTAGCCAATAGAGCGAGCTAGCGCAAGACCATGGTCCCTCATTCGGCGAACTTTTTCAGAGCGATAATTCTTGACGAAAAAAGCCACGACTAAAATAGTTTTAACAGCGTCGATGAACGATGATTCACGCCATGCGGGTGTAATGACTAATCAGTTGCGATTAGGAATTTAGCTATTCGCGCAGTTACGACTGCGAGAGTGCTGATTCCAACGACCATCGTGAATACGGCAATAATTCGGCCCGCTGTTGTGATTGGATAAATATCGCCATAACCGACGGTTGTGATCGTCGCAGCCGACCACCAGAGTGCATCAAAGAATGATTGAATTCGTCGCCCGTCACCGACATCTTCTGCAATTGTGAACGCAACTGCTGAAGAAATCAGTGTCAGGCCTGCGATGCCAAACGCCACTGATGCAGCACGTTTTTTGAAGAATTCTTTGCCACTTGACTTGGTTGCTGCACCGATTCCAATGACTCTTGCAATAACTCCAAGAACGCGAATAGCTCGCACACCACGAAGTACAGCAAGAACCCCGAGTGCGGGCAATAGGGCTAACAATTGCGAAATTACTATTAAGAGACTTAACCACTGGGTTCGAATGTAGGTTGGTTTGCTGTCGGCGAGTAACAACTTAACGATGTAGTCAA
>Ga0129336_10001112_pt1 | contig 16078 bp, 5 predicted proteins | sample CPB6_02_DNA_FD_96878 | JGI IMG/M metagenome (GOLD analysis project Ga0129336, IMG submission 96878) | Freshwater to marine salinity gradient microbial communities from Chesapeake Bay, USA - CPBay_Sum_0.6_0.2_DNA | ecosystem: Environmental > Aquatic > Marine > Coastal | place: USA: Chesapeake Bay...
ATATGTTTTTCTTAAAATTTTTGGTCTTGGTTCGTACAAACCATTTTCTAGTTCTGACAAAATATCGTTTGTTTGAGGCTCTGTTCTTTCTTTCGCTCCCAAAATTTTTGTTAAAGAATCGTTAGCTAGTTTGTCTTTATTGTTGTCATAAGTGCTTAAAATTTCTACTGGATTTTCCGAACCAGTAACAGCAACTAAATGTGTCATTGGTGCGTTAAACTGGACTGGTGGTTCCTTATACGATGTAAAAGTATCAGAAATTCTATCTTTATAAAAGACAACTCTTTGTTTTTCTATTTTGCTTTTTTGCTTTGGTGGATCTTGTACCAAAATTTTGTTATTTTTTCTAGAAAGTTTAAGTATTCTTTTATCTGCATTTCTAATCTGCTTCCAAGAAGCCATACCATAAGGGCCGTCTTTTGCTAATAAATATGTATTTAAATTTCCACTCAAAGATGATAGTGGAGATATTGTATTAGAGGCGGTATTTACATTAATTATAACATTTGTATTTAAACCAATAAAATCCGCAACCGCACCTAAACCACCAGCGGTCAAAGAGCCGCTACTAGCGCTTAAGAAGGCTAATGAGGAAGTATAATCTCCTTGAGAATATACTGTTAGATTATCATAATCCGTGATATAGCCGCCAGCATTCATGTTTCCCGTTAAAGAACTGGATATCCACAAATATTGTGAATCGCTTCTTGGTATCTGGTGGACAATAAACTGATTATCATATTTTGTTTTTGTTCCAATATTTGCATCATCGCTTGTTAATATTGAAAATTGTTTAAATGAATTTTTATTTACTTTATGTAAAGAAGGTCTTTCTTCATTTATACTTGAAGTTTCTGCATATAATCTATTTAAGTTTCTTCTAACTACATAGTTCCTATTATTTAATTCATTGTATGGAGAAAGCTCTTCGCCTGTATGCTCTAGCGCGCCCCTACTGATAACTTCTGCGCCACCTGGAGCAGAAAATCTTTCTACAATAACAGTTTTAACTGTTGGTCTTGTTGGCAAAGCTCTATCAACTACACCGCTGATGTCTGGGTTTGGGCTAGGTAAATTGATCGTATCAATTATTTCGTTTAAACCTATATTTGTATTAGTTCTACCAGAAGTTTGTACGTATTCATATTTATTAAAATAATTTCCTTGGTCTACATCTGGTGTTAAAATTTGTCCAGAGGCCGTTAAAGATTCTGATGCGAATGTAAATGTAGAATTGAAAGGTATATTTTGAACTTTTAAAGGATTTATTACTGAAACTGGGTTTTCTAGAAGTGATGACGTAATAAGCCCGATATTTGAAAAGGCTCTAACAATATCTTCTTTTCCTTGATATTCTACTTCATTTACTGTATCATATTGTTTAGGAACTTGATTTAAATTTTTTCCAAATATAACTTTTCTAATTTGCTCTCTATCGCGGTCAACATCTGCATCGCCAGAAGAAACCAATGGATTAGTTCTTTCTACTCTTTGTTTAAGCCACATAGAACCAGTAGGATTGTTTGCTGCCACTTGTTCTTCATACTTATATCTTAATGGGTTTGTTGTTGTAGTTACTGGTTCGCCCTTTTTTTCTAACGTTGGAAGCTTATTTTCATACTTATTTCTCTCTAATAGATGGCTTTCAATAATGTTTCTAACGTTATCAGAAACATTTGCAGAAGCTGGTATTAGCTGATTAATCATCAACGAAATAGAAGAATCAATCCATTTAAAAAACTCAATAAATTTTTCAAAGTCTGGTTCATTTCTTACTTTTTCAAAAAATAGTTTTCTTAAATAAGAGAGATTTTTGTACTCTTTACGATATCTTTCTGATGGATCGCCTATTAAATTATTAAAAGAATGGATCGTAGCGAACCAAGACATGATCTCGTCGTTTATTATCTGAGACATGCTTTTTTCTATTGAATAGAAATATGTTATTGGTTTTGAGTTTCTTGTTACATTTATGTCATCTGTATCTCTTATCTGTATAAGTTCTGAATTTGAGATAACTTCTGGGTTTTGCAGCTTGGCTGCATACACGTACTCTTTATTTGTAACTTGGGTGTCGTTTGGATAAAATGCTTTAGCAAAACCAGAATGGCGGTATTTTACAATATCGCCAAGCCAACCAAAATTATATTCAAGAGCTGCCGCGACTGATCCACTAGATACATCTTCAACAGTAAACTCTCCTTGTGCATTTGAAGAAGTTACTGTATTGAAGTCCCAATTTAAAGCTAATAAATCTGCTTTTGAAAGCATTAAAGTATTGGCATCTTTATTTGTTAAAAAAGCATTCCAATAAGGATATTGTCTTCCAAAACTTGAAGGATCGTATGAATGAGCTTTTAATTCATCGTCACTTAGATAATCAAGCCAAAATCTTACAGAAGAAATTTTAACATCCGTGCTTGCCAACAAACTTGAAGTGTCAAAATTTTGATAATGGGCACCAGCATAAACTCTCTTATTTTTAGATAAAGCAGTTTTTGCGTCACTTTCGTTGATTGATGCAGAAAGTACAAAATAATTTTCTGTACTATCAAGAACAGAATTGTAACCGACAAATTCTAAAATATAACTACCTGTAGCACTTCCAGTTATAAGATTAGTATTTTCAAGTTTTTCTGGTTTAATCCTTACGGCTAAATTCCATTTATTATTTTCATATAAATCATTAAAATAACTACTTGATAAATGAAAGCCAGAACCAGAAAGAGATCCGCTAATTGCAAAATAAGCATCTTTGCTACCAAAATCTCTTTTTTGTGCATATACTTTAAAATTAAATTCGTCGTTACCCCAACTTAATAAACTTTGATTACTATTTGCGGTATGTACTCCAAAAAGAGAAACCTCAGTAAAATTTGGTATAGAATAGTTTGGATCGTCTACTGATGGTTTTTTTGGAAATATAATTTCAGCTTGGACTGTTACTGGGACATAATCTAATTTATTTGATGAATTACCTTTTATATAACCTCTTGTATTAGAGTCTCCTGAAATTGCATATTGATAGATAACTCCAGAATTGCGGTCTGGATCATTAAAGTCTACAAACTTTTTTGGAATTGATGTATATGTGTACTTATCTTTTATTTCATAAACTGCATTATCGGCATAAAGATTTATTTTTATTAATTCATCATCAACACCAAAACAACGAATAAGGTTTCTTAAAGATTTTTCTGTACCTTTTGACTTATAAATATATGTTAAATTGTTATAAATATTTTGATAAATAGTATTTTTTATGTCTGCTAGCTTATTTTCAAATTCCGATGTTTCATTTCTAGATAAAACATCCTCTATGAACGTAGAGTCATTAAAAATTTCAATATTTTCAAAATCATACGATGAAAGAATTTTATTTATAAATGGTAATGGTTTTTCTGTTTCTTTGTAATATTTTACATCTTTTATTCTTGGCAAAGACTCTATTTGAAGATGTAAAGTGTCAAAATAACTTGAAATAATTTGTACTAAATTAGATAATTCTTGACCGCCAGAATTTTCGTCTTCTTCAACTATCCAAGATGGTAAACTTTTAAAAATATTTGAATTATTTTCAATATCGTATAGAGAGCCAGAATTTGTATAAATATCCAAAGTTTCTGCCACTAAGGAATTAATTGGATATAAGATAGGATCTTTTTCTTCCACTAAGCTAGAATTAAATTCTTCAATGGCTGAACCAGTGCTTCTTACATTTATAGAATAATTTGCTATAGTGCCATTTGAAATACGTCCAGAATAATCTAAGCATTTGGAGTCTAGGGTATTAATACTATCTGTAGAAATTATACCTTCATTGAATTTAAAATATACACCCAGCTCAGTGTTTGAATCATCGGTATTTGAACCGCCACCAACGTTAGTAAACCAGTATCTACTGATATTTTTAGAGCTTCTTGCTTCTTTCCAAAATCTAAATTCATCATAAGAACCGCTGCTATAAGCAACCGTACCTGTTCTGTATGCTCCAATATAAGCAACAGAACTTGCATTGTCAGCAGAACCATCAAAAGCAGAACCAGTAGTGATTTCTTTTTTTAAATCTCCATCAACATATAATTTAATCTCTAAACCATTAGAAGCGCTGTTGACTGTAAATGCATAATGGTGCCAAGCTGTTATATCATGAGAATAAACAACATTTGCGTTTGAAACGCCTCTTGAACCAGAAGCATACGTTATCGCAAAACCAGTAGATTTTTTTTCCAATAAAAATCTAGTGTAGTTTGGTTGATTACTTGCAACGCCATTCCAAAGATCAAAAAGAGCGTAAGAAGAAGAAGCGTTGTTTGCTTCTTTATACCAAAACTCTAAAGTATTTCCAAGATTTAATGGATTTATTGCTAAATTAGATTCTCTATTGGAAGCGGTATCAAATATATTTGCATCTGCAAATTTGCCAGTAGAAGATGTGTGCGGACCACCATTTATAAAAATATATTGAGCAGTTGCAGCGTTGAGTGTAACAAAACCAGCTGATTTTGGATATATATTATCAAAAACATATAGATCAAACTGTGAAGAATTATTTCTCCACTCTAATTTTTCTTTTCTTGAACCATCATATGGATATCTTTGATAAATATTCTTTATTGCATCCGAGTAGTATTTCTCGGCGGAACCATATTTAGCAAAATTAGAAGCAGACGAAAAATCTATTGCGGGCAAAAATCTTTGATTATCTTTTGATATTTCCTCAAGATACCCCTCAGACTCTGCTTCGTCATAAAGTTTTTGCACTTCTTGTGATGTTACGACTTTCTCTGATGACTTGCCAAATAAATCTTTTATTGACATATTTATTCAACCTTAAATTTAAATACGTTAGGAAGCTCTCTTAAACTTGCTTCATCCCATCTTGCTAATTTTATACCATAAACATAACCTTTTTCAATATTATTCATATCTAATTCAAAAAAATTACCATTTGAATCATATGAAGTTTTTGTATAGGCCAAAGAGCCAGTAGAATAATCCACTACCGTATAACTATCACTAAGTCTAAAAATTTTATAATAAAGATCAGGTATTATTTCATTTTCTATAATATTATTTGCAACAGTATAAATTGTTGGACGCCAATCTTTTTCTCTAGCAAAAATTTTAAATTTTGCAACTTCATTTTGTTTATAGGTATTTTTTAAATTTGTTATATTAATAATATAATCTTCATTTGTTTCATAATCATAATTTTGTCTTTGCAAAACATCAAACGAGCTTGAAAATATGGCTAAAGAAGAAGTTGTATTATACCATTTGTCGTATACAACACTTGCTGTTGTATCTAATGAAACAACAGCTTTATAAATACCAGCTAGAGGGTTTGTTACTTGTAGAAAAGAGGAAGATAATTCGTTTGTTAAAGTAGAATTAGTATAAAACTTCACTCCTGGTATTATCCCTCCAGCTATATTTTTTAATTTTCCATTTACCTTATTATAAAAATAAATGTTCATTTTATTATCTGCCGAATCTAAGATACTGCTTGAAGCAAAAAAAGAAGTTCTATCATCCTTTACAATGGATTCCCATCTTGCCTCTATTACTGGTCTTTTATAAAAAAATTCTGATCCGCGAGCAGAAAACTTTTTAGTGTAGAAGCTCCTAAATTGGTCGCCCTCTTCAAAAGAACCAGACATCTTTACCATAAAACCATAATTATTAAGCGTTCCAGACATCCATTGTTCTACAATGTTAGTAACATCTAGCTCTATGTCCTCTGTACCATCTTTAAAAGAAAAATCATATGTGTAGCCAGAAGAAGATAAAAAAGAACCGCCAGCGGATGTCCAAACCGTTCCGCTCGTTGCATAACTCCAAGTCGATCCAGCGCCTTTTAATCCGCTAGTAGACCAGCCGTTATCTGAATATGCTTCCATATCTAAGCCATATCCTTCATCCCAAGATTGTGAAACAACTGCTACGCTCGCAGTATAGTCTTTTGGAAGACTAAAAGGATGTTTTACATTAAAGAGCCTAAAATAAAATTTAACGCTTCCAGAAGCTGGTAAGACAGAATTATTTCTATCATTTACTAAATCACTTATTGGAAATTGAACTAAAATTCTGCTCTTTTCAACAGAAGAAGTATTTGCTTGACCAAAAATTGAAAAAATCTCTAATGAATCCGATGCTCCCATATTTGCATCAGTTGCTCTATTAATTAAATCAATTTTATAGGCGTTAGTTATTGTTGTATCTTTATCCGCTATATATTTTTTAAAAGGCATTATATTATGCTTCCCTTAATATCAGTATTAGGATATTTTAACTCCATTACAACATTTAATGGAACATTAACATATCTTTTATCTGGCGAGGTGTTTTCTGTAATACTAAAAACGCTATCAGAGTAAACGCCACCATTTTTTGGAACTATATTTACACTTATAACATCTAAAAGCCCATTAACTTTTTTTAAACTACTCAAAACATTTGTTATAAAAAAAGTTTCTCCAAACTCTGGTAGCATGGCAAAATCTTTTTTAAGTTGAGCAATAGCGTCTGCAAGAATATCGTATTTTGGTCTATCATTGCCGCCTAAAGCAACAAACTCTATACCATAATTTACAATTTTTCCGTCTAAAATGTCTATTGAATCATTTAACATTTTGCTTTTACTTAACCAAGTTTTTAAATTATTTTTTACTGTTTGATTTGCTTGTGTTAATAGTCCGCTTGAATCCTCGCATAAAACATAAATATTTAAATTTCTTTTCAAAGAATCATCATCTCTTATAACATTGACTCTTCTAATGGATCCATATTTTTTTGGCATAGAATATGCCAATGATTTATAATCGTTTGCGGTTACTGCTCGATTTTGAGTTGAAAAACAATTTTGTATTCTAATTTTTAATTCATTAGAATCAAATACTCCAATTTCTCCAACCAATGGCGCGTCATTTGTAACCTCTAGACTATTTTTAACAGTACTTTTTAAACCGATAGATAAATTTTCTTCATCATTAAAAGCAAAATTTGCTCCTTCAACATTTATTAAAGAGTTGACTCCAAAATTTATACCACTGTTTACTGGGTTGTATCTGTATGCCACCGTTAAAACCGTATTTGATGGTGAAATACCAAATTTATCGCTGTTTACCAATGCCGTGGGATCAAAAGAATCACTTGATATATATTCTTTTCCTAAAATATCTAAAACAGCCCTCGAAGGCTCTGCTAAATAGCTTTTATTGTCGGCTAGAACAACATCAGAACTTGCTCCAAATTGCAAATATGTCGCTCCAATTTCTGTTTCAACAGTAAAACGTCTTGGTACTATAAATGGCTTTACTATTTCTTTAGCTAATTTAGCAGATGTTGCATCTCTATTTGTTACAGATCTATATATAACATTTTGCGATAAATAATCTACTTCAAAATATTCGTTACCCTCGTCATCAACTACAGAAATAATCTCAACTATGTTTGGCTCAACCAACTTTAATTTTAAAAATTTTTGATAATCACCTATAGTTACACGTTCTGATTTTATAACACCAGAAATCACTAAACCATTGGCTTTTATACCATAAGTTGTAGGAAGCCCGTTTGAACCAATAATTAAAGGTCTAACTTCATTTGTTGGCAAATCAAATCTAACGTCTTCATTTAATATAAATTTTGTTTTATTTTTGGTAGAAAATACGCTACCTCTTTTTAAAGTTGGTGCGTATGATAAATTTGGTCCAAGACCAGTAGAATTGGATGGTACTGAAATATAAAAAGTAGCTATTCCAGTAGAAGTTGCACCATTTGTATATTTAAAACCAACTTGTTTTGCAATTTTTAATACATTATCAAACTCTGAGGCTGTTTCTAAGAATGATTCGTTTGCCTGATAATCTAAATAAAAAGATAGAATGTCTCCAACATAGGAAACTGTATCGACCATCAAAGATCCAAAACTTCCTTCATTAAAATCCTGAAAAGAATCTGGATAGTATCTCTTGGCATGCTCAATAAGATCTCTTCTTATTGAATCATAATCTCTGCTGGTATATTTTATTGGAAGTACTTTTTTAGGCATCAATTTTTCCCTCTTTAACAATTAATTAGATGTTAAAGAAAGATTTAACTGATCTCTTACGTTAATAGATGGAATAAAGAATACAATAGATACGAACAGAGCATTTTCATTGCTATCAACTGGTGCAATAACAACATCTTGTACGCTTATAAATCTCATATATTTGTTTATTTGTGTTTTTATTTTGTTTGAAATTTCACCATTTAAATTTTTATTATTTTGAGAAAAAAGCAGTGTTCTGATACCAGCTCCATAATCTGGTAACATCATTCTTTCACCAGGATTAGTCAATAAAAGCATCTTTAAGTCTTGCTTTATTGACTCAAGTAGTGTTTTATTCATGCCATATAGACCATCGTCTGGGTCTTTTACTAAAGGTAATTTTGGAGATACGCCCTGCATTTTTACTCCTATGTATTTTTTATATAGTAATCTTTAGGTGCTGGTTGAAGTTTTATTATATCGCTATGATCCTTTGCCGCCTCACAGCTAGAAAGATTAGCCTCAGTATTAAATAGGCCGTTTATATAATTTCTCTTTTGTTCTTGAGCTTTTTCTGAATCGGAAGAGTTATCCTCGTACCATAGTAGACCAGCATAATATATGATATTAAATGGGTTCCAAGCAAATGGCATAAATGGGCTAAATGGGATTAACCCAAGGAACCCAAGCGGGACTCCAACAGCTGGGACTACAAAGCTTGTTAAGTTTTCGTCAAACATTCTTCCAATCTTATAAATTGTAGAGGAAACTCCAGCATTTAAATCAGCTCCTTCTATAAATCCTTTAGCAATTTTTACTGGTATTGAAAGCAAAGTCTTTAAAACAAACCAAAATACATCTTCATTTGGATCATCATTAATTACGCTTTGTGGATCACTTAAATTTATATTTACTCCTTGCCCGTTTGATTGAACAATTTTTGCAGTTGTTCTTATGCCTTTCTTAGTTCCTTTAAAAGCGTCTAAAATCTGCTTTCTTGTGGAAGTACAAAGAACATTTGTAATAAAAATGGTTGTTATATATCTTTTTATTGGAAAAATAAAATCAAATAAAAGCCTAAACTCGGGCTTTGAATCATCAAATTGTAGTTTTGTCCCGTTAAAAATTTTATAGTCAATATACAATTTTTGTTCTTGTATCACCGCATCTTCTAATAAAGTTGCCTCTCTAACTGTAACTTTTTCGGTTCTATCAAAAATTCTTAAATAAATTGAACCATTTGATTCAAATAAGCTTATTTTTTCTGCCACATAACTAAATTGTTTCTCAAGCTCTTCATAATTTGTAACAAAATTTAAATCAAATTTTTTTGGTATTGCATTTTGGTTTAAAACAAAATTAGTATCGTCTAAAATTCTTTTTGACAATTTTGGCAATATTGCCGTTTTAAGTTCTTGTCTTATTATATTTTTTATAATTTGTCTTTTCACAATTTTATTTGTAGGGTCTACTGTTATATCTTGACCAGTAGTAAATTGTCTATTATACTGTTCGTTTCTTTCAAGAGCTTTTTTAATTTGGTTTTTTTCTAGTGATGCCAAGTTTTCATATTGTTTAGCAAAAAAATTCGACATCATATCATAAAATAATTGATCAACGCTTCTCATCTCGGTTTCTATCAAACCAGATAAAAAGTCTATAAATAAACCATCAGACCTTAAAAATTGAGGATCGTAATAACCAAATGTTGCAATTCCTCTTAAAATAATATCGTGGGCATAAACTCTTATAGCAAGACGATACAAAGGAGACAACATGATGTTTTGGTCATCAGTTGTTTCAAGATTCCTTAACTCTTCTGCATTTATTGGTTCATTATTGGCTATTTTTTGATTTAAAATTTCGTCAACACAAGAAGAATTTTTTTTATTTTCTACTGCTTCATTTTTTAGAGAATCAATGTCTAAATAATGAGGATTAATATTACACTGTATTTGTACTGGCGTTGGTTCTATGACTAATTTTATAAAGTCTGTTATGGCCTTATAAGTTGGGGGAATTCTAACAAATTCAGATTCAGAATCTTCTGGATCTTTTCTTTGTTTTTGCTCTTGAGTTACTAAGTACTTATCAAAGAAATCACTTGTCCCTATATTTTTTAAACAAGAATCAAAAATATAAGAATTAATTTCTTTATAAAATCTTGATGAATCAAAATTAATATCTTTATTATTTGTTTCTATGAATTTTTTAAATATTTGTTCTTTATCGGCGTTTAGATTATCGATTTTTAAATTGTTAGTTGCGTATCCAAGAACATCTTTGTCGATATCTTGGTAGTTTTCTATGTTTATGTATATATTATTATTTTTTATAATTTCTAATTTATATTTATCGTGTAAATCATCATTAAATTTTACTGGGGCATTTGGTCTATAATTATCATAAAATTTTAAATCAAAAACTGGATAATTTAAACCAGCCTTTAGGACAATTGAATAAATTTTTAAAACAGATTTATATTCGTTAATGTTATCCTGTAAGGAGTTTTTTAAAAATTCGCCTAAGTTTTGTCGATTATTAATTAAACGTACTTGGCTAGACGGAGTATTTTTATTTATTAAATCAATTACTCTATTCATTTCTGATTGTCTGGAAGACAAGAATTCCATAATTTTTATATAAACTGCTACACCCTGAGCGTCAAATAGCATGGCTGTTGCTTCTATATTTGGACCCAGCGTAGATAAAAGATTTTTGTAAGAAGCATCCTCCATTTGTGCAGGATTTTTCCTCATAAAATTATCAAATATTGCTAATGCATTTGTAAAATTTGGTAATATTTCTTCAAGAGTTTTAAAAAACCCCTGAACATCGGGCGAGCTTGCAGTGTTTATTGATTCTATAGTAGAAGATGCCGCGCCTATAGTTACCGAAACATTTAATGCGTCCAAAAAATCAGACAAAAATAGTCTTAATTTTTGGTCAGCTTGATCTACTTTTTGTCGCAAAGAAGCATTAACTAAATTTGCATCCTCTTTTTCTTGTATGTTGCCATCAGCTTTTGATGAAAAAGTAAATTCACTAGAGCTTTCTCCGACAATACCAGAGTATTTTTTATTATCTAAGATATCTTTGAACAAATATGATGGTAAAAGTTCCTTGTCACCCTTATCGCTAGCATTATTTTTATCTGGCTCTTCTGGGTTAACTAGCCCGCTTAAATCAGGTTCAAGTTTTCCAGTTTGCTCATTCAACTTCAATAATTGAGGGCCTTTTGTTCTAATAGAATATGTTGTTTTACTCCATTCTAAAGCTTCGTTATTAAATGTAGTATATATGTCTTTAAATAATGTATTTAAGACATTAGAAAAGCTTCCTATTGGTGGCATTAAACTTATTTCTGGTTTTATTATTTCGCCGTCTGGTCCTTTTCTACACAATATACTTGGTACATTTGAAAAATCAAATGGCTGATCGGAATCTAAAAACTTCAAAATGTCTTCTACGTTTTTAGCTTCTTGCTGTTTTATGTCGGACAAAATATCGTCTATTACGTCCTCTGGTATGTTTTTTTCATCAAGTATTCTTCTTCTTGCGTCTTGCAAAGTTCCATCATCGCAAAGAGGATTTGTTGGTATAACCCTGCCAGCAAAATTTGGATCATCAAGTTGAACACATATTTCAGGATTTACAACTCTTCCAATTTTTGCAAACAAATTTTTTATATCTCTTGTTGTACTGATAGCACCAGCGAGTTCTGGGAATTTATTTCTTATAACACCTTGTATTACTCTGAACACTTCGTCTTCAACTCCGCGTCCTTTTAATAGATTGCAAAGTTCTCTGGAGCTTAAGAGGCACAAAACAGCGTCAAAAAAGTTTCTCAATTTTTCTTTTGCTGCGTCCCTTTGTCTCTTTTTTTCCTCATCTGTTAAATTAGGATTGTTAGAATCAATCCCAAAAATATCGTCTAAAGTATCGTTTAAAGCTTGATCATTTTCTGTCTCTGGGTTGGCTAAAGCATCCGCTATTTCATCAGCACTATCAATTGCAGATGGATTTTTTTCTTTATTAGGATCTCTTAGACAAGCTTTTATAGAGCCAGTTAACAATAATCTAACTGATAAAATTAATATTTGTTGAATAAGCTCAACAATTAAATTTGTCAAAGTTTCAACTAAATTTCTATTTGGATTATATACTGGTAGCGTTGGAAGTTCTAATCCAGAAAGTTTTTTTAAAGCAGCAGATAAAAACGGATTACAGACTGTATTTGCTGCAAATTCTTCTAATAATTTTTTTGCTCTATTATATTTTCTTAATAAATCATTAAATTCTTGAGGGTCTAGTGCAGAAGAATTACATTTTAAAACTTCTGCTAGAATAGCATTTAAATCAAGCTCATTTAACGCTGGTATAATATATTGGTTTAAAGCCTCATATGCTTTTACATTTGAAGGAACCTTGTCGACACCAAGAAGAAGTCTTAAATTTTTATTTGTAACATTATTTGGAAAGTCTTTTAAACTCTGCTTTATTAAGTCTCCTTCTTTTTCTAATTGTCTATCAATATCATTTTTTCTATCTTTTTCTTTATCTTTTATTGATTTTTTAATTTTATCTATATATTCATCAGAAATAAATTGGCCCTTATCACCCAAATCTTTAATTGCTTGATAGTTTTCTTGAACACATTGTGAAATATTCAGCGGCTTAACCGTAGCGACAGTTACTTTTGGATAATGATATTTTAATAAAAATTTTGATAAACCAATATGAGGCCCAGTAACTTCATCAGCCCCTTCGTCTACAAATGGCGCTTTTAACAAATTCCAAGTAGATTCTCCAAGCGCTGAGAAATCCGCAACTTCAAGCGTTTCAAAAAATTCATCATCTACTGGTGGTGTATTAGTATCCAGTTGTTCTATTTCATTTCTAAACTCTTTTATTAGAAATGAATCGGCAAATATTGCAAAGGAATTTATTGCTTTTTTTCTTAAAACTTCGCTATATTTTAAATTATTCTCTAAAGGTGTTATTTCATCAAAGTCTTTTGATGCTCCTAAATTTTCATCGTCTTCTGCTCTATCTATCACATCCTTGTCAGTTGAAGAAAGATTTTTATTGTCAGAAAGAATTTTTTGTTTTCTAAGTTCTATGTGATATTTTCTTTTTAGTTTACTAAAGTGCCTTTGCAATATAAAATTTACCACCGTTTTTGATTTACAAATTTCGTCATCTAAAAACTCTAGAATTTCTATATTTAATGGAATTGCTATTCCTTTTGGATTTATATATTTTAAATGTACTATTTTTAAATCTTTATAATCAATTACAATTTTTAATTTTCCCTCCCAATGTAACTCCGAGGCTATTGGGAAATTTCCGATAAATTGACCAAATCTTTTAGTTACGCCGCTAGCTAATTCAGTTCCAACGCCAGTTACACCGCTAGATAAGCCACCAGCAACAACTGTTATTGGAGCAAAACCTCTTGCAATACCAACGCCAACTTGGCTAGCAATGCCAGCATCACTACTAGTTGTCCCAATATCTCTAAAAAATTCAGTAACTTGTTTATTAGCAAGTGAAATTTTTTCAGATGCTTTTTCTGTATTGTTTAAAAATTCAGCTAGACCAATACCAGAAATAGACTCTCTTGCTAAATTTAAAGGTATATTTTTCATCACCAATAAATTTAATTTATTTTTCAGATCAGCAATTTGTGTTGCATTTGTGCCAAGTTGTATATCAACGTCGTTTGGTTCTATGTACCAGTCTCTATTTTTAAAAATTATATCGCCTTTATTTAATGCGCCAAGAGGCAAGCCACCAAAATTATCAGATATATCTTCAAAAAAATTTTCAAAATTTGTATCGTCGCCAAGATCATTATAGCTATTAAAAAATAAAGTTACGTACCTACTTTCTGGTTGTTGCTCCTCTTCATTAGTTTCAGCCCCTGTATCTTCCGCTGGTTCTTCTGCGGTTGGATCTTCGGTAGTTTCTTCTTTGGAATCTTCTATCTCAAAAGACTCTAAATATTTTTTTGGCACAGTGACAAGAACAAGCAATGTTGAACATTTTCTAAGAGAAAAGTCTATCGCTTCCGCAGTACCAAATAAAAAATATTTATCTTGCGTTGTCTTTACATATTCAGGGTCGGCGCTTTTACCTCTATTTTTAAAAATTAGCTCAAGACCCTTATAGAGAGCGTCGGTCATGACTTCTTTCAATAATTCTTTTTGTTCTAGCCTTTCTATACCAGTATCATACAGAACACAGTATAAACCCCTTTTGTCATCATTAAAAGGTCTATTGGCTGCTTGCTCTCTCCATAAAATTTCTGGTTTTGAGTCATCTGCTAAAAAATCTGGGGATAGATTCGGAATTATTGACGGCTTTACGTCACTAGGTCTTATTGCAGTATAGACTGCTTTTTGAAGAATATAGCCAATTAAGTTAAACTGTCCACTTTCATCTTGGACTTTTATCTTAGCCCAAGTACCTTCAAAGCCAACGCACTCTTCTAGGACAATAACTGGGACTGTCAGACCAATAAAATTATCAGTAACAAATGCGCTTGTTTTTGGAGCAGTTTCTCTTAAAATAAAAGGAGTCTGCTCTGATAAAATATGAGTTGGATTTATTGGAATTTGTGGAACTTGTATGTTTTCAAAATTTTTCATGATTAATTTAAATAGTGATATTTACTGTTTATGTATTTATTTGAACTGGCGGTTGTAAACTTACTTTTCCAAGAAGCTATATTTGAAGATTGATTTATTAGCCCTTGCTCAACTTTTAGATACATTTTAATTTCCGCTTGCTTTCCAGCTACTGGAAGTGTATTTTTTACTGCTGGAAATTTTCCATCTGTTCCAAAAATAGTAACATATGGAAACTCTAAAGGATTGAGATGGTGAACGTGATTTGCTAATACACTATTAAAATTTTTTTGTATTTCCATAAACCCTTGCACAACTCCATTTAATTCCAAGATCATATCGCAAATACCTTCAAGTGCTTTTGATAAATTTGCTCCTTTTGGTATTGGTTGCATGTCTTGCTCCAGAGTATTGTCGTCGCAAATTAGTTGAACGCCTGTTTTTTCCATTCTTCTTTCATTATTAGAAAAAAATACGTCAACGCCAGTTACTAATTTCATGGTGTTTCTAGCCATTACTCTTATATTATCGGCTTTTATTGCTATAGCTGACAAAGCTTTTGAGTTGCCGCTTCTACCATCTGGTATTCTAAAGTTTGTGTCTACATCTGTTTTTTGTGAAATGTATACTCTTGCAGCATCGCCGCTTGAGCTATTGCCTACTTTTTTACCGTTTAAAGTAGTAGCATCAACGGCAGACAATCTACCAGCTACTATATCAATAGCTCCACATTTCATATGGCCTTTGCCACCGTAGCCGCTAGTTAATAAACCTGGTCTATCTCTACCAAGAACTATAAAAGTATTATTTGCTCCCTTATAAACAGTCTCGGAGTTTGATTTAAGCCAAGGTGGATTATTGGAAGGCTCAAATAACACATCGTTATTAAATCCTTTTTCGGCGTGTATTGAATCTTCGTTTTCAAAAATAGAATTAAATATTGGATTCATTTTTAAACCTTCTGTGCGTCTTTATGAGCTTTTTCTTGTTCCGCTACCGTGACTGCATCGCCTTCGCGGCCACCTTTTACATTATTGCTTGGCTTATATTCCCAATGCCAAGCTTCTTTTTTCGTAAAATTTTTACCAGTATTTGTAAAACCATATGTACCTGCGTTTTTATCTAACCAGGCATAAGTTTTTGAATCAAAGCCGCCAGTAGATATATCTACCGCAATTCCATTTTGATGGTTGCTAAAACCTGGTTTAGCTGCTGGTCCTTTTATTTTACCAATTTCATTTTTAACGCCGTCTGTGTATCTCTCATCATATATTGCTTTTTGTTCTGCGAAAGATCTAAACCCATCATTAACTTTTAAACCTATACCACCACCACTTGGAAGCGTTATTTTATCTTTTTTTGCGGCCTCTACCATTTTTAAAAATTGGTCTGCTGCCTCTGCTTTTAG
>Ga0129336_10001113_pt1 | contig 16061 bp, 14 predicted proteins | sample CPB6_02_DNA_FD_96878 | JGI IMG/M metagenome (GOLD analysis project Ga0129336, IMG submission 96878) | Freshwater to marine salinity gradient microbial communities from Chesapeake Bay, USA - CPBay_Sum_0.6_0.2_DNA | ecosystem: Environmental > Aquatic > Marine > Coastal | place: USA: Chesapeake...
GCGCGAGATTGCGCGCTGGAACAATCTGGACAACCCCAACCAGATCGAGGTGGGCCAGGTGCTGCGGGTGGTGCCGCCCCAGTCAGCACCAGTGACAGCGGCCCAGGGTGGCGTGGTCACCCGACCGGTCGCGTCATCAAGTGTGCAGACGCAGTCGGTGCCGCCGCCTGGCAGCACCCAGGTTGCCAAAGCGGCTCCCCAGACGGCTTCTTCTGGCCCTTCTTCACAGCCTTCATCACCCTCGTCGTCAACAGCATCAGCATCATCGACATCGAATGCGGCCAACAATGCTGCCAGCAACGCGGCGGTGGGTGCAGATCAACTCAGCTGGTCCTGGCCAGTGACCGGGCCAGTGCTTTCAGGCTTTGATGAAGTCAAGAACAAGGGTGTGGACCTGGGTGGTTCGGCGGGTGACCCGGTGCTGGCCGCAGCCGACGGACGGGTGGTCTATGCGGGTGCGGGCCTGCGCGGCTACGGCAACCTGATCATCGTCAAACACAACAACACCTACCTAACGGCCTACGCCCACAACCAGGCGCTTCTGGTCAAGGAAGACCAGGCGGTTCAACGCGGCCAGAAGATTGCCGAAATGGGCAGCAGTGATGCCGACCGGGTCAAGCTGCATTTTGAGGTGCGGCGTCAGGGCAAGCCGGTCGATCCGATCGAGTATCTTCCCAGACGCTAGGTGAAAGCCGCGGCTGTTGCAGTGGCACGCACCTGGGCGGCTGATTTGGGAGCGAGGCCATGACATTTCCTGTGCTTGTCTTTGATATCGAAACCATCCCGGATATCGAGGGGCTGCGCGCGTTGCGAGGGCTGCCCGCCAGTACGGCAGCGGCCGACATCTACGCCGCCTGGCTGACCGAGCGCAAGGACAACGGGCAGAGCGACTTTATGCCCCTGCACCTGCAGCGGGTGCTGGTGATCAGCTGTGTTTTCAGAAATGCCGAGGGGCTGCGTATTCACTCTTTTGTGGACCGGGACGGGCAGAGCGAAGGCAAGGTGATACAGACTTTTTTCAACACGCTGGAAAAACATGTGCCGCAACTGGTGAGCTGGAATGGCGGCGGCTTTGATTTGCCGGTGCTGCATTACCGCGGGCTGCAGCACGGTGTGGTGGCAGACAAGTACTGGGACCAGGGCGAAGATGACCGCGACTTCAAGTGGAACAACTACATCAGCCGCTACCACAGCCGGCACCTCGATTTGATGGACCTGCTGGCGCTGTATCAGCCCAAGAACAATGCGCCGCTGGATGCCATGGCCAAGCTGTGCGGCTTTCCTGGCAAGTTGGGCATGGACGGCTCGGCGGTGTACCCGGCTTATCTGCAGGGCAAGCTGGAAGATATCCGGCGCTACTGTGAAACCGATGTGATGAACACCTATCTTCTGTATTGCCGCTATCAAAAGATGCGGGCCGGCCTTCTGGAAAAGGAATACGAGCAGGAGATGGCGCTGGTCAGGCAAACGCTGGGCAATCTGGCGGCCAGCGAGCCGCACTGGAACGAGTACCTGAAGGCCTGGGGCGCAGAGTAAATTTTGCTGGCCCTGATTTTTCTGGCTTGATACAAGTCGGTCTGGTTTCTCCAGGTTGGTCTGTGTCGGTCTGAGACAATCCTGGCATGACTGCCGACGCTACCGTTACCCCGCCCACCTTCCCCTCTACATCCTCACCATCCCCTTTGCTGCAGATTGAGTCGCTGGACATCGAAGCCCAGGGCATTGCCCACCGGGATGATGGCAAGGTGGTGTTTGTGGAGGGTGCGCTCCCGTTCGAACTGGTCAGTGCCCAGGTCAACCGCAAAAAGAACAACTGGGAGCAGGCAACTGTTACCGCGATTCACCGCGCCTCCTCACAGCGGGTGCAGCCCGTCTGCCCGCACTTTGGCCTGCATGCCGGTGCCTGTGGTGGCTGCAAGATGCAACACCTGCACCCGGCGGCCCAGGTGGCGGTCAAGCAGCGCGTGCTGGAGGACAACCTCTGGCACCTTGGCAAGGTGCGGCCAGAGAACATCCTGCGGCCGATCGAAGGCCCCAACTGGGGATATCGCTACCGGGCCCGCTTGTCGGTGCGCCATGTCCGCAAGAAGGGGGCGGTGCTGATTGGGTTTCATGAGCGCAAAAGTCGCTATGTGGCCGATATGGGGGTCTGCCCGGTGCTGCCGCCGCATGTCAGCGCGATGCTGCTGCCCCTGCGCGAGCTGATCGGCGCGATGGATGCCATTGAAACCTGCCCGCAGATTGAATTGGCCTGCGGGGACGATGTCACCGCGCTGGTGTTGCGTCATCTGGAGCCCCTGAGCGCCAAAGATCAGCACAAGCTGCGCGACTTTGCCCAGCAGCATCCCGGCGTTCAATGGTGGCTGCAGCCCAAGGGCCCGGATACTGTGCATCTTCTGGACCCGGGTGGGGCGATGCTGAGTTATGCCTTGCCTGAGTTTGGCATCAGCATGCCGTTCAAGCCGACCGACTTTACCCAGGTCAATCCGCACATCAACCGGGTGCTGGTCTCCCGGGCGCTCAGGCTGCTGGAGGTGCAGAAAGATGAACGGGTGATTGACTGGTTTTGTGGTCTGGGCAATTTCACCCTGCCGCTGGCCACGCGCGCGCGAGAGGTGCTCGGGATAGAGGGCAGCGAAGCCCTGGTGAGGCGAAGTGGTGAGAACTACCAGTTCAATCAGGCAAGACAGCCAGGGCAGCCCCTGGCACCCACCCGGTTTGTGGCGCGCAATCTGTTTGAGATGACGCCCGAGCTGCTGGTGCAGGATGGCGTGGCTGACAAATGGCTAATTGACCCGCCGCGCGAGGGCGCTTTTGCCCTGGCCAAGACGCTGGCTGATCTGTACCAGCAGACCCTTGACCCGGTCAACCATCCGCCGACGCCTGGCGCGCAAGACTGGCAGCCGCCCAGGCGCATTGTCTATGTGAGCTGCAACCCGGCAACGCTGGCGCGTGATGCCGGATTGCTGGTGCATCAGGCGGGCTACCGCTGTATGTCAGCCGGGGTGGTGAACATGTTTCCCCACACGGCCCATGTCGAGAGCATGGCGGTATTTGAGCGGGTGAGTTGAACAATCTCTCTACGGGCTGACCAAAAAAAAGACCCTGCGAGGCAGGGTCTTTGGGTTGAGTTACTTTTGAATTGTTGGTGAGTCGCGCGTTAGTCGCGCTCGCCACCAAAGATTCCCAGCAGAGCCAACAGGCTTTGAAATACGTTGAAGATGTCAAGGTAGAGCGCCAGGGTGGCGCTGATGTAATTGGTTTCGCCGCCATCGATGATCTGCTTCAGGTCATAGAGCATGTAGGCACTGAAGATGGCAATGGCCAACACCGAGATGGCCATCATGCCGGCGCTGGAGCCGACAAAGACATTGACCACTGACCCAACCAGCAACACGATGGCGCCAACAAACAGCCACTTGCCCATGCCGGAGAGATCACGCTTGATGACTGAAGCCAGGCTGGCCATGACAAAAAATACACCGGCAGTACCACCAAAGGCGGTCATCACCAGACTGGCGCCATTGCTGAAGCCTAGCACCATGGCAATCAGGCGCGAGAGCATCAGGCCCATGAAGAAGGTAAAGCCCAGCAGCACCGGCACACCGGCAGCAGAGTTCTTGGTCTTTTCAATGGCATAGATGAAGCCAAAGGCACCGCCCAGGAAAACAACCAGGCCCAGAATGCCGTTGAGCGACTGGGTAATGCCGGTAGCCACACCAAGCCATGCGCCGATAACGGTGGGCAGCAGGCTCAGGGCCAGCAACCAATAGGTGTTGCGCAGTACCTTGTTGCGCTCAGTCTGCGACAAGGCAGCGCCAAAGGGGGATTGGCGTTCGAGGGTTTGGACTTGATCGTTCATCGAGAAGTTCTCCTTTTCAAGGTGAATCAGAAGCCCATTTTAAGGCGAAGCTTTAAGGCGTAGCGTCAAGACCTGTTTAATCATGACAGTTCTTGCGGGATTATCCGATGTCGTCCAAGCGCCTCAGGGCTTGGGTTCGGTGATGAACCCGATCTTGCGCAGACCGGCCTGCTGCGCAATGGCCAGAGCCTGCGCCACGCGCTCATAGCGCACATTTTTGTCGCCACGGATGTGTAACTCGGGTTGCGGATTTTTTCCAGCTTCGGCTTGCAAGCTTGTTGGCAGATCGGCATCGCTGACCTGAGCGCCGTTGAGGTAGTAGAGACCCGAGGCATCCACCGAAAGCCGCAAGGTCTGGGCTTGAACGGTCTCGGGTTTGCTTGACGCCTGTGGCAGTTCCACATTGACCGAGTGCTTCATCACCGGAATGGTGATGATGAAGATGATCAGCAGCACCAGCATGACATCCACCAGCGGGGTCATGTTGATTTCGCTCATCACCTCCTCTGAGGTTTCCTGGGGTTCAAAACTCATGGAGGTGTCTCTCAGCGGGCCTTGCCGGACAGTGAATTGGCGCTGGTGTTGCCAATTCGGGTGCCGGTAATGAAATAGGCATGCAGATCATGCGCAAAGCGACTCAGCTTGGTCACGATGGCCTTGTTGGCGCGCACCAGCCCGTTGTACCCCAGCACCGCAGGGATGGCAACAGCCAGGCCCAGCGCGGTCATGATGAGGGCCTCACCAATCGGGCCGGCCACCTTGTCGATGGTGGCCTGACCAGCCACGCCAATGCTCATGAGGGCGTGGTAAATGCCCCAGACGGTGCCAAACAGCCCGATAAACGGAGCGGTGGAGCCCACTGAGGCCAGAACCCCCAAGCCAGACTGCAGCCTGGCGGTGGTGTCATCCATCGAATTTCTCATGCTGCGGGTGATCCATTCGCTGATGTCCAGCGCATCATGCAGATGGGCGCGGGTATCGCGGTGATGGGTGGTGGCTTCGTGCCCCTGTTCGACCAGCTGGCGAAACGGGTTGTCCTGCACCGGGCCCAGGCTAGACAGGCCCTCTGCAAGATCAGCACATTGCCAGAAGCCGTTGGCCTGACGGGCCAGGGTTTGATAGCGCCTGATATCAAGGACCTTGAGCAGGATGACGATCCAGGAGGCCAAAGACATGCCCAGCAGGGTGAGGGCGACAAATCGGATGACCCAGTCACCCTGGGTCCAGACATTGAGCAATCCGTGATTCAAATCCATAAAAACTCCGACTTGAGGAAAATTATTCCAGAACAAAACTGATGGGCACGTTGAACCACATGGTTTCGGCGACGCCGCCGCGCTTGCCCGGCACATAGCGCCACTTGAGTACCACCGCCTGTGCCGCCTGGTCAAGGCGGGGGTAGCCGCTGGACTTGCTGATTTCCGCCTGTTGGGCGATGCCATCGGCGCCGATCAGCACCCGCACGACCACGGTGCCCTGTTCGCCCAGGCGTTTGCTAAGCGCCGGATAGGCTGGCTTGGGGTTGTTCAGATAACCCGCGTTGCTGGAGGGTAGTTCGAGCTTGGGGGCAGGCGCGGGCGCAGCCGGGGCAGCTGCTGGTGCAGTTGCAGTTGTTGATGCGGTTGTTGGTGCGCTAGGCGCCGTTGGCCCGGCGGGGCTGCTTGACGGGGGTGCTGGGGCCGGCAGCGCTGGCGTTGGCGCGGGGGTGCTTGTTGCCGGTGGTGCGGGCGGCGGAGTTACGGGCAGCACTTTAGGCGGTGGCGTCGGGATGGGTTTGGGTTTTTCAACCGGGGCCACGGGTTTGGGCGGCGGTGGGGGCGGTGGTGCAGGCGCGATGAATTGACTCAGAACCTGGACTGGCACGATCAATTCAGCGGCACGGTGCAGCAGCCCCGATTGCAAGGCCCAGAGCGCCCCAAGATGCAAGAGCACGACACTCATGACAATCACGAGTCGGCGGTTCACGGTAGCGATGTTTGCCATCCTTGTGATGTTTGCATTGATGTCTTGTGTCGGCCCCAACCAGATGGGTGGCTTGAAGTAAGGGTTCGCCAGTCGATCACACCCGTCTTATTTGCTGGCCCATGGGCGCGCTATTGTCGCTGTCTAAGGCTGTGCCTTTCATGCCAAAGCTCTGCCATTCAATAACTCAGCCGGTCGGGCTGAATTTCCTGCAGGATGGTGGTGGCGATTTCCTCGATGGATTTGGTGGTGGTGGACAACCAGCGGATGCCGGAGCGGCGCATCATGGATTCGGCTTCCGCCACTTCGTTGCGGCAGTTGAGTAGTGAGGCGTAGTGGGAGTTGGGGCGTCGCTCATTGCGAATTTCGCTCAGACGCTCGGGGTTGATGGTCAACCCAAAAATTTTCTTGCGGTGCGGCAGCAGGGCAGCCGGCAGCTGCTTGCGTTCAAAGTCTTCTGGAATGAGGGGGTAGTTGGAAGCTTTCAGCCCGTATTGCATAGCCAGATACAGCGAGGTGGGTGTCTTGCCGCTGCGGCTGACCCCCACTAGGATGACGTCGGACTGCTCCAGATCCACATTGGATTGGCCATCGTCATGCGCCAAGGAGAAATTGATGGCCTCGATCCGGTCGGTGTAGGACTGGCTCTTGCTGATGTCGCTGAAGCGGCCAATGCGGTGGTTGGACTTGATGCCGAGTTCCTCTTCCAAGGGATTGACGAAGGTGCTGAACATGTCTAGCAGCATGCCCTGACAGCCCTGGGTGATCACGTCTTTCACCTCTTCATTGACCAGGGTGGTGAAGACGATGGGCCGCTTGCCCTCAGTGACTGCGGCCAGGTTGATCTGACGCACCACCTGATGCGCCTTGTCAACCGAATCGATGAACGGCAGTCTTATGCGGCGCATATTGTTTTCAAATTGGGCCAGGATGGCATTGCCAAATGTTTCAGCGGTAATGCCGGTGCCGTCAGAGATGAAGTAAATGGTGCGGTTAGGCATATCAGATCGGTCGCATTAGCGGGGTCTCAAAAAAGAAAAGCCGAGCAGAAAGAGTCATGTTCGGGAATCGGCTTGGCGTTGGAATGTCACGACATGATCTACCAGGGCTCGGATGCCTATACGTTCACCCACCTGGTGGTTGTGGTGACTTGGAACTTGTGCCAGGACCTCATGCCCGTTGTCCAGGCGCAAAGTGTAGAGAAACTCCGAGCCGCGAAATAACTTACGCAGAATCTGGGCCTTGACCGGCGCATCGTCGTCGTGAACGATGTCATCGGCACGCAACAACACATCGCATTGGCCGCCAGCATATTGGCTGGGCAGCGGACATTCGGCCAGATCGTTAAGCCGACCCACTGGCGTATCCACTAGCGTGGTCTCAGGTCCCTCTGCCAAGGTGGCGGGGACAAATACGCCGTGACCGATGAACTCGGCGACAAACCTGCTGACAGGTCGGTGGTAAATGGTGTAGGCATCGTCCCACTGATGCAGCACGCCCTCGTTCATCACGCCGATAAGGTCGCCAATGGCAAAGGCCTCCATCTGGTCGTGGGTCACCAGCAAGGCGGTGGTGTTGGCAGCCTTGAGGATTTCACGCAGGTCCTGGGCGAGCCGTTCACGCAACTCCACATCCAGGTTTGAAAACGGCTCATCCAGCAACAACAAGGCTGGTTGCGGGGCCAGGGCACGGGCCAATGCCACCCGTTGCTGCTGGCCGCCGGAGAGTTGATGGGGGTAGCTGTTGCCCTGACCGGCCAGTCCGACCAGTTCCAGGACTTCCAGTATGCGGGTGTTTCGTTGCTGAGCCGTCCAGGCGTGCAGTCCATAGGCCAGGTTGTCTGCCACTGTCATATGGGGAAACAGGGCGTAGTCCTGAAACACCATACCGATGCGCCGGGACTCTGCCGGAGTCGTCTGCTTGGCATCGCTGACACGCTTTTCGGCAATGGCGATCCAGCCATCGCTGGCAGGCTCAAGGCCAGCGATAGCCCGCAGCAGGGTTGTCTTGCCACATCCTGACGGTCCAATCAGAACGCCAATCTGTCCGGGATGCAGTTGCAGCGTGACCTCGGACACGGCCGGATGTGATCGTGATGAGTACTGAACCGAGAGGCGATTGACTTCCAGAAACATGCGGTCATTGTAAGCAGCGCTCTGCGAGCGGCGATGCCACTACAATTTTTCGGATTCAACCCAAACAGTATTTCTTCCAGTCTGATGCGCTCTCGATTCCATCCGCTCCAAGCCACTGGCGTGCTGGTCATACTCAGCCTGCTGGCGGCGCTGCTGGCCTGGCCGGTGGTTTCAATATGGAGTTCCTGGCTGCACTGGGATGCACAGCGGTTTGACATGCTGTGGGAGATGGTGCGTACGGTCTTGCCCGACTATGCGCTGACCTCGCTGCTGCTTTGCATTTTGGTTGGCCTGGGGGTGGCTTTGCTGGGCCTGTTCAGTGCAGCCCTGGTGACCCTGTGCGATTTTCCTGGGCGTCGCTGGCTCGAGTGGGCGCTGCTGTTACCCCTGGCCATGCCCGCCTATGTGGTGGCCTATGCCTACACAGACTTTTTTCAATTCAGTGGCCCTTTGCAGATTGCGTTGCGGGAAAACCTTGGCCTGCAAGGCGCACTCTGGCCAGATATCCGCAATGTGTGGGGAGCCGGGCTGATTTTTTCCCTGACCCTGTACCCCTATGTCTATTTGCTGGTTCGCACGGCGCTGATGGAAAACGTCAGCAGTTTGATGGACGCAGCGCGATTGTTGGGGGCTGGCTTTGGACGCAGAGTGCGCACCGTTGCCTTGCCCATGGCGCGACCGGCGGTGGCAGCGGGTGTTGCGCTGGCCCTGATGGAAACACTGGCTGATTTTGGTGTGTCCAGCTATTTTGGGGTGCAGTCGTTCACCGCTGGCATTTACAAAACCTGGCTGGTCATGGATGACCGGATTGCATCGGCCCAGCTGGCGACTCTCTTATTGGCAACGGTACTGATCCTTCTGTTCTGGGAGCGTAAGAACCAGCAAAAGGCGCGCTTTGCTTCATCCCGTGCCTCTGGCGCATTTGATAGCGGGGCAGGGCTCAAGGTCGAAGGCGCTTTTGGGTACCTCTTGCTAGGTCTGGGCTTGTTGCCGGTGTTGCTGGGTTTTGTCTTGCCCTTGGGAATTTTGCTCTGGCTCTGGGCGGCTGAACCTGCCACAGTGGCCTGGGCCAGTTTTATCCAATGGGGTATCAACAGCCTGCGCCTTGGTCTGATCACGGCGCTGCTTGCGGTGCTTATCGCACTGGTGCTGGCCGCCTTGTGCCGCCAGTCCAGTTCTGTCTGGCCGCGTGTGCTTACCCAGATTTTGGGTCTTGGCTATGCGATCCCGGGTGCGGTGGTGGTGGTGGGCGTCCTGCTGCCATTGGGTTGGCTGCAGGGCACCACATTGGGTAACGGCATTTCGTTTTGGGTGACGGCCACCAGCCTAGGCCTAATTTGGGCCTATCTGGTGCGTTTTTGTGCTGTGGCCCTGCAGTCCGTTCAGAGCGGATACGCCCGGATACCTGCCAGTATGGATGAGTCATCCCGTACGCTGGGTGTCACCGGGTTAAGCCTGTTTGGTCGACTACACCTGCCCCTTTTGCGGCGTTCCTCCCTGGCGGCCTTGATGCTGGTTTTTGTGGATGTGATGAAGGAGTTACCTGCCACACTGGTGCTCAGGCCCTTCAACAGTGACACGCTGGCGGTGGTGGCCTACCAACTGGCCCGGGATGAGCGCCTGGGGGAGGCGGCGTTACCCTCACTGGCTCTGGTGCTGTTTGGCCTAATCCCCGTGATCCTTGTCAGTCAGGGCTTGCGTCAGGGGCGCTTGGCCCGTTAGGCCCGTTAGGGCTAGGACTCATGAACCATCCGCCGGTTTGAATTTTATCAGCGCAAATATAAATCATTCTCATTTGTATTAGAATGGTCGGTATTGAAAATCGACCGTGACTGAAGGTAATGCAAATGAAATTTTGGTTTTCGTATAGGGGCTTCCTTTTGCCCAGTGCGCACTACAGAGTTTCCTTGCTCGTTCGGTGGCTTTGTGTCTTGACGCTGGGGTTGGCTGGAGCTGGCACCGGGCTGGCACAAGTGAAGGAGCTCAACATCTACTCGGCTCGCCACTATGCCTCGGACGAAGTGCTGTATGCCAATTTCACCAAGGCGACCGGGATCAAGCTGAACCGGGTCGATGCCGATGACGCCGGCATCCTGGCCCGGCTCAAAGCCGAAGGCAGCGCCTCTCCTGCCGATGTGATCCTGCTGGTCGATGCAACTCGCCTGTGGCGCGCTGAGATGGATGGGCTATTTCTGCCGATCCGTTCGACCACCCTGGAGGCCGCCATCCCCGCCAGTCTTCGGGCAATGCCCGCGGCTGGTGGCGGAACTGCCTGGTTTGGCCTTTCAACACGGGCCCGTATTGTTGTTTATGACAAGCAGAAGTTCAAAAAGTCAGATCTGGACACCTATGAAAAACTGGCAGACGTCAAGTTCAAAGGCCAGCTGTGTACCCGCTCAGGCTCGCACCCATACAACCTGAGCCTCTTCAGCTCGATGGCCGAGCATCTTGGCCCGCCAGCCACCGAAGCTTGGCTCAAAGGGCTGGTCGCAAATATGGCCCGATCGCCCAAAGGCGGCGACACCGATCAGATCCGCGCAGTCGCCACGGGCGAATGTGGTCTGGCGTTGAGCAACAGTTACTACCTGGCCCGCCTCATTCGGTCAACCAAACCCGCTGATGTGAAGGTGGTTGAAAGGATCGGGGTTGTCTTTCCCAACCAGGCCAACCGGGGTACCCATGTCAATGTGGCAGGGGGTGCCGTGGCGCGCCACGCCAAAAACATTGAGGGCGCAACGCGTTTTCTTGAGTACCTGGCCAGTCCTGAGGCCCAGCGCCACTTTGCCGATGGCAACAATGAGTGGCCCGTGGTGACGGGTATCAGTCAGGACAACCCCGCCCTCAAGGCCATGACCGGCGGCAGTTTCAAAAGTGAGCAAATTGCGATCAGTGCGTTGGGGCGCAACCAGGTCAAGGTGCAGCAGATGCTTGACAGGGTGGATTTCAAGTGACTTGCTTGACTTGAAACAACATAAGGCACCCTGACTGAAAGGTCTGTGGCTGGTGCTGCACAGGTACAATGCATTTCCCCGGGCCATACCGGGAAGATCATACTTTTCTTCATGCCAAGTACGCTGCCAGCAGACCAAGAACAAGCCAGCCTTCTTTGCGTGGGGGCTTTCTGCCTTGCTGGCATGACTGGCACAGGCGCTTACCGGTTTTTAAACTCTGGAGTCCTTCTATGTCAGCACTTTTTGAGGCGACCGCCCTGGTTGTTCCGTTTGAAAACCTGAGAATGTCCGATGTCGAGGTGGTCGGTGGCAAGAATGCCAGCCTCGGCGAAATGATTTCACAGCTTCCCGAGGGCGTGCAGGTACCTACCGGCTTTGCCACAACCGCCCACGGCTTTCGCGAATTTCTCAAGGCCGGCCAGTTGGGTGAGCGCATCATGGCCAAGCTTGACGCGCTGGATACCGAAGACGTGCGCGCTCTGGCCAAGGTGGGTGCAGAAATCCGGGCCATGGTGGAAGCTCAACCCTTCCCGGCTGACTTGGAAGCGGCCATTCGCGAGGCGTTTGCCAAGCTTAATGGCAACAACCCGAGCGCGTCCTACGCGGTGCGTTCATCGGCCACAGCCGAGGACCTGCCCGATGCCTCCTTTGCCGGGCAGCAGGAAACTTTTCTGAATGTGCATGGCATTGACGAGGTGCTGCACAAGATGAAAGAGGTGTTTGCCTCGCTCTACAACGACCGCGCCATCAGCTACCGGGTTCACAAAGGGTTTGCCCACGCTGAGGTAGCCCTTTCGGCAGGTGTTCAGCGCATGGTGCGTTCTGATCTGGGGGCCGCGGGTGTGATGTTCACCATTGACACCGAGTCTGGTTTCCAGGATGTGGTCTTCATCACCTCCAGCTACGGGCTGGGTGAAACAGTCGTACAGGGTGCGGTGAACCCGGATGAGTTCTATGTTCACAAGCCCATGCTTGCAGCTGGCAAGAGTGCCGTGGTGCGTCGCTCGCTTGGCTCCAAGCTGATCCAGATGGTGTTCTCCTCGGCTGAGGAGAAAAAATCCAGCGGCAAGCTGGTCAAGACCGTGGATGTGCCTACTGAGTTGCGCAACCGGTATTCACTGACCGATGCCGATGTGCAGCAGCTTGCCAAATATGCGGTGTTGATCGAGCAGCACTATGGCCGCCCCATGGATATCGAGTGGGGCAAAGACGGAGACGACGGCCAGCTCTACATCCTGCAGGCGCGTCCTGAGACTGTGAAAAGCCAGGCTGGCGCCAGCGCCGAGCACCGCTACAAGCTCAAGGGGCATAGCACCGTGCTGGCTGAGGGGCGGGCCATTGGCCAAAAGATCGGCACCGGCCCGGTGCGGCTGGTCCATAACGTCAGCGAGATGGACAAGGTGCAACCCGGTGACATTCTGGTCACCGACATGACCGACCCCAACTGGGAACCCGTCATGAAACGCGCGTCAGCCATCGTGACCAACCGCGGCGGGCGTACCTGCCACGCTGCCATCATTGCACGCGAGCTGGGCATCCCTGCCGTAGTGGGCTGTGGCAACGCCACCGAGTTGCTGAACGACGGCACCCTAGTCACGGTGAGCTGTGCGGAGGGTGATACCGGCTATATCTACGATGGTCTGTTGGAGATGGAAGTGACCGAGGTGCAGCGTGGCGAGATGCCCGATATTCCGGTCAAGATCACCATGAACATTGGCAACCCGCAGCTGGCGTTCGACTTTGCTCAGTTGCCCAACGCCGGTGTGGGTCTGGCCCGGTTGGAATTCATCATCAACAACAATATTGGCGTCCACCCCAAGGCGATCCTGGAATATCCGAACATTGATTCAGATCTGAAAAAGGCGGTTGAATCGGTGGCGCGTGGCCATGCCTCGCCCCGGGCCTTTTATGTTGATAAGGTGGCCGAAGGGGTGGCCACCATTGCGGCGGCTTTCTGGCCCAAGCCGGTGATCGTGCGACTGTCTGACTTCAAGAGCAACGAGTACCGCAAACTCATTGGCGGCAGCCGCTACGAGCCGGAAGAAGAAAACCCGATGCTGGGCTTTCGCGGTGCAGCGCGCTACCTGTCAGCAGACTTTGCCGAATCCTTTGCTATGGAATGTGAGGCCATGAAGCGGGTGCGCGATGTGCAGGGCCTGACCAATGTTGAGCTGATGGTGCCTTTTGTCCGCACTTTGGGCCAAGCCAAGAAGGTGATTGACCTGTTGGCCGACCATGGACTACGGCGGGGCGAAAACGGCTTGAAGATCGTGATGATGTGCGAAGTGCCCAGCAATGCCATCCTGGCCGATCAGTTCCTGGAGTATTTTGACGGCTTCTCCATCGGCTCCAATGACCTGACCCAATTGACCCTGGGCCTGGACCGCGACTCCGGCATGGAATTGCTGGCCGCCGACTTTGATGAGCGTGACCCGGCGGTTGAAGCCATGGTGGAGCGAGCCATCAATGCCTGCCTCAAGCAGGGCAAGTACGTCGGAATTTGCGGCCAAGGGCCCAGTGATCATCCGGACTTTGCCAGATGGCTGGTACAAAAGGGCATCACCTCGCTGTCCTTGAACCCTGATTCCGTGGTGGATACCTGGCGACAACTGGCCATGGACCGACCAGTTTGAACTAAAGCAGCAACACAAAATTTTTGCTGATGTCAAAGGGGCTGTTTGCAACGGTGAACAGCCCCTTTTGCAATCAGGGAAAACCCTGCTTGGGTTAAACCCTGATACGGCAGCAAAGCGACTGTTTTCTGCAAAACATTCTGTATGCTCGCACCAATCTAATGCATTGATGTCCTTATTGGATTAATTTATGTTGGTTCTTGCCAATGCAGTCAAACTGATAGCTGAGATTGCTCTGATGGCGCTATTTGGGCAGTGGGTGCTTGGTTTGTTGGCTGGAGCCCGCAAGGAGCAGAATATTTTTTACCAGATCCTGCAAATTGTTGGACGGCCTTTCGTCAGGCTGGCACGACTGCTGACACCCAATATGGTGCTGGATCGGCATGTGCCCTTGGTGGCCTTTTTCCTCCTGCTGTTCATCTGGTTGGCCGCCACCATTTACCGGATTCAGGCCTGCCTGCAAATTGGCGTGGAGCTCTGCAAGTGAAGTTCGACCTGAACTATCTCTTTCTCAAGTCGCAGGCCATCGCCCTGTTGCTGTTCAATCAAAAGGAACAGGCGCTTGAGCGCTTTGAGGCCATGCTGACCCTGCGACCGCTTGACCGGTATGCCATGGCCAGCCGTGCCCACTTGTTGGCACAAATGGGCCGTCGGCAGCAGGCGATCGACTGCCTGCAACAACTGGTGGACAGTCAGCCCGGGCTGGCGTCGGCCTGGTTCAATCTGGGCTTCACACTGGAAGAAGACGGCCAGCATGAGCGCGCTGAGCTGGCATTTAGGCGTGCTCTAGACAACGATCCCAAGTTGGACCGTGCCTGGTATGGCCTGGCCCTGGTCCTGATCCAGGGGCGACGCTTTGACGAAGCGGTCGCAGCCCTGAAAAAAAATACAGAACTGCAACCCATGAGTCCGTTTGGCTGGTATCAGCTGGCGCGGGTTCATGTGGATCGGCATGAACCTGAAGAGGCGGTGAAGATTATTCGCCACCTCAGAGGGTTCGAGCCCAAGGTGGCTGCTCAGCTGGAACGTGAAACGGGCTTGCATGCAAGCCCGTCTTTGCAATCCGGTTGAGGAGTCTGCCAATGGAGTGGCGGGCCAGCGCAAGCCGGTCCATGTGAAAGGCCGCGATCAGGTTGCAGGCTGCCCGGCGACTGGCAGCGATCGCGAAATGCCCGTAAGGGTAGAACAATTAGGAGGTAGGTGAAACATGGAGTTAACCGAAAGCCACCGTCAGTACTGGCGGAAGAACCTGAATCTCACGGCAATCCTGCTGGTGATCTGGTTTGTTGTGACCTATGTCGTGGGTTTTTATGCCCGTGACTTGAACTTCAACTTTTTTGGTTGGCCGTTCAGTTTCTGGATGGGCGCACAAGGATCATTGATCGTCTATGTGCTGATCATCTGGCACTACGCCCGCACCATGAACAAACTGGACGCCGAGCACGGTGTTCAGGAAAGCGAGGAGTAAATCATGGCTGGAATGTTTGGATCTGACGCCGGTGAAGCTAGCAATGCCGCTTCCAACAGAGCGTTCAAGCAGAACCTGAACAAGGTTTACAAGTGGTACACCGGGGGCTTCGTCGTCTTCGTCGTGGCCTTGGCCATCCTCGAACAAATGGGCATGCCCCGTTCATGGATCGGCTTTACCTTCCTGATTGCCACCATTGGTTTGTATGCCGGTATCGGTATCATGAGCCGTACCACCGACGCCGCTGAGTACTATGTCGCGGGGCGTCGAGTTCCGGCCGTGTACAACGGCATGGCCACCGGCGCTGACTGGATGTCGGCAGCCTCCTTCATCGGAATGGCCGGTACCCTGTACCTGACAGGCTACGGCGGACTGGCCTTCATCATGGGCTGGACCGGTGGCTATGTTCTGGTGGCGCTTTTGCTGGCACCTTACATGCGCAAGTTTGGCCAGTTCACTGTGCCTGACTTCCTGGGGGAGCGTTACGGCGGTAATCTGCCGCGCTTTCTGGGTGTGCTGGCCGCTATCCTGTGTTCATTCACCTATGTGGTGGCGCAGATTTACGGCGTAGGCCTGATCACAGCCCGTCTGACCGGCGTGGACTTTGCGTTGGGTATTTTCCTGGGTCTGGGCGGTATTCTGGTCTGCTCGTTCCTCGGGGGTATGCGCGCTGTGACCTGGACGCAGGTGGCGCAGTACATCATCCTGATCGTTGCCTATCTGATCCCAGTGGTCTGGCTCAGCGTGAAGCAAACGGGGGTTCCTGTTCCGCAAGCTGTGTATGGCTACCAGCTGGAAAAGGTGACTGCCGCTGAAAAGAAACTCACAGCCGATGCCAAAGAACTTGAGGTGCGTGACATCTTCAAACAGCGTTCCGCCGCCCTGGCTGAAAAGCTGAAAGATCCGGCGGCTGCGCTGGCGGCTGACAAGGCCGCTGCAGAAGCCAAAGTTGCTGAACTCAAGGCAGCCAATGCTGCAGCCGCTGACCTGGCTGCTGCCGAGAAAGCGCTGGCTGACTTGCCCAAGGATGCTGAGGCTGCCAAAGCAGCC
>Ga0129336_10001114_pt1 | contig 16058 bp, 16 predicted proteins | sample CPB6_02_DNA_FD_96878 | JGI IMG/M metagenome (GOLD analysis project Ga0129336, IMG submission 96878) | Freshwater to marine salinity gradient microbial communities from Chesapeake Bay, USA - CPBay_Sum_0.6_0.2_DNA | ecosystem: Environmental > Aquatic > Marine > Coastal | place: USA: Chesapeake...
AGGTTTGACGCACCAGCAGAATTTGGTGGCGTGCTGTTTTGCCTGCAATATCGCTAAGTCGTCGGAGGATTGGATTGAGTGGTACCGGCGCCAGCCGTTTTGGACGGAGGAGCGGGAGGATCAAATTATTTTTTGGATTACTGGAGGGCTTGTTGCTTAGGGTCCCAGCCCATGCCTTCTAGATACATCATGGCGATGTAGTGGTCTTCGGCATAACGGCACACACTGTCTTTGCAGGCGCGGTAGTAAATGTCGCCGCAGTCGCCAATGAGTTGATCCAGTGAAAAACCGTTGCCGTAGTCGGTTCTGTGGGTGATTGCCATTAGCGGCGTAACTCCAATTTGATAATACGAACGTCGTGGTCTTTAACAGTGTCTTCTAATTGACTAACGCGATTTTTGAACTGTTCTTGATTTTGGATGACACGTTCCAGTTGTGATGGAACGGTGTAAACGAGATAGCCGATGCCGGTGATGGCACCACCGGCAAGAAGTACGACGAGGCCGGCGGCGGCTTCTTGTTTCACTCCCCGCCAAAAGGTAGTGTCAGACGGGGTTTGGGACACCGCAGGAAAAAGCTCTGTCTACATTTTATGCGGTGTCCCGGCCCGTTATTTACCCTGGCCGCGGGTCTTTTTACGCCCGTGGTTAGGCAAACTGTGTTGGCCCTGGCCTTGCCTGGTGCGCTTGGGTTTGCCGGGCTTGTGTTCGACGCGCCCCAGGGCGGTTTTACTCTTGACTGCCATTGTCCTCAGCCGCTTCGGGTTCGCTGAACTCCAGCGTGTCGATCATCTCGGTCAGCTTGGTGGCTGCCAGTTGCATCAACGGACCATCACCCGTGGCGCGGGCAGCAGCATAAGAGTTGATGGCAGTGACGAGATCGGTCTTGGTGCAGGGCATAGGTCTCTCTGTACTGGTTGACATTAGGGCTATTTAGCCCATGCAGCAGTGGCGATCGCCAACACTTTGGGATCTTCGTTGGTTAGCTCATCACCTGGTTGCAAGACATGACGGTGGTAGCTCTGGGACAGGATTTCTCCGTCTTCCAACACGCGAATAGCGCAGCGCACTTGGATGTTGCCGTTTTCCAGCACTTCGATCTTGTCGACAACGGTTTCTTTGGTGAGAGCCATTAGGAACGTCCTCCAGACGTAACAGGGTTAGGCCGTAGTTTTAAGCCTTTGCGGGCTAGCGATTAAGCGGTTTGATAGGTGCCGGTGATGAAAAGACTGGCAGACGTGTCCAATGTGACGCTAGCGGCAGCTCCACCGCCCACAGGCAACTGGTTGATGGAAACAACAGTTGCGTTTGTAGCGACAAATACAGCCATTACATTACTAGCTGTTAATGCAAAATTACTGGGTCGCACTGATGCAACATGCTCTGAAGTAGATGTGGAGAGGCTTGTAAATGGAAGCCCTTGCACTTGAGCATTGCCGCTGCCTGTATGCGCCGACCATGCAAGCTGAATTGTAAATGTTACGGTGCGGCCTATTTTTGTGTAATGACCGGTCTGAGTGGTATAAGTTCCGGTGCCAGCGGTAGTGAGTCCCACAATCGTTGGCGTAAATGTACCTCCTTCGTAATCATCGAGCGCGTTGGTAGCGGCAGTATCGCCGTTGAATTGGATGCCACCAGTGCCAGAGGCGAGGCGGACGTAAGCGTCGGAAGTAATGCGGAGGCGTTCTGCAGGAGTATTCTGCGTGGTATGCGTTTTGAATATCAGGGAACCTATGTTGTTACTGGCTCCTTTGAGTCCCCAAATTCCTGCGCCATTTCGGCTGCGAATTAGTTGAAATTCTGTGTTGTTGGCGATGTATGTGCTTTCATCAGGTCCGTAGACGCCTCCAGTAGTTGATGAGGGGTTGGTGTAAATGAGACCGTAAAAAGTGCTGTTGCCCGAGCTGTCGATGCGGACGCGTTCGGAGCCAGCAGTTGATAAAGCAAAATCAGATTGCGAGGTGAATGAAGTCAGCCCCGTATTGCCTGCATAAGTCCAAGTTGAGCGCGTAGCAAATGCGCCAGATACATCTCCGTAAATTTCAAAACCAGCAGTTCTTCCACCAGTTGAATTGGTATAAGAAGAACGAACACTCGTTCCAGTTGTTGAAGAAACTTCAAGCAGTGTACCTGGCGTAGTTGTCCCAATGCCCACGCGGCCAGAGCTGTCGATGCGGGCGCGTTCGGTATTAGTAGCGGAACCGTCAGCAGTAGTAAGGAAAGCCAAGGCAGTCGGTTGACTAGAGCCTGCAGTCCAAGTGCCGCTATCCCTAACTCCTCTAATAGATGCAGAAACAGTATTGGAAGAATTAACATCTGCTCCAAAGTTCAAAGATGCCACAGTAGTGGCGCTGCCTGGCGTTGCAAGCGTTGAGAACAACGACAAATTACCAGCAGAAGTGCCAACTCCTCCTTTTACTTGAAATAGCGCATTATTAGAAGATTCAGTTAATCCAACCAACAATCTGCCAGAACTCTCAATGCGAGCACGTTCAGTTAAGGTTGCACTGCTACTGGCAGTGGTAGCAAAAGTGATTGCACTGGGTTGATCGGAGCCGGAGGTATAAGATGCGCCGTCACGAATTGCTTGGATTCTCGCGGCACTTACGTGACCGTTATCTGAAAATTGAATTGTGCCAAGAGGATTTGTATTTGTTCCTGGTGCGGATCCACGGGCCAAAAACAGAACTCCGTCTCCGGTAGCCGAGCCAGAGCGCCCTTGCACCAGCGAGAGAGTGTCTGCAGATGTTGAGCTAACGCCGGTCAAGACTCGACCACTGCTGTCAACAAACAGCCGCCCAGTGCTATTGGTTGAGATGGCTACGTTGTTTGCCGAAGGCAGATAAACCCCGTTGGTGGGGGCGGTGCTGCTGGTGGGGATGAAGCTGGCGGCGGTGCTGGTGCCAGTGGTCGTGGTGTTCTGGCTGCCAAAATCCGGGCTGATCTTGGTGCCAGCAATGGCGGCAGATGCGTTAACGTCGGCGTTGACGATTGAAGCGTTGCCGCTAACCAAGAAACTGCCGGTTTGATCTGGCAGGGTGATGGTGCGGTCGGCAGTCGGGTCGGTGACCGCAATCGTGGTTTCAAAAGCGTCAGCAGTAGCGCCCTCGAAGCTCAGACTGCCTGTGGTGCCAATCTCCAAGTTGCCGGTGATGGTGCCACCAGATTTAGGCAGGGCGGCGTTGGCAAGGTCATAGGCAGATTTGACTGCCGTGCTCGACGCAATCGTGGTTGAGCTGGTGGTGCTGGTGCTATCGCTGAGTTTGGACTGCAGACCAGCGGGGGTTACGGCGCGGGCGGTGTCGCTGCCGGTTTGGGTTTCGGCGTTGGTGGCAAGTTCCAGCAGACCTTGGACGGTGGTGCTGCCGATGGGGGTGGCGTTCACCCAGGCGCTGCCGTCCCAGATCTTGACGCCGTTGGGGGTCAGGCTGGTGTCGAGCCAGATTTCGCCGGTGCTGTTGCCGCTGCTGCCACCGGAAGGCGGAGTGGCGTTGGGTGCAGTCGCGCCAACGTGGACGGGACCGACTTTGATAATGGTTGCACCAGTGCTGTCCTTAAAAAACAGACCGGGGCTGCTGCTATTGGTGTTAAGGGCAATTTGGCCGTCTGCAATAGCCGTCGTAGGACGCTTGTTAGCGGTGCTGCTACGAATGTGCTTATGCGTCGAGGCCATTCCCTTAGCTCCAGTAGGACGGGATTACCTCAATAGATTAGCGGCCTCAATACTCGCCGTCGTCTAGTACAACGTCGTAGGTTTCAAAGACGTAGGTGAAGTCGCGCCAGGCGGTGTAGTAGTTGGCGTTTTGAACTTTCAGCAGCACATCACCGGGCTGCCCGCCGATGGGGACGTTCTCGGCGCTGTAGACAAAACTTTCTGTTCTGTGTGACATCAGTAGGTGCCATCGTCCACCACGCCGATCGTCATTTCGCCCGTGCTGTTATTGACCAACACCTCGGAGGATTCCAGCACCACGCCGATTTGTGAGGTCGTGGCGATTTGAACGCGGCCCCAGATCAGCGCCAGGGCATCGCGCACGTCCGACACAGCGGACATGTCTGGGGTGAAATACGTGCCATCGCAGAGGATGTCGTAGTCGTTAAAGGTGCCGCTGGCGCCAGAGACAACAGCAACCTTGGTCCAGTTAGCGCCAGTGCCTTGGCTAAGAACCCAGTCACCGATTGAAAGTGAAGCGGCGGGAGCTGGGGTGGTTCCGGTGCCGCCGGTGGTGACGACGAGGTAGACGCCGTTGTTTTGGCTGCTGGGTGCGCCGAGGGCTTGGCCGACAGTCAGACCGGCTTCGGTGCCGTACTCGTTCAGCGTGACAACGGTGTTGGTGGTTGCGTTGTACGTGCCACCGAAACGCACGTTGAGTTGGGTGGGGCTGCCGTAACCGACCAACAGCCAGTAGCCGTTGACCGTGGGGCTGACGGTGCCGACCCAGATGTAAGCCGAGCGGTCGGAGGGGTTGATCCACCACTGGCCGGCAAACTCGGGGGTGGGAGCGGTTTCGCTGACTTGCGCGATGCCGTAGTCAGCCAGTTGCGTTGCGCCGACGCTGTTGGCAGCCAGGAACGCTCCGCTGAACGTGCCAGTGGTGATCTTGGTGGCGTCGAGGTCGGGAATGTCGGTTGCCAGCAGGCTGGTGCCAGAGCTGACGTGACCTTGGGCGTCAACGGTGACTTTGGTGTAGGTGCCGGCGCTGACGGCATTGGTGTGGTTGAGGACGCCGCCGGCGGCAACACTCAGACCCGTACCAGGAGAAATAGCGCCGGGGGTGCCGGTGGCAGCAACGGGAAGGTCGCCGCTGGCAAGGGCGCGGAAGGTTGGGGCTGCGGCTGAACCAGTCGTTGGACCGGCAAAAACCGTTGCAGCGGTTTGGGTGTCGAGGCTGCTGGTGATCGTGGCGACGCCAGCTGAACTAACCGAGGAGCTAAACGCGATCGGCGTGGAGTCCGTGAAGACAAAGCTCTGGACGCCGGCTTGCTGGACCCAGGTGCTGCCGTCCCAGACGTAGGCGAGGCCGGTGTTGGTGTTGAACCACTGCTGACCTTCAAAATCACCGCTGCCGGTGGGGGAGTTGCCGGAAACGATGGTGCTGGAGTCAGCGGCAAGTTTCGCGCCCGTGACTGCAGCCGCGCCAAGCTCGTCGGTGGTGACGGCGCCGGTGGCAATTTTGGCGGTGGTAACCGCGTCGGTGGCGATGGTGGCGGCAAACGTACCAGTGCCCGAGCCCGTGACGTCGCCGGTCAGCGTGATCGTTTGGTCGCCGGTGTTGGTGCCGGAAGTGGTGCCGGAGTGGGTGCCGCTGAACGTGCCGGACTGGGTGGCGAGGGTGCCGAGGCCGAGCGTGGTGCGTTGGGCGGAGGCATCTGCGTCATCCAGCAGTGCGCGACCGGCACTGGTGCAGGTGATTTCTTCGACGTTGCCCGCGCCAGCCGTGGAGCGTCCCAGCAGAACGTCGGTGCCGCTGGTTTGCTGGATCTTGGCGTAGGTGACGGCGTTGGCGGCCAGTTCAGCGGTGCCGACCTCGCCAGCAGCGATGGCGTCGGCGGTGACCGAGTTGGTGGCGAGTTGGGCTGCAGTAACTGCGTCGTCTGCGATCTTGGCGGTGGTTACGGCGTCATCCGCAAGCGCAGCCGTACCAAGGCCCGAGGCGTCGATTTTGGCGGTGGTGACAGCGTTGGCCGCAATTTTTGCGGTGGTTACGGCGCTGTCTTCAATGCCGGCGGTCGGGGCGATGACCTGTTGGAAGGCGCTGCCGTCCCAGATCTGAAGGTTTTTGCTGGAGCTGTTGACGTAGCCGCGACCCTCAAAGTTGTTCGTGCTGGGGGTAACCGAGTCGTAGACGATGCTGGAATCGTCAGCCAGCTTGGCGGCGGTGATGGCATCATCAGCCAGCGCCGTGGTGCCGAGCTTCGTGACGCTGCTCTGATCGAGCTTGGCAAGGTCAATGCTGGAGCTGTCAGCTAAACGAGCACCAGCCTCAAACAGGTCTTTGGCGGTGACCTTTTTGGTCTCGCTAGCCGAGATGTCAACAATGGGCAGTACGTCGGTGGCCGCAACGTCAGCTTCAAGGAGCTGGGTTAATTCAGTAATGCGTTGGTCGGCCACCTGCCAGCTCCAGGTACAGCGGTTCTTTTAGCAGTTTAGTCAGTGACTTCCGTAAGAAGGAAATCGAGGTTTTGCTGCAGGCGGATCCGGTCGGTGTCCTCTTTCAGGATGTAACCCGACGGCTCACCCACCAGCAGACGAATTTCGCCGGTGGTTACAAAGTCGATGGCGCAGTTGATCGCTTGGTCTGGACGCACCTCAATGCCGGTGCGGGTGACCATCGCATCGAACTCGTAGTAAATATCCTTGGCGTTCGGGTATACGGCGTCTTCCGTCAGTTGTAGATAACAGCTGAACTCACTGCCGATGTCTGTACGGTTGATGAGCTGGAGCATCAACAATGAGTTTTCAACCAGGCCGCTGTTTTCGGTGTTAAACAAGCAGTCGATAGAGCCAGAGCCGCTGATTAGTCCGGCGGAAAACATCTTTTTGAAGCGGTCCGACATGGTGGTCGTTTCCATCGCTTCACGATCGGTATTAAACGTGAAGCCGGTTACGTCTCCAAGGACGCGCTCCACGGAACCGAATACACGGACATCAATCGGCAGTGGATCGCCAGTAAAACTTTCTAGAGGTAGTTCTTCGGAACGGTTGTTGTTAGTAGCTGCGGAAAAAGTGTTGAACAGTCTGATGCCGCCGATGGCGTTGATATTGGCGTAGGCGACAACCTCGTCGTAAGTGCTTCCGCCACCAGCAGGCCATGTTGAAGGCGGCAAAAAGTCCAGGCCGCGTGCGTCGGTGGTGTAGATGCGGATTTGGTCGCCAGTCAGCAAGTTATCCAGCGAACCATCAAAACCAAAACGGTTAAGTGTCGTGTTGATGTCCGCTGGAGAAATTGAACTGGCGAACGACGTGGCACTTTTACGACGCAGTTTGACCTTGCCGTAGTGGCCTAGGAAATAGGTCATGCGTCGATTGTTTCAGTAAACGGCCCATCAACTGTGAATTGAATTGCAACAGAGGTCAGTTCGCCGGTACTGACTTGCATAGAAGCGTTGGTGATATAAGCGTTAAAAGCAATGTCGTCTTTAATATCAGTTCCCGTACCTGCGGTAGAACCGGCTCGCAAAATAATTCCAACGCGGTCGCTGCTGCTGACGCCCGTGGACGCAGTTTTCATAATTTTGCTTAGAAACTGATCGAACTGGAGACCTGTTTCACCAGAGTCTTTTCTGTAATACAACACAGTGGCGCTGCCCGTAGAACTAACGCTGCCGGGGGTATAGCTCTTAACAGCGGTATCAACCGTTGTGGTCTCAAGCAGTTCCAGGGTGGTTTCCAAGGACCAATCGCGCAGTTTCAAGGCTTGGTTGCTAGCCGTGGGCGTGGTCGTGCCAGTGCTTTCTAGGTACAGAGCACCGCTACGTCCGGTAAAAAATTGGCCCATGGCTATGGAGTCCTGATGTTTAGCAGTTTAGCTGCGGACGGTAAATAGCGAATTGCTGAAATCCGCGATTAGGGATTCGCCGTCGCTGGTGCAGGGATAGATGGTGGCGCGGACGGTGGTTTCGCCCTCTTCGTCCATTTGGACCTCGGTGACGCGGAACACCCGGCGTTTGGTGGCTTCAACCCCCAGCACGAACAGATAGCCCTCGTAGTTTTTCAGCTTGGTGGATGTTCCGTTGGTTAGGGCGACGTTGTTGAGGCTGACCATGCCTTTGTCGCTGCGGTAAAGCCGGAAGTTGTAGGTGCCGTCAGCAGGGGTGTTGGCGAGTGGGGTGTTTAGCGTGCCGCCACTGCCAATTACGCCGGTGCGGATGGCGTCCCAGCTGTTTTGGCCGATGTCCACGTAGATGTAGGCGCCAGGGGAGATCGGGTCGGAGGTGGGATAAGTCTTGAACTCGATCGCCTGGCGCACATACCTGCGGGTGTTACACAGTAACTTGCCGAATAGGACGGCGTGGTCGTAGCTGGAGACGTAGTTGGAAATGTCGAAGGTTTGGCGGATTGCATCGACTTCCACGGTGTCTTTAAGGACGACTTCGACGGATTTCTTTTTGGCAAACACCGCGTCGTCGGGCATGTCTGTGTAAATGACGTTGGCGATGATGTCCTGGGCATTGCTGCCGTAGTCGATGTACTCCTCCTTGTAGGAGTCTTCCAGGATGTTGCCTTGGTTAAACAGCGCAGTGATGGTGACGCTGCGGATGATTTCGCCGGTGCTGGTTTTGTAGGGTACGGCTGGCACCAAGGTTTCGCGTCCGCCGATGCGGGCAAACTCCAGCAGGTTGTACGGTGCAACTTCAACCCAGAACTCGCGCCAGCTGCGTGGATCCGCAATCACACAATCCATGAACAGCTTGTTTTTGATGCAGAAGCGTTTGGTGATGGCAAGCTGTTTAAGATCCAGCGCGTTGACGACGGCGTAGTTGCCGATGCCGTCTTCCTTGTCCAGAACGGTGTCGAGGAAAATGTCAGGAGCGAGGCTGCTGGCGCCATCCGCCTTGGAGGGATAGTAGTTATAGCCTGTGTTGCCCCAAGCAATGCCATCTTCATCGGTGCCGCTGGTGCGTAAACGGCGGACGCTGCGACCTTGGGTTGCGAAAACGGTGAACGAGCGCAGGTCTTGGATTGTTTTGCCCGAGTAGGCGTTGAAGCCCAGCAGCGCCAGGTTGTTGTACAGGCTTTTGACGACTTTGCCGGATGCGTTCTTTTGGTTGTAATCGCTAAACGGCTGGATCAGTTGTTCGGTTACAGCCGTAATCGTGATTTCGGGACCGGAATCGAACGAGAACTGGATCTGGGTATCGGCGTCGTAGTTGAATAAGTCCCACTCGTTTAGGTCTTTTGGGTTGTTGTTTTGTGGGGGAAAAGATTCCTCGGCAGCTTCTTGTTTTGCTCCTGTAAATTGAATTGATGGGGTTGTGCTGCTTTTGCTGAGGAGTTTGTAAGACGACAATGTTTCGGTGACGGCATCACCGGCATTGGTCAAATAGTAGTAGGTATCATTTATGTCTTTTTCGCTGAGCGGATCAACGACAGGCTCCAGTTCAAACTCCCAGTGGGTTGCGGCGTCTGGGTCCGTCAGTCCACTGTTGAATTTGAAATAGACAAAGTTTTCGTTGTCAGCGGCGCGGCTTATGGCAAAGACGGCGGGGATGGCTACCCACTTGCTTTGACCGACCTCGCGGTAATTAAGTTTGAACAGGGTTACTCGTGTTTTGATGCCGTTGTCGCTGACGGGGTAACCACTTAGGCGATCACTGCCGTACTCAAGCTGGCGCCCGCTAATGCGCTTGAACACAATGGCTTTGATGGCAAAGTCAACGATGTGACAAGCGGAAAGGGTTTCGTACTGAGCGGTTGCAATACGTGCCAAGGCTTTGGTGTAAAAAATGTCATCTTTGTATGTATTAACAACTGCATCTAGCGTTGCATAACGGCGTAAAATTTTCATTTCGTTATCCGTCAGGTCTCGTTTTTTAACGTAACCCCCAACTGTGTCAACATTTTTAAACGCGTACCCGTTTTCGTCAAAAAAGTAGCCGGGTTTTATGTTGCCATCGGCGTCATAGGGGTAATCATTTTCGTAATTTACTTGCTGTGTTACGGTTGTCATCTGGGCTACTTCTATAACTTTTGATTTTAGTAGCTGTTGAGCCGTTGTAATATCGGGACGCTGATCTTCATCGAGTAAAGTTTGCACATTGTTTTTTAATTTTGCAAGATCGTCTTTTTCGGATTTTGTCAAGCCGCCTGTTGCACCAGCCGCTTCGGTGCTGCCGTACGTTGCGCTAGGCGTCCTGCCTTCTTTTACGCAAGTTAGTTTTACGGTAATGTCTTTTTCGTCGATATTTGTTCCGGCTAGGCTGGTGACGCGAAAGAGTGCAGTGCCAAGTTTAAAAGTGCTAGCGGTATCAAAAATACTGAGCAAACTACGGCGAACGTCTTTGGCTTCGCGCACTTTATCAGGATCATTATCATCAACTTTTGTAGACTTAAAGACGACTGACAAAACATCACCGGCATCAATGGTAAGTCCGGGTGTCGAAGACGTCCACGAAATGCCGGATGCGGTAATACCAAGATTTGTGGAATCTTTATAGCCGCTGCTAGCGCGAAGATACAGATAAACATTTAACGGGACAACTCCGTAGATACCAACGGTGTTTGCAGTGGTAGGTGAATAGGCTTGGCTAAAGCCGTCGGTGCGGGTGTTGCTGGTAGACGGCTGGAGGCGATAGGGATTGTCTGTGGCTTTGCCGTAGCGGGTGGGATCCGTGTTTTCTTTGCCGAATACTTCGTCTTGGCGTTGCAGTAACCCGGTTGCCCCAGGGTCAAAATACATCCAGATATTTTCGGTCATCAGATCGCGCAGGGGCGTCTGACCGAAGGCAGTCTTTTCGGAGTCGATGGCCGTGATGGCGCCGCCGCTCAGCATCATCAGCATTTGGATGAACTGGCTGGAGCCGTAGCTGCGGACGGCGGACCAGAGGAGGGATGCGGTGACGCGCACACCGCCGTTGGGATTAGCGCCAGTGCCGGTGCCGCGATTGGCGTAGACGAGGTTTACCGGGTCGCCGTAGGCGGCAAGTTCTTGGGTGGAGTTAAAGCCAAAGCGGGGGGAGAAGCGTTCGTCGCGGGTTTGAGGCTGACCACCGCCGCCGCGTGGCGCTTCAAACGACGGGATTTGTGGCTGGTTAAGTAATGAAGATACGACCGTAAAAACGGTTCCTATTAAAGACAAAACCGCAATAGTTATGGAAACGGGCTCGTTTCTTATGTCAAAGATTGTGCCTTCTTTAGGGTCTTTGTACGTTTCTTGAAGGGCTATAAATTCCAAATAGTCGTCCTTGCTGATGCCCAAGGTTGCGATCAGCTCGTGCTCAAAGGGCAGCAGCTTGCGGGTCATCGGTTCATCCAGAAATATGCGCCCATTCCAGCAGGAATCTGGCTACGCACCACATTCTGGCTTGGCGCGATAAATAGTACAGTCTCGTCGTCCAAAACAGTGGCTAACGCGGCTCCGGCTTCACCGGGCAAAAAGGCCACTGCCCCGTGCCGGGGTGTGTCTATCCGAGTGCCATTATCAAGCAGCCAGCGAAAAATAAGTTTGCGCGGGAAGGTTTCGTCGGTGTAGTCGCGGTAGACCCACTCAAACTGCTCGGTGTAGTCAGCAAAGCCGAGGCGCTTGTGGACCTCGCACGCCAGTTGGAAACAATCGGTTTTGCCGCTTCCGTCCCAGGGCGCGTGGCCCCAGCCGTAACGCAGTCCGATTAGGTCGTTCATCGCAGCGAGATGTTGGCGTTGAGGGGTAGGGGACCGACGAGCTGGCGGGTGATGGTGCGGGAGGGGAAGTTGGAGATCACGCTGTCGATGGCGGAGCGGTAGCGCAACTCGATCGTGGTTTCGCTCACGCTGGCACCAATGCCAACCATGTACTCCACTTGGGTGGCGCCGTTGGCGGCGATCGTGTTGCTTGAAGTCAGCCAGGCCGTTGTGAGCACCAGGCGGCTGAGGCGGTTTCCGTTGCCGGCGTCCAGCAATTTGATCGCAAAATCGACGTTGGGGAACAGGATCTGGAGGATGCTGTTGTCGCCGGTGTTGTTGGCGACCGAGCCCTCCACGCGGAATGGGGCGAACTCGTAGAAAACAGTGCCGTATTTGTATTTTTGGTTGACGAAATAATTTTGGTAGCGGTGGGTGGTGCCGTTGGAAGTCGTCAAGTTGAAAAATTGGGCGATGCGGATGTCGATGGCCATCTTCAGTCGTCCGTGCTCGGATCGCGCAACTCACCAAGCAACGAGATCGACACGTTATAGATGCCGGGGCGCACGCTTTCAACCTGGGGCGGCTGCTCGTACTGGTACCGCAGGTTGCCGCGATCTGCTGCGGTGCTGTTGACCTCGGCGGCAACGGCGGTGCTCATGCCAGCGGTTACGTTGCTGGAGAGCTTGAAACGTTTATTGATCGAAGTCTGGCTGTGGTAGTGATCCAGCAGGGTGTTGACCGTGGCGTCAGGGACGTTGCGGTATTCCAGGTCCAGCTTGGCGCCGTAGGGCAGGTCACCGAAGGTGCGGCGGGCGGCGATGCCGGACAGTGTGCGATACACCTTGACCGGATAAACCCCGGGGGTAAAACGCCGGGAAGTTGGGGTTAGCGAGGGGAAGGCGGCCATCAGATTCCAACCTTACGGCGGGTGCTCGGGGATTGCTGCAGGCGATCCAGGGTCATGGACATGCCACGATTGGCGCCATCGCGAGCGGCTTGGCGGCGGGTTTGAGCCATCGCAGCTTCCAGTTGATCGCGGCTGACGTATTCCACCCCGTTGATCGTGCTGGTCTCAAAGCTCATGTTAAGGACCGGGCCGCCGCTGGAACCGAGGGCTGCGCCCATCGAAGCACGCAGGTCGCTGTTGGACATGACGCCACCGCTGGCGCCGGGGACAAACAGCTCTGGTCCGCGCTCGCCAACGAGGTAAGGGGTACCAGCGCGGGTTGGGCCACCTCCTGCAAGTCCGGGGGGGCTAAATGTACCGTTAGTGAACGGTCCAAAAGAAGCACCGCTGACACTGGCTGTGTTGCTTAATCCTGGAATACCGCCGGCGCTGAAAGCGTCAGTGGAAACGTTGCCTTGAGCGTAACCGCCGCCTCCACCGCCACCCATGCCTGCAAATATGCGGGCGATGCCGATGGCGATATAAGTAGCGATCATCGTTTGGGCTTGCTGAATTAGTGCATTACCGATGGCTTGCAAGAAGTCAGCGAATACTTGCTCCGCAGTCTTGGTGCCGCGCACCATTTCCGAAACACCGAACGTAACGGCGTTGGCTATTTCGCCACTAACGCTTTGGATAAGTTGCCCGTACGTAGTAAAAAATTGCTGCAGCCTGAGCTGTTTTTGTTCCAGCTGGTCAAGCAGCATCAGTTCTTCTTTTACCAAAGCGAGTTTATTTTGCTGGGCTTCAAGATCTAGCTGTTTTGCTTCCAGGGCGTTTCCTTTAAAAGTGCCTGAATTTATTTCAGTTGTGAGGCGGTTTATTTCTTGAAGAATGGGGAGTTCTGTGTTGTACGCACGTAGACGCTGGTCTAAAGCTAACTTTTGCGCTTCTACTACGTCTGCGGGTTGCGTAAATGCACTTATGTCCAGCTCAGTTCTGAACTGTTGCTGACGAATTGGGTCTACGGCATTTTGGATGCTTTCTCTGCGATTTTGAGCAGCTAACTGTTTCTCTAAAGCAGCACGTTTCTGTTCAATTTGTAATTGTTGTTTCTGCAGAGAATATTGCGCTAAAAGATTTTGGTAACGTTGTTCATACAATGCATTTACTTGGCTTACTGTGTTTGTTTTTTGCGCTTCTCTAAGTGCTTGCTGGGCCTCAGTCTGCAGAATTGCGGCGTCAAGTGCAAATAAATCATCCAGTTTGCTCAGTTTATAGTCAGTAGCTGCATTATCACCTTTACTTAACTGCAGTTGTTGTACGTACAAATCTACATAATCTTTTTGGGCCGCGTACAAATCTCGGGTAGCTTGAGTTTGGGCTTTATATGATTGTTCCAGGGCTTGCTGCCTTTCACGTTCACGCTGTTCTGCTTCACGCCGGCGTGCTTCACGTATCTCTAGATCGCGGCTTTGCTTAGCGTACTCGTTGGACTGATCGCGTAAAACCCTTAACTGGTTTAAGCCTTGGATATATACGGCCTCGCTAAGGCTATTCTTTTTCTCGTTCAGTTTTACTACTTTATCGGAGTAGTCCTGTTCGTTTTGAAGTAGTTTTACTCTGTACTCTATATTTGTGTTTTGGATCCGTCCTTCTGTAGTTGTTGCACTAGTACGCTGTTTTTGTAGGTCTAAAATTTGCTTATTTAGTACAATTTGTTCGTTTAAAGGCACCAAATTTTCTGTGGTAAAAGCGGTATCGCCCTGACCAGTTAGCCTGTTAATGGTATCAATAAGATCTTTTATTCTCTTTAGTCCTTCTTCGCCTGCGACGAGTTTGATTGCCCACTCGCCAACTGTTTTTATACCGTTGGCAAAAAGGCTAATTATGCTATTTACAAGTTTGAATATCTCCGTAATTCCTTTAACAATCAGCGCTAGTGCTGCGGCAAAAGGTGCTCCAATAATTCCCAACGTTGTGCTGGCTGCAAGCGTAAAGTCTTTCCACGCAGCACTTAGCAGTCCGGTAGCGTTACCAATGTCAGTGACCGTACCAGGGATAGTGCCCGTTACGCGAGCAGTTTCTTGTTGTAGAGCGCGGTACGCTTGAGTGGTTTGACCCAGGCGAACCATCAAATTTATTTGTTCTTGTAGAGCTTTATTTACACGCATACCACTTTCTTCTAACTTAGAAAAGTCCAGCTGACGAATGGCTTTGCTAACGTCGGAAACTTTAATGATTGCCGCGTCCAGTTGATCGCCAATGGCGCTGGTAACGACGGACAGCATTGGATTGCCTGGGATCAAACCCCCAAGAGCGCCACCGATAACCGATCCGGGGCCGCCTCCAAAAAGAAGCGGGAAACCTGCGCCTAGCGCAACGTTTTCAGCTGTTGTGCGGGTTTGTTTAGCTTGCTGCCTTTTTTCCAGGATTTTATTTAGACGCAGTTCAAAATCTTCTGCCCGTTTTTGCTGCATGTATTCATCGGCTTCAGCTTCTTTTTGCTTTCTATACCGTATGTCACGTATGTTATTTATACGCTGCTCGATCGCTTCCGGTGTAGTGCCAAAACGCGATGCGATATTCTCAAGACGCGCACCTCGTTGAACGCTGCGGCTAATTGCACTGAGGCGATCAGCATTTTGCGTTGCCGTATCCAAAGCCAGTGCATAGTTGCGGACTTCTGCGGCCTGCTGCTTAAATCCGCCGCTTTTAAGTCCTACGTTTGCTAGAGCTACTCCCAGGGCATCCGCTTGTGCAGCGGAACCGGCCAAAGTGTTAGATAGTTCTCGGGCTCTTTTTTGTATTCCTTGGGGTTCAAAATTTACTAGTGCGCGTGCAAAATCGTCTAACTGTTTTTTAGCTTGGCGTATTTTGTCTCCGCCTTCGCCCGCACCTGGAGCCAGTAGATTTATAGGTTTTAGCCTGGATACGATATTATTTAATTTTTCTACCGATGCTAAAACGTAATCGAGACGATTCTGGCCGCTTACGGTAACGTCAATTTTTGCGTTGTAGACAGCCACGCGCCGATAGCCCCCGATGCTTCAGTTTACGCTGTAAAAAAGCCGCCGGGGTTAGCGGCGGCGTCGGGCTTTGTCGATCTCCTTCTGCTGGTCCTCATTGAGGATGCTGAAGTAGGCGCTCCAGCCGATCAGCTCTTCGGCGGTCATGGTGGTGCTGACTTCGGAAAGGGTTTTGCCTAGCTCTTTAGCGACTCCGAATTGGAGCATGAGCCAGTTGTCTTTCCGAAGTTCGGCACTCAGGATTTTGGGTCGATGGGCTCCGCGTCGTCGGTCAGGATCGCCAGCATCAGGGCCTGAAGGTCCTTGTCCTTGACTTCGTTTTTAAGGACGTCGATCTCCCCGGAACTAAACAGGCGAGCGCCGGTGTCGTCGAGGGCTTTGGCGATCAGCAGTTGGAGAGCGAAGGCGTTGGCGTCGTCGGACTTGGCTTGTTTTTGGGCGCGTTCGCGCTCGGCCATCGTCAGGGGCGCCACCCACATTTCAAATTTGGTGCCGTCGGAGAGTTCGACGATCTTTTTGACGGGCTCCAGGTTGGCGGCCTTGCGGAGGCGGTCAATGGCACGCAGTGAGCTGGGAGCAGGCATAAAAATCCTGATGGTCTCGGATTAGTGTAGCGGAGTAGAGACAAAAAACCCCGGCGGTGAGGCCGGGGTCCGGGTTTCGTCCGTTTTGCAGACTATCAGGCGGAAGTGCTGAAGTCGAAGGTCGGGGTGGCGGCCGGGCGGAAGTTCACCGTCACAGACTGGGCATCGTCAGGGTTGACGTTCATGCTGGCCGAGGTCAGCGTGGCGTCGAAGCTGATCGAGCGGCTGAGGCTTTCG
>Ga0129336_10001115_pt1 | contig 16057 bp, 15 predicted proteins | sample CPB6_02_DNA_FD_96878 | JGI IMG/M metagenome (GOLD analysis project Ga0129336, IMG submission 96878) | Freshwater to marine salinity gradient microbial communities from Chesapeake Bay, USA - CPBay_Sum_0.6_0.2_DNA | ecosystem: Environmental > Aquatic > Marine > Coastal | place: USA: Chesapeake...
GCAAAGAAATGAAAGAAAAAGCAAAGCAATGGGCTAAAGAAACTCCTGACATTAAAAATTTGCCAGAACATAAGAAAAAAATTAAATTAAAAATTAAAAAGAAATAATATGTTAGCAAAATATTTAGACTTAGCAGAAGAAGCAAATGCTTCCGAAGATGTTTCAGTAGTAATTGATGTAAGCAATTATGACTACGTTTTAGTTCAACCAATAGGTGATGCAGCATTATTTCAAACAACAATAGATGGAGGTGCAGTACAAGGCGTTAGTGATGGTGGTGCTGCAACTGCAACAAATTTTGTTGATGCTTTTGGACTTAGAAATGGCTCAAACACTTCAACATCATTACATAATGCAATCGGAGATGGAGGTATTATTAAATTCAATGTAATTGGAAGATATTTAAAAATAACAAGTGGTGGGTTGCCATTTACAAAACTATTAGTTATGTTAACTAAAATATCATAAAATATGGCCACAATGATAAAATTACCTTCAAAAAAAGAAGGAGAAAAGAGTAAAATGACACCCGAATCAATACAGGGTAAGTTATTCTATTTTCAGATTGCAGCAAGCAAGTTTCATCTTGATACTGAAACCTATGCAATTCATAAAGCTACTCAAAAACTTTATGAAGGGCTTGATGGGTTTAGGGATGAAATTTCCGAAAAGCTAATGGGATATATGGGAGGTAAGCGCATTGGTAAACTTAAATGCGATGAAGTGCCGGAATATTCAGACAAAGAAGTAAAGAGACTTACAGAAGAAATTATATCATTTGCAAGAGAGTTGCAAGATTACGCAGAAGAAAATGAATACTGCGATATTAGTAATATAGCACAAGCCCTCTCTGGATTGGGCGCACAAACTATGTATCTATTAACATTAAAGTAAATTTATGGAAAATCAAATTGAAACAACCGAGCAAACTGGTCAAGAATCCCAAGTAACTGAAACACAAGAACAAGTTAAAGGGGCAGACCTTAGTGCAATGTTTTGGGGAGATGAACAATCTTCAAGTCCTAATACAAACGAAACTCAAAACGTAGAACAAAATCAAAAAGTTAGCGAAACACAGGATGAAGAAGATTATTCAGTCGTTGATGCTAACGAATGGATTAAAAATGAATTTGGATATAATAGCGCAGATGAAATAAAGGAACAATTAAGCAAGCTAAAAGAACAAAAAGAATCTGGTTTAGAATTTGCCAATGAGGATAGCAAAAAGATTTTTGATTATCTTAAAGAAGGCAAAACGGAAGATGTATATGAATATTTGGCTGAAAAGAAAAAATTTGAAAAATATCTTGGAGACGAAATTGACGATAAGCTGGCAGAAGAAATAGTTAAGTTTGGGATGAAAAAACAATATGCAAATCTTTCAGACGAGCATATTGATAGGCTTTTCAATAAGCAATTTGCATTACCCAAAAAACCTGTTCAATCTGAACTTGAATCAGACGAGGCTTATGAAGAAAGGGTTAAAGAATGGGAAGGAGAAGTACAAAATGTAAAAACAGATTTGCTTATTCAAGCCCAAATTGTAAAACCCGAAATTGAGAAATATAAAAATGAATTAATATTACCCGAAATAAAGGGAAGCGAAGATAGCAAATTTGAATTTACGCAAGAGGATTTGCAAGAATTTGAAAATGCCAAAAAAAGTTTCCTTGATGTTGCAGGTAAAACCATTAGTAGCTTTAAGGGATTTGAAGCACAAGTAAAAGACAAGGATGTTGAATTTAGTGTTTCTTATACCAATTCTGATGAAGAAAAGCAACTAATTAATGGCAAAATCAAAGAGTTTGTTGATTCGGGATTTAATGCCAATGATTTATTTGCGGAAAGGTGGGTAGAAGATGATGGCCAAACGCTTAAAGTAGAACAAATGATAAAAGATTTATCAGTTCTATATAATAGCGACAAGGCAATACAAAAGATAGCCGCCGATGCCTCAAACAAAAGAATCGAAGCATATCTCCGAGAAAAGAAACAAATTGATGTAAATGGTTATTCATCTACTGGAGTTTCTAATATAGAAAATCCAAAGACACTTAATGACCAACTTGCAGCAAAACTTTTTGGGTAAGATTAAGATAAGAAAAAATATTGTTTAACTAAAAAATTTTTTGTAAAATGTCACAAGGAATACCTACTTCCAACATTCTGCAACCCGGCGTAATTACACAGTCCGGTGGTGTAGATAGGCAGATAATCTCTGGCCTACAACTTCTTACCCCTCAATACTATAACAAGTATGTTCAGAAATACGGTAACGAAGTTTATGATTACTTCTTCCAATGGCTTGCTACTTTCGGCGGCATGGAGAAAGTAAAAAACCGTAACTTCTTTTGGTTTGAATCATGTGGTAAAAACCAAATCGCTGGTACGAATCTGAACGCAGTTAGCAATCCTGCTGCTGGTGCTACTGTAACAGTTAACATCCCCGCATCAGATATTTACAATGGAACTGAAACGCCTTTGCGTGTAGGTGAAACTGTTTATATCGCTTCAAGCAACATTGCTGGTGAAATCCTGACCGTAGCATCTGACACTCAATGCACCATTCGCCCCAAAATCTCTACTCAAGCCTTCGTATCTGCTGGTTCTACTAACCTTGAAGCAGGTGAGGTTCTGATTTTTGGTGGTCTGGTTGACGTTGGTGAGGCTTCTTCTGCTTACGATTCACAAACACATCTTGATGTTCGTTATGACAACAACATCACAGAAATTCGTGAAGATTTTGCTGCAACTGACCTTGCTGAAATGACCGAAGTTTTCTACAACTCTGGCGTTACTGGTGAGGCAATTGGCGGTGTTGGTCAAGCTGGAACAAGCTACTTTACCTACAAGTCAATGGTTAAAACCGATGTTCGTTTCTTGAACAGCATCGAAAGCAAATTGATGCGTGGTGATATTGTTAACAACACAGGTCTTTCTACAAGCACTTCTGTTGGTACTCTTGGTTTCATCCCCAAAGTTTCCACAGATGGTGAAACTGTTAACTACACCCCCGGTACTCTTGACATCGCTAAACTTCACGAAATCACCCGTATCATGGATGTGAACGGTTGTGCAAAGCAGAATGTTTGGCTGCAAGACATCTTCCAGCGTCAAGATTTCAGCGATGGTATCTTCAAAGAATACCCCGCAGGTGCTTTCGTTTACGGTCAAGGCGAAAAATCAAAAGAGGCTTCCGTAGCTTATGGCTTCCAAGAAATCCTCATTGATGGTTACTTGTTCCAAATCAAGAAATATAGCCCATTCAATACAGAAGTACAAACTGGTAAAACTCCGGTTAACGACTACTTCCGTAACTATGGCGTAATTTCTCCAATGGGCAGCGTACCTGATGCTAAAGACTACACCCCCATGAAGAACATCACAGTAATGTATCAAGAGCCGCAGCGTGGCGGTACTGTTGGTAACGCTATTCGTGTATGGGCTTGGGGTGGTGGTAGCTTGAACGCTACTGATGGAACTTTGCGTGACCACGTTTCTATGGTATCTTATCGTGGACTTCGTGTGGCCGCAGCCAACCAGTTCGTAATTGTTAGTGCCTAACCCACTAAAAGTAAGCAAGGGGCTTAAAAACCCCTTGCTACTTTATATTTGAAAGAGAACATCCCATAATATTTGGGAGGCTTAATTTGCCTTAAAAGTTAATTTAATAACAATTTAAAACCATTTAAAATGGCAAAATTAAAAGACGTACAAGCGTCAATGGGAAATGTTCCCGGATTTAATGATGGTAGTTCTTTTACTCCAAATGCAGGATTAGCTAATGTAGCACCTGCAACAGAAGGACAAAGAATGTATGTAATTTTCAGACTTGTAAAAAAGAAAAGAGGTCGTACATACGTTGATGGGATTTGCGATAATGTTCCTAATCCTAAGAGTGGTAAGCGTGAAAGGATTTGGCTTCTTAATGGGGCTGATAGTATTTGGCAAAGCGAATTGACAGAACTTTTAAAAGATAAAGATTATGTCAGCAGAAATCGTAGAAGTCTTATATTTGAGGATGGAATTTGTAGAGTGCCAATTAATGATGAAAGGGCTTTAGAATTTGCAAGGGCTACCGTAAAGAATGTAGGTAAAAATAGAACAGGTAGTGGTAAGTTTGATTTCTATGAATATGATGCACTTGAAGAACAAGCATCACGTTTGAAGAAACAAATGACTAAGATTGAAGTAATTTTGAAGGTAAAGGATATGCCAGCCGACAAAATGAAAAAACTTGCAAGTTTCTTGGGAATTATGCCTTATGATGAACTTGGGCAATTGAAGGGAGAGGAAGGTATAAGGACTGAACTTTTGTTAAAGGCAGATGCAATGCCCGAAACAGTTGATAAGTATTTTGATTCTAAAGAAGTAGAAATTTCTTATCTTGTCAAAAAGGGAATTGTTGAAGCTAAAATTGACCTTACAGGACAGACAGGAAATGCACTTTGGGCTGGTGGCAAAGGATTTATATGTAAAATACCTGCTAACAGAAAAGCGCATGAATATCTTACCGAACTTGCAATGACAAATAGCGATGAAGGTAGGTCATTTAAAACCCAATTAGAACAGATAGTAACTTAAAATGAGTGTCAAAGAAATTTACGACTTAATCCTCTACTGTGTAACTAAAAATAAACAGCAAGGATATGTTTCGCCAGACGATTTTAACTTAGTGATAAATCAGGCACAGAGGTCGTATCTTGACTATCTTTTAGGGCAATATCAGAAATATCAAATAAGGCGGCCTATATCAATAGTGGAATTTGGTCAGAATCAAAGGCTTAGAGATTCAGTTTCACCGTTGATATATGGCCGCATTTTAAATGTATATAATAACGGAGTATCCCCATTCGCAAGCGATTATGAATACACAGACGCTATGTGGAGTGTTTATGGTCATTACAACATTAGATTTGTACAACAAGATAGGCTTGATTCTTATGCCCATTCTTCCATAGACCCTATCAATACCAACCCTATTTATCTTATTAATCACGAGGGCTTCCAATTCTTCCCAGAAGATATAGGCATGGCTAAATTAAGTTATGTAAGAACGCCTCCTACTATTAAATATGCTTATACCCTTGATGGTAATGGCAGACAAGTATATGACCCTATCAATAGCATTAATCCTGTATGGGCAGAAACGGACATTCTGAATATTATTGTTAGGGCATTGCAGATAGTGGGCATTAGTTTGCAATCGGGAACTGTTGTTCAATATTCACAAGAAATTAAAAATGGCGGTCAATAATGCTTCGTAAAACATACATAGAACAAATAAGAAGGGCTATATACAATGGGCAGCCTTCTGATGATGCTACAATTACAGTAGGGCTTGTTAATGTATGGCTTGACCAAGCAATAGCATTTGCAGCCAAACAGAATTATAAAGATAATCTTGCCTTGGATGGCATATCTTATGTAAATAATTCTTTTTATACTACATTTAAAAGCCTACCTGTATCTTCAGATGAACAATTTGTATGGAAGGTAGAATTGCCGCAAATTCCATTTGGGATTGGTCAGAATGAGGGAATTTCAATGCTACAATTTAAAGATGCAGCTACTAAGCAAATATCTCAAACAGTAGTATGGCTTACACAAGCACAAAAAGGATTTTTCCAAAACGTAAGAACAATACCAAATAAAATTCTTGCTATTTCAGAAGGAAAATATGTTTATATTTATACCGATGTTTTGCTTAATGAATATACAGCAACGGTAACGATAGCATCAGGAGGAACAAGCACAGACTTGAATAGCGAATTGAATGTTCCATCTGACTATATTCCTACAATGACTGATTATTTAATTAAGAACTTAATGTTGATACATCAGCAGCCAGTAGATGCCACAAACGATGGCCTTGATGCGCCAAGAGGAACAGATTAAAAACAAAGAAAATGATAAAGCCAATTAAGAACAATGTGCTTGTAAAGCCTTTTTTGACAAAAGAAAAAACAGAATCAGGTATATTTATCCCTGAAAGTTGTAGAACGGAAACAGATAGAGTTGAAATTGTAGCAGTAGGGAATGGAACAAAAGATAAAAAAATGTATTTTAAACCGGGGCAAATTGGGTATAGAGTAAAAGATTGGGGTACTCCGGTAAAGGATGGTGAAATAACTTATTATTTAATGGATGCTTCTGCAATCCTATGTTTAGAATAAAATGAGCCAACATCAACCATATATCAGCTTAGATAGCGTAATTAATGATTATCTGATTGAATCAGAGCAATCAATGAATAAATATTATAAGATTTGGAATATTGCTTTCCGATGTATGGAACAATTGGGGCTTGATTTCTTTTATAGAATTACAAGTGCAAAGTTGCCAGTCAAAGAAAACTTAACGGTTGATTTGCCACAAGGATATTTGAACTGGACAAAGGTAGGCGTATTGAATAATCGTGGTGAAGTTATACCTCTTTACTACAACGACAAATTAACAACTTACGCTGATTTATTGCCATCAAGAATAGAGAAAACGCAAGACCCCGACAATTATGTTTATGCAGATTGGGGGCCGAATACTTGGGCTAATTATTGGAATGGCTCTTATTACACAAATATATATGGAGTGCCTTCGGGAGAACCATTTGTAGGCAATTTTAAAGTAGATACTGAAAATGGAGTAATATTATTAAATGAGAAATTTAATTATGATTACATCATTTTAGAATATGTTTCCGCACCAACAGAAGGCCAAGAATATTATTTACCAGTACAATTTCGTGAAGCGTTAATAGCTTGGATTTTTTGGAAAGACCTTAATGCCAAGTCAATGAAAAGCAATATGCAATTGGGGAATAAGAGAGATTGGAGGCATGAGTTCTACAATGAGAGAAGAAACGCTATTGCAAGATGGAAACCTATTCGTCAACAAGAAATTCGTCAAGCATCAAAAGAAATGCAAAGGCTTGCTGTTAAAGTGTAATGATAAGTTATACAGGAAATACATCAGGAACTTTCATAAGTCCACAGAAAAATCTCCCTTTTGTATTGGAGAATTTTTCTATTGTAAATAAGACAGGTGGTGCTGTTTCTATTAATGTATATAAGTTAATAAATAATAGCAGTTTATATTGTATTGCCCCTTTTTCAAATTCAATTAATGCTAACGAATCTTATGAAAATTATAGGCAAACTGTATTGTTGGCTTATGAACAAATAAAACTTGAATCAAGCGGGGATGTTGATTACGACTTTACATTAACTAACATGACATTTGATAAATAAATGGCAACAGTACCAATTAATTTAGGATATGGGCAAGTTCTGATATATGGCTCTGGTTTGGCTACTGGAACAATGGGTGTTGGTGTAGAGCAAGGAGGATTTAGATTTGGTAATATTTATCAAATATATGATGGTGGAGAAACTTTTTTTAAAGTAGGAGATTCAGTAATGTTTGACGCAAATCAAATAGAAGCAAGGCTTATTTATCTTGATTATTATTATACACTTATAAACCAAGCGAGATTAGCTATATCTGAAAACGTATTTTTACCATGATTGAAATAAAAAATTTTGGCGGTAAATTAAATAAAGATGATAGCTTCTATGCAATTCCACAAGGGGATTATGCGGATGCTCTTAATATTACGCATGACGCTATTGAGGGGTCTAATGACTTGGTAGTTACAAACGTAGTAGGTAATAGAGAAGTAACTAATCCATATATTGTTACAGTATATAAAGGCCAACCATACAATTTTGTAGCAGTAGTAAAGAATAATGGCGATGGAACTCAAACTGTAACATTTACATTTGATGCTTTACCCGGAGGAACAAGTGCCTTAACTAAATCATATTACAATGGCACTACTTGGGTCAATGATACAGGGGGGATAACAAGCCCGCAATCAATAACAATACCAGAGGGTGATTATCAATACAGGGTTGAACTTGAGCCAAGCAGCACAATTATAAATTTAGAAAAACAAGCCGATTCTGAAACTAATAAGACAATTGGTGCTTATGGTAATGTATTGAGGAATACTATCGTTTTTTTCAATTGGAATGAAGCAGGGTATCATTCTGTTTTAGAATACGACAACTCTACAAGAACGGTAAATAAGATTTTCTTAAATTTAATTGATAGCGATACTGATGTTTTAGGGTTTACAGAAAATGGGAAAATATCAAGCATAAATATATTCAACAGAGATGAAGGTGATTTGCTTTTCTTTTTAGATAGTTTAGGCAGACCTACATTTATGAATATTGCTTTGATGAAAACTGATGCTTATAATCCCGTTACAAGAGATATTTTGGATGTAGCCAAGATGCCACCATTATCTCCACCTCAATGCCTTTATGGGAATGATATAACAAGAAAAGTAAATTATTTAAGAAACAAGTTTTTCCGTTTTAAATATCGTTGGGTATATAATGATAACTTTAAAAGCACTACAAGCCCAATAAGCAAGGTAGAATTACCAATTGAACTTCTTTATGACCCAACAACAAGCAATCCCACTAATAATAATATTATTACGTTATCAATGGGAAGCGGCGGTAAGGATGTTAAAGCTATTGAGGTATTAATGTCTTATGTTGAAAAAACAAACAATTGGAGTGATTTTCAACTTGTAACAACAGTAGATAAGGCAAAAGAAAGTATTGCTAATGATGTGTTATTCTCTTACGAATTTTCAAATGATAGTACATACCCAATAATTGACTTAAATGAAAGTATTTTGCTTTATGACTACGTTCCTAAGCAAGCCAAATGTCAAGAATTATTTAATGGAAATGTATTAGGTTATGGAGGTATAACAGATGGATATAATAAAGATATTTCTCCAAATGTTGTTAATACTATAACTACTTATGAAATAAGCTCTCCTACATCTGGAACTTTAAGTGGGGTTGTTAATATAATCGGAGATGTAGGTACGGCTCAAAGATTTAGTGTCACATTTTCTGGAATACCATATCCGGGAACAACAGTAACCTTAAAAACAAAACAGGAGTTAAACCCATCAATTGTTTACACAATAGCCAATATAACAACTACCGCAGGTCAAAATGCTTACGATGTGGGAAATGCTGTTTATCAAGCAGCATCAACTTCGGGGGAAATATGGCAAGCAAGTTTACAAGGTTCTACTGTATTTATAACTACAAACCAACCATTAGCTACTCCAAGAAGGGTTTTTGATTCCTTGTCTATTGTAGCCCCGACAACAAATCTTTTAAGAAATTCAATTCCTGTTTGGAAATGGAGTTCAGAAAGAAACATAGGTATAGCATATTTTGACGAAAAGGGTGTTACAAATGGAATACTTTATAATGCTAAAATAACTTTTCCACCTTATGCTGATAATATTAATGGCGTTTTAATGCCTTTAATAAATACATCAATTTATCATAGACCTCCAACATGGGCGCATAGCTATCAGTTTTATTTTACAAAAGATGAAACGCAATATCTATTTTGGGTTTCAAATAATGTCGATATATCTGAAAATGATTATATATATTTTGATGTAACTGGACTTATTGTAAACGCTAAGAAATTCCCAACTACTACAAATGTTTTATCTTATAGCTTCCAAGATGGGGATAGATTAAGACTATTAAAAGGCACAAGTTCAAATACATATTTTTCTGATAATTATGATGCAGCTATTTTAGGATTAGTTGTTGACCCTAAGATAAATGGTCATGAATTTCTTGGAAAACAATTTCTAAAAATAAAGAAAAATTCTCCATTTAGCAATGCGACTTTTACTCCTAATTTAGAAAATTATTTAATAGAGATTTATAGACCTAAACAACAAACTGCAAACGCTGAAAATAAAACTTATTTTGAATGTGGTCAGCAATACGCCATTCTTGATGCAGGTACACCCGATAGAAGGCACGCAGGAATGATACAAAACCAAACGCCAGATTTGGTTACACCTGCAACATTTCAATTTTCGGAAGGAGATTCTTATTTTAGGCAAAGAATAATTGCTCTTTTAGATAGTAATACACAAACTGGATTTTCTATATTTAATGCAGTTGATAGAAACATAATAGACAATTATATAAGCGCAGTAAGCAGTCTTGAAGGCAGACCTAATTTAATAGATATAAATGCAAGAGAAGCCTATTATGGGGCTACAATTAGACATGGGCAAGCATATCAACCAAATACAAATGTAAATGGGTTAAATAGATTTTATCCAGAAGATTTCTTAGATGTTGATTATAGCTATGGCAGCATACAAAGATTAAAAACGAGGGATAGGCTTGTAAGAGTATTCCAAGAACTAAAAATAGGTAGCATACCATTATTTAGCAAGATAGGTAAAAGCCCTACTGGTGATGAAGTAGTAATATCTACTAATAGCCTATTAAACCCTGTTCAATATTATGTAGGTGATTGGGGAATAGGAACTTGCCCTGAAAGCCTTGCATCATTCAACTTTGCAGATTACTTCTGTGATAATAAGCGTGGTGCGATTTGTAGGGTAAGTAATGATGGAGTTACTCCTCTATCTATTCTATACAAAATGAATAGTTGGGCTAACAATGAGTTGCCATTAAGGAAAGGGAACTACAAGATTTATGGGGCTTTTGAACAGCGTCAGAACAACTATGTAATAGCCTTAGAAGCAAGTTCTGATGAAACATCAGATGAATACACATTATCATTTGACGAAGAAAGAAATTCATTTGATAGCTTCTTGTCATATAAGCCCGAAATGATGTGTCCTTTGGGGGTTTTGTTTGTAACATTCAAAAATGGCGTTCCTTGGACACATGATAATGAGCCACATTACAACAATTTCTATGGGGTTCAATACGATAGCAGAATAAAAGGGGTATTTAATAAAGATTCCTTCATGAAAAAAACGTATATTTCCATATCTGAAATGGCATCTCAAGTTTGGTATTGCCCAAGTATTGAAACATCATCAAAAAGCTATGGGAATACTAAACAGTCAAGCAATTTGATTGAATCTGATTTTTCAAACTTTGAGGACAACTTTTATGCAAGCCTATTAAGAGATGCCAATTCAATAGGGGGTATTAATAATGGGGATTACTTAAAAGGTAACTGGATTTCTATATTGTTTGAAGCAAAGAGTAGTAATTACCCATTGAATAATTTAATATCTTTGGGGGCAGTAAGTCTTAAATATAATGACAGTCCGTTAAATAATCGTTAATAAGATATAATATGGAAGCAAATGCTATTTTGGGCGGTAACTTAGATAATCAAAACAACCAAACATTAGCTATGCAGTCTAATGATAATCCATCTTCAATAATAAATTCGCCTGTGCCAAAAGGTAAAGAATCAATATTGGATGGCAAGCCTAAAACTCCGGGAGATAAATATAAATTTGTAAAAGGCAGAGAGAATTGGAAAGAATATTTGGATTTACCTGTTACGACAGATAAAAACAGAAAATTAAAGGATATTATATACCAAGTTTCAAAAGAAACAGGAATTAAACCAGAGGTTCTTTTTACTTCTGTTATGGAAGAAGGGCTGCAAACCAAAAGAAAGGGGAATGCAATAACTTTTGAAAAAGATGAAAAAGGAGAATACATTGATTCATATAATGCAATTGGGTTAGATAATGTTAGCCAAGACTTGGACACACTTTCAAAAGAAGGTTATTTGAAAAGAGATGTTTCTTATCAACCATTCAAAAGAAAAAACGAATTAGGTCAAGATGTAAACCCCGCCTTTTTTGATACATTGGAGGATGCTCTGTTTGCAAAAGCGGCTTACTTAAACAAAAATAGAGATGCTGTAAAAAAGTATGTTTCTGATAATAAATTGAACTTAGGGGATGATGCTATTGACTTCTTGTCTATGCAAGCCTATAATGCAGGTCAAGGGGTATTAGGCAAGGCAGTTGATAAATATAGGAAACAAGGCATTTTAGAAAAAGATGGCTTCTTAGAAAAAGAGCCTGTTGGTGGTTATGCTGAAAACCCATCTTATTACAATACAAGAAGGCGTTACGATAATATTAGATATTTGAGGGATTTAGGTTCATTTTCTGATTTTAAAAGATAAGAATTAAATAAAGATTATTTATATTTGATAAATAAATTAAATTTTAATATATGGCAGGTTTCGCAGCTTTCGCCCCCGCAATAGCCAAGGGGGTATTTGGTTTAGCACAGTCAATTTTTGGAGGCGGTGCAAGGAGAAGGGCTGAACGTGAATTGGAGCAACAAGCAAAGTCTTATGAGGTAAGTCCGGGTATTATGGACTATTATCAAAAGGCTTTAGCACGTTATTCTCCAGACCCATATAAAAGCCCATTATACCAAGAACAACAAAAACAAATCGGGAGGAATTTGGCTACCGGTATTGGTGCTGCACAAGATAGGAGAAGCGGGCTTTCTGCTATATCAAGATTAACTCAAGGCGCAAGTGACGCTTCTGCAAGGGCGGCTGCATCTGCTGAACAAATGCAAGGTCAGCAATTATCTCAATTAGGTCAAGCGGCTCAAATGAGAAATGCAGCAGAGCAAAAGAAATTCGATATGTTGTATAACTTAAAAGCACAAAGGGCAGGACAAGCAGCCACAAGAGAAAGTCAAGGATTCCAAAATATATTTGGAGGGCTTACAGATTGGGCTAAAATGAAGTATTTACAAGAGGGAGGAGGTAAAAAAGAAGGGTTAACTTAATTCTAATAAAATTAATATAAGATAATAAAATGGCAATAGTTAATCCGGCTAATTTATATGGTGGAGGACAAGGAATCCTACGGGATGATTTTGTCAATTTTGCGGCTAACCAAAAAGCTAAGAGAAGGGCATTAGATGAAGCATCTACCCAATATTTTACAAAAATGATGGGTGATTTGAATACGGAGGGTGCAAGAGATGTTGATAAAAATTATCTTAGTGGTCAACTTAATGATTTGCAGAATTTTTGGATTACTAATAAAAGCGAAATAGGGAAAGGAGGATTAGCCCAAATTCAATTCCAAAAGAAAATAAATAACTTTAGACAAGATGTTCAGACATCTAAAGAAACAAAAGATGATACAAGAAAACTTGCGGAATTAACTCTTAGCAAACAAATGAAGCCAAGATTAAAAGATTCGCATATTGTAGAAAAAATGAATTTGCCTATAAATGACCCTAATTTCAGAAAGCCTGATGGTTCAAGATGGGGGTTAAATGATTTTTCTGCATTTGCAAAACCTTGGACATCAAAAGATGAATTTGCATTAACTAAAGCAGCTATTGGTAATTTTAAGCCTACTTATGACCCAAACACTCCCGAAATAGATATGGGTAGTTCTGGTAAAATAATAGTAACAAAAAGATTTAAGCCCGAAGATATAAAAGCAATAGGTGAAGCAGCAGTTGGTATAATAAAAGGCAATGATAGTGCGGAAGCACATTATGAAGATTTACTTGAAGACCCAAATATGGTAGAAAAATCCACTAAGGCGTTGCAACAAATATATGGGGCTAACTTTCCTGATGGAAGTCCAGTAGTTGCTAATACCCCAATAAAAATGGTTCAAGGATTAATTTTAGACAAAGCAATTTCAACAAAATTAGAAGAAGATGTTGTAGATAAAGAAGAAGAACGTAAGTTTAGAGAAAAATTACAAAGAGAAAGACTTGCTCAACAAAAGGCATTAGCCATAATGAGGGAAAAAAATATAAACGCAAGAGCAGCAGAAAGAAAAAAATATAATATTAAAGATGTTTACGGTACTGTATCTTCTGCGCCTACTCAAACTTTAAATTTGCCAATGGGGATTACTTTAAAAGGAAAAGATATTACTGATTTAAGTTTAGAAGATAAAGAAGATTTGTTTGGTACTCAAAGGACAATGTTAGGCACAATGGGTTATAAATATACCCCAATTAAATATAATAATAGGATGTATGTTGGAGTTGATGCTAATGGCAGATTGGTTGATAAAGATATGAATGTGCTTGACGAAACGCAAGTTCTTGCTAATACAATAAAGCGTACAGGTAAAATAGAGAAGCCATTAGGGAAAGGAGAAGTTGTGCCTGTAATTAAGGGTGGTGGGAATACGCCTTCAAAAGGGAGTATGGCTGAAAAAATGCGACTTTTATCTCAAAAAAAATAATATTTTAATTAATGGATGAAAAACAAATACAATTCCTTTTTGACAATTATGCAAAAGGAAAAGGGTTTAAAGATATTAATGAGTTTAGAACACTTATCTCAAATGATAAGGCAAGAAGATTTTTTTTTGATGAAAGCAATAATGAATTAGGTTTTAAGGATTTTGATGAATTTGAACAATTAATAGGAGTAAAAAAAAAAGAACCTTCTGTATCTCCTGCACCTTCTTTGGAAGAAACTACTCCATCTCAATTACCTACTCCCGTACAAGAACAAGATGAATTTGGTGTTGGGATTCCAGAAATAAGCGAAGAAAAAGTTGGGCTTGACCCCATTACGCAAGCCCAAGAATACAAAAGGCTTAAAGAGCAAAAAATATATCCAAGCGAACAAGAATTACTTACTTCAAGGGGTATGGCGCAGCCATATTCAGACACCAAAAGCATTGAAGAAGCAGAAAAAATCAGGGAAGAATACAAAAAGAATAGAGGAATTGACCTTGATGAATTATATGAAGAAACAAAGGATTTAACCCCAAATGATTATGGTAAAGCAGGATATAGTAAAACTGAATTAATAGAAGATAGAGAAGCAAACCGACCATTATTTGAAAGAAAGATTGCAAGGCTTAAATGGCGTAATGGCCTTGAAAATAGACTATCTGAAATACTTGATGGAAGTGAAGAAAAAAAACAAGAATATGATAATGTCTTAGGATTGGTTAGTGCATCTTTAAAAGGATTAAATTATAGTCAAGGTGATTTTAATACAGTAAGAGGGGCTACCAATAGCATTAGTAAAACAATAGATAATTATGCAAGTGAAGATGCGCCAAAATTAAAAGAAAAATTTGCAGTTGAAGTTGCAAAAGCCTATGGGAATACATTGAATAAAAATTTTGACCAAGTATATTCTCAAATGCCAGAATCTAAATTTCTTGATAAAAATTCGGCATTGGCATATATGTATTTACAAGATGTAGCCCCCGAAAAGGCTGAACAATATAAACGTTTATTCATAGATAAAAAACAAATAGAAGGGGATGAAAATGCAGTAAAGGGGTATAATATGCTTATGGGCAATCTAAAGGAAACTGGTATTGCCTTGCAGAAAAAAGCCATACAAGAAGAAATTAATAATTTACAAAGAATTTCAACCAAGGCAGGAGGATTAACAGAAGAACAAGTACAAATAGCAGAAAAATACGAAACTAAACTTAAAGAACTTGATGCAGAAGAAGATAAATTAGACCAAGAATTTCCCGAAAGACAAATTAATAGGGCGGAAGATGCTGTTGTAGAGTTATTAGGTAGCAGATTGGGTGGGGTTAGCGGATTTTTCGCACGAAAGTTAGGGCAAGGTGGTAGGGCTTTAAGAAACACTTTTAGAGGTATTTGGCTTATGGCATCTGAACCTTTTATGTCAGAAGAATCAAATGCTGTAAGGGATTTGGCTTTAATGGGAGAATATAAAACAGAGGAAGAACCATATAAAGTAAGTGGTAAACAAAAAGGATTAATTACTGAAAAACTTAGTATAGACCCCGAACTTCAACCGCAAGTAGATGCTATTGTAAATGATAAAAATTTAGAAGGTGAAGCAAAAAGATTAAAGCTATTTGAACTATTTATGAAAAACCCTGATAAGTATGGTATGACACCTGTACTTAATGGGAAGTTAAATATAAACCCTGTAACTATTCTTGAAGGGGTTGGAGATATAGCTTCTTCTTTAGTTCCTTTTATGCTTGGAGGTGGTATTAGTAAGGCAGCAGGATTAGCCGGTAGTGCAAGGGCAGCAATAGTAACAAATTTTGCAACAGGGCTATCTTCATCTTTTTATGATAATTACAATGCCGCATTGCAAGAGGGGAAACCAACAAGCGAAGCATACAAAACAGCTATGGTTAATTCTGCTATTGATGGGGCGGTAATTGCAGGTGCAGGAACAGTAGAAAAAGTTA
>Ga0129336_10001117_pt1 | contig 16047 bp, 9 predicted proteins | sample CPB6_02_DNA_FD_96878 | JGI IMG/M metagenome (GOLD analysis project Ga0129336, IMG submission 96878) | Freshwater to marine salinity gradient microbial communities from Chesapeake Bay, USA - CPBay_Sum_0.6_0.2_DNA | ecosystem: Environmental > Aquatic > Marine > Coastal | place: USA: Chesapeake Bay...
CCCCTATCCCTGGCGAGCTACGCTCGCCCAAAGTGGTGCACCCGTTGGGATTCGAACCCAAATCGCCGGCTTCGGAGGCCAGAATTCTATCCATTGAACTACGGGTACCGAGCGGTCAGAAAACCAGACGGGGCCCGACAAGTCAACCCTCGGCCCCTCAGCGGGACTTCAGGTGGCGGTCGGCGAAATCGGCGTAGTTCTTCCAGTCCTCGAGGAGGATGTCGTGCTTGCCGGCACGGAGATGGTAGCCGACCGTCCGCCCGACGGGCCGGCCGACGGGCGGAAACTCCTTGGTGCCCAGGCCGGGCTGGCCGAGCACCTGATAGACCGGGTCGGCGTGCACGGCGCCGAGGAACTCGCCGAGAGGATCGGCCCAGCTGTCCTCGGAGGCGCTGGCGACGTAGAGCGGGCGCGGGGCCACGAGCGCGAGCAGGTAATGCGCGTCGAGCGGCAGCTTGTCCTCCTTCTCGGAGAAGGTCTCGAAGCGCGCGGTGAACCAATGCGGGAAGCCGCGGCCGGGGTAATGCCCGGAGATGACGCCCACGGTCTCGCCGAAGATGCGCTTGTTGAGCGCGGCGCCGCCGCAGCCGGAGTTGTTCGAGATGACGAACGCGAAACGCCGGTCCTGCGCGCCGGCCCAGAGCGCGGCCTTGCCGAGACGCGAATGGCCGTGCACGGCGGCGCGACCGGCGTCGACGGACGGGACCTTCTCAAGGACGTCAAGCATGCGCGAAAGGCCCCAGGCCCAGCAGCCGATGGCGCCCCATTCGCCGTCCCGCCACTTCGTGTTCACGCCGTCGGGCGAGACGGCCGCGCGGAAGCCCGACTTCCAGCCTTCGGGATGATCAGGTTCGAAATCCCCGTAGTACGCCGTGGCCGAGGCGTAACCGCGGTCGACGAGGGCCTCGAATTCCCAACGTCGCGCCTGGCCTCCGCGCTGCGCAGGGTCGGCCTGGGCCGTGCCCTTGAGCGCCCACTGCTTGGAGACCCAGCTCGCAGGGACGAAGACCCCGGACTCCTCGGCGGTGGTGTGGTTGCCGCCGAAGTTGAGTCCGACGAAGACCGGAGCGGGACGCTTGGCCCCGTTGGGCACGTAGAGGAGCATGTCGAACGAAGGGCCCTGCTTTCCGATCGGCCAGACCTTGAACTGCGTGCGCGTGGCCTTGCCGCCGAAGGCGTCCTTGGACTGCTCCCGGACCTCGACCACGGCGTCGGCCTGCAGCCGGGCGGTGTCCGGCGTGCGGCCGAACATGTTCTCCTCGACGAGGCGGAAGACCTCCGGGCGTCGGACTTCGTTCCAGGTCTTCGCGTCGGTCACCCTGCGTCCGTCGGCGCAGACCAACGGATCGGGCAGCGTATACGGGGGCACCTTGGATTCCTCCTGCACGGTGGCGGGAATCGCGGCGCAAAGCATCAGGGGCAGCAGCATGGCGGCAGAATGCGTTCCGCCTGACCGTCGGGCAAGCGGCCAATGCTAACGGTCCCAGACTTCGAAATCGTATTCGAGCCCTTCGTGGACGCCATGCTGCCGCGAGACCAGCCTCGTGAAATGCCTCTGCCAGTCCGACGGGAAGCGGCGGTCGCCTTCGAAGTCGCGGTGGATGCGCGTGATGAGCAGGCGTGAACAGAGGGGCAGACCCTCGGCGTAGATGCGCTCACCGCCGGTGATCCAGACCGGTCCCGGCCAGGGCATGCCTTGCGCCACCTGCACGGCCTCCTCGAGGGTGGACGTGCGCTCCGCGCCCGGGAAGCGCTTGGCCGGGTCGCGCGAGACCACCACGGTGCCACGGCCGGGCAGGGCCTTGCCCAGTTCGGCGTAGCAGGCGGGCCCCTCGATCATGACCCCGCCCTCGGTCTGCTTCATGAACCATTCGAGGTCCTCGGGAATATGCCAGGGCAGCCGGCCGGCCGAACCGATGACCCCGTTGCGGGCCACCGCCACGATGCACTGGATGGGCTTGGTCAAGGCCATGGACCTAGGGATGTGAACAAGTCCGGCGGGCGCAAGCGGCACCCCCTCTGGTTGACACCCGCCGAGCCCCCCGCCAAGGTCGTCGGATGATTACCTGGCTGCAGGGTGCCACCTCGAAGCACCACCGGACGATCTTCAGCTTCCTGCTGGTGATCATCGTCGCTTCCTTCGTCTTCTACGGCTTTGCCGGCCAGAACGGCATCAGCCGGGGCGGCGCCTACCTCTACATGGGAGTGGACCTGAACGACCCCCAGGTGCGCCAGCGGCACCAGGACGCCATCAATTTCTCCTTCCTGACCACCCGCCGCCCCGACCAGTCCGGACTCGAGCGCCGGGTCGCCGAACTGGCCATGGCCGACGCGCTCAACATCCCCTCCCCTTCCCCCGCCGAAATCCGGCGCATCGCCCGGGACCTGACGGCCGGACCCGACCCCAAGAACGCCGGCGACGGGCTGGCCATGTTCATCGAGATGGCGGGCAAGCGGCTCGACGCCTCGGAAGAGGAGACCCGCGCGCGCTTCGAGACCTACATCATCGACACCTGGAGGATCACCCGGGCGCGCGCCGCGCTCTCGGGCCCCGGTCACGCCACCAGCGCCCAGCTCAAGAGACTGCTCGAGCGCGAACGCGCCCTCTGGACCGTGGACGCGGCCACCTTCTCTCCCGCCGCCTTCAAGACCGAGGTCAAGGACGACGAGGCCAAGGCGAAGGCCGCCTTCGAGGCCGGCAAGGAATCCTTCCGCATCCCGGCCCGCATCAAGGCGACGCTGGTCGTCATCCCCGGCTCCATCCCTGACAATCAGCCGGTGTCGGACGACGAGCTCATCAGCGCCGCCTACAACAATGCGGAGAAGCTCAAGCTCGAGCCGGGCAAGATCCAGGAGGAGGCCCTGAAGCGCCGGGCCGAGCTGGAGAAGATCGTCCGCCTGGATCGCGCGACCAGGAACTTCGCCGGCACGGTTTCGGACGACCTTGACGAACAGTTCGGCCAGGAGAAGGACAAGTCCGCCGCGCCCGCCTTCGCCGCCTGGCTCCAGAGCCGCAAGGCCTCCCTCACGCCCGTGCCCGAATTCGAGGAAGGCGCCACGCCGGTGCTGCCGAAGGCTCCGGAGTCCGGCCTGCGCGTGCTCGCCAGCCTGCCCGCCGCGGAATGGCGCACGGACGCCTACGCCACCCCGGAAGGCGCGGCCTTCCTCTACGTGAACTCCCGCACGCCCTCCCGTCTCCCCACCTTCGAAGAGGCCAAGGAGAAGGCCCTCGCCGCCTGGCGCGCCTCCGAACGGGAACGACTGGTCGCCGCGGAGATCTCGCGTCTCTCCAAGGCGCTGCTGGCCGACCAGACGGCGGGCAAGTCCTTCACCGAAAGCGCCAAGGCGCTCGGACTCAAGCTCTCCACCCCGGCCCCCTTCTCCGCCTTCTCGGCGCCCGAGGCGATCGCCGGGGCGGCCGAAGACTCCGCCATGGTCGTCGAGGCGGCCGGCATCGGCAAAGTCGCCGGCCCGGTCCGCACCCGCTCCGGAGACCACGTCTTCCTCCGCGCCGCCAAGCGCGAAGTGCCGCCCGCCGACCCGAAGAAGGACGACCCCGCCCCCATCATCAAGGGCATCTCGGACGACAACGCCGCGCGCTTCGGCTTCGGCCTGCTCCGCGACCTGACGCCCCAGCCCGAGGCGTCCCAGCAGCCCCGCTGAGCTTCGGCGGACCTCTCGGAACCCCTCCGGAGGCCCCGCCCCGGAGGGGTTCCGCTTTTATCGCCCGTTCCTGCTTTCCTCCCCCTGCCTCGCCCCCTAGCCCTTCCCAGACGCATGTCACAGGTCCGCGTTCGTTTCGCACCCAGCCCCACCGGCTTCTTCCACATCGGAAGCGCCCGCACCGCCCTGTTCAACTGGCTCTACGCGCGGCATACGGGAGGCAAGTTCATCCTCCGCATCGAGGACACCGACAAGGAACGCAACTCGGAGACCTTCCTGAACGTCATCCTCGACTCGATGCGCTGGCTGGGAATGGACTGGGACGAAGGACCCGAAGTCGGCGGCCCGCACGGACCCTACTTCCAGTCGCAGCGGACCGGACTTTACCGTGCCAAGCTCAAGGAGCTGGCCGACAAGGGACGCGCCTACGAGAAGGACGGGGCCTGGTGGCTCCGGCTGGAAGGCGCGCGCACGCAGGCGCACGACGAGCACCTGAAGCGCGACTACGAGAAGGTCGACTCCCCGCCCATGGTGCTGGACGACCTCGTGCGCGGCCGCGTCGAGCGCGCGGAGGACCGTGACTTCGTGATCTTCCGCTCCAACGGCGAACCGGTCTTCCACTTCGTCAACGTCGTCGACGACATCGCGATGGGGATCACCCACGTGATCCGCGGCGAGGACCATCTCTCGAACACGTCCAAGCACGTCGAGCTCTTCCGCGCCTTCGGGGTCGAACCCCCCCGCTACGCGCACATCCCCCTCATCCTCAAGTCCGACGGCCCCGGCAAGATGTCGAAGCGCGACCGCGGCGCCCTCATCGAGGAGTATCAGAAGCGGCGCTTCCTGCCCGAGGCCGTCCGCAACTACCTCTGCCTGCTCGGCTGGACGCCGGCCGACGGCAAGGAAGTGCTGCCCATCGCCGAGATCGTCCGGCAGTTCGAACTCAAGGACGTGCACCAGTCCAACGCCCGCTTCGACGAGCGGAAGATGTCGCACGTCAACGCGCTGACCCTCCGCGGCCTGCCCGCGGCCGAGTTCGCCGCCCTCGCCCGCCCGATCCTGGCCGAGGCCGGGGTCATCGACGCCTCGGTCTCCGACGCCCGCCTGGCCGAGGTCCTGGGCATCGTGCAGGAGAAGGTGGTCTCGCTCGAGCACCTGCCCGAATTCATGGGCTTCTTCTTCAGCGCGGAGTTCAGGAAAGACGAAGGCGCGCTCGCCAACCTCACCAAGAAGGGCGGCGACCCCGCGGCCCGCGTCCGGGAACTGCTGCCCGCGCTCGAAGCCGCCGAATGGAGCGAGCCCGCCCTCGAAGCCGCCTTCGCCGCGGTCGGAGCCGCCCACGGCCGCAAGCCCACCGACTATTTCGCCCCGGCCCGTTTCGCGGTCTCCGGCCAGGGCGGCGGCGCCCACCTGCTGGGCGTCCTCCGCGTCCTGGGCCGCGACGCCACCCTCGCCCGCCTGCGGGCCTACGTCTCCTGAAGCCATGTCCGAAAGCCCGACCCACCGGCACTTCATCCAGCAGATCATCGATTCGGACCTGGCCGCCGGCCGCCGGACTTCGGTGGTCACGCGCTTCCCGCCGGAGCCCAACGGCTACCTGCACGTGGGCCACGCCAAGTCCATCTGCCTCAACTTCGGCCTGGCGCTCGAGTTCCAGGGCCGCTGCCACCTGCGGATGGACGACACGAATCCCGCCAAGGAGGAGACGGAATACGTGGAGTCGATCAAGGAGGACGTGCGCTGGCTGGGCTTCGACTGGGGCGAGCACTACTACCAGGCCTCGGACTACTTCGCGCGGATGCATGCCGACGCCGTCAGGCTGATCCGGCTCGGCAAGGCCTACGTCTGCTTCCTCTCGCAGGACCAGATCCGCGAGTTCCACGGCGACGAGAAGCGGGCGGGCAAGGCCAGCCCGACCCGCGACGCCACGGTCGAGGAGAACTTGGCGGCGTTCGAAAAGATGACCCGCGGCGAATACGACGAAGGCAAGGCGGTCCTCCGCGCCAAGATCGACATGGCCTCGCCGAACATGCACCTGCGCGACCCGGTCATCTACCGCATCCGCAAGACGAGCCACCACAACACCGGCGACCAGTGGTGCGTCTATCCGATGTATGACTACGCGCATCCCCTTGAGGACGCCTACGAGTCCGTCACGCATTCGATCTGCACGCTGGAGTTCGAAGTCCACCGTCCCTTCTACGACTGGCTCCTCTCCGCCCTCGGCTTCGAGGGCCGTCCGCAGCAGATCGAATTCGCCCGCCTCAACCTGACCTACACGGTCATGTCCAAGCGCCGCCTGCTCGAGCTGGTGCAGGAAGGACGCGTCTCCGGCTGGGATGACCCGCGCATGCCCACCATCTCGGGGATGCGCCGCCGCGGCTACACGCCGGCCGCCTTGCGCAAGTTCTGTGAGACGGTCGGCGTCACCAAGCACAACTCGCTCTCCGACGTGGCCCTGCTCGAGCACGCCGTCCGCGACGACCTCAACCGCACTTCGCCCCGCTTCATGGCCGTGCTCGATCCGGTCCGTCTGGTCATCGAGAACTACCCCGAGGGTCAGACCGAGGAGCTGCAGGCCGTCAACAACCCCGAGGACCCGTCGGCGGGCGCGCGCAAGGTGCCCTTCTCCCGGACGCTGCTCATCGAGCGCGCGGACTTCCTGGAGAACGCCGACAAGAAGTTCTTCCGCCTCACGCCCGGCCAGGAGGTCCGCCTCCGCTGGGGCTACTTCGTGAAATGCACCGGCTGCCGCAAGGACGCGGCCGGCAATGTCACGGAGGTCACCTGTACCTACGACCCCGCCACCCGCGGCGGCGACGCGCCGGACGGCCGCAAGGTCAAGGGCACCATCCATTGGGTCTCCGAAGCCCACGCCGGCGACGTCGAAGCCCGTCTCTACGACCGCCTTTTCGCCCACGAGGACCTGAACCACCTCCCCGAAGGCAAGGACTGGCGCGACCTGCTCAATCCCGCCTCACTCAACGCCGTGCGCGCCAAGGTCGAGCCGGCGCTGCTGGCCGTGAGCCCGGGCACGAGGGTCCAGTTCGAACGCACCGGCTATTTCTGCGCCGACGCCAAGGATTCGAAGCCGGGGCAGCCCGTCTTCAACCGCACGGTCACGCTCAAGGACTCCTGGGCGAAGCAGGCCGGCAAGTGACCGGATTCACTTGCCGGAGCGGCCGCTTCCGTCGCCGGCGAGATCCCGGACGCCAGCCGCAGGATTGAGCCCGGCCAGCGCCTCGGAGAGACGACGGCGCGCGGCGGCGGCCTCGGCGCCTGCGCCGTCCTTGGGCACGACGATCTCGCTGAAAGGGGCGTCCCTCATGTCGTAGAGCGTGCCTGCCTGATCGAGCTTCCAATCCACTTCACGCACGTAGAAACTGTTGCTGAGCTGGCAGAAGACCCAGGGCCGCGGCGGGCTGGCCCCGCCCTTGAGCAGGGAGACGAGACTGCGTCCGTCGATCACGCGGCCTGACGGAAGCCCGGCGCCGGCGACTTCGGCGAAGGTGGGCAGCAGGTCGCTGGAGTCCGCGACATGGGGGGCGACCTTGCCCGCCGGCGTGACTCCGGGCCAGCTGACGATGAAAGGCACCAGGCCACCGCCCTCCTTCATCGAGCCCTTCTCGCCGGTCACGCGCCGGCCGCCGATGGTCGCCGTCTCGGCGTTGTTCTTGGCGCTTCCGTTGTCGCCCATGAAGACGATGAGCGTCCGGTCCCGGAGCTTCAGACGCTCCAGCGCGTCGACGAGACGGCCGACGAGCTTGTCCATGTAGGCGACGTTGTCCTGATACAGCCTCCGCCTGCGCTCTGATTTGCCCTCCTTGGCGGGGGCGGGCGCGCTATCCGGCGTTGGGAGGATGTCCCCGTGGACGTGGGAAAGGGAGTAATAGAGGAAGAACGGCCCGTCCCGACGAGCCTCCACCCAGCGCACGACGTCGGCGTGAAGCAGGTCGGGGATGTATTCGCCGTCCTGCACCGCTATGGTCTTCCCGTCGACCACGTAGGTGTCAGGGTCGCCGCGCACCTCTCCGTCATCGGACAGCGGACGGGCGGTGCGGCTGTTCCAGTACATGCCGCTGCCCTTGAAGTGGAAATCATGGTCGAAGCCCCACTCGGCGGGCGTGCCGGAGGGCGTCAGCTGCCCCCACTTGCCGACCATGGCCGTGGCGTAGCCCGCGCGCTTGAGCACGGTCGGCAGCATCACTTCGGCCCGGTCGCCGGTCCTGATCACCGACTTGCAGGCGTCCTGGGACACGGCGCCCGTCCGGAAGGGATAGCGACCCGTCAGAATCTGGGCGCGGGAAGGTCCGCAGAGGGGCGAAGTGTAAAAACGGCTGAATCTCATCCCCCCGGCGGCGAGGGCGTCGATGCAGGGCGTCTTCAGCCGGTCGGCGCCGTTGCATCCCACCTCGGCAAAGCCCAGATCGTCCGCGAGGATGTAGACGATGTTGGGCGGCGCGACCGCGCCGGCCGCGGCTCCCAGACACAGGAGGCTCAACAAGGCGCGCAGACGTGTGTTCATGGTGTCTACGAAACTTAACCCCCGTCCCGGGGAATGTATGCAAGATAAGCATGCGCAGCCGTTTGGTTTGCCCGCTCGGCCTTCGGCCTCGCCGAACCGGAGGTTCTCATCCCTCCGTCGGGGCGGGCGGCGATGATTCGGTCTGGCGGAGAGGGAGGGATTGGCTCCGCTGCGCTGCGGGGCTACGCCCCAAACCTTCGGTTTGCCCGCTCGGCCTTCGGCCTCGCCGAACCGGAGGTTCTCATCCCTCCGTCGGGGCGGGCGGCGATGATTCGGTCTGGCGGAGAGGGAGGGATTCGAACCCTCGGTACCTTGCGGTACACTGCATTTCCAATGCAGCGCGATCGACCACTCTGCCACCTCTCCTGAAAACCAGACTGAAAGCCCATCAAAGGTGGACGCCCTGATGCGTCAACCACGGACTAGGCCCCGGCGGCCGTCCGGACGCGCCCCAAGGCCGAAGTTTGGCGCTCCCGAAGGACGGCCTGGGCCCTGCTGACCTTGGCCTTCGCGGCGGCGGGGTCCTTGGCGATGGACAGGACGGCCGGCACGATGCCCGCGAGCTGCGGTTCGTCGTCCAGGTCGAAGAGCCATTCGTGCAGGCCGATGTCCTTCCACATGTTGCCCTTCGAGGTCTGCTCGGCCCAGCGGCACACGACGGCCGGGATGCCGTTGCCGACGCACATGATGGGCGAATGCATCTCATTGCCGAAGAGTCCGGCGCTGCGGACGTAGACGCTCAACGCCTCGTCGGTGAGCCAGTAATCCTGACGCCAGACCACGCGGTCCTTCACGTCGTCGGGCAGCCTGTCGTAAAGCATCTCCTTGCCGATGGCCATCTGGGTCCGGTCCTCGGGGCAGATCAGCACCTTGAGGTCGGTCTGCTTCACGACCGCGACGATGGCGGCGCGGAGCTGCGCATGGTCATGCTCCTTCATCTCGTCGTTGCGCTTCTGCTTTACGGAATCGAAGGCGCGCTCACGGTGGATCGTCCAATACGGCGTGAACCGGTAGCGCGGGATGCAGCAGAGGAACTTGCCCCGCTCGAGGCCCCAGCCGTGCAGGAAGGCCTCGGCCTTCTCGTCGTTGCGCAGGTCGGTCGCGAACGCGCCGTCGGGTCCGAATTCCATGACCGGACACTTCACGCCGGCGGCCTGGGCGGTCGCGAGCGAGACCGAGTCGCGGAAATAGACGAACTGGGCGCCGGTGAGGACTCCGACCGTCTCCGGCGTCGGACTGCCCAGCGTGATGCCCAGCACGCCGTAGGGCTTAGGACCCTGCTGGCGCCAGAGCGCGACCTGCTTCTCGCCCACCAGGGAAGGGCCGGAACCGTGCAGCAGGAAGTCGTTCTCGGCGTAAAGCTTCGCGACGTCAGGCCTGGGGCTGGCGAACTTCAGCTTCGGAAAACGGGCGGCCAGCATCTCCTTCACGCCGTTGTCGACGTTGGAGGGCCAGAGCGTGACCTCGGCCTCCGGGAAGTGCCGCTCCAGCAAGGCCAGCACCCCGGGGGTGTGCGCGATGTCGCCGATGTTCACGGTCTGCCAGGAGGACCGCAGCACGATCCGCGGCGCCCTCCCCTTCGTCGTGCAGCCGGCCAGCGCCGCGCCGAGGGCCGCGACGGAGGCGGTGAGGAAGTCGCGTCGTGAAGTCATGGCGGAGGTCTCTCACGCCACGGGCCCGCGGGCGAGAAGCAAAAGCTCAGTTGGCCTTCGGAGCGTCCTTCTTGGGCAGCAGGGCGAGGTAACGCTCCCGGTCCTGCGCCACCTTGGCCTTGAGGGGTTCGACCTGCGGCTGGAGTTCCGCGAGCGACTTGGCGATCTCCTCGAGGTTCTTCAGGCGCTGGGGACCTTCCTTCACGGCGGCGGCGAGCGCCTTCTCGGCGGCATCGACGGACTGGCGCCCGGCGGCGAGCGCCTTCTCGGCTTCGGCGAGCTCGGCCTGCTTGGCGACGAGCGGCTTGGAGGCCTCGGCAAGCTTGGCCCGGGCGGCGGTCAGGGCCTTCTCCAGGCCGGGGATCGCCTCCTGCGCGGACTTCAGGGCGGCCTGCTGGGGCGCGAGCTGGGCCTGCTGGTCCTTCTCCAGCTTGGCGACGGCCGCTTCCTTGGCCTGGCGCTCCGCGACCTGCTTCTCACGGATCGCCATAAGGCGGTCCACTTCGGTCCGGGCGGCCTTGTGGGCCTCCTCCGTCTTGACGGTCTGCGCGGCGAGTCCTGCGAGCTTGCCCTCCTCGGCCTTCAGGGCGGCGACCGAGGCGGCGAGGATCTTCTCGCGCTCGCCGAGGACGGCCTGCGCGGAGGCCAGGGAGGACTGCGCCTTGGCCACGGCGGCGAGTGCGGCCGACAGGCCCTTTTCGGTGGCGCGCTTGCGCTCGAAGTAGCCGATCGAGAAGATCGCCTTGAAGCCGCGGGCGGCCTCGAATTCGGTCCGGGCCGCGGCGACGGCCTGCGCGGCGGAGGCGACGCCGGCCTGCGCGGCCGCGACCTCCTTGGACTGGGCGGCGAGCACGGCCTCGGCCTTGTCGCGGCGCGAGGCGACCGCGGTGACGACCGCCTTCGCGTCGGCCTGCGCCTTCTTCGCGGCCTCCATCGTCTTGAGCGCGGTCTCGAGCGCCGCCCGGGCGGCGTTGCGCTGCAGACGGACGGGCTCGATGGACTGGTTGAACTGCTCGACCGCCGCCTTCGCGGCGTTGACGTTCATCAGGTGGGTGCCGGCGGCCTTGTCCAGGGCGGCCTGGAGTTCGGCCACCGCCTTGAGCTGCGACTCGAGACGGCCGGAGGCCTCGGCCTCGGACTGACGCGGAGCCGACAGCTCCTTCTCCAGCGCGGGCAGCTCGGCCTTGATGCGGGCGGCGGCCTGCTCGAGGGCGGGCACGCGGGCGGCGGCTTCATCGCGCGCCTGCCGGGCGGCGGGCAGCCTGGCCTCGGCCTGCTTGGCGGCGGCCTCGTTCTCCGTCCGGGCGGCGATGAGGTCGGCGATGTCCGACTCGATCTTGGCGAGCCGGTCCTGGTCGGAGAGCAGGCCGACGTTGAACTGGGCGGCCTTGAGCGCGGCGAGACGCTCGCGCAACGACGGCAGCTCGGCGCGCGCGGTGCGGACCTTGGAGAGCGACGCGTCGGCGGCCTCGACCTTGGCGAGGCGGGCCTTGGTGCGCGCGGACTGGTCGACGTAGAAGCCACGGGCCTTGGTGATGTCGGCGATCTGCGCCTCAGCCTTGGCCTTGTCCTTGGCGAGCAGGCCTTTCCAGTAGGCGAGCCCCTTGTCCATCTCGGCGACGCGCGCCTCGAGGTCGGCGAGGTCGGCGCGGAGCCAGGCGGCGTTCGCGGAGGATTCGCGCAGGGCGTAGAGGGCCTTCTGCAGCGCGTCCAGCTCCCCGGCCCGGACCTTGGCGAGCTCGGCCCGACGGGCGACGATGGCGGGGCGCTCCTTTTCCGGAACCTTGTCATGCTTCACCTTGAGGTCGGCGCGCTCCTTCTCGATGCCGGCGACCTTGGCCCGCATCGCGGCGACCGCGGCTTCGGCGTCGGCGGAGGCCTTGCGGGCGGCCGCTTCGGCGGGGCTGGGCTCGACCGCGGGATGGGCGGCCAGCAGGGCCTCGATTTCGGCGATGCGACGCTCGGTCTCGGCGACGCGGTCCGCGAGCTTGGGAGGATTGGAGGAGACCTGCGCGGCGGCCTGACCGTTGGTGAGGTCGATGAACTTGACCTCGCCGAGCCAGTTGCCGGAGACGGCGGACTTGCCGTCGTGCAGCGCGGCGACCGCGGAGACCACGTCCCCCTGCGGCTGCGCTTCGCCGAGCTTCTTGCCCTCGACCGACCACAGCGCGACCTTGCCGTCCTGTCCGCAGGTGACGATGCGCCCGTCGGGCGTGAAGGCGACGCCCTCCACCCCGCCGCCGTGGGCGGACCAGTTGGCCACGCGCTTGCCCGTCTTCATGTCCCAGACCGAGACCGTGCCGTCGGCGGAGCAGCTGGCGAGGACGTTGGAGTCGGCGCGCCAGGAAAGTCCGGTGACGGACTTCTGGTGCTGTCCGAGGTTGAAGAATTCGCCGCCGTTGTCGGCCTCCCAGACCATGACGTTCCCGTTGCGGTCGGAGGTGGCGAGGAGGATGCCGTCGGGGCTGAAGTCGGCGCCGGTCACCCACTCGGTGTGCTTCGAGATGACGTAGAGCTCCTCGCCGGTGGCGACGTCGAAGCACTTGACCTTCTTGGCATTGGTCCCGAACGCGACCCGGCGGTGGTCGGGCGAGATGTCGGCCGACATCAGCTGGTCGAACTCCTTGCCGACCTCGGCGATGCGGCGCCCCGTGCGCACGTCCCAGATCACGGCGTGGCCGAGCTTGCCGCCCCGGCCTCCCCCGAGGATCAGGAGCGAGCCGTTGGCGCTGAACTTCAGCGAACGCGCGTAGCCTTCCGGATAAGGCAGGACGCCGGCCAGCTCGCGCGAGTCGGTGTCGTAGAGGAGGATCTGCTTCTGTCCCGCGACCGCGAGGAGCGAGGTCCAGGGGCTGGCCGCCATCGCGACCACCGCGGAGGTCCGGGGCGTCACCACGACGGGCTCGAGCAGGACGTGCTCAGGGCGCGCCGCGGGCCCGTCAGGCTTCCCGGCGGAACCGGTGACCGCGAGCTCGACCTTGGGGCGGTTCGACTTGCGGGCGACGCTGTTCTTGGACTGGAGGGCGCCGCCTTCGATCCACTTGGCGAGCGTGACGAGGTCCTTCGCGTCGAGCGGCGCGCCTTCGGGCGGCATGAAGGGCTCCTCCTTCTTGGCGCTGCAGGTCCAGAGACGGCTGGCGGAAGGATTGCCCGGATCGATCACGGCCCCGCCCGAGCCGCCGTCGACGAGTCCCGCGTAGCTGGTCAGCTCCAGGCCGCCCTTCTTCTTGTCCGGGTTGTGGCAGGAGAAGCACTTGTTCTCCAGCAGGGGCCGGATGTGGTCGTCGTAGGTGAGCTTCTCCTGGGCCTGTGCGCAGACGCTGAGAAGCGCGGCGCAGACGAGGGACCGGCGGCTGAGCGGACGTACGCGCATCGTGGCGGGACGGTCAGTGGTTGAAGTAGAACTCCTTGGAGTTCATCAGCGCCCAGAAGGCGTCCTCGAGCACGGCCTGCCGACTCTCGGGCTCGGCGGCGACGGACTTGATGACCGCGGCGGCCTCGGCCGGAAGCGGACGGCGGCCGAAGACGCGCATGAACAGCTCCTCGACGATCTCAGGGTCCTTCTTGCCGGCGGCGATGAGGGTCTCGACCACCTTGCCACGACGGATGCGTTCGTTGAGCGCGTCGCCGTTCATCAGGTGCAGGGCCTGGGAGAGCGAGGGGTCGGTCTTGACCTCGTTGGACGCGACCGACTCGCGCTTGGCGCGGCCGAAGGTGGTCAGGAAGTAGTTGGACACCGCGCCGTCGGCGATCTGCACCGCGCGGGCGCCGAGCGGGAGGCCCTGGAACTTGTTCGGGGTCTCCGTGATCTGCGAGATGGCGTCGAGGAGGACCTCGGCGCGCACGCGGCGGACCTGCGAACGGGCGAAGTTCAGACGGTCGCCGGCGTTGGTCTCGTTCGGCTGCGAACTGCGCTGGTAGGCGGCCGAGAGCACGATGTCGCGGACGATGCGCCTGAAGTCGTAGTTGTATTCCGTGAGGCGCTTCGCGAGCTCGTCGAGCAGCTCGGGGTTGGAGGGCGGATTCGAGATGCGCACGTCGTCGACCGGATCGACGATGCCCACGCCGAAGAAGTGGGCCCACACGATGTTGGCGAGATTGCGGGCGAAGTACGGGTTGCGGGGCGAGGCCAGCCACTCGGCCAGGACCTTGCGGCGGTCGTCGCCCGGCTTGAGGTCAGGCTCCTCGGCGCCGAGGAACTTGGGCTTCACGGACTTCTTGGTGAGGAAGTGCTGCGACTCGCCGCCCCGGCTGTTGAAGATCACGACCTCCTGCGGGTCGTCGGTGGTCTTGCGGCCGATCTGGGCGAAGAAGGCGTTGAAGCCGTAGTAGTCGTCCATCGTCCACCGGTCGAACGGGTGGTTGTGGCACTGCGCGCACTGCAGGCGCATGCCCATGAAGACCTGGGCGACGTTCTCGGACAGCTTCAGGCGGTCGAGCTCGTTCTGGTAGTAGTTGACGGAGGGCACCGAGACGGTGCCGCCGCTGGAGGAGAGCAGCTCGACGACGATCTTGTCGATGGGGACGTTCTTGCCGATGCGGTCGGCGAGCCAGTTGTAGTAGAGGAGCGCGTTCTTGTAGAAGGGCGGCGCGTTGTTGCCCTGGTTGATGCCGGAGCGGATCTGCAGCAGCTCGGACCACTTCATCACCCAGAGCTCGGTGAACTCCTTGCGCTGCAGCAGGGCGTCGACGAGCTTGGCGCGCTTGTCCGGGGACTTGTCAGCGACGAAGGCGCGGACTTCCTCGGGCTTCGGATAGAGGCCGACGACGTCGATGTGGACGCGACGGACGAAGGTCTCGTCGTCACAGAGTCCGGAGGGCAGGATGCGCAGGCGGTGCAGGCGCTCGTTCACCGCCTTGTCGACGTAGTTGACCTCCTCGGCCTTGGGACGCTCGTACTTCAGGCCCTTGGGGATGACGATGACCTGGGCGGTGATGCTGTAGACGTCGAAGCGCGCCAGCATGAAGGCGGCGCCGCGGTCGCCGGACTTGACCAGGCCGCCCTTGGTGATGGAGGCGACGGGGTCGTTGTTCGAGCTGAAGACGACCAGGTCGGTCACGTCACGGTCGGTGCCGTCGGAATACTTGGCGCGGACGGTGATCTGCTGGGCGGTGCCGGGGCCTTCGAGCACGATCTGGGAGGGGAAGATCTCGATGCCGGTGACCTTGGCGATGTCGGCGGGATCGTCCTTGGCCCCGTTGGTGATCCATTCCAGGACCGCCTTGTTGTAGGCGGAGTCGGGCTCGTAGAGCTTGTTGCCCGAGTGCGGCACGGTGCCCACGGCCTTCTCGACGAGGGTGCTTTCCTCGGGGATGGCGAGGTTGATGCGGCGGCCGACCATCTCGCGGGTGAGACGGACGTAGTCGCCGGCGGGATCCATGCCGAAGAGGGAGAGGCGGAAGCCGTCCTTGCCGCGGGCGGAACCGTGGCAGCCGCCGCTGTTGCAGTTGGCGCGCATGAAGACGGGCATGACGTCGTGACGGAAGGAGACCGCCCGGTCCTTGAGGCCGTCCTTGACCGCGACGGGGGCCTTGGCGGTGAGTCCGCCGATCTGGGCGGAGAGTTCGGTGGCGCCGGCGTCGCCGGCGGCGGTCAGGGTGAAGCCGTCCAGTCGAGCGACCTTGGGATCGGCCACCTTGAGCGAGGCGAAGGAGGTGACGTCGCGGGTGGTCGCGTCCTGGAAGGTCGCGAAGACGACCACGCGATGGAAGTCACGGCGGGTCTCGAGGGAGAACGAGGCGGGCAGGATCTCCAGCTTCTGGATGGTGGCCAGCTTGGCGGTGAGGTCGGCGCGCTCGGCGTCCACGGCCTTGTCACGGGCCTTGAGCACGACGCCGGAGGTCCAGACGGCGCCCTCGGCGACCCAGCGGCGCAGGAGGTCGATCTCGGCCGCGGGCAGCGGCCCGTCCTTGGGCGGCATGATGTCGTCATGCCCCTTGGGCAGGGTGATGCGCTTCACGATCTCTCCGTCCTTGGGGTCGAGCAGGGAGGCCCCGCTCTCGCCGCCCTTGGCCATCTCCTCACGGGTGGTCATGAGGAGCTTCCCCTTCACCTTGTCGGGGTTGTGGCACTCGACGCAGCGACCCTCGAGGACCGGACGGACCTCGTCGAAGGAGACGGGGGCTCCGCCCAGCACGGTCGCCAGGAGCAGCGGAAGAAGGGTGAGGATGCGCATGAAAGTTTCAGTTCTTGGCCCCGGCCTTCTC
>Ga0129336_10001118_pt1 | contig 16040 bp, 17 predicted proteins | sample CPB6_02_DNA_FD_96878 | JGI IMG/M metagenome (GOLD analysis project Ga0129336, IMG submission 96878) | Freshwater to marine salinity gradient microbial communities from Chesapeake Bay, USA - CPBay_Sum_0.6_0.2_DNA | ecosystem: Environmental > Aquatic > Marine > Coastal | place: USA: Chesapeake...
CCTAGAATTGTATTTCCAATTGCTTGGACTATTTTATATATTCTTTTAGGTTTTGCTTATTATTATGGATTATATAAAAAAGATTTTAAATTTTATATAATACCAGTAATTCATTTATTGCTTAATTTTTCATATAGTCCAATGTTTTTTTATTTTAAGCAAATATTAGGTTCTGCTATTTTAACATTATTAATTTTAATTTTTGCAATTCTAACAGTAATTCAATTTGGTTTAATAAATAAAAATTTAATATCTGTTTATTTATTTATACCATATTTATTATGGTTAATATTTGCAAATTATTTATCTTGGTCTATTTATAAATTAAATAAATAAATGAGTTGTCCATTTAAGAATTTTAGTGATATCTTTGGAAAACCTAATGAAGGCGCACATTCCTATCGTTTTTTAAATTTAGCTATAGTTGATGTAATATTAACTATTATTGGTTCATTTATAATAGCTAAATTATTTAATTTAAATTTTCCATTGGTTTTATTGTTTATATTTATATTAGGTGTTATATTACATAGATTATTTTGTGTAAATACTACAATTAATAAATTAATATTTGGTATTGTTAATTAAAATGTGTTATAATCCGGAAGTGTCATTAAGAACATTTATATTTGGTTGTATTTCTGCTATTATTATTTATAATTTAACAATTGAATATAGACCATTAATTATTATATTATTATCATTTACATCTATGCAATTTTTAGAATTTTTAGCTTGGACATATTATGATAATATAGAAATCAATAAATTATTGAGTAAAATTGGTTTATTTATAATATTTATTCAAATGTTTTTAATGCAATTATTATTATTAAAGGAAAAATTTAAAAATTGGAGTTTAATTATTTTTGTATTTGTTGCAATTCTTTTTATTATCATTCAATTACCAAAAATTAATTTTAAAATGAAAAGAGGAGAAAATAAACATTTGATTTGGTATTGGTTAGATTTACCAATTTATTGGATTATTATTGGTTTATTATTTTATTTAATACCTGCATATTTTAATAAATATAATAATAAATTTTTATTTGTATTTGCTTTAATTACTTTAATTATTAGTTTATATTTTTATTATAAATATAAAACTTGGGGAACTATGTGGTGTTATATAAGTAATTTATTGTGGATAATTTTTTTATTATTTTTAATAATTAAATATAAATGGATAAAAAATTAATAGTAAATAAATCAATAACAGATAAAATAACTAAAAATAGTGTAATATTGGACCCTGCAGGTTTATATTTTATGAAAAATGGTTTTTCAGGTGCAGGTGGTGCATCAGGAGGTATATATAAATTATTGGATACAAAAAATCCAAATGAAGAAGTTATAAAACATTTTATGAAATTTAAAAATGAGGATGAATTATATGAGAAAAATAAGAATAATTTAAGTATAGCTTGTTATGGTTCATATAATAATGATAAAATTAAATTAATACATACTGTTGGACCTAATTTTATGGCTTCAAAATATTTATATAATATAATAAATAATGATACAAATGATAATAAATTAAATGAATTATTTTTAAAAATATATGAAGATGTTTATAAAGAATTTATGGAACAATATAAAAAAAATAAAAAATTAAAATTGAGATTATTGCCAATATCATCAGGAATATATATAAATAATAATTTAAAATTCAAAATAAAAATATTTAATTCATTAATATTAATTTTTTTATATTTAAATGAGAAATATAAAATACAACCAAAAATATTTTTATATGATAAAAATGATTATGATTTAATGTTAAAATTAATTCCTTCATAATAATTCTTTATGGTTAAAAAATTTTATGTAAAGGTGCTATTGAAGTTTATTATATGTATATTATAATAAATATAAAAAATAATCAATTAAGAATATTTCTTTTTAAATTCATTTATATGCGTTTTATTTTTATATCTATTTTTATTTAAATAAAAATTAATTATTATTTATGGTTAAAAGAGTTTTTATGACTTTAGATGATTTAAAAATTTTATGTAAAGGTGCAATTGGTTCAATGACCTTTGGAGCTTATCATATGTATATAACAACTAATATGATAAATGAAAATAATAGAAATAATCAATTGAGAATTGATGAAATTAATAAAAATAATCAATTGAGAATTGATGAAATTAATAAAAATAATCAAATAAGATTTGATGAATTAATTAAAAAAATTGAAAAATTAGAAAACAAAAGATATTTCTTTTAAATTCATTTATATGCGTTTTATTTTTATATCTATTTTTATAATTAAAAAATGATTTTTATTTAAATAAAAAATAATTATTATTTATGGTTAAAAGAGTTTTTATGACTTTAGATGATTTAAAAATTTTATGTAAAGGTGCAATTGGTTCAATGACATTTGGAGCTTATCATATGTATATAACAACTAATATGATAAATGAAAATAATAGAAATAATCAATTGAGAATTGATGAAAATAATAGAAATAATGAAATAAAAATAAATGAAAATAATAGAAATAGTGAAATAAAAATAAATGAAATTAATAAAAATAATGAAATAAAAATAAATGAAATTAATAGAAATAATCAATTGAGAATTGATGAAATTAATAAAAATAATCAAATAAGATTTGAAGAATTAATTAAAAAAATTGAAAAATTAGAAAATAAAAGATATTTCTTTTAAATTCATTTTATATGCGTTTTATTTTTATATCTATTTTTTATTAAATGGATGATATATTATATTTAGTTCATTCAGCTAAAAATTATAATGATAGTTGGACTGAATTAAAAACTTCTTCTCTTGATGAATTTAATTATCAATTTTCAGGTGTTTATTTTAGTTTGATTACTAAAGATAATCTTAAAAAAGAAGGATTATTTGGCAATAATAATATTTTAATTTTTTCGAAAAAATTATTAGAACAAGAAAATTATCATATAAATATTCACGATTATAATGGATTAATTAATGAAGAAAATACGTATTTTCCTTGGAATTTAGATAAAGCTGTAAAAAAAATAAGAAAAATCGCAAAAAATAAAGAATTTTATATTGGAAATGAAGTTATATTTCACGATAACATACCTATGAAATATTTATGTATGGTTATTAAAAAAATATCATTGGATTATAATATTGATACTAAATATAATATATCATCATCTGCTGTTTTTTTACCTCATTATGAAATTTATAATTCTGAAGAACCAGATAAAACTAAAATTCCATTTTATTGTCATCCAATGGAAGATAATTTCGGTGGAAGAGGTAAAAATAAATTAAGTTCCAATAAATTTTATAAAAATATGGCTATTTTATGTAATATTAATCCTCAATTATCACGAACAGAAATAATTGAGGAAATTAAAAAGAAAATGATGAATTTATATTATAATAGAGAAAAACAAAAATTAAAGGAATTTAAACTCTTAACTAAATTATAGTTATAAATAAATGAATGATATTTTATATTTAATTCATAATACTAGTGGTTATAATAATAGTTGGAAAGAAATTGAAACAAGTCCATATTCTGCTAAAGAACATCAATTTCCAGGTGTTTATTTTACTTTAATTACCAAAGATAATTTAAAAACCGAGGATTTATATGGATATGAAGGTGATATACTTATATTTTCAAAAAAACTATTAGAACAAGAAAATTATCATATAAATATCAGAGATTATAATGGATTTATAAATGAAGAAAATACATATTTTCCTTGGAATTTAGATAAAGCTGTAAAAATAATTAAACAAAAAAGTAAAAAAGGTTATGATATTGGAAATGAAGTTATATTTCACGATAATATACCTATAAAATATTTATGTTTGGTAATTAATGTAAAATCAATTGATTATAATATTGCTAATAAAAATAATTGTAAATTAACGAATATTATACTTCCTCAATATGAAATTTATAATACAGAAGAACCAGATAAAACTAAAATTCCATTTTATTGTTATCCATATGAAGATAATTATACAGGAATAGGTAAATTAAAAATGAGTTCTGATTATTTTTATAAAAAAATGGCTATTTTATGTAATGTAAATCAAAAACAACCAAAAGAAAAAATAATTGAGGAAATTAAAGAGAAAATGATAGATTTATATAAAAATAGAGAAAAACAAAAATTGAAGGAATATAAATTAATATTTTAATAATGGTATTTTTTTCTTTTTATCTATTTTTAAATGTTCTTCTAATAAATTTTTGATATCTTCTGGAACTTCATTATATTTCAAATAAAAACTTTTACTAGTCGGTGGTAATATTTCTTTATTAAAAACTAAATAATAATTTGTTATATATTCCTTATTTATTTTAAATAACATTAAAACTGGTCTATTTTGATAATTATTAGGTGCTTTACAAAAAGTAGATGATACTATTAAATCTTCTAATTCTCCACGAACATCTTTATCTTTAGTTGATTTATATGGAGCTCTATGAATAATTAAAATAGAAATATTGAGAATTTGAGACATAGTCAATATAGTTAAATCATTGATTATATAAGGTTTATTTTTTATTTTTTCAATAATATTTAATCTTTCACTATTATTTAATTTATTGTAATATTTATTCATATATACATTAACATTTGTAAATGTTTTACCACTTAAATCTACATAAAGATTAAATAAAACCTTATCTTTAAATAAAGTTTTCATAATTTCTTCATCATTTTTATATTCGGATAATTTTTGAAAAGTAATATCAATTAAATTATTATAACTAGTTTTAATTCCAATAAAATTCGCATACCATTCAAAAAAATCTTTAAAATATTTCTCCTCATAATTCATTGTTTTTAATAATTGAATATTTGTCCATATACTTTTCTTATGAATTATCCATTTGCTATTTAAAGGTTCAAAATATCCTCTCATTAATAATGGTAATTTGGATAAATCTTCTGTTTTATTTAAATCATAAGTAAAACCAAATTCTTTTTCTTCAGCATTTGTAAAATAATTTATTGGTGCAGATTTATGATAATTTAATAATTCTTTTGGTATTATTCCATTTTGAATGGCAACTTGTGAAAATTGAAATTGATTTCTTTTTTCATCTTTAATTATATTTGGATTTAAAAAATCATATTTATTATAAATAATTAATTTATTTAAATAATTTTTAATATGATTTATACTATATATTGGTATTTCTTCTATAATTACTCTTAATTTATTTTTATGAGGATTATCTTTAAAAAATTTTAGAATTTCATTTATATATTGAATTCTTGGCAACATTTGTAATCTTTTTAATTCTTGTTCATTTATATTATTAAGAAGTGTTTTAAATACCATTATTTGTAATTGAAGCCATTTTTTATTTTCATCATAATTATTATTATTATATAAATATAAATCATCTTCAATTCTTGCGTGAATTATATTAGTATTTCCTAATTCTTTAGGTTTTAATTCAAGAATTGTATATAATTCATCACCAATATCCGTTTTTATAATATTTTCATTTAATTTTCCAATATCATAACCAAAACCTAAACTTATTATTTTATTTTTAAATATATCAAAATCTTCTATAAATATTCCATTTATATATATTGGAATATTTATATAATCATCATAAAATGCAATTTCACTTATATTTAAATCTTTTATCATTCGTTGAATGAAACTAATACCAATTTTATCAAAACTAATTAAAATACCTTCATTAGTTAAAATATGTTCAATTGTTAAATCATTATTAATTAGAATAGTTTTAAAAACAAAATTTGTGTAATTATTAAAAATAACTTTAGTTTTTATCCAATTATTAAGACTATATAATTTTTTATAAATATCATCGTCAATTTCATATTTATTATTATTATCACTACAAGAATTTAAAAGTTCTTTAAGAGTTAAATAATTATTATATTTGAAAATTTTATTATTTTCCTTAGTTTTTTTATTTTTTATTTCTAATGGTTCATAATAAGTTCCATCAAATATTAACATTATAATTTCTGGATTAATTTCCATAACTGATATTAAATCTTGATATGAAGTAAAATATGGACATAATATTGACAATTTATCATCTTTTTTTTCCCAAATAACTAAAAGTTTATTATAAATAATACTTATTAATGAATAAAAATAATATGAACTTTTAGATTTTGAAAAATTATTACTTTCTATATAATTAATGAATTTTTTATAACTTTTGAATATTGCCAATAATCTCGATAATTTATAATCAAATTTATTATAATCAATTTTATAAAGTTTTTTTAAATTTGGAAATGTTGTTTTAAGTTCATTTATTAATTTTATATTTTCACTTGGTATTATTGGTAAATTATCCATAAATGCTTTACAAACATTTCCATTTTCTATACTTAAAAATGTTATTAAATCCAATTTTTCCTTTAAATCTTTTACAAATTTATTTTTATTATTTTCAAAATTTAAAAGATAAGTTATTGCAAATATTAAACTATCATTATGTATATTTTCCTCTTTATTTAAAGTTTTATGACTTATTCCCTTTCTAACTAAAGTTATATCACTTTTACTACTAGTATCTATTTGTAATAATTGTTGTAATTCTTTTTGCACTTTTCCATAACGACCTACTGCAACTACTCTATTAACATCGAATAAATAATTTTCATCTTTATCTTCTATTTCAATATTTTCTGCATTTTTTGGATTATAATTTTCATAATTTTTGCATTTTTCTAATTCATATTTCTTAGGTGGTTTTTTAAAACAACAAGGAGCACAAATATTTGTTTCTTCATCTGGTTTTATTAATTGAACATAACGTTTTATTCCTTCTTCACCCGGTTTTAAGAAAAAACTTTCTAATTTTTGTTCATCTTCTATTGGACATTCTCCAGTTGTTGGATCTGCTGGAACTTTTGATGTTTTACACCAAAATCTGGGACAAATATAATAATTCATATTATCTTTTTTACTTCCATAATAAAGTTCATTATCAACATAATTTTTATTTTTTTCGAATAATTTATCACGTGTTTCTTTATTGATTACTAATGGTTGATTTTTTTTTTGACATATATCTCTTGCATAATTTTTACCAAATAAATCTTTATCTGTATTCTGAAGTAAAGTTATTTTATATCTTTCATCTTCATCTTTATCAATTCCTCCACCTGATGATGAAAAACTTAATTTTCCTAAATTTTCTTCTTCACTTTTAGATGATTGAGGTGAAGAAGTTGATGATTTTTCTTTAATCATAATAGCTTTCTTTTTATTTTCTTTAATTTTTTCTTGACTTAAAGATATTATTTTAGAAATCCAAAAAACCAAATTATCCATTTCTTTTTTATTTGGAATATTATAGACGATTATTTCATAAAAAGTTTTATTTTGTTTTATGATAACTAATGTATTTAATTTTTGTTCTAATAATTCTTCTTTTTTATTTTGTAATTGTAATTCATCATTTAATAATTCTATTTGTTGTTGAATTAAATTAATAGCCTCTTCTTCTTTATAATCAAATAAATTTTTTAATTCTTCTATTATTTCTTTAGTTTCTACACCAAAAATAAGACGGTTTTTAATATGATTTCCAATATCAAATTTTTCGGTTGTAAAATTGGAACTTCTTTTATAAATAAGATTAATGGATTTTTTGGAAGAAATAATTTTAAAAATATTTGGATAATTTGAAATTTTAATTTTTAAATTCTCAATTGATACATTTGAAATATAAATATTATTATTTATTTTTATTGATAATGGTTCTAATTTTATTTTTTCTCCTAATGAATTTTCTAAATATTTATTAATTATATTTATAAATTTATTTTCGATTATATCATAAGTTGTTCTGTTTCTTAAATCTAAATTAAAATATATTTTTAAACTCATATCATTATTTATCGTTATTTTAATATAACTATGATCATCTATTGGTAAATAACAATTAATACATTTAATATTTTTAATTTTTTCCATATTACTCCAATTTTGAAGATTTAATAATGAAATTGAATGATACATATATAATTTATGAATTAATGTATAATTATCATTAACCCATTGAATATATTGAATATTTTTATTAGTATTTAATTTTTCATAAATATCGGTTAAATATTCATATTTCTTTAAATTGCCAATTAATTCAAAACGATGAATAAATACCTTATTATCACTGAATTTATCTTGAACTTTGCTTAATTCAATTAATTTATTTTCATTTTTAGTTAATTCATCCAAAGTTTTAAATTTCTTATCAATAAAATAATATTGATTATTTTTCAAATCTTTGAAATCATCTTCAAATATTATATTAAGTTTTGAAAAATAACATAAACCATAATTTATACTAATTTCAATATGTTCTTTAATTAAACTATTATTTCTATCTGTAGATTTTAATGGATTATTATCATAACCTTTCCATTTACTATTTTGAATAGTGAAAAGTAGATTGGGTAAATTATTTATCCAAACATAAAAACGACTAGTTTTATTAATTGATAAAGCTATTTTTGTAATTCCATCTTCTAAACTATCATCTTCAAATATTTCTCTTTTATAAGTCTCATATATTTCATAATTTATCCATCGTTTAACATTAATGATTTTTAAAGACATATCTATTTAATTAAAATCTATTTATTTTTTCATTTTATTTAAATAGAATAAATGACAAATAAAATTGATGAAGACAAAAAACAAAAATTTAATTTTTGGATTTATATTGGTTTTATTATTTTAGCCATTTTATTTGCCATTGTTATTATTGGTTCCCTTTATTATATTTTTTCTAATAAAACTTCATATCAATCACCAATTCAACCTTCAAATCAAATTTCAACTCAATCTTCATATCAAACATCACCAACAGATAATAGAACTAGTTATATTTCTTCATTATTTAAAAAAGGAGGAAGAAAGATATTTAAAAGATTTTAAATATAAAAAAATAAATGATTAAAATTCTTCAAATTTCGGATAAATTATTTTGGGGCTTTAATATTTCGGTTAATTTAGATTTTTTTAATTCTATAGATGATTTAGCATCTTTAATTAAAACTGAATTATTATTATTTTTAATTAAAAATAATCTTTTAAATTTAAGAGATGAAGCAAATAAATTAAAATTACATAATCATAATTATAAAGAATATAAGGAATTATATGATACTGATGAAGAAATTATTTATTTTTGTAATCATTGTTGCAATTAGATATAAATAATAATAATATATCTAATATAAAAATAATGTTTTTAATTATTGACACTTGGATGCATCCTAAAAATAGAGATGGTTTAATTATGATGTTAAATGAATTAAATTATGAATTTAAATTTGGAACTGAAAATGATTTAAAGGAAGATAAATGGAAAATAGTTTATAATCCATCAGAACCAATGGATATTTCTTTATATCCAAATAAATTTTGGATATTTGGTCCTCATTTTTCAGTATTTCCAAATGAAAAAATGATGAAAATAAATTATAAACAGAATAATTTGGTATATATTCTTCCTTCTGAATGGTGTATTAATTTATATAAATATTTTAATATTAAAATAAATACAAAAGTTTTAAGTTTTGCAGTTAATATAAATAAATTTAATTTTGTAAAACCAATAGAAGAAAGAACAGAAACAATTATTTATTATAAAGGTCGTAAAATGGAAGAATTAGAATTTATTATAAATAATCTTAGAATTAGAGGAATAAATAATTTTAGAATTTTTAGTTATAAAAATAGATATAATGAAGACGATTTTTTAAATTATCTTCATAATTCTAAATATGGAATTATTGTTGATGCACACGAAAGTCAAGGATTTGCAATTCAAGAAATGTTAAGTTGTAATATTCCTTTATTAGTATGGAATGTAAGTTCTTTAAATCAAGAAGAAGGAGGTAATTATGACCATTATCCAGCAACATCTATTTCATATTGGGATAATAGATGTGGTGAATATTTTTATGATAAAAATGAATTTGATGAAAAATATAAATTATTTATGAATAATTTAGAAAAATATAAACCAAGGGAATTTATTTTAGATAATTTAAGTGCTAAAAAATGTGCTGAAAGGTTGAAGATAATTGTAGGTGATATAAACACCTAAAATAAAGCCAATTACAATAAAAAATAGATATTTAATTGAAAAATAACCAATTATTAAACATAAAACAATTAATAATATATAATTATATAAATCCATTTTATTTTTTATACGGATATTAATTTATGATGTCCTACTCTAATTTCTGTATTAATTACAATTGGAATACCTAATTTTTGAATATTTTTACAAAATGCTACATCTTCTGAACATATATCACGAAGAATTAAACCATCATCACTTATAATTTCTTGAAGTTCTGCATTAAAATAAGGATAAGTCATTTTTCGTAATACATCACGTCTCATTGCAAAAAATCCCATACCTGTATAATTTACAGGCATATATTTAAGTCCAGTTTCTTGTTTCCATTTTTCAACAAATTCAGGAGTTATAAATTCGAAAGTTCCATTTTTAATGAAGAAATCAGTATTCCAATCTTTAACAATTGCATAATGAGTTAAATCGGACATTCTATACATACCACTAACAACTGGATGAATTTCAGTTGATTCAATTAAATCGATTAATTGTTGAGGACTAAAAATAATATCACTATCAATAGTTATCCAAACATCAAAATCGAGATTATTAAATGGTTTTTGTTGAACACCTCGTAAAACATCTAAACCTAATGTTTGCATTCTAGCGAATGTAACATAGGAACTGACACCTGGACTAATAATTAAATCATAGCGTTGAGTTTCCCAAAGAACATTCAAAGCACTGGTCCAAGCAACTAAAAATTTTGAGGTGAAATTATCACCTGGAATTCCAATAACTACTTTCTTTTTTTTGGGTTTATCAATATCAATTGTATCTATATTCATAATAATTAAAACTAGATTTTTATTTCTTATATAATTTTTTTTAATATAAAAAAATGATTTATTTTATATAAAAAGTAGAAAATATAAAAAATAGAAATGGATATTGTATATGACCTTGAATTAAATGAAACTAATATTCAAGCAGAACAACCAGAAAATATTTTAGTTAAATTAAAACCACATCAATTAACATCATTAAATAAAGCAATTGATATGGAAAATAATGGAAATATTAATTATAAAGTTAAAAATCATAGTTATTTTAATGAAGTTAATATTGGTTCAAATGAATTAACTGAAATTAATATTGGAACTAATGTGGGAATTTTAGCAGATAAAGTTGGATATGGTAAAACTTTAATAGCTTTATCTATAATTGCAAATAATCCACTTAATAATATTTATATAAATCCAAATTTTAATAAAACATTTAATAATGATAAAACTTATGGATATTTGAATATTTCTATTAAAAATAATTTAATAAAAAAAGAAAGAGATGTTATTAATTCAACATTAGTGATAGTTCCTAGAGGTCCAGTATTTGTTCAATGGGAAGAAACAATTAAAACTAAAACATCATTAAAACTTCTTTCAATTAATAATTTAACTTTTATAAAACAAAAATTACCGTTATATACTGGTAATAATAAAGATGAAATATTTGATTTTTTTGAAGATTATGATATTATTTTAATTAAGAATACTACTTTAATAACTTTAATAAAATCATATTATAATTTTGAAATTATTAATAGTTGGAAAAGAGTGATGGTAGATGAAGCACACGAAATTATATCAAAAATTCCTTCACACATTAATTATCATTATTTATGGTTAATTTCAGGAACTTATATTGATTTATTTAAAAAAAATAATAGTAATACGTGTTATATTGATGGAATTAAAAGATTATTTGATACATTTAGTATTAATTTATTATTAGTTAAAAATGACCTTAAATTTATTCAAAATAGTTTTCATATTCCTGAACCTATTGAAAAAACTTATTTATGTAAATTACCTACTGATTATTTAATTGCTAAAAAATATTTAAATAGTGCTATTTTAGAAAAGATTAATGCAAATGATTTTGCAGGTGCTATTAAAGATTTAGGAGGTAAAAATGAAACAGAGGATAATATTATTGAATTAGTTTCAAAGGAAATTAAGAAAGATTTGAAAAATAAGGAAAGAGAACGTGAATATATTAATGATTTAGATATGAATGAAGATGATAAAGAAAATAAATTAAAAAAGATTGATGGAGATATAGAAAATATTAAAAATAAATTAAATGATTTAATGGAGAGAATGAAATCGTTATCTACAAAAAATTGTTTAATTTGTATGGATAATTTACGAAATCCAATTATGTTAGAATGCACTCATATATATTGTGGTAGTTGTATTATGAAATGGATTTCAACTAATAATAATTGTCCCTATTGTAGAAAGAAAATTCCTAGTTATGATAATTTAATAGCTATTGTAAATGAAAAAAAGAAAAATCCAGAAATTATTATGAGTAAAGAGGATACATTTATATCAATTATTAAAAATAAACCAGATGGACGTTATTTAGTTTTTACTAAAAATGATAATGGTTTTGAAATAATTAAAAATAAGATGATTGAGAATGATATTAAATTTGAGTTTTTAAAAGGTAATACATTACATATGATGAATGTTTTAGAGAAATTTAAGAAAGGAGAAATTAAAATTATTTTATTGAATACTCAATATGCTGGTAGTGGAATTGATATTAATTATGCTACAGATGTAATTATTTATCATTCGATGGGATTAGAAAAACAACAAGCAATTGGAAGAGCTCAAAGAGTAGGAAGAACTGAACAATTATATATTCATAACCTTGCTTATGAACACGAAATTTAATTTTTTTTATAATAGTTATTATTAGAATAATTAATATGAGTTGTTGTAGTGCTACATATGATAATAAGAATTGTCCTTTAAAGATGTCAGATGGTAGAGTTTTTACTAATTATGAACCTAGATGTGTTCGAAATGCATATATAAATAATTTATTAAGTCAAAATAATATAACTCAATCCAGTTATGAACAACGATTATTTTTACAAAATAATTATGATAAAATAGTTGAAGAAGAAAGAAAACGTGCCTTAAATCAATTATCACCTTGTATTCCTTGTAATAAAGGTGAATTAATTAATGAAACTAATCCTGAACTTGATAATAAATATATGGTATATTGTGATGGTGTTAATTGTTATAAAAATATGACAAATGAACAAGGATTAGGAACATCTAAATTATTTTAAATTATTATTATAATAGATAATGGAATTAATTTCAATTGCTGATGATAAAATTGATTGTCGAATAATGCGAGAAGATAATTTTATGATTATTAAGGGATATTTAAAAAATCCCATAATTTATAAAACTAAAGTTATTATTGCACCAAATCCTCCAGATACTAGAACATCTTATTCTGGAACTGCATTACCTTTTCCGTGTGAGGAAATAGCATTAGAAAAAACAAAGAATTTTTATGAAATTGGTAATGATGGAGTAATAGATATCAAATTTTTATTTCCAAATTCATATTATAATCCAGAAGGAACTATTAAAATTAAATCTCCTTTTTTATTAATTATCGATAATAATAAAATTATTTATGAAACTGTTGATGTTTGTCCATTAAAAACTTTAAGAGATAGAGTTAGAGGTAATCCTAGTTTTTATGCTATTAAAGAGGTTTTATTACCTGTTGCTGATGCTGAAGATACTATGATTAATTATTCTAATGCTAAAAGTAAATATAATATTGCCTAATTTATTTTTATTTTTTTGAAAGAATTTTATTTAATCTACGTAATTCGTGAGCAATAGAACCTAGATGAGATGCTACATTATTTCCTTCTTCATCTACTAGAAAATTCTTAAGAAGTTCATATTGAATTATTGTAGGGTCAAATTCTTCGTCATCATCATCTTCACTATCACTTTCATCTTCATCTTCTTCTTCATCATCTTCTTCTTCTTCATCTTCAAGTCCTTCTTCAATTTCCTCTTCTTTATCTTTAACTTCTAATTCTTCTTCATCAGAACAAACACTATTTTTATCATCACTAGAAGACATCTTTATTATTATATGAATTAAATTATTAAAATAATTCTTATATAATTTTAAGGATAAATGAAAGTATTTATATTTAAATTTTTAGCTTTTTTAATAGGTTTTTTCATAACAATTATAATTATTAATTATATTACAGTTGAAAATAAAAAAAATATAATTGAAAAATATGAAACTTCGCCAACTGTTCCTATAATAACAACTGTTCAAAATTCACAAAATAAATTTATGGCTATCAATAGTTTTATAGATAAAATTAAGGTTGATGAAAATAGATGGTATGAAACAGATTTAACTTTACCTTTAGTTGCTAATTCTATTAATGATAATAAATATTTTACTTATACTGGAAATTTAGAATTAGTTCAAAATACTATAAATAGTGAAAGTGTAAAGGGTGCTAAATTAGATGGTATTCAATTAAATGGACCTAATAGTTATTATTTTGCAAATAATCTTTCAAATAATGAATTAAATTCTTTTAGTATTTATTTTGCTGGTAAATTTAAAGGTTCTAGTCAAAATAATAATATTTTATTTGAAATGATAGGAAATACTGAAACTATTAATTATCCAAATGAAATTAAATATGCACAATCTATAGTAAGTTTAAATTTATTTAAAAATCAAAATAATAATTTTGATATTATTATTACTATTGGAAATGTTGTTTATAAGGGATTAATTAATAATATAGATAGAGCAGTAATTATTAATAATGATGTTATTAGTTTTTATTTGACTTATTCACCAACTGAATTAATTTTTGGAATTAATAAACAAATTTATAAATATTCAGTTGATACTAGTGCTTTTAAAGTTAAATTAGGTTCAACACCTATTATTATTAATAAAGGTGGTAATTTAAATATGGATTTATATTTATTTGTTTATTATAAATCTGTAATTTCTTTTGCAGATGTTCAACAATTAGTAAAATTTACTTATTCTAATTTATCAGGTTTAGAAACAGTTGTAAATGCTACTCCTAAATGTGAAGTTCCACCAATAACTCAAACTGAAAAGAATATTGATAATAAATTAAAAGAAATGGAAACTAATATTATTAATAAAATTGAAAAGAAAAATATGGAAATTAAAACAGAAACACCTAAAACTGATGTAGTTCCTTTAAAATTACCTTCAACAAAACAAAATGAAAAAACTGGATTTTTTGATTGGTTTTTTTAATTCGTTTATATAAATGATTTAAACATATCAAATTTAAGTAAAGATAAAAGATGAATGATTTATTAGAAGGAAATTTTAATAATAATAATAGAAAACAAATAACAGGCACTGATTTATTATTTAATAAAAATAAGATTAGTAATGAAGTTGCTTCTTTATCTTCATCTTTATCTTCTTTATCAAGTCAATCTAGTAATCATTCTTATTCTAGAAAAGTTAAAAAATCTATGTATAATAATGATTTAGATGAAGAAAGACCTAAAATTAAAATTAATAAGTCAATTAATAATGAAGAAGATGATGATGAAGAAGAGGAAGATGATGATGAGGAAGAAGATGATGATGAAGAGGAAGATGATGATGAGGAAGAAGATGATGATATGAGAAGTAATGCAAGTGAAAATAGTGAAGTTGATTTAGTTAAGAAGCGAAATAATGAACTAAATGAAAAAAAAGAGATTTTATATCAATTGAATAGACTTGAAAGTAAGGGTTATAAAATACCTGGTAATTTTTCTATGCAAACAGATATTAATGAATTAAGACATGAATATGATAGAATTGTTAGAGATAAGGATGTTGATTCAAGTATTCGATTTCAAAGAAAAATGCTTATGGCTTTTGTAACAGGAACTGAATATCTTAATAATCGTTATGATCCATTTGCTATTAAATTAGAAGGATGGTCCGAACAAGTGCATGAAAATATAACAGATTATGATGATATATTTGAGGAATTACACGATAAATATAAAGCAAAAGGCAAAAAAATGCCACCAGAATTACG
>Ga0129336_10001121_pt1 | contig 16008 bp, 17 predicted proteins | sample CPB6_02_DNA_FD_96878 | JGI IMG/M metagenome (GOLD analysis project Ga0129336, IMG submission 96878) | Freshwater to marine salinity gradient microbial communities from Chesapeake Bay, USA - CPBay_Sum_0.6_0.2_DNA | ecosystem: Environmental > Aquatic > Marine > Coastal | place: USA: Chesapeake...
ACGACGGCCATGGGGCACTCCTTCGTGCGGTAGGGCATGCCCTACCGCTGTCGGTTGTCGGCCGGCGACGGTCGTCTCCGGCCCCTGGGGCCCCGCGCGGCCTGCCCGGCGAACCGGGACCGACGGCCGTCCCCCGGCGCGGGGGCGGGACACGCGATGTATCCGGGCGACCCCGGACCGAGGGGTGATTCTACGCAGATCCACAGGGGTGGTTCGTCCCCAGGTCCGCGGGAGGGCCTTGCCCCCGCCCCTGGGGTCGGCCCACCGTGGGGCAATGACGTCCCTGTTCACCGCGGCCCTCATGGTCGTCGCGGCCTGGTGGGCGCCGGTGTCCCCCATGGTCGTCGAGCGCCCGTTCGTTGCGCCCTCCGATCCCTACGCTCCGGGGCACCGGGGCGTGGACCTTGCCGTGGCCGCCGGCGCCGATGTCCGCGCACCCGCACCCGGCGTGGTGCGCGTCGCGGGGCGGGTTGCCGACAAATTCGTCGTCAGCGTCGAGCACCCGCATCGGATCCTCGGCCGCACGGGGTGGCGGACGACCTACGAGGGAGTGGTCGCCACGGTCAGTGTCGGCATGCGCGTGAGGCAGGGCGACGTCCTCGGGACCGCGGTGGGTCAGCCAGGACGCGGGGCGCACACGGCCGGGATCCACTGGGGCCTGAAGCGCTCGCGCGCGTATGCCGATCCGCTGATGCTCCTACGGCGCCCGATCGTGCTGAAGCCCCTGACCCCCTGACGCGGGCATCGCCGCTAGGCCCGTGGATGGGCCTGTTCGAATGTCTTGCGCAGGCGCTCCACGGAGACATGCGTGTAGATCTGCGTCGTCGCCAGGCTCGAATGCCCCAGGATCTCCTGCACGGCACGCAGGTCCGCCCCTCCTTCGAGCACGTGGGTTGCCGACGTGTGCCGCCAGCCGTGCGGCCCGATGTCGGCGCCGCCTTCCACGGCGGACGCGGTGCGATGGACCACGGCGCGCACCGTTCGCGGATCGATGCGCTTGCCTCGCGCACCCAGGAAGGCCGCCGAGCCGGACGATCCGCCCACGAGCGCGCTCCTGCCCTCGTCCAGCCACGCGGACAGCGCGCGCTCGGCGGGCACACCGAAGGGCACCGTGCGCTCGCGACCGCCCTTGCCCAGGACGCGAAGGGTGCGACGAGAGCGATCGACGTCGTCGACATCCAGACCAACGAGTTCGCCCACCCGGATCCCTGTGGCGTAGAGCGTCTCGAGGATGGCGAGGTCGCGCAGTCCGATGGGTGAATCCGCCAGGTCGCTCGCTGCGCTCAGGACAGCGGTGGCCTGATCCAGGGTGAGGACGACGGGCAGGGAATGCGATCGCTTCGGCGAAGCAAGCCGCGCGCCCACGTCGGTGGCGAGAAGTCCGCGCTCGACGCTCCACTGGGTGAAGACTCGAGCGCTGGCAGATCGGCGCGCGAGCGTGCCGCGGGACAAGCCTCGCCTCTCCTGCGCAGCAAGCCACGCCCGCAGGGTGAGCAGGTCCAGGTCGCCTACGCCATCGATGCCGCGCTCGCGCGCGAAGTCGGCGAGGGAATCCACGTCACCGATATAGGCGCGGACCGTATGTGCGCTGCGTCCGAGCTCCAGGCTCAGATGATCGGCGAAGCGCCTGATCGCCTCACCCCAGGCATCTGGCTCGGACATCCCTCCATGCTGACGCGTGAGGCGCGATATTCCGCGGAGCGACTCACTCGCGGCGCAAGGTCCACCCGTCTCCCCTTCGCTCCACGAGGCCGAGCGCATCGAGCATTCCCAGAGCGGACATGGCATCCGTGAGCCCCAGGCCGGCGATCCGCGCGATGCTTCCGAGTGGTGCCGGGGAACGCACGGGGACACTGTCGAGAACGCGCTTCTCACGCCAGCCCAACTCGTCCACAGGCTCGCGACGCCCCTCATCCGCGGGCGGCATTCGACCCTCCACCAAGGACACGACCTCACGCGGAGAGGTGACCAGATGGACACCCTCATCGCGGATGACGACGTGGCAGCCCGCTGACATCGGCGAGGTCACCGGACCGGGAAATGCCATGACGACGCGATTGAGCAGGCGTGCCTCGCGCACGGTGGAGCGACCGCCCGACCGCACGGCAGCCTCTACCAACACCGTCCCTCGACTGAGCGCCGCAATGATGCGGTTGCGGGACAGGAATCTGTGGCGCATGGCCGCCGCGCCGAACGGAGCCTCGCTCACAAGCACGCCGGACTCGCGGATGCGCGCCAGCAGGTCCGCGTGAGAGCGCGGGTATGGCACATCCACGCCCCCTGCCAGAACACACGCCGTGGCGCCCCCGGCAGCCACTGCCGCGCGGTGGGCCGCCGCATCGATTCCGAACGCGCCTCCTGACACGGTGAGCCATCCGTTCTCGGCCAGGTGCGCGGCGAGTTCGCGTGCGACCAACTCACCGTACGCGGTCGCAGACCGAGCACCGACGACCGAGAGCGAGCGCAGGGCGAGGAGGCGAAGGTTGCCCGCCCCCGCCACCCACAGTCCCAAGGGCGCCCCATCGCCGAGGTCGTCGAGTTGGGTCGGCCACTCCCCCTCTCCGGGGATGACGTACCTGGCCCCGCATCGCGATGCCGTGGACTGCGTGGGTGCCAACCAGCGAGCTAGGGCCTGGTCGAGCGAGGTCCCGGCCGGCACTCGACCAGCCGCCCCCGCCGAAGCGGGCAATGGGGAGGACCCGGCGAGGATCTCCTCGGCCACCACCACCGCGCCTCGCTCTCGCACACGGTGCCCTACGGCTCTATCTCCCGCCTCGCACCACTGGGAGAGCAGCATCCGCGCGTCGCGGTCGTCGATCACGCGGCCCATGGCCCCTCCGTCCCCCGCATCACCATGGCGGTAGACACGTGATCGGAACCCGGTCGACCGGCGCCACCAAGGTCCGCGAGCGTCCATGCGACGCGCAGGACGCGATCTGCGCCACGCAGGCTGAGGGAGGTCCGGCTCAGCGCCGTGCGCAGGATCCGGGTGCCGGCCTCGTCCGCGGGATGGTGCCGGCGTAGCCACGGTCCGGGCACCTCGGCATTCAGACGCCACGGGATGCCCGCACCTGACCATCGGGCCGCGGCGCGTTCGCGCGCAACACCGACACGCTGCGCCACGTCGGCACTGCCCTCGGGATTCTCGCCGAGCTCGCTCAGGGATGGCCTCTCGAGACTGACACGGCAATCGATGCGATCGAGGACCGGGCCAGACAGCTTGGTCGCGTAACGACGGCGCTGGAGAGGTGAACACGAGCAGTGGGCCTCCATGCCGATGCCATGCCCGCACGGGCACGGGTTGGCCGCGAGAACGAGATTGAAGCGTGCAGGAAGCGTGGCCTGCGCATCAGCGCGCGCCAGGCGCACCTCCCCGCTTTCCAACGGCTCGCGGAGGCCGTCCAGCACCAGGCGCGAGAACTCTGGCGCTTCATCGAGAAAGAGCACGCCTCGGTGGGCCAGCGTCGCCGACCCCACGCGCAGTCGGCCCCCCTGGCCACCGCCGAGAACGGCCGCCGCCGACGCGGTGTGATGGGGGGCTTGGAAGGGCGCGTGGCGCTGCACGCCGCCGCGGTCGTGCCCTGCGATGGACCAGATCGAGGTCACCTCCAGCGCCGCTTCGTCATCCAGGGCGGGTAGCAGCCCGGGCAGCCTCTCGGCCAGCAGGGTCTTGCCCACTCCAGGCACTCCGACCATCGCGAGGTGGTGACCTCCCGCGGCGCAGATCTCCAGTGCCCGTCTGGCCTCGGACTGTCCGCGGACGTCGGAGAGGTCGGGCACGCGTGAGGCCACGGGAGGCACCCGCTCGCCGTCCTCCGGCACAGCCTCGCCGCGCAGGACGCGGACCAGGTGCACCAGGTCGCGCACTCCGCCAACCTGGACTCCTGCCACCAGGGCCGCCTGGCCCACGCAGGCCACGGGAACCAACAGGCGCAAGCCCGATTCCCGCAGGGCCAGCGCGGCGGCGATCACCCCGCTCACCGGATGCAGGCGTCCGTCGAGTCCGAGCTCTCCCAGCACGCACGTGGCCGATGCCACCTCCGGTGGGACCTGTCCCTGCGCGGCCAGGATGGACACCGCGATGGCCGCATCGAAGCCACTGCCGCGCTTCGGTATGGACGCAGGGAGCAGGGCCACCGTGATCTTGGTGCGGGGCCAGTCCAGGCCCGCGTGGTCGAACGCCGTGCGCACGCGTTCGCGCGACTCGCGGACCGCCGTGTCGACCAGCCCAACCAGGGTGGTCCCCGGGAGCCCGGCGCTCACGACTGCTTCCACAGTGATGGTCCGTGCCTGCACCCCTTCAATCACGCTGGTCTGGCACCGGGCCACCATCACGCCACCCCGCGCAGGTACTCCAGGGTGGGTGCTCCCCGAGTGCCGAGCACGATCCCGATAACGTCGATGCGAATCGCGCGGGCACGTCCGTCGTGAGCCCGCATCCACTCGACCGCAAGCCCTCTGAGGCGAAGGACCTTACGCGGAGTGACAGCAGCGAGGGGCGAACCGAAGTCCTCGGTAGTCCTCGTCTTGACCTCGCATATCACGAGCGTGTCGGCATCGGCAGCGACGATGTCGATCTCGCCAGCACGGCATCGCCAATTGCGAGCCAGGACTGTCAGTCCGAGGCGCTCGAGGTAGTCGGCGGCGAGATCCTCACCCCACTGACCTCGATCGCGATTGCGCGTCCCCATCGAGCTCCTTCCATGGGCCGATGGCCCTCGCGGGAAGCGTCACCGCGCGGACGGGATGAGTGCCGTACCTGATTCGCGCCTGTGGATGGTTCCGACGTGCGGGCGCTGTGGACGAACGTGCACTCAGGGACTGGTCTGCACCCCGGGAAGCTGCCAGCTGCGGCGATGCCACGGAGTCGGACCCAGGCGCTGCAGGGCCGCCACATGCTCCGGGGCGGCGTAGCCCTTGTTGCTCTCCCACGCATAGTCAGGGAAGTTGCCCGCGAGCCTCACCATGTGGTCATCACGTGACACCTTGGCGATGATGCTTGCGGCAGCGACCGCAGCGCACGAGGCGTCGCCCTTGATCCGCGTCACGACACGGGATCGAGGTGCGATCCGCGAGATCCAGTCGTGCTTGCCGTCCAGCAGCACGATATCCGGGAGTACTCCCGTCGCATTGACGCCGCGAGCAGCTGCGAGCGCAAGGGCACCGATGATGCCGAGGGTGTCGATTTCGCCGGCTGATGCCATGCCCACAGCGCTTCGGCGTGCCCAGGCACGCACCTGCGGTGCGAGGCGCTCGCGGGTGGCTGCGTCGCATTCCTTGCTGTCGCGCACTCCCCGGGGAGCCGAGTCGATACCGCCGTCGATCACCACGATGCCGACGGCCACCGGCCCGGCCAACGCCCCGCGACCGACCTCGTCGATGGCGGCGAGGACGGCGCCTACGGGGGCCTCACGGAGCAGGGCGCGCTCGACTCGCAGGGTCACCGCCACGGGCGTACCCCTACTTCCTCAGCACCCGCGGTGGCCACACCACCGTGACCACGCGGCCGAGGATGTCGTCGACATCCACGGTGCCTTGCTCGACATCGAGCAGCGCCCTGCTGTCGCGCGCGGTCGAGCGATCGTCCGCGAGCACGAAGACCCGACCTTCCGGGACAAGGACGTCGAACTCGACCTGATCGGTGGCTCCGCGCGCGAAGGGTTCGTCACGGGATACGCCATCGACCGTGATGCGCCCGTCGTCGTCACAGCACGCGATGCGCTGGCCGCCGACCGCGGCGACACGGACGAGGGAGCCGACGTTCGGCGCACCCCAGGCAGGGGCAGTTTCCACGAGAACGACATCATCGACCCCGGCTTCACCCCAGGGACTGACAAGAACGCGCTCGCCCGGAGCGAATGCCGGTGCCATCGCATCGTCCGCGACATAGACGACCTGGCCAAGCAGCAGGCGCGCAGCGATCGCTACCACGACCACGGCAGCAGCGACGATGCCCACTTCACGGGCGACCACCAAGGACCATCGACCGAGCGAACGACCTGTCCGCGGTGCCGCATGCCGACCCGGCCCGACGGGTGCGGCTTGTTCGTTCCGCGGGACCTGGACCACCGGTATGGGCTGGGTGTCGCCGTGCGGGGGCGCGGAACTCATGGGGTTGCTGGAGCCTCGTTGAGGGCCGGCTGCTCGAACGTGGGTGGTATCTCGAGTAACTGCGCATTGCCGAAGGGCCACACCACCGCGAATGCGCGGCCGATGACCTTGTCGGTCGGCACGAACCCCCCTCCGGGATCGCCCAGGTGCGCGCGGGAGTCGGCCGAAGCCGAGCGGTGGTCACCCATGACCCACAGAGCACCCTCGGGGACGAGCACATCGAAGGGCTGCTTGCTGGGCGGGTTGTTGCGATAGAGGTAGGACCGCTCTTCGAGGGGTACGCCGTTCACGGTGATAAGGCCATCGGCATCGCAGCACACCACCCGGTCGCCGCCGACGCCGATCACGCGCTTGATGAAGTCCGTGTCGCGAGGCGGTGCCAGGCCGACGACCTCACCGGCCAACCGGCCCAGCGACCCCAAGGGGGAGCGCTCCGGCTCCACGACGGGACCCGAGATGAACGATCCGGTGCCGTCGAAAACGATGACGTCGCCGCGTTCGACCGGCCGGAGGTGGTACACGACCTTGTTGACGAGCACGCGGTCGCCCACCTGCAGCGTGTCTTCCATGGACCCCGAGGGGATGTAGAACGCCTGGACGAGGAAGGTCTTGACGAGGAAGGCGACGAGGAATGCCCCGAGGATGAGCAGGGGAAACTCCAACCACGCCGGGATGCGTGATGCGCGCTTCGATGCCGACACGTCGTCAGACGCGGCTGCCCCCCGTGGAGTTCCGTCGGGCGAGCCGGTGGCGGTCATGATCGCTTAGAGAACTCCGGCACCAGGGTCATTGCCACGATCACTCGGCAGAGGCGGGAGCCGTGTCGCGCAGCTCCTTGATCTTGGCTGCCTTGCCGCGCAGATTGCGCAGGTAGTACAGCTTGGCGCGACGGACGTCACCGCGAGACACGACCTCGACCCTCTCGATGATCGGGGTGTGCAGCGGGAAGGTGCGCTCGACACCGACGCCGTAGGAAACCTTGCGCACACTGAAGGTCTCGCGGACGCCATCCCCAGCGCGGCCGATGACGACGCCCTGGAAGACCTGGACGCGAGTCTTGTTGCCCTCGACGACCTTGACGTGCACCTTGACGGTGTCGCCGGGTCGGAAGTCGGGAATGTCGGTGCGGAGGGACGCGGAGTCCAGATCGTCGAGCGTCTGCATGACGTAGTCACTTCCTGCCGGCGCCACAGGTCGCCCGCGGTCGTTCCCTCTCAGCGGAGGGCGCGGCTCCGCACCCGGGACCGGGCGGGAGGTCTGCCCCCTACGGCCGGTCCCCTGTGGCGGATCGGCCCCCACATGGGCGGGCGCAGCCCCACGAGTGTGCCATATCCGAGCACCCCTCACGTACTCAGGTCGTCGCCCCCCGGGTGTCTCATCAGGCGCGTCCTGGCCACCGCCTGGTCACGACGCCACTGCGCAATACGGCCGTGGTCACCTGAGAGGAGGACGTCGGGCACATTGCGGCCGCGCCAGGCGGGGGGCCGGGTGTAGACCGGGCCCTCGAGGAGGCCCTCCATGGCTCCGGGAGCGAAGGAGTCATCGACGATGCTCTCGGCATTACCGACGACGCCCGGAAGGAGGCGCGTCACTGCTTCGACGATCACGAGCGCGGCGACCTCACCCCCAGCGAGCACGTAGTCGCCCAACGACACCTCAGCGACATCGACACGAGCGGCGTACTCCTGCGCCACTCGCGCATCGATTCCCTCGTAGCGACCGCACGCGATGACGATGCCGGAACGGCTGGACCATGTGGCCGCGCGGGACTGGTCGAACGGGTTGCCCGAAGGCGTCGGGATGACCAGGAGCGGCTGGGTGTGCTCCGCGAGAATCGCATCGAGCGCCGCCCCCCACGGCTCAGGACGCATGACCATGCCGGGTCCGCCGCCATAGGGCTCGTCGTCGACGGTGCGATGCCGATCGTGCGCGTAGTCGCGCAGATCGTGCACGCGGATGTCGAGGATGCCCTGCTCGCGCGCCTTGCCGACGAGCGACAGTCCGAGGGGATCGAGGTAGCCGGGAAAGATCGTGACGATGTCGATTCTCACGGAGGATCCCCTGGCCCGGGCTCCGGATCGAGCAGTCCGTCAGGTGGTCGGACGACGATGCGTCGACGATCGATATCCACGATCGGAACGATCTCCGACACGAAGGGCAACAGGATCTCGACGGCGTCGACGGAGGCCCTCACCGCCAGCAGGTCCTGGGCGGGAAGGTGGAGGACCTCGGTCACGACGCCGACCCGGTCACCGGACTCCGTGAGCACCTCGAGGCCGATGAGCTCATCGTCGTAGAACTCTTCGGGATCCTCAGGGCGCTCCCCCTCGGGACGCTCGGCCTCGAGGAGTGATCCGGTGAGGGCCTCGGCAGCCGCGCGGTCGTCAACTCCCACGAAATGCAGGCACAGCCGTCCACCATGGGGACGTTCCGACTCGATCCGCAGCGTGCGCTGCTGACCCATGAGGTGGAGTTCCGCACCACAGGCGAGGCGACGTTCGGGCTCGTCCGTGAGGACATCGACGAGCAGGTCACCCTTGACGCCGAGTGCGCGGCCCACTCGAGCGACCACGACGCGCACGACGCCGCTAGCGCTCGTCGACGTCGAGGAAGTCAATACGCACGTGACCGTCGCGAGAGATCGCCGAGACGACTGTGCGCAATGCCGTCGCGGTCCGGCCCGATCGACCGATGACCCGACCCATGTCATCGGGGTTGACGCGGACCTCAAGCGACGTGCCGCGACGCCCACTGCGCGTGCGCACTGCGACGTCGTCGGGATTGTCCACGATGCCGCGCACGAGGTGGCCGAGGGCGTCTTCGAGCACCTCAGGCCTCGTTGGACTCGGCGACGGCCTCCACTGCCTCGGCGACGGCCTCGTCGGCCACGGCGCCTGCAGCATCAGCAACGGCATCGGCCTCGGCGGCGACCTCGATGGCAGCCTCGGCCTCGGCGACGCTGACCTCTCCGGCGTTGGCCTCGGCGACCTCGACGACAGCCTCCGCTTCGGCCACGACGGCCTCCTCAGCTGCAGCCACGGCGACGGCCTCGGCCACGGCGGCGTCGACCACCTTCTCCGCGACCTTGCGCGGGGCCGGTGTCTTGGGCTCGTCGGCGGCCTGCTTAACCGCCTCCTCGTAGGCGACGATCTTCGACTCCTTGGGAGCCGCCACCTTGAGCGTGCCCTCTTGGCCCGGCAGGCCCTTGAACTTCTGCCAGTCGCCCGTGATCTTGAGCAGGACGAGCACCGCTTCGGTCGGCTGCGCGCCGACCTTGAGCCAGTGCTGTGCGCGATCGGAATCGATCTCGATGAGACTCGGGTCCTGCATCGGCTGATAGACGCCAATCTCCTCGATGGCGCGGCCGTCGCGCTTGGTGCGCGAGTCGGCGACGATGACGCGGTACTGGGGGGCGTGGATCTTGCCCACGCGCTTCAACTTGATCTTGACGGCCACGGCCGGCACTGCTCCATTCGGTTCGGCCACCGTGAGGTGGTCATGGTGGGCCGTTGGCGTCGCGTGGGGTGCGTCGCCGCCGAACCCGGCGGGTACGTCGTCCGAGGTTGAGAGGGGCCCCGGTCGGCGTACGGCAGGGAGGAGTCTGCCAGAGGGCCTATGCGTCGGGCCAATCGCCCCGGGCCGCGCTAGCCGCCGAGGAGCTTCTTGAGGTCGTCGGGCAGTTCGAAGTCGGCGGTGTGCGCCGGGTCGGCCTCAGCAGGCGCCTCCACGGGCCTGAGGGCCTCCTCGCGCTCCTGGGCCGCGCGCTTGGCCGGATTGCCGCTTCGGCCCTTCTTCGCCTTGGCCGGAGTCTTGCCCGAGCGACCCTTGGACTTCTTGCCGCCCCCGCCACCGATGCCGGGCATCCCCGGCATGCCGGGCATACCTGGCACGCCGCGCCCGCCCCGCATCTGGCGCATCATCTTCTGGGCCTCGCCGAAGCGCTCGATGAGCCCATTGACATCGCTCACCTCGGTGCCCGAACCGCGCGCGATGCGCGCGCGACGCGAACCGTTGAGGATCTTCGGATCCCGTCGCTCCTGCGGGGTCATCGACTGGATGATGGCGGCCACACGATCGATCTCACGCTCGTCGACCTGCTCGAGCTGTGCCTTCATGTCCCCCATGCCCGGGAGCATGCCGAGAATCTTGCCGAGCGACCCCATCTTCTTGACGGCCTGCATCTGCTCGAGGAAGTCCTCGAGAGTGAAGTCCTCTCCCTGCGAGACCTTCTGCGCCATGCGCTCGGCCTGTTCGGCATCGAATGCCTTCTCGGCCTGCTCGATCAGGGTGAGCACATCGCCCATGTCGAGGATGCGTGACGCCATGCGATCGGGATGGAAAGCCTCGAAATCCTCGAGCTTCTCTCCCGTCGATGCGAAGAGGATCGGTCGTCCGGTGACCGAGACGATGGACAAAGCGGCGCCACCCCGGGCATCGCCGTCCAGCTTGGTGAGGACGACGCCGTCGAAGCCCACCCCCGCCCCGAATTCCTCAGCGGTGCGAACCGCGTCCTGGCCGATCATGGCGTCAACGACAAGGAGCACCTCGTCGGGCTCCACCGCGTCGCGGACCCGAGCCAGCTGATCCATGAGATCGGCGTCGATAGCCAGGCGTCCCGCCGTATCGACGATGACGATGTCGTTCAGATGGACCTTGGCGTGCTCGACAGCGTCGCGTGCCACGCGGACCGGATCGCCAACTCCATTGCCGGGCTCTGGAGCGAAGACCGGCACCTCGGCGCGCTCGCCGACGATGCGTAGTTGATCGACGGCATTCGGCCGCTGGAGATCCGCCGCGACGAGGAGCGGCGTATGCGACTGTCCGCGAAGGTAGGCAGCCAACTTGCCGGCCAATGTGGTCTTGCCCGCGCCTTGCAGTCCCGCGAGCAGGATGACCGTCGGCGGGTGTTTGGCAAAGCGAAGCCGACGGGTCTCGCCACCCAGGATGAGTACCAACTGCTCGTGAACGATCTTGACGACCTGCTGCGCGGGATTGAGCGCGCCGGAGACCTCCGCGGACAGCGCCCGCTCCTTGACCTGCGCGCAAAACTCGCGTACGACCGGCAAGGCCACGTCAGCATCGAGGAGGGCGATCCGGATCTCGCGGACCGTCTCGTCGATGTCCGCCTCGGACAGCCGGCCCTTGCCGCGCAGGTTGCGGAAGGTGGCCGACAGGCGGTCGGACAGCGAAGCGAACACGGTGAGGTCTCCCGCAGGGTAGAGCGTTCCGGACCCGGCCCAGCCTAGGCGGTGTGGGCCTCGCCCGATCCCTCGCCTTGCTGCAGGCGATCGAGCACGGCCCCCACCACGCTCGCTCGCTGCTGGGCATCGAGGCGCGAGCCATCCTCACGCTGAAGGTAGAAGACGTCGATCACCTCGGAGCCCAACGTCTCCACCCGCGCGGCCGTGATCGAGGCGCCCGCGCGTGTGATCGCCTCTCCGATTCGATGCAGCAAGGCAGGTTCGTCATGCGCCCGCACCTCGAGGACGTCAGCGTGACTGGAGGCACCCGGGTCGAAGTCGACTCGCGGTGCTGTGGCGGACCATCCCCTGCGTCGATGGGCGAGCCGAGCGGTGAGGTCGAACTCGCCCGACAGGGCGCGGAGCAGGTCCGATGCCACGAGATCCAGACTGGGAAAGTCCCCGTAGAACGGCACGACGGTCCACGCGGTGACCGCGCGGTCACCGACCGTCTGGGTGTCGGCGCCCTTGACCTCGAGGCGGTGGACGGCGAGGGTGCCGGCGATCGCTCCCAGGAGTCCGGGACGGTCCGGGGCCGCGACAATGACTCGAGAGGCTGCCTCGCCCGGCTCGAGAAGGACTTCGACACCTTCGGCCGCGAGAAGATGCGGATACTGCTGGGCGATATTCGGCGCCGACGGAGGAGCGACGCCCGCGAGATGCGCACGCGACCGCGCCACCAATTCGTCGATGAGCGACTCCTTCCAGTCGCTCCATGCGCCTGGACCGGTCGCCGCCGCATCGGCGAACGTCAGTGCTCGGAGCAGATCGAGGCACTCGCCCGTGCGCACCGCCTGCGCCACACGCGCAGCCGTCACCGGGTCGTCGAGATCGCGGCGCGTCGCAGTCTCCGGTAGAAGGAGATGATGCCGGACCAGCATCACAAGCGTGGCCCGATCGTCCGGGCTGAATCCCATGGACTGCGCAACGGAGTCGGTGATCTCGGCGCCCACCTCACTGTGGTCCCCCGGCCGGCCCTTGCCGATGTCGTGGAGCAGCGCGGCGACAAGCAGGAGGTCCGGACGCGATACCTCCCGCACGTGGACCGCTGACTGTGCGGCCGTCTCGACGAGGTGGCGGTCCACGCGGTACACGTGCACGGGATTGCCCTGCGGTGCTGAGCGCACGAACCCCCACGGGGGAATCAGGCGCTCGATCAGCCCATGGCGATCCAGTGCCTCCCACACGGGAATGAGCCCCTGGCCGGCCCCCAGCAGCGACACGAGTGCACCGCGAGCCTCGGCCGGCCAGGGCACGGGCATCGGGGCGCAGTCGCGTGCGAGACGGGAAAGGGCGCCGGGCGAGACCGGGAGATCCGCCTGCGCAGCCGCCGCAGCGAGTCTCAGCAGGAGAACCGGGTCGCGTTCGGGGCGGGCCTCGAGGGCTAGGCCCACCTCGCCGTCGTGGACGACCACGCCATCGCCGAGCGGCACGCGCTCAGGTCCGGCGCGACGCAGACGCATGCGAACGGGTCCGCGAGCCTTCGCCCGCAGCACACGGCCCACGCGATGCCACGTGACGTCCGAGGCATAGGCGACCGATCGTGCAGCGTCCGCGAGATCGCGCAGCAGCGCCTCGCGGTCCGGCAGTCCCAGTCGCATGGCCACATCCGATTGGTCCTGCGTACGCAGGACATCGCTGGCTCGTCGACCATCGCTGATGGCGCAGTCGTGCAGGGCGTCGCGGATGTCGAGGAGAGCCTCGCGCGCCTCCACGAGCCCTTCACGGGGCACGTCGGTGAGCCATGAGGCGGCGATGGCATCAAGGATTCCCGCGTCGCGCGTGCCGCCATACGCCTCCTTCAGGTCGGGCTCCAGCAGATGGGCCGCGTCACCCATGCGCTTACGTCGTAGCTCGACCATCTCGCGCAACTCGCCCAGCCGGGTGCGAGCCAGGGCGCGCCAGTCGGCCAGGATGGTGGAGCGAAGGCGTTCGCCGAGCAGACGATCCCCTGCGATGAGACGCGCATCCAGCAGTCCGAGCATCACCTTGATATCGCTGGCAGCCATGCGGCGGGTATCGGCAAGGGATCTCACGCTGTGGTCCACCCGCACGCCCGAGTCCCACACCGGATACCAGAGCGCATCGACAACGGCGCTCGTTCCGTTCTCCGTAGGATCCACTCGCTCAGGCAGGAGCAGGATCAGATCGACATCGCTTCCGACTGTCAACTCGCCCCGGCCGTACCCGCCGACCGAGACCAGCGCCGCACCGAGGTCGCCCGCGCCGCTGCTGGCGAAGACGGCCCCGAGCCAGTCGTCGGTGAGAGAGGCCAGGGCCCGCCTGCGGGCACGCCGCGAACTGACCGGACGCGCGAGAAGCTCGCGCCGCGCCTCGCGGTAGGCCGACGGATCGGGGGGCAGCGCCCCGGTGACACATGCAGACGGATGGGTGGACGGGGATTGCACCCCGTCCACCCATCCCATGCCCTGCTCCGTCATGACAGCGCGTCCGGCACTACAGCGCGTCCGGGCCGCTCTCCCCTGTGCGAACACGCACCACGGATTCCACCGGCACGACCCACACCTTGCCGTCGCCGATCTTGCCCGTCTGAGCCGCAGACACGATGGCATCCGCTACACGCGAGGCGTCCGCGTCGTCGACCACGACCTCGACCCTGACCTTGGGCACGAGATCCACGGTGTACTCCGCGCCCCGGTATACCTCGGTGTGACCGCGCTGCCTGCCGAAGCCACTGGCCTCGCTCACGGTCATGCCATGGATTCCCTGGGTCTCGAGGGCTGCCTTCACGTCCTCAAGCTTGAACGGCTTGATGATGGCGGTGACGAGTTTCATCTACTGCTCCCCTCCGTGCGAGCGGTGCCCGATGCCCGCGAAGACACCGCCACCTCCTGAATCACCCAATTCGTAGGCGGACTCCGCATGCTCCTCGAGATCGACCCCGCTGACCTCGACATCCTCGCTCACGCGGAAGCCGATCGTCACCTTGATCAGGTAGCCGATGATGAACGTGAGGATCAGCGAGTAGAACAGCACGGCGAATGCGCCGATGGCCTGCTTGCCCAACTGGTCGAACCCGCCCCCGTAGAGCAGGCCATTGACACCGGCGGGCGCTGCCTCGGTAGCGAGGATGCCGATGAGCAGGGTGCCGACCAGCCCGCCGACGAGGTGGACGCCGACAACGTCGAGCGAGTCGTCGTACTTGAGCTTGTACTTCAGTCCCACGGCGAGGGCGCACAGGACGCCGGCGATGAGACCGATGATGGTGGCCCCGAGGGGGCTCACCGCGCTACAGGCCGGCGTGATAGCCACCAGCCCCGCAACGATGCCGGATGCGGCACCGAGGGACGTGGCATGCCCGTCGCGAATCTTCTCCGTCACGAGCCAGCCGATGCCGGCTGCGCAGGTGGCGACGAAGGTGTTGAGGAAGACCACGGCGGCCGTATTGTCGGCTGCGACCTCGGAGCCGGCGTTGAATCCGAACCAACCGAACCACAGCAGAGCCGCTCCGATCATCACGAGGGTGAGGTTGTGCGGCTTCATGGGCGTGCGCGGCCAGCCCAGGCGCGCTCCGATCACGATGGCGAGGGCTAGGGCGGCGATGCCCGCATTGATGTGCACAGCCGTGCCACCCGCGAAATCGATCACCCCGAGTTTGGCGATCCATCCGCCGTTCTCGGGATCGAGATTGAAGACCCAGTGGGCAACCGGGAAGTAGACCAGGGTGGCCCAAATCGCAGCAAAGATGAGCCACGCGTTGAATTTCGTCCGGTCGGCAATCGCACCCGCGATCAGCCCGACGGTGAGGCAGGCAAACATCGCCTGGAAGGCAACGAAGATCATCGCCGGAAGACTCGCCTCGGGATCGTCGGCCATGAGGCTTTCCAGGCCGAAGTACTCCGTGACATTGCCGAGCAGACCGGCCTGCCCGTAGGACGCACCGAAAGCCATCGAATAGCCGTAGATCATCCACAGGATGCCCACGACGAAGGTGGCGCCGAGGATCATCATCATCATGTTGAGCACCGACTTGACCCGGACCATGCCTCCGTAGAAGAAGGCAAGTCCGGGGATCATGAGCAACACCAGCGCGGATGCCATGAGCATCCAGGCGGTATCACCTGTGTTGAGCGCGGATTCCATGCGCGTCACTCTCCTTCTTGGTCCCCAGGTCGTCCTGACCAGATGGAGCCAAGAGCACCCGCGTTACCCCAAGCGTCTCGCCGCGTTACGGCTCGGTGACATCCGCCGCGACCATGTTTCGATCGTGTGACATGGCGAGGGAAAGAAGGGGCTAGTCGTCGAGGAGGGCGTCGACGAACTCCTCCGGATCGAAGGGGGCGAGATCATCCGGGCCTTCCCCGAGGCCCACGAGCTTGACGGGCACGCCGAGTTCGCGCTGGACAGCGACCACGATGCCACCTTTGGCGGTTCCGTCGAGCTTCGTGAGCACGATGCCCGTCACGTCGACCACCTCTGAGAACACCTTGGCCTGGGTGAGTCCGTTCTGGCCGGTCGTGGCGTCGAGCACGAGGAGAACCTCGTCCACCGGGCCCTGCTTCTCAATGACCCGCTTGACCTTGCCGAGTTCGTCCATGAGGCCGACCTTGGTGTGAAGGCGGCCCGCCGTGTCGATCACGACAGTGTCGACGGCGGCCTCCGTGCCGATGCGCACCGCATCAAAGGCCACGGCAGC
>Ga0129336_10001122_pt1 | contig 16000 bp, 17 predicted proteins | sample CPB6_02_DNA_FD_96878 | JGI IMG/M metagenome (GOLD analysis project Ga0129336, IMG submission 96878) | Freshwater to marine salinity gradient microbial communities from Chesapeake Bay, USA - CPBay_Sum_0.6_0.2_DNA | ecosystem: Environmental > Aquatic > Marine > Coastal | place: USA: Chesapeake...
CTGCGTCCGCAGAGTGGCGTAGTACTCGTGGCCGCTGGCCTCCTTGCTGCGCCTGCGGATGCCCGCGGTATCGACGAACCACCACCACCTGCCCTTGAGCTCGATCAACTCATCGACAGGATCGACCGTGGTCCCCGCGACGTTGTCGACGACGACCCGCTCGCCCCCGGCGAGGGCGTTGAGCAGGGAGGACTTGCCGACGTTCGGACGCCCCAGCAGGGCGACGCGACGGGGGCCCGCCTGGCGCGAGAGACCCTCGCCGTGCTCGGGAAGCATCGCGACCGCGGCATCGAGGAGGTCACCCGCCCGGCGCCCATGAAGGGCCGACACCGGATGCGGCTCGCCGAGGCCGAGCGACCACAGGGATGCCGCCTCCATCTCCGTCGCGGCATCATCGACCTTGTTGGCCACCAACAGCACCGGCTTGCCCGCGCGCCGCAGCACTCCGACCACGGCCTCGTCGGTGTCGGTGGCACCGACCTGCGCATCGACGATGAACATCACCGCATCCGCGTCCGCGATGGCACGCTCCGCCTGCGCCGCGATCTGCGCGGCCATCCCCTTGGCCTTGCGGTCCCAGCCACCGGTGTCGATGAGGATGAAGCGGCGGCCGTTCCACTCCGCCTCGTAGGTCACGCGGTCCCGCGTCACGCCGGGCACGTCCTCGACGACGGCCTCACGTCGACCGATCATCCGATTGACCAGCGTGGACTTGCCGACGTTCGGGCGCCCCACCACCGCGAGGACGGGCAGCCCCGAGTGCTCCCCCGCAGGCCGCACCAGCTCGGCTAGATCGGCGTCTATGTCGCCGAACTCCAGGCGTGCCGCCGCCAGCGCGGCCTCGTAGTCCGCGTCCAGGTCCTCCTCGACCGCTGCCACATCCGAGGTCACCTGCGCGTCGATCCCCTCGGGCGCATCACCGTCGTCGTCGAACGCGATCCACTCGCTCATCCGGGGGTCGCCACCGGCAGCGTCCTCGCTCATTCGCTGCGCCCCGCTCGCACTGACGCGATGCGCTCGGCATCGGTCAGCGCCTGTCGCACCTGCTCGGCAACCCCTGCGCGCACACTCGCCCCTAGCGGGTCACCGGACACCTGAACCTCCACTGGATCGAAGTAGTAGACGTCGATCCGGCTGCGCGGGCGCGGCGGATCGGTGGGCACACGGCCGGACACCCCGAGCATCACGACCGGGATGAGCGGGGCACCCGTGGTGGCCAGCAGGTAGGCAGGATCCACAGTCGATCCCGTGAGGGCGACGGCCCGCTCGTCGGCTATGGCGGCGCGTGCCGCGTGCTGGGCGCCGATCGCCGTGGGCGCGTCCACGGGGATGATCCCGGCCCGGGTCATCAATCCCTGGCGCAGGGCCGCCATCATCGCCGCGTTCGCCAGCACGTGCACCGGCCGCGGCACGGTCGCATGCAGGACGGTCCCAGCAAGCAGGCCCTCGCAGCGCGTGACCAGGACTGCTGGTCCGCTGGTCCCGACGTGGTGCGCGCCATGGGCCTGCACCTTGTAGGTAAGGCGCATCGCCGTCGCAGCGATCGATCGCGCATGCGCAGCACCGCTCCATGACGGCATCACCTCCACGGTGGCGGTCATCGTGCACCGAGGGAGTCCACCATGCCGACCAGCGTGTCGACGGTCTCGTCGAGCGTGAGGGTCGTCGTGTCGAGCAGCAGGGCATCGGCGGACTGCGTCAACGGGGACGCCTCCCGCGAGGAGTCCTTGGCGTCGCGCTCGAGCAGCGCGGTCTCCGTGGCCCGCACGTCCGCATGACCGCTGCCCTGCTCCGCGTCCTGACGGGCCCTGCGCTGGGCCCGCACCGCTGGGTCGGCGGTGACGTAGACCTTGAGGTCCGCGTCCGGCAGCACGACCGTGGTGATGTCACGGCCCTCGACGACGATCCCGGCGCCGACTGCGCGGGCAGACTCCACCTCAGCGCGCTGCATCGCCACCAGGAGATCGCGCACGGCGGGCACAGCACTCACCGCACTGACCGCCGCCGTGACCTCCGGCCCGCGGATGGGGCCGGACACGTCGACGGATCCCACGTGGATCGTCGGTGCATCCGGATCGGTGCCGCTGCTCATCACGACGCGGGCGGCCGCCTGCGCCACGGCATGGGGGTCGTCAACGTCGACGCCGTCCGCCAGGAGCGCCCAGGTCATCGCCCGGTACATGGCCCCGGTGTCGAGGTAGCGGAGCCCGCAGCGCCTGGCCACCGCCCGGCACACGCTGGACTTGCCGGATCCGGCGGGGCCGTCCACGGCGATCACGGGCATTCGGTCACCCTATCCGCCGGATCCCTCAGCCCCGGACGTCGAAGTCCCGCGCGCGCAGAGTCTCGATCATGGCGTCACCCGACTCCGGGCGAACGGACAGGCCGACGAGGCCACTGGGGCGCCCCAGCACGTGCTCGATACGGATGTCCTCCAGGTTGATCCCTGCCTCGGCCACCGCTGTGAACAGGCGCCCCAGCTCTCCGGGGCGGTCGGCGATCTGCACGAGGACCTCGCGGTAGGACGACGGGGCGGCACCGTGCTTGCCCGGGATGCGCGCCTGGCCATTGACGCCGTCGACGAGCAGGTCCGCCACCGCGGACTCCTCGACGAGCTCCCCCGACGCCGTGCGCCGCAGGGCCGCCGCCGTGCGGTCGAGTGTTGCCGCGATTCGGTCGAGGACATCGGCGACCGGACCGGCATTGGACACCAGGATGTCGGTCCACAGGGCGGTGTTGGACGCGGCGATACGGGTCATATCGCGCAGGCCCTGCCCGGCGATGCGCACCGCGTCCGGGTCCGCCGGGCAGAGCTGGCCGGCGAGGGCGCTGGAGAGCACCTGCGGGGCGTGGGACACCAGGGCCACGGCGTCGTCGTGCTCCCGCACGCCCATCTCGACCGGCTGGGCGCCGCAGGAGGTGATCAGGCGGTGCACGTTGCGCACGTGCTCGATTCCCGACTCCGGCAGGGGCGTGACCACCCAGATGCGGTCATCGAGCAGGCTGGCCAGGGCGCCGGCAGCACCGGACACCTCGCGCCCGGCCATCGGGTGGCCGCCCACGAGCCGGGAGGGGTCGGCACCGAGGGCGCGCGCCTCGGCGAGGACCGACTCCTTGACCGACGTGACATCGGTGAGGGTCGCCGCGGGCCACTGGGCCGACGCCTCGGCCAGGACCGTGCCTGCGCGACGCGGAGGGACGGCGACGACGACGATCGCGGGAACGTCACCATCCGTCAGCGGACGTCCCGCGCCAGCGGCCACGGCGATGTCGAGATTGGCCTGGTCGACGTCGGAGAGCAGCACCTGCGCGCCGGCCCGGGTCAGCGCCAGAGCGACGGACGTGCCGATCAGCCCCGAGCCGACCACCAGAATCGGCTCCGGCAGCAGGTGGGGGGCAGCGCTCACTTCGCCAGGTCCTGCCGCAGGACCTCGGCGCCGCGCAGGTACACGTGCTGCACCGATGCCCGCGGGACGTCGAGGTCGGCGTGGATGAGCACCCGGACCGTCCGCGCAAGGCCGCCCGCGACGTCCATCTCCTGGGCGCACAGCAGGGGCACGTCCACCAGGCCGAACTCGCGGGCACCGACGGCCGGGAAGGCGCTGGTGAGGTCCGGGGTGCCGGTCAGGATCACGCTCACCAGGCTCTCCTGGTCGACCCCATTGCGCTCCAGCATGGCACCGAGGAGCTCGCCCACGGCCGCCTTCATCTCGTCCGCGTCATCCGCCGACAGGCAGGTGGCGCCACGAATCGCGCGCATGGTCATGCCCGCAGCGTACCGATCGCTACAGGCCCACGGCCGTGTAGAGGGAGCGCAGCTCCGGGCCGGAGATCTCGCGCACGACACCGGGCCGCTGCTGGCCGAGGTGGACGGGGCCGACCCTCGTGCGCACGAGGTCGAGCACCGGGTGGCCCACCGCGTCCATCATCCGGCGCACGATGCGGTTGCGACCCTCATGGATCACCAGCTCGACCATCGCCCGGTCGGGCAGCTGCTGCACCACGCGCGCCGCGTCGCATCGGGCGGTGCCGTCGTCGAGCTCGACACCCGCGCGCAGCGCGCGCAGCACGGGCGGCCCCACCGTGCCGGTGACGGTGGCGAGGTAGGTCTTGTCAACCTCGTAGGAGGGATGACCGAGGCGATGGGCGAGTTCCCCGTCGTTCGTCAGAATGAGCAGGCCCTCGGTGTCGCTGTCGAGCCGCCCGACGTGGAAGAGCCGCTCGCGTCGACCGGCCAGGTAGTCACCGACGCACGGGCGGCCCTGCTCGTCGGCCATCGTCGTCACGACGCCGCGCGGCTTGTTGAAGGCATAGACCGCCAGTCCCGGCGCGGTGGGCACTCTCTCGCCGTCGACACGGATGACGGCGACGCGCGGGTCCACGCGCACACCCTGCTCGGTGACGCGGCGCCCGTCGACCTCCACGCGACCCTGGGCGATCAGCTCCTCGCAGGCGCGGCGGCTGCCGAGCCCGGCGGAGGCGAGCACCTTCTGCAGCCGGATGAGCCCTTCCGGCTCATGATCCGCGCCCGCGTCGCGCCCGGACTCCACCGTCACTCGGAGACGTCGACGGTGCCGAGGACGTCCTCGAGGTCGGCGAGGTCGGGCAGGTGCTCGGCGAGCGGGGGAAGCTCGTCGAGCGAGGAGATCCCCATGCGCTCCAGGAAGTGTGGCGTGGTGATGTACAGGTGGGCGCCCGACTCGCCATCCGAGCCGGCCTCCGCAATGAGCCCGCGGGTGAGCAGCGTGCGGATCACGCCGTCGACATTGACACCGCGCACGGCACTGATGCGCCCGCGGGTGATGGGCTGGCGGTAGGCGATGACGGCGAGTGTCTCCAGCGAGGCCTGCGTCAGCCGGGCCTGCTGGCCGTCGAGGACGAACCGCTCGACGACCGGCGAGCACTCCGCACGCGTGTAGTACCGCCACCCGCCCGCGACTTCCCGCAGGTCGAAGCCGCGCATCTGCTCGGTGTACTCCGCCGACAGCCGCTGCAGCTCCTCCGTGACGTCGTCCGGCTGGGACCGCACCGCCGCCGCGAGCTCCATCACGCCCATCGGCTCGTCCGCGAGCATCAGCAGCGCCTCGAGCGCGGCGGACAGCGACGGCGCGCCCGGCCCGTCGGCGGCCGCCTCGTCGACGGCCTCCTCAACGGCCTCGGACACTTCCTCGACCTGCTCGTCCATCGGTGCGTCACCCATCGCTCGGCTCCTCCTGCCCGTCCATCGACGCGTCCCCGGTATCACCGTCGTCACCGGAGTCAGCCGGGTCGACAACCCGGTCGACCTCGCGCTCGACATCGAATTCGTCGTTCACCATGACATCGCTGTCGTCGTCGCCGGTCCACCGCACCGTCAGATCGCCGAGGGGGGCGAGCTGATCGAACGCGACGACCTGCTCGCGATAGAGCTCCAGCAGCGCGAGGAACCGGCCGACCACCAGCAGCACTGAGTCGCAGTCGGAGACCAGCGCCCGGAAGGTCGCCGTCCGCTGCCGGCGGAGCCGCTCGACGATGATGCCCGCCTGCTCGCGCACGCTCACACGAGGCACGTGCAGGTGGCTCACCGACACCTGCTCGACGACCTTGGGTGCCAGGGCCCGTGCCGCGAGAGCCGCGAACTGGTCCGGGCCGATCTCGATGAGGACCTCGGGCAGGAGCGCCGCGAACTGCGGCTCGAGGCTGACCGACCGGGGGAAGCGCCGGGCGGCATGCGCCATCCGCTCGGCGAACAGGACCGTGACCTCTTTGTAGGCCCGGTACTGCAGCAGCCGGGCGAACAGCAGGTCGCGCGCCTCGAGCAGCGCGAGGTCCTCCTCGTCCTCGACTTCGCCCGACGGAAGCAGCCGTGCGGCCTTGAGGTCCAGCAGTGTGGCGGCGACCACGAGGAAGCCGCTGGCCTCGTCGAGGTCCCACTCCGAGCCCTGCGCGCGGATATACGCGATGAACTCGTCGGTGACCTGGTGCAGGGCAAGCTCGGTCACCTCGAGCTTGTGCTTGGAGATCAGTTGGAGCAGCAGGTCGAACGGCCCCTCGAACTGCTCGACCTTGACAGAGAAACCGGAGCGCTCCTCGCCGGCCTCGAGGCCTTCCGTCGGCGCAGCGGTGCCCGTGGGCGACGTCACCGGGCCAGGACCTCCCGGGCCAACTGACGGTAGGCCACGGCTCCCTCGCTCGACGGTGCGAACGACGTGATGGGCTCACCGGCGACAGCCGCGTCGGGGAACTTGACCGTGCGATTGATGACGGTGGTGAACACGGCATCGCCGAAGGCACCGCGGACTGTCTGCAGCACCTCGCGGCTGTGCAGCGTGCGCGGGTCGTACATCGTGGCCAGCACGCCGATGATGCGGAGCCCGGGGTTCAGGCGGCTGATCACCTTGTCGATGGTGTCCTTGAGCAGGGCGACCCCGCGGAGCGCGAAGTACTCCGTCTCCATCGGGATGATCACGCCCTCGCTCGCGGTCAGGGCATTGACGGTGAGCAGGCCGAGTGAGGGCTGGCAGTCGATGAGCACAACGTCGTAGTCCGCGATGATCGGGGCGAGAGCACGGGCCAGCGCATGCTCCCGGCCGACCTCGCTGACCAGCTGCACCTCAGCCGCCGAGAGGTCGATGTTGCTCGGCAGCAGGTCCAGGCCCTCGACTTCCGTCGCGATGATCGCGTCGCGGATCGGGCAGTTCGGGTCGGTGAGGACGTCGTACACCGTGCGGGTCAGCTCGTAGGCGTTGATGCCGAGAGCCACCGACAGGGCGCCCTGGGGGTCGAAGTCGACGAGCAGGACGCGGCGGCCGTAGCCCGCGAGGGCGGCCCCGAGGCTGACGGTCGACGTGGTCTTACCGACGCCGCCCTTCTGGTTGACCATCGAGATGATCCGGGCCGGTCCGTGCGACGTCAGTGGCGCCGGCTCGGGGATCTCGATCGCGGACTCGGTTGCGGACGCGGAGTCAGGGCCCTGCTCGTCCATGTGCCGTCCCCTCGCTCCCGGGCCCGCGTGCACGGGCATCAGGCGGCACGACCGACGCCGGCCCGACCACGTGAGCCTACCCGCCCTGAGGTCCCCGGCAGGGGAGCACCGCCGAGGCCCGGGCGCTCATCGGGCCCGTGGATGGCTCTCGGCGTAGACCTGGCGCAGCGTGTCCACCGTGACGAGCGTGTAGACCTGCGTCGTCGTCACCGAGGCGTGGCCGAGCAGCTCCTGCACCACACGGACGTCGGCGCCGTTCTGCAGCAGGTGGGTCGCGAAGCTGTGCCGCAGGGTGTGCGGGCCGACGCGCCCCGGCAGGTGGGCACGGTCGGCGGACTGCCGGAGCACCTGGTAGGCGCTCTGCCGCGACATCGGCCGGCCCCGGGAGTTCAGGAACAGCCGCGGCGTCCCGGTCCCGTGCGCCGCGAGCGCCGGCCGGGCCCTGACCAGGTACGCCTCGATCGCGCCCACCGCGAAGTCCCCGAGCGGCAGGAGCCGCTGCTTGCTGCCCTTGCCCGTGACCACGACCGTGCGCCCCCCAAGGTCCAGGTCGTCCACCGCAAGGCCCACCGCCTCGGAGATCCGGGCGCCCGTGCCGTAGAGAAGCTCGACAAGGGCGCGGTCGCGGACGCCCTCGACCGTCGACGGGTCACCCGCGCAGTCGATCAAGGCAGCGACCTCCTCGTAGGCGAGCGCCTTGGGCAGACGCTTGGGCAGCGCGGGCGGGCGCACGTGGGCCGCGGGGTCCCCCGCCGCCATGCCCTCCCGCGCGGCGAAGCGGTGGAACGAGCGCACCGAGACGACCGCCCGAGCAGCGCTCGCAGCGCTCAGTCCCGCGGCGCCCAGCGACGCCGCGTAGTCCGCGACGTCGTTCTCGACGATGTCGTCGACCTGCACGAGGCCGCGCGCATCGCACCACGCGAGGTATCGATCGAGGTCGCGCCGATAGGCGGCCACCGTGTTCGGCGATAGGCCGCGCTCGATCTCGACATGCGCGAGGTAGCCGAAGCTCGCCTCCGTCAGCGCGGTCAGGCGAGGACCTCCGCAACCGGGGTGAAGGGGATCCCGAACGCCTCCGCCACCGCGGAGTACGTCACCGCACCCGCGTGCACGTTCAGCCCGAGCGCGAGGGCTGGATCGCGGCGCAGCGCCGCCAGCCAGCCGTGGTCGGCAAGCGCGACCGCATAGGGAAGCGTGACGTTGGTGAGTGCATAGGTGGACGTGTGCGGCACGGCGCCGGGCATGTTCGCGACGCAGTAGAACAACGTGTCGTGGACCGGGTAGGTCGGATCGGCGTGGGTCGTCGGGCGCGAGTCCTCGAAGCATCCACCCTGGTCGATCGCGATGTCGACGAGCACGGCACCGGGCTTCATGCGCGAGACGAGGTCGTTGCTGACGAGGCGGGGCGCCTTCGCCCCCGGTACGAGAACGGCACCGATCACCATGTCGGCGTCGCGCACCGTGCGCTCGATCTCGAAGGCGTTGGACGCGATCGTCTGCATGTGGCCCTGGTAGATGGCGTCGACCTGGCGCAGTCGCGCGATGTTGGAGTCGAGCAGGAGTACCTCCGCCTGCATGCCCAGGGCAATGGCCGCCGCGTTCTGCCCGGCGACGCCCGCACCGATGACGACGACCTTCGCGGCGTGCACCCCGGAGACCCCGCCCATCAGGACGCCGCGACCGCCATTGGCCCGCATGAGCGCATGTGCCCCCACCTGCGGCGCCAGGCGCCCGGCGACCTCCGACATCGGCGCGAGCAATGGCAGCGAATGGTCGGGCAGTTCCACGGTCTCGTAGGCGATGGCGGTGACGCCACGGGCCATCAGCTCCTCGGTGAGCCGCCGGTCGGCTGCGAGGTGCAGGTACGTGAAGATCACCTGACCCGGTCGCATGCGGCGGTACTCCGGCTCGATCGGCTCCTTGACCTTCAAGATCAGCTCGGCGTCGGCCCACACATCGTCCGCGGTGGGCAGGATCACTGCGCCGGCCGCCCGGTAGTCGTCGTCCGGGATCGACGAACCGACGCCCGCCTCATGCTCGATCACCACGTCATGACCATGACGCACGAGCTCCATGACTCCAGCCGGCGTGATCGCGACGCGGTACTCGTTGTTCTTGATCTCCTTGGGAACTCCCACGCGCATGTGCGGTCCTTTCGCCGACCGGTCGCCCCGCTCGGCACCAGACTAGGTGGAAGTCAGCGGCCGTGAGGGCGCGGAACACGCACGCGCCCCGTCCGCAGGAGTCGCTCCCGCGCCTCCCATGGGACGTCCGCGGGCCGCAGCGCGTCCCACCCCCGGTCACGTGCTGCCCACGCGGCCAGCACGCCCGACACCGCGGTCGGGCTGCCGATCCGGCCCGCCAGCACCAAGTCGCGCGCCTCGTCCAGCGGGACCCAGGCCCGGGGCAGGTGGGCCTCCTCGGCCTCACCGGTGTGGATGCGCCCGTTGGCCAGCGGCTCGAGGTCACGGGCCAGGAAGATGCGGATGGCCTCGGACATGCCGCCGGGCGACAGGTACATGTCGAGCAGCACGTGCCAGTCCCCCGCTCGGTAGCCCGCCTCCTCCGCGAGCTCGCGCTGCGCGGTCTGCCAGCCGGTCTCGTCGAGGGTGTCCATCAGGCCGGCGGGCGGCTCGAACAGCAGCCTGCCCACCGGGTGCCGGTACTGACGGATGAGCAGCACCCGCTCGCGCTCGTCAAGAGCGATGACGGCGACAGCACCGGGGTGCACGATGACGTCGCGACGGGCCGTCATGCCGGCGAAATCGACATCCTCCGAGACCACAGACCAGATGCGACCGTCGAACTCGACCACGCGGTTGCTCGCCGAGTAGGGCTCACCGGAGTCCTCGACCGGACCGTCCCACTCCTCACTCACGGGACCACCGCGCTCCCGCGAGCATGCCCGGATGCGATGCCCGCGAGGTCATCCCTGGGCGAGGGCTTCGCGCTCGCTGGCCACACGCTCGAGGGCCGCTGCGATGAGGCCGGCGAACAGCGGGTGCGCCTTCGTCGGCCGCGAGCGGAACTCCGGGTGTGCCTGGGTGCCGACGTAGTACGGGTGGACGTCGGCCGGCAGTTCGACGAACTCGACCAGGCGGCCATCCGGCGAGGTCCCGGAGAACGACAGGCCGGCCTGCTCGAGTTGCGGCCGGTAGGCGTTGGCTACCTCGAAGCGGTGACGGTGCCGCTCGTCCACGTACGGGACGCCGTACACGCGGGCGACCTGCGACCCCTCCTGCAGTTTGGCCGGGTACAGCCCCAGGCGCATCGTTCCGCCCATGTCGCGGTCACCCGACACCACATCACGCTGGTCGGCCATGGTGGCGACGACCGGGTGCGGCGTGGACTCGTCGAACTCGACCGAGTTGGCTCCCTCCAGTCCCACCACCGACCGCGCGTACTCGATGACCATGCACTGCAGTCCGAGGCAGAGCCCGAGAGTGGGCAGCCCGGTCTCGCGGGCGTACGTCAGGGCCCCGAGCTTGCCCTCGATGCCGCGCACACCGAAGCCGCCGGGGACGCAGATGCCGTCGAGGTCGCTGAGGTTGCGCGCCGCACCCTCGGGTGTCGCGCACTCATCGCTGGACACCCACCGGATGTTCACGCGGCAGTCCTGGCTGAACCCGCCGGCGCGGATCGCCTCGGTGACCGAGAGGTAGGCATCGGGCAGGTCGATGTACTTGCCGACGAGGCCGATCGTGACCTCGTTGGCCGGATGGTGGACGCGGCGCAGCAGCTCATCCCAGTCGGTCCAGTCCACGTCGCGGAAGGGCAGGTCGAGGCGACGCACGACATAGGCATCGAGCCCCTCGCGGTGCAGCACCTTGGGGATGTCGTAGATGCTCGGTGCGTCGACGGCAGCCACCACCGCCTCGGCGTCCACGTCGCACATCAACGAGATCTTGCGCTTGATGGACGACGGGACCTCGCGGTCGGCGCGCAGCACGATCGCATCCGGCTGGATGCCGATGCTGCGCAGCGACGCGACCGAGTGCTGGGTGGGCTTGGTCTTCAGCTCACCGGACGGGCCGATGTACGGAAGCAGCGACACGTGCAGGAAGAAGACGTTCTCGCGGCCGACCTCGTGACGCACCTGGCGCACGGCCTCGAGGAAGGGCAGCGACTCGATGTCGCCGACCGTGCCGCCGACCTCGGTGATCACGATGTCGACCTCGGGCCCGGCCATGCGCCGGATGCGGCTCTTGATCTCATTCGTGATGTGCGGGATGACCTGCACGGTGTCGCCGAGGTACTCCCCGCGACGCTCCTTGGCGATGACCGTCGAGTACACCTGACCGGTGGTGACGTTGGCCGAGCCGTGCAGGTCGGTGTCGAGGAATCGCTCGTAGTGGCCGATGTCGAGGTCGGTCTCGGCGCCATCGTCGGTGACGAACACCTCGCCGTGCTGGAACGGGTTCATCGTCCCCGGATCGACGTTGAGGTACGGGTCGAGCTTCTGCATCGTGACCCGCAGGCCGCGTGCCTTCAGCAGGTTTCCGAGCGACGAGGCGGTGAGCCCCTTGCCGAGAGAGGAGGCGACGCCCCCGGTGACGAACAGGTGCTTGGTGGTCGCCTTGTCCATGGATGATCAGACTATCAGCGGGACAACGGTGCTCATCGTGCAGTGCGCTCGGCCTCGGCGAGTTGCAGCAGCTCGCTCGCATGCTGGGCCCCGGACCTGCTGTTCTCCAGCCCGGACAGCATCCGGACCAGCTCCCGGACGCGCTCGGGACCGTCGACGACGGTGACGCTGGACGCCGTGACCTGCCCGGCGGAGTCCTTGCTCACGACGATGTGCGAGTCCGCGAAGGCCGCCACCTGGGGCAGGTGAGTCACCACCACCACCTGGGCCGACCGTGCGAGCCGAGCCAGCCGGCGCCCCACCTCGACCGCCACGCGGCCGCCGATCCCGGCGTCGACCTCGTCGAACACGAAGGTGGGCGTGCTGTCGACGTCAGCGAGGACGACCTCGATCGCGAGCATCACGCGCGACAGTTCCCCGCCGGAGGCGCCGGCGCCCAGGGGCCGCGGCTCACTGCCCGGATGCGGCGCCAGGAGCATGGTGATGGTGTCGGCCCCGCTCGAGGTGAGGTCGGCGAGATCGTCGACGCTGTCGACCTCGATGCGGACCTCGGCATCGGGCATCGCCAGGTCGCTCAGCTCGGCGGTGACCCGCTCGGCCAGGGTCCGCGCCGCGGCCCGTCGGGCCTTCGTGAGGGCAGCCGCCCGCGTGCGGACCTGCCCGGACAGCTCCTCGACCCGGCGCTCGAGCTCGTCGAGCCGCTCGTCGGTGCCGTCGACCTCAGCCACCGTCTGCTCCGCCGCCTGCCACCAGGCGAGCACGTCGTCCAACTCGGGGCCGTAGCGACGCTTGAGCTCACCGAGGCGGTGCCGGCGCTCCTCGACCTCGGCCTGCCGCGCGGGGTCGGCGTCGAGCGCAGCCGCGTACGCGGCGACCTCGGCAGCGAGGGCCCCCACCCGGTCGGCCACCTCCTGCGCGGTGCGCACCAGATCGGCCGCCCGCTCGTCCAGGGCCGCCGCCCGATCCAGGTCCCGACGCACGCGGGCGAGGAGCTCGCTCACGGCAGGGCCCTCCGAGTCTCCCCCCGCGAGGGCGGCATGCGCGGCGCCCATCGCCTCGAGCAGGTCGGTCGCATGGCCGAGCGCGGCCGACTGCTGCTTCAGGAGCAGGTCCTCCCCCGCCTGCGGCTGGACGGCGGCGATCTCGTCGATACCGTGGCGCAGCAGGGCAGCCTCGCGCTCACGCTCCTGACGCTGGCCGAGGAGCCGGGCGCGCTCCTGCTCGACGGAGCGCAGCTCGGCGAGTGCCTGCGCGAACGCGGTGCGCCCGGCCAGGTGCTGCTCCCCGGCGAAGCGGTCCAGCAGGTCGCGCTGGCTCGACCGCTCGCGCAGCCGCAGCTGGTCGGACTGCCCGTGCACGGTGACCAGGCGCTCCGCGACAGCCCCCAGGGCCGACGCCGGCACCGACCGTCCGCCGACGAAGGCCCGGCTGCGCCCAGCGCCGCCGACGGTACGGCCGAGGGTGAGCAGCACCCGCCCGTCGGCCGCCTGGTCGATCCGGCCGCCGAGCTCGTCCACCTCGGCGAGCACCGAGGAGCCCGCGGGCAGCAGCCACAGCCCGTCCGCGTCAGCGCGGTCCGCCCCCGCACGTACCGCCCCCGGGTCGGCCCGGGTGCCGAGGATCAGGCCCAGGCCGGTGAGCACCATGGTCTTGCCGGCACCGGTCTCGCCGGTGAGCACGGTCAGCCCCGGACCGAGCGGGATCGTCGCCTCGTCGATGACGCCGAGGGCACGGATCCGCAGCTCCTCGATCATGGGGCCTCCGAGCGCCGTCCCCGCCAGCCGTCGACCGGCAGTGCGAACTTGGCCACGAGCCGGTCGGTGAAGGGCGCCCTGGTGACCCGGGCGAAGCGCACCGGTCGCGGGTCCTGCCGCACCTCGATGCGACTGCCACCCGCGACGTCGAGGGTGCGGCGCCCATCGGCCGAGAGGACGGCCGGGCCGAGCTCGCCGAGGTCGAGCGCGACGACGCTGGTCGGGGACACGACGAGCGGGCGCGCGAACAGCGCGTGCGCGCTGAGCGGCACGACGAGCATCGCCGACACCTCCGGCCACACCACCGGACCGCCGGCCGAGAAGGCGTAGGCGGTTGACCCCGTGGGCGTGGCGCACACGACGCCGTCGCACCCCCACCGTGAGAGGGGCCGGTCGTCGACCTCGACGAGCACGTCGATCATGCGGGCTCGTGCCTGCTTCTCGACCGCCACCTCGTTCATCGCCCACGTGCGATGCAGCACGCGGCCCCCGGACAGGACGGTGATGTCCAGGGTCATCCGCTCCTCGGCGACCCAGCGCCCCTGCACGACGGCGTCGACGACGTCGGCGAGCGCCTCCGGCTCGGCCTCGGCGAGGAACCCGACATGACCGAGGTTGACGCCGAACAGCGGGGTGCCGCTGGCACGCGCCCGCTCGGCCGCCCGCAGCACCGTGCCGTCGCCGCCGAGGACGATGACGATGTCGACGTCGTCGGCCGCATGCTCGTCGGACGGGACCACCGTGACAAGGCCGTCAGCCAGCGGGCCAGTGCGATCGATCTCGGCGGCATCCTCGTCGGACAGCACGATGGTCACACCGTGTGCCGCGAGGGCGCTGGCGACGGTGGCGAGGGCGGCACGCGCCTCGTCGGCCCGGGGGTTGACGACCAGGAGCACGCGTCGCGTGGACTGGCTCATGGCGGCCCCTCCCGGACGGCGACCTCGATCGCGGACTGCAGTCCCGGACCGGTGAGCACCGGGATGCCGGGCTCCATCCTGTCGGGTGTCGGCAGGCGCAGCCACAGGAAGTACTCGACATTGCCCTTGGGTCCCGGCAGCGGGCTGGCCGTCACGCCCAGCACCAGCAGCCCGGCGGCCTCGGCCGCCGCGGCCACGGCGCTCACGGCCGACGCACGCAGCCCCGGATCGCGCACGACTCCGTCACCGATCGACTCCCGGCCGACCTCGAACTGCGGCTTGACCATCAGGAGCAGGTCCGCACCAGGGCACGCCACGGCCTGCAGGGCCGGCAGCACCGTCACCAGCGAGATGAACGACAGGTCCGCCACCACGAGCTCCGGCCGCCAGGGCAGCGCCTCGACGGTCAGGCCCCGCACGTTCGTCCGCTCGAGCACGACGACGCGATCGTCGGAGCGCAGTGGCCACGCCAGCTGCCCGTACCCGACGTCCACCGCAAGCACTCGTGCAGCACCGGCCTCGAGCAGGACCTGGGTGAAGCCGCCGGTCGAGGCACCGGCATCGAGGCAGTCCCGCCCGGCCACGCGCACCTCGGGGAATGCCGCCAGCGCACCGAGGAGCTTGTGCGCCCCCCGGGAGACGTAGCCGTCGTCGACGGTCGCAGTGACCACGATCGCGTCCGCCATCTCGACCTGGGTCGCCGCCTTGCCGGCCATCTGCCCGCCCACCGTCACCGCGCCGGCGTCGATCAACTCGCGGGCCTGCTCACGCGATCGGGCCAGGCCGCGTCGCACGAGCTCGGCGTCCAGTCGACGTCGGCTCATCGGCGCTGGTCAGGACGGGGTGTCGAGATTGCTCAGGGCGTCACGCAGCCGCTCGTGGACCTCGGCGTACACCGGGGCGTGCTGGTGGACGTCGTCCGGATCGAGGCGGGTCAGCTCGTCGAGCGCCTCATCGACCCGGGGCTCGCCGGTCGGCTCCCATACCGGGAGCACGAGGTCAACGGCGGCCTGCTCGACCTCCTCCAGGACGAGCAGCTCCTCCTCGAGGTCACCATCGAGCTCGGTGTCGAGCTCGACCGGACCGCCCTCCACGATGTCGCTCATGCCTGCGGCTCCACGATGACCTTCTTCTTCTTGGCCGGCTCGGTCCCACCACTCGCCTCGGCCGGCTCGGTCCCACCACTCGCCTCGGCCGGCTCGGTCGCACTGCTCGCCTGCCCCGGCTGACCCATCCGGTCCTGCAGCTCGGTGACCTGCGCCTGAAGGCGCTGGACATGCCGTCGCAAGGCAGCGAGCTCGTCCTCGCGCACGAAGCCCATCCGGCCCACGGCCTTGTCGACCTCGGTGCGGATCACCCCCGTCAGCAGCTCGCGGTTGTTCCGGCTCGTCGCCACAAGGTCGTCGGCCAGCTCCTGCACCTGCCCGACCACGTCGGGCGAGGGGACCGCCCGGGTCGTCAGGGCCAGCCCGGAGGCCAGCAGGCCGGAGACGACCTCGCGAGCCTTGGCGGTCGTCGCCTCGGTGATCCCCGAGGCCATCTGCAGATAGGTCCGCAGGTCATCGAGCACCATGCTCATCCTCCTCGTCGACAGGCGCGGTGCCCCCACGCTACCGGCCGGAACGTCACGTCGCGTCCCACGCCTGCCGAACGCCACCAGTGTCCGGGCGCGCCGCGCCGGCGTCCGCGATGGCCCAGGCCAGGGCCGCCGCAGCACGCAGCATCTCCATGCGGTCACCGGGCTCGGGGACGGTCAGCACACCATCGCGGAGTGCGACGA
>Ga0129336_10001125_pt1 | contig 15983 bp, 12 predicted proteins | sample CPB6_02_DNA_FD_96878 | JGI IMG/M metagenome (GOLD analysis project Ga0129336, IMG submission 96878) | Freshwater to marine salinity gradient microbial communities from Chesapeake Bay, USA - CPBay_Sum_0.6_0.2_DNA | ecosystem: Environmental > Aquatic > Marine > Coastal | place: USA: Chesapeake...
AAGGCCTGCTCCACCTCGATCGGGATACGGCCCCGTGCGGAGATCTCGAACCCGGCTGACGGAGCCCACTGCCGGATGCGGGAGATCTTCTCCGCGCGCGTGGCGCGACCCGCGGGCGGCGTGGCACCCGCATCGAAGCGCGCTGAGCTGCGAATCTCCGCGGGGGCACCGAGCTCCTGGATCACGGCCGGCTCCGGCAGGTCGACGACCTCGATGCCCTGCTCGACGGCTGCCGCGCGCACATGCGCGTGGTGAGTGGTGACGATGACCTGGCGGTCGCCGGCCCACGCCGCGAGGGCGTGCAGGGCGATGCCGGTGCGGTCGTCGTCGAAGGCGAGCAGGACGTCGTCGAGGACGACCGGCAGGGCGGTGACGCCCTGGGCGTGCTGCTGGGCCAGGCGATGCTCGAGGCCTGCGAGGCGCAGGGCGAGGAACACCTGGTCGGCGGTGCCCTCGGACAGCGCGTCGACGGTGACCGGCTCGCGGTCGCGTCGGTGGATGCGCAGCGTGCGCCGGCCGTCACCGGCCTCGCGCGACGACAGCGCGACGTAGCGACCCTCGGTCAGGGACTCCAGCAGCTCTCCGGCCCGATCGAGCGTGCTCGAGCCGTGGGCGAGGACCTGCGCCTCGAGCCGGTCATCGAGCAGGCGCAGTGCGATGACCGTCCGCGCGTACTCCTCGACCAGCTCTGCCAGGTGGTCGCGTGCGCTGCGGGCCTCCTGCGCGGCGGCCGCCGCATCGTCGGCCTCCTCGGCTTCGCGAAGTGCGTGATCGGCGGCCACCCGAACGTCGCGCGCCTCCTCGTACTCGGCGATTCGCTCGTTGCGCTCGGCACGTCGCTCGTCGACCTCGTCCGCCAGGTCGGACGGCACCGCTGCGGCCAGGCGCTCGATCGCGGCGTCGACCTGCGCATCGGTCTCGAACACGGCCCGCAGCGGGATCCGCGCGTTCACGAGCTCGGTGGTGCGCTCGTCATGCTCGATCGTGCGTTCGGCCAGCTCCGCAAGGCCGTCCAGGCTGGACGGGTGCGTGGACTCGACGAGCGCGTCGAGCTGGTGCGCGATCACGCCCTCCTCATCGGCCGCCTCGGCGATGCGGGCCGCGATTCGCTCGTGCTCGCCGCGCAGGCGGGCGAGCTCCTGCCGCGCTTCACGCGCCCGCTGCAGCTGGTCGTGGAGCTGGGCCACCTGACCGGGAACGTCTGCGACGACATCATGACGACGCGCCACCGTGGCCACGGACTCGGCGAAGGCGGACCACTGCGCCGCTTGCGCGGCGACCTGCTCCTGCGCCGCGGTCCAGGAGCGCAGGCCCTCGGCCAGCTGCTCCAGCAGCGAGGCCCTGGTCGACCAGCCCTCATCGGTGAGTCCGGCGGGCAGGCCGGCCGCCGCTGCGACGTCGGACCAGCGCCGCTCGGCGGACTCGAGGTCGTCGCGGCGGGTGCTCTCCTCGCGAGCGGTGCGCTGGGCGCGACGCGCCAGCTCGTCGGCGCGGGCATCGAGGCGTGACCACGCGGAAAGGTCCGAGGCGAATCGGTCGGCCGCCTCGTCGGCCCGCTGCTGGGCCTGCTCGAGCCGGGTCGCGAGGGCGTTGCGCGCAGCGTCGTCGAGCACTCGGCCGAGGGCGGCCGCCACGTCGTGCCATGCCGCATCCCGCGAGTCGCGCGCTGCGGTGACCTCGGCCGGGTCGACCTCGGCGGCCTCGCCGAGCTCCTCTCGGCGCTGCGCGAGTTCTGCCTCGGCCTCGCGTCGGGCCTCCCGCGCCTGCTGCCACACGAGCCTCGCCTGCCCGGCCTCATCCGCTCGGGCCTGCAGACCCGCCGCGACGTCGTCGCCGACGAGCAGCGCGGCAGCGGACGCGTGCAGGGACTCCGGTTCGGGGACCGGTGCCTGCAGGCGCTCGAGCAGCGCGACGACGTCGGCGCGCGCCTCGTGCTCAGCCGTGCGCGAGGTCTCCGCGGCCGCGCGGTGCGCCTGCGCCTGCGCCAGCCCGCGGTTGGCCTCGTCGATGGGCTCGGCGTCGTCGAGGATCGGATCGGCGGCGGGGGATGCGGCGATCTGGCGCGCGATGGCGTCGAGGTCGCGCGGCAGGTGCTCGCGCTCCTGCTGCACGGTTGCGAGGTCGGCGATCAGGTCGACCGTGCGTCGGGCATCGGCAATGGGCATGAGACCGGCTGCCGCGAGGTCCGCCGCGGCCCCCTGGAGGCGGACGACTGCTGCGACGTAGTCCAGGGCGCTGATGTCGCGCTCAAGCCGATGGACCGTCGTGGAGACCTCGTCACGCCGCTCGCGGGCCACCGCCTCGTCGCGCAGGGCCTCCTGCACCTGGTTCGCGAGGACCCGGATGCGGGCGGGGTCGACGGTGGCGCGCGACTCGCGCTCGCGGGCGGCCTCGAGAGCCGTGACGGCGTCAGCGATGAGGGAGTGCGCACTCCTGCGGGGGCGGAACAGGGCCTCGGCGCGTCGGGCGAGCCGATTCCGCAGGCGCCGTGCGCTGAAGCCCTCGTGGGAGAGGAAGATGACATCGGCCAGGTCGCCCGTGCCGGTGACCAGCTGGCGCCCGCCCTCGCGCATCGCGGCATGGTCCAGGCCGTGCGTGTCGAGCCAGGGCCCCCACCCCCGGACGGCGGGCAGCCAAGGGTCATCGATCCGGGTGAGGTCGTCGGCGCGCAGCACCTCCGACGGCGTGCGCCGGTACTCCACCGAGCCCACCGCGTAGGTCGCGATCGTGAACCGGACGCCGAGGTCGGTGGGTCGCACGCCATGGACGGAGGTGCGGGGCAGTCCGGACACCACAGCATCGAGTCCGGCGAGAAGCGTGCTCTTGCCGGCCTCATTGCGGCCGAACACCACGGTCAGCCCGGGCGCGAAGCTCAGCGTCGTCGGGCCCAGTACGCCGAACGGCGCGAAGGTGACGTCCGCGAGGTGGCTCACGGTGTGTCTCCTGCAGAGAGCTCGTCGAGCAGCTCCTGCCCGGCCTCGGCGATCAGCGCGGACAGTGCCGTGGATGAGCTGAGGTCCACACCGGAGTCGCGCAGCAGCGCCTGCGTGCGCGTGCGCACCTCCGTCAGCAGCGCACTTGCCTCGCCCGGCGCGAGGTCGTCGATGGCGCGCTCGAGCTCCGCGCGCAGCGCGGCATCCACGACGGGCGCGTCGGACTCCTCGTGCGGCGCTCGGTGCAGCGTCACCTTCTCCAGCGTGGAGCCGGCCACCACATCGCGGACCAGCTCGGTGAGCTCCTCAGAGGCGCGCAGTGCACCCAGAAGGCGGGGATCGGCGGTGATGCGCGTGCGGACGATGAGCGGCAGCGAACCGCTGTGGGCGCGCAGTTGCTGGTGGTCCGCGGCGATCGCGGCCAGCACGTCGTCGGCGGACGACATCGGGCGCGCGGGATCGGTCGCGTCGACCTCGATGACCTCCCAGCGCAGCACGTCCAGCGGTTGGAACTGCACGTGCGGGGCCCGTGGGTCGGCGAGGTCGACCAGCAGGGCGCCCTTGGGGCCGGTCTCGCGCACCGATCGGCCCTGGAGGTTGCCGGGGTAGGCGGCGAAGGTGCGCTGGCCGTCGAGGAAGCTGCGACGTGCGTGGACGTGGCCGAGGGCGACGTAGCTGTAGTCGAGGCTGCGGAGGTCGTCAGCGGTGCAGGGCGAGTAGTTGTCGTGCCCGGACGACCCGCCCACATTCGCGTGCAGGACGCCGATGTTCACCAGGCCGGGATCCGGCAGCGGGTAGTGCGCGGCCAGCGAGTGCTCGATGGCCGGCGTCGCGTAGCCCTGACCATGGAACGACAGTCCCGCGTCGTCGAGACGGAGCGTCTCGGCTGACTCGACCGACAGCACGTGCATGGATGGGGGGTAGATGACCTCCGCCATCAGCACGCTCGCCGCATCGTGGTTGCCGCTCGCCATGACGACGGGGATCCCGGCATCGGCGAGGTCGCGCATGCCCTCCACGAACACGCGTCGCGTGCCCGTGTGCTTCCACGACCCGTCGAAGATGTCGCCCGCGAGCACGAGTGCGTCCGGCTGCTCGGTGATCGCCCAGTCGATCAGGCCGCGGAAGGCGGAGCGGGTCGCACCGGAGATGAGGTCGGCGTCGGCGTGGTCGGCCAGCGCCGACGACAGCCCGGAGAGCTGGCTGTCGATGTGCAGGTCGGCGGCGTGGATGATGCGCATGCCGGACCCTCCCTGCGACCGCGGTGACCGATCTTCACCCTACGGGGCGCGGCCGACATCGAGCAGGCGCCGCGGCAGGTCCCGCGGGACCGGCGGTCAGGCCGTCGGGACCACCTGCACGTCGACCTCGATCGGCGACGCACCGCCGCGGCACGTCACCGACACCTCGGCCTCGACCCCGGGATGGCAGGGGTCGACGACTCGCTCGCGCACGATGCTGCTGCTCGATGTCCGCGCCGCCCCCGCGACGCCGTCCTGCACGATCCGCAGCAGGTCGCGCTGCGCGCAGGGCCCGAGCTGCGCCACCTCCGGCCCAACCCCGCTGATCCGCACCTCGCGCAGCGGAGCCCACTGCTCGCGTACCGTCGTGATGGCCTCGTCGAGGGGCCGAGCCGGGGTCGCGGCGGGTCCGGTCATGTCGCGCACGATGCTTCGCAGCTGCCGGCATTGGCTTGCAGCGTCGGTCGCGCGCAACGCCCGGTCGAGTGCGTCGGCGGGCGGGGCACCACGCAGCTCGGCGACGAGGGCAGCCAGCTCGGCGCGCTGACGCTCGTCCAGGACCGCGACGCGCTGCCGCGCCCCGTCAGGTCCGTCATCGCCGAGCCGGCGCGTCACGGCCTCGCGGACGAGGGAGTCGAAGGTCGCGCTGACCGTGGGGGAGCCGAGTTGCGACGAGATCGCCCACCAGTCGTCCAGGGTCAGCAGGCTGGCGTCCTCGGCATCCGTCGGGATCAATCCGCCCGGCGCGGGGGCGGCCGTTGCCAGGCGCTGCCGCAGGGCCGACGCGATGACGGCGAGCTCGACGCGGGCGAGCTCGAGCTGCACGCCCTCCTCGGCCACGGGGTCGTGGGCAACGATGCACGCGCTCCCGCTGCCCCTGGCCGCGGTGCACGCGCTCCCTCTGCCCCTACCCACGGGGCACCGTCGACTGCCCGACGAGCTCGAAGTACGCCTGCGTGATCAGCACCCGCAGGTTCCCGCTCGGGCCCGGGTCCAGGCCCAACTGCTTGGCCAGGCGCGCCACGGCCTTGGCGACCGCGGGCTCGGTGAGGCTCCTGCGCCGGGCGATCTCGGCGTTCGAGCAGCCCTCGGCCACCAGTCGCATGACCTCGATCTGGTTGTCGCTCAGCGCGCGTCCTGCCGTGCTGGCCTTCAGGCCCTGCGGGGCCTTGCGCTCCTTGCACGGCGCCGCCAGCGCAGTCTCGATCGCCCCCGTCAGCAGCTCGGCATTCGCGATCGACCGCTTCGACAGGTAGATCAGGCCGACGGGCAGGTCCCGTGGGGATCCGATCAGCCGAGGATCCTGGTAGGTCGACAGCATGACCAGGGCGATGGCCGGCAGGCGCTTGCGCAGCGCGTGGGCGACGTCGATGCCGTTCGGGCCGCCGCCGAGGTCGAGGTCGAGCAGGGCCAGGTCCGGACGGTGCTGCTCAGCGAGGGGCATCGCGGCCGCCGCGGACGGGGCATCGACGACGACCTCGGCGCCCAGCGAGCTCACCGTGCGCACCAGCAGGAAGCGCGTGAAGTCGTCGTCCTCCACGATGAGTGCCCGCATGGCTCCTCCTGGCGTCTGGGCCCCGGGGTCGCCGGGGCGATGGGGACATCGTGGCCGAGTGTGCCCGGGACGCCCCGGGCCGCGCGACCTTTCGGGGTGCTGGCACCCCGTCTAGGATCGCGGGCATGTCCAACCTACGCGTGGAGCCGGCCAACCCGTCCTGGACCGCCACCAAGGTGGTCGCCGTCATCGTCGCGGTCCTCACCGTCGGCTACATGGCGCCGTGGGCCATCGCAGCGGTACGCGACGTGCCCCACTGGAGTGTGTTCTGGGTGAACCTGCTGCTGGGCTGGACCATCATCGGATGGGTCATCGCGCTGGTGATGTCGCTGCGCCGCCAGCGACTGGTCATCGAGGGCTAGCGGGTGCGGCAGGGCCGCGGTCCGGCAGGCAGGCACAGCCTGTGAGCGGCCGCATCGTCATCATGGGATCGGGTGAGACGGCCCCGACCATGGTCAAGCTCCACCGCTCGCTCATCGCCCATGCCGGGGACGGGCCCCGAGCCATGCTCGACACCCCGTTCGGCTTCCAGGCCAATGTCGACGACCTGACCGGCAAGGTGCAGGAGTACTTCGCCGATGCGGTGGGGCAGCCGATCGAGGTCGCCCGCTGGCGGCGGCACGACGACTCGGCGGCCTCGCGCGAGCGGTCGGTCGACCTCATCGGCCGCTCCCGCTTCGTCTTCGCCGGGCCTGGGAGTCCGACGTACGCCCTCGGCCAGTGGCGCGGCACGCCAGTCCCTGATGCGCTGGTCGACGTCATCGGCCGCTCGGGCACCGTCGTGCTGGGCAGCGCCGCGGCCGTGACGGCGGGGTCGTGGTCGGTACCGGTCTATGAGATCTACAAGGTGGGCGAGGAGCCGCACTGGGTCCCGGGCCTGGACCTGCTCGGCGAGGTCCTCGGGCTCGATGTCGCCGTGATCCCGCACTTCGACAACCGCGAGGGTGGTCGGCACGACACCCGCTACTGCTACCTCGGCGAACAGCGGCTGGCCGTGATGGAGGGGCTGCTCCCCGACGCGGTCGGCGTGCTCGGCGTCGATGAGCACACGGCGGTCATCCTCGATGCCGTGACCCGTGAGGTGGCCGTCCACGGTGCCGGTGGGCTGACGGTGCGTGCGGCGGGCCGCTCGCACGTGATCCCGGCGGGTCGGACCGTGCCGGTCGACGAACTGGAGCGTCTGCTGGCGGGGGAGACGGGCGAGTCCGGTGGTCGCGCCGCTCCAGCCGCCTCGGCGGCACCGGATCCCTCGTCCACGACGACGTCCGCGTCGCCGGACTCGGCCCCGCCCTCGCTGCGCGATGCGGCGCTCGGGCACCGCGAGCGGTTCGATGCGCGACTGGCCGCGGGTGACGCCGAGGGTGCTGTCGAGGAGGCGCTCGCCCTGGAGGAGGCCATCCACGCGTGGTCCGCTGACACGCTGCAGGGCAGTGACGCCGATGCTGCCCGGCGCATCCTGCGCGCGATGCTCGTCGCCCTGGCCGGGGCGGCCCGGGAGGGCCTGCGGGATCCGCACTCGGTGCTCGACCCGGTGGTGCAGGTGGCCCTGCGCGCCCGCGCGCGCGCCCGTGCGGCGAAGGACTTCGCGGCGAGCGACCTGCTGCGCGATGACCTGCTCGCGGCCGGCATCGAGGTGCGCGACACCCCGGACGGCCAGGTGTGGGAGGTCGGGACGGTGCCGGGATGAGCCGCTGGGCGGTGCGCCACCCGGTATGGGCACTGCTGGCATGGCTGCTCGTCCTTGTCGGCATCGGCGCCGGCGCCGCGGCGTTCCCGGGGACCTACAACGACAGCTTCGCCCTGCCGGGTGCGTCGTCGACCACGGCGCAGAACCTGCTGCAGTCCCTGGAGAAGGGGCCCGCGACCACCTCGTCTGTCACGGTCGTGTGGCAGGAGCGCAACGAGGAGGTCACGTCCAAGAGGACCCGGGCGGCGATCGACCCGATGCTGGAGAGGCTCTCGAAGCTGCCGTTCACGAAGTGCGTCGAGGGCCCCTACGGCAGGAACTACGGACGTGACTGCAGCAAGGCGTTGCCCATGGATCTTCGTGCCGCGGCCCGCACGGCGATCGCGCAGGCGCTGTCGAGGGCGACCGGGCTCGATTCCGCACAGCTGACCGAGGCGGCTAATCTCATCGACCGGCTCGAGCCGCTGGAGAAGGCCGACCCCCAGCGCCTGGCGGCCCTGGCCAAAGCGCTCCCCGGGCTGGCGAAGGTCGCCGCCGCTCCGCCCGAGCTGCTCTCGGGGCTGGCGTCGCTCACCCCGAAGGAGCTCGGCCGGATCCCGGGCGTGACGTCCTCCGACGCGACGGCCATAACAGCGGCCTTCACCGCGGTCGATGACCTGGCGCGGATCCCGGACGACACCCGCAGCGCACTGGCTTCCGCGAATCCCGAGCACCTTGCGGCCCTCGCCGGTGCCCTGCCCGCCGACGTCACCAAGGCCCGTCAGGCGCTCGCCCAGGTCGAGGACGGCATCGATGCCGTCGTGAAGGCGGCCGGTGCGACCCAGAGGGCGATCTCGCCGATCTCACCCGACCGGAAGGTGGCGTACGCCACGGTGACGTTCTCGCACCCGACGCTGTCGGTCGCAGAGTCCGACCGAGTTGTCGCAATCGTCGAGGAGGCGCGCAGCGCCGACCTGCGCATCGGTGCGTCAGGAGCGGCGATCGACGCGGCAGGCGGCGGCCCGGACAACTCCGAGGCCATCGGGCTGCTCGTCGCGATCATCATCCTCGCGATCGCGTTCGGATCGCTGATCGCCGCCGGGCTGCCGATCGTCGTCGCCCTCACGGGGCTCGTCGCGGGGCAGATGCTCGTGCTCGTCGTCGCACGGTTCGCCGACGTCGCGTCCTTCGCCCCCACCCTTGCGGCGATGATCGGGCTCGGCGTCGGCATCGACTACGGCCTGTTCATCCTCAACCGGTTCACGCAGGGGCTGCGGTCCGGGAGCACTCCGCGCGACGCCGCCCTGACAGCCGTCGGCACAGCGGGCAAGGCGGTCGCCTTCGCGGGCAGCACCGTCATCGTGGCCCTGCTGGGCATGTTCGTACTGCGGATCGAGTTCTTCAACGGGCTCGCGCTCGCCGCGGCACTGACGGTGCTGATGGTGATGCTCTCGGCACTGTGGATGCTGCCGGCACTTCTGTCACTGCTCGGTGCACGATCGCTGGGCCTGCGCCTTCCGTGGGCGCGTCACCCGCGTGCTTTCGACCCGACGACGTCCCGCTGGAACGCCTACGGCCGGGTGCTGCAGAAGGCCCCCGTCGTGTGGGCGCTTCTCGCGCTCATCGTGATCGCCGTGCTGGCTTGGCCCGCCCGTTCGATGACGCTCGGCTTCCCCGATGACGGGTCGAATGCCCCCGGCAGCGTGTCCCGCGAGGGGTTCGACTTGATGGCCGCAGGATTCGGCGAGGGGGTCAACGGGCCGTTCTTCATCGCACTGGAGACCGACAAGCCGCGTGACATGGCCGCGCTCGCGGCCGCCGTGAAGGACCTTGAGCGCACCCCCGGCGTCGCCGAGACCATCCCGTCGTCGGGAATGCTGCCGCTCGTCAAGCACGACAAGGCGATCTTCGGGGGCAAGGACGACCGTGTCACCAGCATCATCGTCCACCCGAAGACCTCACCCACCGACGAGCGCACGACCGACCTGCTCACGACGATCCGCGACACCACGGCACCCAGGGTCGAGAAGGCGACCAAGGCACGCATCTACGTGGGCGGGACGCAGGCGGTCTCCGAGGACTTCACCACGGTGCTGCAGGCCGCGCTCCCGGTGTTCCTGCTGCTCGTGATCGGCCTGGGCTTCCTGGCGCTGATGCTGCTGTTCCACTCGCTGGTCATCCCGTTGACGGCGGCTATCACCAGCCTGCTGAGCTTCGCCGGTGCGCTCGGCGTCACTGTGGCGATCTTCCAGCTCGGCATCGCCGACTCGCTGCTGGGCGTGACGGGAACCGGGCCGATCCTGCCCTTCCTGCCGATCATGGTGTTCGCCATCCTGTTCGGCCTGTCGATGGACTACCAGGTGTTCCTCGTCTCGCGCATGCGCGAGGCCTGGCAGGCCAGTCCGGACAATCGCGAGGCGGTCCGCCTCGGACTCGCCGGATCCGGACGCGTCGTCGTCGTGGCTGCGACGATCATGACCAGCGTATTCCTGTCCTTCGTGCCCACGCCGAACGACACCATCAAACTCTTCGGCGTGGCACTGGCGTCGGCCGTGCTCATCGACGCCTTCATCGTGCGGCTGGTGCTCGTGCCCTCGCTGATGAGCCTGCTCGGCCGGTCCAACTGGTGGATGCCCCGCTGGCTGTCACGGGTGCTGCCGACGATCCGCCTGGAGTAGCGGGCGGCGCAGGATCCCCGGCCTCGATCCGGGCTGCCCGCTACTCCTGCAGTTGGCGTCACAAGTGACTGTGCGGTGTGACGCGAACTGCAGGAGTCGCGGTGGCAGGCGGGATCAGCGGCGCGAGCGACGACTGCGGCGACTGTCGATGACGAGGGCCGTGATGAGGGCCACGACCCCCGTGGCGAGGACGAAGATCCATCCGCCGATGTCGCCGAAGCCGGTGATGTTCGGGGGATCGTCCGGGCACATCCCGAGCCCGCACTCGGGGATGACCGTCACCATGATGACGACGAGGTCGAGGGTGACCCAGGCGATGCAGGTGAGCGCCAGCACCCGCATCGCCCTTGTGTCGGACAGGACCCCGCGGTCCTCGACGGTGAAGGGCCGGTTCCAGATCAGGAGCACCGCGATGCCGACGATGGCGATCACGAAGGTGATGAAGGCCCAGGTGTAGAGGTGCCAGCCGAGAATGGCGGGTCCGTATCCCGTCCCCATCGGGTCGTTGATGTGCAGCAGGATCTGCCGGATGGACCCCGCGGAGCCTGCGACTGCGGCCAGGATGCTCACGGCGTAGTGCGCCGGTTTCATGCCCCACAGCAGGTTCATGATCGGCCCGACCGCAAGTCCGATCATGGCGGAGCGCTGGACGAGGCACAGGGGGCAGGGCTGCTCGCCGACGCCGACCTGCAGGTGGATGGATCCCGCGAGCACCCCGATGAGGGCGAACAGCGCGATGATGTTGATGAGTCGGGCGATCCGCGTCGCCTGCGCGTCGGTCATGTCGTCAGCCTCGCGCTAGAAGTTGAGCGGGATCGGGTCGGTCATGTGGGGCCGCAGCAGCACGACGGTCCAGATGATGGTGACGAGGGAGACGGGGATGACCCAGCGGCGGCGGACGAAGATCCCCACGAAGACGATGGTCCACAGGACGAACATCGACAGCATCATGCGAGCACAGTAGCCACGCTCGAGCCCGTGCGGGTGCGGCGCCGCGAAACGTTCGCCACGATGGGGGAGTGGGATCCCCAGCCGTGTCGCCACTCGCCGAGCTGATCGCCGCCGGAGGCGTGCTCGTCCTCAGCGGCGCCGGCATGTCCACCGACTCCGGCATCCCGGACTACCGCGGCCCCTCGGGTGCGTCACTGCGTCGTCACGCCCCGATGACCTACCGGGAGTTCACTTCCGAGCCGTCCGCCCGCCACCGCTACTGGGCGCGCAGTCACGCTGGCTGGCCGCTGATGCGACGGGCCGAGCCCAATGCGGGGCATCGCGCAGTGGCCCGCCTGCAGGACCGCGGCCTCGTCGACGCCGTCATCACCCAGAACGTCGACGGGCTGCACCAGCTGGCCGGGTCGGCCGGTGTCATCGACCTGCACGGGCGCCTCGATCGCGTTGCGTGCCTGGATTGCGCGACGGTGGTCCCGCGGGCCGCCGTCGAGGAGCGGCTGCTGGCGGCGAATACCGGCTGGTCCGCCACCGCAGGCGCCCACAACCCCGACGGCGACGTGGAGCTCACCGACGAGCAGGTCCAGCAGTTCCGGATGGTCGACTGCGAGCGCTGCGGAGGCCCGCTGAAGCCCGACGTCGTGTACTTCGGGGAGTCCGTCCCCCGTGATCGCGTGGCCGAGTCCTATGCACTCGTGCAGCGGGCACGGAGCGTGGTCGTGCTGGGCTCGTCGCTGCACGTCTACTCGGGGCGTCGCTTCGTGCAGGCGGCCGCGGACCGCGGCATCCCGATCGCGATCGTCAACCGCGGTGCGACCCGCGCGGAGCACCTCGCCAGCATCCGGCTCGACATGGGGATCGCCCAGGCGCTGGCAGCGTGCGACGGTGTGCCAGCATGACGGCCATGAGCATCCTGGACCTCTTCCGCGTCGACGACCGCGTCGCCGTCGTCACCGGCTCCGGCCGCGGCATCGGCCGGGGGATCGCGATCGCGCTTGCGGAGGCGGGCGCCGATGTCGTCGTCACGAGCCGACGCGCCGACGACGTGGCCGAGGTCGCCGAGCAGGTCCGCGCCCGCGGGCGTCGCGCCGTCGAGCTCCCCGGCGACCTGCGCGACCCGCAGGTACGCGTCGGGCTCGCCGAGGCGGCGGTCGCCGAGTTCGGGCATCTGGACATCTGGGTGAACAACGCCGGGGGCACCGACGACGCGCACGTCAAGCCGATGACGGAGGTCACCGACGACGAGCTGCGCGACATGCTCGAGCTGAACCTGATCGCTGCAGGTGCCTGCTCGCGCGAGGCGGCGCTGCGCATGCACTCCGGCGGTGCGATCGTGAACGTCTCGTCGGGTGCAGGCATGCGGGCGGCCCCGAACACGGCCGCGTACGCGGCGTCGAAGGCGGCGCTGCTCAACCTCACGCAGACGATGGCGGCCGAGCTGGCCCCGCGCAGCATCCGCGTGAACGCGATCTCCCCGGGCATGGTCCCGACCGATTCGTTCCACCGGGTGCTGCAGTTCACCGAGGCCGATCACGCAGCCCTGATCCGCACCGTCCCGCTCGGCCGCCTCGGGACGCCTGAGGACATGGCCGCTGCGGTGCTGTACTTCGCCTCGCCGGCGTCCGGCTGGGTGACGGGCCAGAACCTGCTCATCGGCGGTGGCCGTGACGGCGGCAAGTCCGTCGAGCATCGCTGACGCAGCCCGCCGGGATGCGATCCAATTCCTGCAGTTGGCGTCACAATCCACGCGCTGGTGTGACGCGAAGTGCAGGAGTAGCGCCGGATCGTCCGTCGGCGCGGGCGTCAGCGGTAGAGCTGGTCCAGCACCTGGACGACGCCCTCGCCGGGCTCCGCGCCGGTCACGTGGTCCGCGAGGTCGCGGATCGCCGGGCGCGCCGATCCCATCGCTACGGCGTACCCGGCCCACTGGAGCATCTCCGCGTCGTTCATCGAGTCGCCGATCGCGAGCACGTCGGAGCTGTCGATCCCCAGTCGTGCGCACAGCTCGGCAAGGCCGGTCGCCTTGTTGACGCCGAGGATGCCGAGGTCCAGCCAGGCGACGTCCGTCACGCCGAAGCTCAACGAGTAGTCGGCATAGTGCCGCGCGACTGATCCGAGGCCCTCGGCGACGTGGCCTTCGCTTCGCACGATGACCCGGACCACAGGGTCGGCGCCGAGCTCCTGCCAGCTGACCTCGCGGATGTCAAAGGAGACGCCCCGGTCGACGAAGTGCCGGGAGGTCAGGAAGACGCCGTCTGTCCTCTCGACGGCGATCGTTGCATCCGGCAGGCGGGCCGCGAGGTCGTCGAGCAGCGTCGAGGCCTCGAAGGTGAGTGCATGAACGACCTCCTCCGGGTCGATCCGCACGAGCATTGCCCCGTTGCTGACGATCGCGTACTCGTGCATGCCAGCCTCGCGGGCCACGAAGCCCGTCGTCGACAGCGAGCGGCCCGTCGCCGCGACGACGTGCGCGCCTGCGTCAGTCACGCGCTGCACGGCCTCGGCGACTCCCGCCGCAATCCCCGCACTCTGGTGCACGAGGGTGCCGTCGAGATCGACCGCGACCAGTCGAGGGGTTCGCCCCCACAGGCCGTCGACGCGTGAGGTCATACGCGGGCCATGGCGGCAGCGTGCGCACCCGCGCGCCGGCCGAACAGCGACCCGCCGGCCAGGCTCATGCCGCTGGCATACTCGTCGCCGTCCTGGGCCAGGTGGCTGGTGCAGGCGCCGGCCGCGTACAGGCCGGGCACGGCTGTGCCGTCCTCGCGAAGGGCCCGCCCGTCGGCGTCGGTGGCCAGGCCGCCCAGCGACATCCAGTGGTAGTCCGATCTGGGGATGGAGATCTCGAACACCGCGTACGGGGGCTGCAACTGCTTGAGCCAGTCGGCGTGCTTGTGGAACTCGGCGTCGGCGCCATCGGCGATGTTCCCGTTGTACTCCGCGAGGGTCTGCGCGAGCGCCCCGTCGGGCATCCCGAGCGCAGCTTCCATCTCCGACACGGTCTCGAACGCGTCGATGAACGTGTGGGAGCCGTGCTTGGGGTAGCCGAAGATCTCCTCGTCCAGGATGAGGAAGGCCTTCGCGTCAGGCTGTCGAGCGATGTGGTGGGCCATGCGCCCGTGGTAGACGTCCTCGGCCACGAACCTGCGGCCCTGCGCGTTCACGACGATGCCCTTGATCAGGTCCTCGGGCGGGTAGATCGATGCCGTGGCCACCAGGCCGTGCATACCGCGCTCGGCGACGCCGACCGTGCGGCCAAGCATGAGCCCGGCACCGTCATTCGTCGGCTCACCCAGTGGCTTGCCGTAGGCCGAGAACAGCGGCATGTTCACGGAGGTCACGTCATCGTTGAGGTTGAAGCTGCCGGCAGCGAGGACCACGCCGCTGCGCGCCTGAACGTACGAGTCGACTCCGTCCTTGCGCACCTTGACGCCGACTACGCGACCACCGTCGTCCTGCACGAGGGCGATCACATTGGCCTCGCAGACGACGGGAATCTGCTCCTGCGCCACCCGCCCGAGGATGGCGGTCATCGCGACATGGCCGCCACTGATGTCGCCGTCGCCCGACACCTGATGCCCGCGCGCGGCGGGACGCGCCTGCTCGCGGAACGGCCACACCTTCTCGTTGCCGGTCGAGAGCAGCCCCTCTCCGGTGCGCGTGTACACGGCCTTCTGGCGGTACGCCTCGCGCGCGAACGGCACCCCGAGCTCCTCGAGCCAGTCGAACTGCTCGACGCTGCCCTCGCAGAAGACGCGGAGCTTGTCGTCCTCGTCGGTCGTCGTGACGGCGCGCAGGAACCGGTACATCTCTTCGGGCGAGTCCTCGTACCCGCACGCCTGCTGCACTGCGGTGCCGCCGCCGAGGTAGAACTGCCCCTGCGACAGCGCGCTGGCGCCGCCGCCCGCACTGGCCCGCTCCAGCACGAGGACCTCGGCCCCGGCGCGCAGGGCCTCGAGGGCGGCACTGGCCCCGGCGATGCCGAGGCCGATGATCACGACGTCCGCGGTGCGGCTCCACTCGGCGACGTCGTCGGCCGACACGGGCCCCTCGATGATCGGCACGACCGCCCCCTCGTTGGATGTGTGGACGTCATAGTAGAGGGCGTCCAAGCACCGGTGGGGCGGGTGCCGCGATCAGGTGATCGACGCGTCGTAGATGCTCTGGATCGTGGCGTCGAGGGTGGCGTTGAACTGCTCGTCGGACTGCTGGGCCGAGAGCCCCTCGGTCAGTGCCCGCGAGAACGACGCGATCACACCGTGGTTGGCGCGCAGCAGCGCGTCCGCCTCCTGCCGGGAGTAACCCCCCGACAGCGCGACGACGCGGAGCACCCGGGGATGGGCGACGAGATCGGCGTAGAAGTCCGCAGTGCTCGGCAGCGTGAGTTTGAGCATCACCTGCCGGCCCTCCGGGATCGACTCGAGGTGCTGCAGCAGTGACGCCTTGAGGAGGTCCTCGGCCTGCTGCTTCTGCGGGCTGTGGATGTCGACCTCGGGCTCGATGATCGGGACGAGGCCTGCCTGCAGGATGCGACGGCCGACCTCGAACTGCTGGTCGAGGACAGCCTCCACGCCGGCGGCGTCGGCCAGGGCGATCACCGAGCGCATCTTGGTGCCGAAGACCCCGTGCTCGAGGGCCCGCTCGAGCAGTGCATCGAGGTCCGGCATCGGCTTCATCACCTGCGCACCGTCGACCGGCTCCGCAAGCCCCTTGTCGACCTTGAGGAACGGGACGATCTGCTTGCGGGTCCACAGGTACTCGGCGGACCCCATGCCCTCGACCTGGCGCTCCATCGTCATCTCGAACAGGATCGCGCCCAAGATGCGATCACCCGTGAAGGCCGGGCTCGTCATGATCCGGGTGCGCATCTGGTGGATGAGGTCGAACATCTCCGACTCCGAGGAGTACGCGGACTCCTCGATGCCGTACAGCCGCAGGGCCTTGGGCGTGCTGCCGCCGCTC
>Ga0129336_10001127_pt1 | contig 15981 bp, 24 predicted proteins | sample CPB6_02_DNA_FD_96878 | JGI IMG/M metagenome (GOLD analysis project Ga0129336, IMG submission 96878) | Freshwater to marine salinity gradient microbial communities from Chesapeake Bay, USA - CPBay_Sum_0.6_0.2_DNA | ecosystem: Environmental > Aquatic > Marine > Coastal | place: USA: Chesapeake...
ATCTTTATGCCGACTGCGCTCTTTGCGATGGGTGCGGACAATGCCGAAGCATTAGGCCGATTAAACTTAGGTAAAGTCAGATGAAATTTGCGTACGCCGATCCACCGTATTATAAACACGGTAAACGGCTTTACTCAGAGCTACATTCGGAAGCGGCCATCTGGGATCAAAAAGAAACTCATTTGAATCTGATACATCGACTTTACGAGGAATACCCTGAAGGATTTGCTTTATCTGCCAGCCCTACAGACTTAGCTTGGATACTGCCACAATACCCGGAGTTACGTGTCTGCGTATGGGCTAAGACCTTTCACCAGATATTGGCGGTTACGACTCAGTACGCCTGGGAACCTGTATTACTGCACGGTGGCCGCAAGGTGCGCACGCGTAAGCCCTTTGTACGGGACTGGATGAGTTGCACCATTGCCAAGAAAAAGGGCTATCCCGGAGCTAAACCGGAAGCATTTAATAACTGGATATTAGACTTACTAAATTACCAGCCGGGCGACACATTAGATGATTTATTCCCGGGCACTGGCGGAATGGGGGTAGCTGTTGAACTTCGCAACGCCGTCTGACCTGCGATTATGCAGAAATCTATTGACTCCTACGGTACGCTTCACACGCGCTGGGCGCGCCGCCAAGGCGGTAAGCGCGCTAGGCGCAGTGATGCTGTGGCCCGGGCTTTGTGTACAGCCAGTAATGGCGGCGACACCAGTAACAGAAACTTATAAAATCTACGCACACATTAAACTACTTAACTCTAAAGAGTTTATCTGTATAGACCGCTTATGGACCAAGGAGTCGCAATGGAATCCAAAGGCTAATAACCCTACAAGTACTGCGTATGGTATACCGCAGCTACTAAAGTTAAAAGAGAAAGACCCGTATAAACAGATTGATTTAGGTATTAAATACATTCATAAGCGTTATGGTACTGCGTGTAATGCTTGGGCCTTCTTTCGTGTTAAAGGATATTATTAATGGTCAAGAGTAGGGATCCACGTTTAACTAGAAACTACAAGAAACAGCGACTGATAGTACTGGCTAGGGATGGTTATATCTGTAACTACTGCGGTACGGAGCTCGACGATAAGAACGCAACGGTCGATCACGTTATACCGATAGCAAAGCAGGGAAACCCTATGGATCTACAGAACATGGTTAGCTGCTGTAAATCTTGTAATTCAAAGAAGGGTAGTAGATCAGAACACGTTTTTTTAGCACGCACGGCTACCCCCCCTGTTTTTCAAGGCAATACCTCCCCGATAACGGTCAGTACGGTCCATAGTGGTCCGGCTTTCGGCCAGCCCGATCAGATTTGATCTAAATGAGCAGTAAAGCTAGCCAGCGACTTGTTGGGGCGGTTGAACCTAGGCTTCATAGTCCGGTGTTAAAGGCCAAATCCCGGATTGCCGAGGTTGCGGACTTGGCTACAGCTATCGGAGTGCCATTACTCGACTGGCAGCGTTGGTGTTTGACCGATATGTTAGCCGTCGATGGTAACGAAAACTTTATACGCAAATCTATACTTCTATTAGCTGCCAGACAGAATGGAAAATCGCACATAGGCCGGATGCGCGCTATTTCGGGCCTCGTACTGTTCGGCGAAAAGAATCAGCTAATAATGAGCAGCAATCGCGGAATGGCTTTAACTAACTTTCGGGATATTGCGTATCTATTTGAAAGTAGCGATTACCTGCGCCCGATGCTGAAGCAGATTCGATTTGCTAACGGTACGGAGTCGATTGAGATACTGCCAAAGTACGGCGGTGGCCGGTTAGACGTAGTAGCCAGTACCAGGGACGGTAGCCGTGGACGTACCGCCGACTTCTTATGGATTGACGAGTTACGAGAAATAAACCCGGAAGCTTACGGCGCAGCCTTGCCTGTAACCCGGGCCAGACCAAATGCGCAAAGTTACTTTAGCTCAAATAGTGGCGATGCGTTCAGCGAAGTTCTAAATAATCTGCGCGAAAAGTGCTTAAGCCATCCACCGGAAAGTCTAGGCTTTTACGAATACTCTGCTCCCGAATTTGCAGCGGTTACCGATCGCAAAGGCTGGGCTTTAGCTAATCCAAGTTTAGGAACCCTTATAACCGAGGAATCTATTGAGGAGTCGCTAGCTGTAAATACAATCGAGGATTTTCGAACCGAGTCGCTTTGCCAGTGGATTTCTAGCTTAGCTAGTCCATGGCCTCACGGCAGCATAGAGGATACCGCCGACAAAACCCTGCAGTTAAGTCCTGGACCGCTTACGGTTATGTCGTTCGACGTTAGCCCTAGCCGGCGCGATGCGTCCTTGGTGTTAGGACAGATAACCCCTAGCGGAAAGATCGGCGTAGCGGTCTTAGAAACCTTTTACAGCCAGGTATCGGTCGATGAATTACAGGTAGCTGCAGCCATTAAGAAATGGTGCGATATCTATTTCCCTAGAGTGGTCTGTTACGACAAGTACACCACCCAGAGCATTGCGACGAGGCTAGAAAGGTCCGGCGTTGCCGTCCAGGATATTAGTGGTCAGCAATTTTATCAGGCATGCGGTGAAATGCACGAAGCGATGAGTAATAAGCGCATGGTGCATAGCGGTCAGGATATTTTGATTAATCATTTAACTAACTGCGCAGCTAAAACTAATGACAGCTCCTGGAGAATAGTAAGACGTAAATCAGCCGGGCCTGTAGATATTGCTATCGGATTAGCTATGGTAATTCACGTACTAACTGAACCACCTGCAGAGGCACAGATATACAGTTAGACACGCACTACGCAATCCCGAAATATACTTGACTATTAGAGGAAAATAGTATCTATGGGATTACTAGAAACTTTAGGCTTACGCGGTACACCGGCAACTGAGCCGACCCCTAAAATAACTGCGCAGTACGCGCCAGCCGTAATGGATACGACTTACGGCTATGGTTACTTCAATACTGGATCTAGTTCATTAGGCATTGGCGCAATTAATCGAGATGTTGCGATGATGGTACCGGCCGTATCTAGATGCCGTAACTTAATAGCCGGAGTTATTGCATCGCTCGATTTAGAGTTATACAGAAAAACTACAGGCGAGGAATTAGGTAAGCCTTTATGGTTAGATCAACCAGATTACAGGCAACCGCGAAGCGTTACGATGGCGTGGACCGTTGATAGCCTTGCTTTCTATAATTTAGCGTACTGGCGTATTGTCGAACAATATGCAGATGACGGTAGAGGTTCACGTTACGAATGGGTAGCTAATAATCGAGTTACATTTACAACTAATAAATTTGGCACGGAGATTGAGGAGTACTACATTGATGGAATCCGCGCCCCGATGTCAGGTTTAGGCTCCCTGATTACTTTCCAAGGATTAAATGGCGCAGGTATTTTGCAGGCTGGTGCCAGAACTATCCAGGCAGCTTTAGATTTAGAAAAAGCAGCAGCAGTTAGTGCAGCTACACCAATGCCGACTGGTTATATTAAAAACACCGGCGCAGATTTACCTGAGCAACAAATTAGCGGATTGTTAGCAGCCTGGAAAGCAGCTAGACAAAATAGAAGCACCGCTTATCTAACTTCTACTTTATCTTACGAACCGACTTCATTCAGCCCTAAAGATATGACCTATAATGAGTCGCAACAATTCCTTACGACTCAAATCTGCCGTCTTTTCGGCGTACCAGCGTGGATGCTGTCAGCGGATATGAATAACTCGATGACTTATCAAAATATCCTGGATTCCAGAAAAGAATTTTTAGCTTATACGTTGCAGCCTTATATTTCTGCCATAGAAAATCGCCTGTCGATGAATGATATGACGGCCAATAATAACGTGGTCCGCTTTGCCGTAGATGACACTTTCTTGCGCGCCGATGCAATGGCTAGGTTAGACGTATTAGAGAAAATGTTAAACCTTGGTTTAATTGATTTAGACGATGCTAAAGAAATGGAAGATTTAACTCCAGAAGGCCGAGAATCCGATAACAGTATCGAAATGCCTGAGGATGATGTGGAAGAAGAAACAGAATTATCGCCAGGAAATGAACTAGGAGAATAATGGAAATCGAAAATATACAGCTAACCTTTTCGAGTCAAATCGAAAGCTCAGATACCGGGCGCAGATTAATTAGCGGTGTCGTATTACCTTTTAACACCATTGGTAATACTTCAGCCGGTCCTGTAAAATTTGAAAGTGGATCGGTGGAAATACCAGATGCACGTAAAATAAAATTATTAGCTCAGCATTCACAAAATGATCCGATTGGCCGGGCGCAAGCTTTTGAAGTTACCCAAGATAGAATTTATGGCACTTTTAAAGTTAGTGCATCGCAAAAAGGTACAGATTATTTAACCTTAGCTGCCGAGGACTTAGTAAGTTCATTAAGTATCGGTGTAGACGTAGTTAAAGCTAAGAAAGATAAAGATGGGGTCCTGGTCGTATCCAGTGCCATCATGCGCGAAGTTTCTTTAGTCGAAAGCCCGGCGTATGCCGATGCCATCGTTACTAAAGTAGCTGCTAGCGAAAGCGAAACAGAACAAGAAGCAACTCCAACCGAAACAGAAAGCGAGGCTACTGTGGACAAAAATCCCGAGCCAACCGAAACAAAGGCAGAGGCAGATACTCCAATAGTAGAAGCTTCACGCCCTGTAACAGCTACACCTTATATCTCCACCTCAGTACGTTCACCAATCGATTCAATGGCGAAGTACACAGAGCATAAAATTAAAGCAGCTTTGGGATCAGATGAATCTCGTCTTTTCATTTCTGCTGCAGATGATTCATTTGCTACTAACCCAGCATTTAATCCAACACAGTACCTTTCAGAGTTTGTAACTAATACTCGATTCGGTACACCGGCAATTGATGCGTGCAGCCAAGGCACCTTGCCGACTTCTGGTATGACTATTAGCGTGCCGTCACTTGTTACTAGTGCTGGCGGTCAATCTGGTGTCGCTCCAGTAGTAACAGTAGAAGCCGAAGCTGGCGCAGTTCAAAATACCGGCATGGTCACTGAATATTTGACAGGAACTGTCAGCAAGTACAGTGGTATGAATACGCTCAGCGTCGAGCTCCTTGAGAGGTCGGATCCGAATTTTTATTCCGAGCTTACAACCCAGTTACAGAATGCATATTTAACAGCAATCGATACTGCTGTAGTCGCAGCATTAATTACCGCTGCTACCGCTGCATCAAATGAAACTGCAGACAGTACCGGAATCATTGATTACACTTCTGAGGCAGCAGCCAATATTTACAAAAATACCGGCTACTTCGCACAGAACTACATAGCTAACCCTTCTCAATACCAGGCATTACTTGGAGCGACCGACACCACGGGCAGACCAATTTATAATGCAATACAACCGATGAACGCAGCAGGACAAGTAGCACCTACGTCTATTCGTGGTAACGTGTTAGGACTTGATCTATACGTAGATAAGAACTTCGCAGCTACTACATTTGATGATGGCTCCGCGTTAATCCTTGCGCCAGAGGCGTTTACCGTATACCGCTCACCTCAGGCTTACATGAGCGTGAACGTGGTATCAAATCTGCAAGTACAAGTAGCGATCTACGGCTTTATGGCAACAATCGCCAAAATGCCTGGTGGTATCTATAAGTACATGAAGGCTTAATAAAAGCATAAGTAATCTGTAGGGTTTAGTAGCCCTTAACCCTACAGAGCTATTAAAGATAGGAGTACAGAGATGCCGGCTAGTTACGTTACGATGCAGGAGCTTCGTGATAATTTAGGTATTGGCACTCTGTACTCTAACGCCGATGTAGAAAGCGTCTGCCAAACAGCAGAGGATCTACTTAATCAATATTTATGGTTCGATACCGCGCCAGTAGTGGCAGCGATGGTTCAAGATAACGTGGCGACACTTTTATTAGCTAATCCCGGTATCTTTGTAACTGGTCAAAGCGTAACTATTGCTGCGTCTGGTGCAACCTACAATGGAACTTATACTTTAACTGGGACAGTGCCTTGGAGTACTGGGACTTCTAATTCCATCCCTGCCTTGTGGTGGAATTGGGCGTGGACCAATTACCCTAACGGTTATTCATTTATCCAATACGCCAAGGTTACTGCTAATCAAGCTTTCCATCGTGTCCTTCCATACGGTACCGCGACCGGGCCAGATACGAAAACAGCCAGCTACGCAACTACCCCAGCCATCCGTCAGGCTGCAATGGTATTAGCCGTAGATATTTGGCAGGCCCGGCAAACCGCTCAGAGTTCACCTAATGGAATCGATGGCTATACACCATCGCCTTATAAAATGGGCTTTCAATTGATTAACAGGGTACGCGGACTTATTCAACCGTACGCTAATCCTTCAGCGTTAGTCGGCTAATTATGCCACCTAAAGCGATCACTACACTTCGAACCACAATAGCTAATGACCTAGCTAATCCGGGCGTATGGTCTACCTTCGCTTACCCGGCTCCTAATTTATTGGCTAATAGTGTTTCGATCATTCCGGCCGATCCATACATAACTCCAACCAATAATGATTACAGTACGATCGCGCCTTTAGCTAACTTTAATATTTTAATAGCTGTACCTGCATTCGATAACCAGGGGAACCTAGCAGGTATAGAGGATTTCATAGTCGCGGTCTTTACCAAGATCGCTAATTCTAGCCTGGTCCTTAATGTTGGCACCGTATCTGCACCTAGCATTTTAGATGCTGCGAGCGGTCCGCTGCTGACCTGCCAAATTACAATTTCAACCCTAACTACTTGGAGCTAAAATGTCAGACGAATACGATATAAACCATAACAACTTTCTGGCCAGAATTGGACAGATAAAAGAAACACCAAAACCAAAGGCTGCGCCAACCGCAGAGAAAGAGGAATAACAAAATGGCCGTAATGCTTAACTCGAGCGTTGGCGTTAAAATCGCGACTGTAGATATTAGCGACCACGTATCAAGCGCAACACTTACACAAACCTTCGATGAACTCGAAGTCAGCACACTTGGAGATTTATCTCATAAATTTACAAAGGGTCTGGAATCTAGCACCCTGTCGCTGGACTTTTTTAACGACTTCGCAGCTTCACAAATTACTACATTACTGCAGACTAATTACGGTACTACAGTAACTGCAGTATTGATTCCGGTAAAAGGTACGGCTGTAAGCGCAACTAATCCGCTATACACCGTATCGATCCTTATTAATAATCTAACACCTATTAACGGTGATGTAGCTAGTATTAATAACTCCAGTATTACCTTTACCTGCAACTCAACCGTTGCATACTCAACTACAGGAACCTTCTAAGGAGCAATAATGGCAAAGCTAAAGATAACAAGGGCTAACGGCGAAGTTACCGAACACAAGATTACGCCGGGTGTCGAATATGCTTTTGAGATAAAGTGGCAGGCTGGTATTAGCAAAATGCTGCGCGATCACGAACAACAGACCCATATATATTGGCTGGCTTGGGAATGTTTACGCAGGGCCAATATCACCGTGCCACTTTTCGGCCCAGAGTTCATAGATACTTTGGAAACCGTAGAGGTGTTAGATGACGAAAAAAAATAACTGGGCGTGATTCACTAACTTTCAGTATCGCTGCGCTAAGCGTCGAAACTGGGATCGCGCCCAAGGAGTTTTTAGAAATGGACCCGGAGATGTTTGCAGCCATTATCCAGGTACTAAGAGATAGAGCTAAGGAGATCAAAAATGCCAGTAGACGTAACAGGCGTTAGAGAACTTGTAGCAGCTATGAAAAACGTAAACCCAGAATTGAATAAACAAATGCAAAAAACTATTAGAGATGCGATGATACCAATACGCGATAAGGCTAGAGGCTTTTTACCTAATAACGATCAAGTATTATCTGGGTGGAATAAAATAAACGTAACAGCCGAACAAAAATACAGGGCCTTTCCATTCTATGATCAGGATTTAGCCAGGAATGGTGTTTACTTTTCTGCAGGTCAAAGCAAACGTAATGCTTCTGGCTTTTCTTTTACGCACTTTGTAGCTAATAAATCTGCGTCCGGTGCAATATTTGAAACGGCTGGGCGTAAAAATCCAGGCGGATCCATTGATTCTAAAAGTTTAAAGCCAAGAGCCGGAATTGATTTCATAACTTCGGCTCAAAATATTAGTCCATTAAAAGGAGCCGGCAAGCAGCGAGGCCGGGCTATTTATCGGGCTTGGAATGAGGATCAAGGTAAAGTCTATCCGGCTGTAGTTAAAGCCGTAGAAATAACCGCGTCAAAGTTTAATCAGGGTCAGTTAAGTAAGGCTGCATAATGGCAAAACCTCCTAATTTAGTAGTCGCAGCCTTAGCTACCTGGAACGGCAAGGCATTACAAAAAGGCCAAAAACAGGTTTCAGCATTTGATAAAACTGTTAGAGGATTAGGAAAAACCTTTGCTAGCGTCTTTGGTACTTATCAAATATTGGCATTTTCTAAAAAGGCTATTAACGCATTTGCAGCCGATGAAAAGGCAGCTAAGTCTTTAGCGGTTCAATTACAAAATACCGGTAACGCCTTTAGAGTTAATGAAGTAGAAAATTATATTTTTAACCTTCAGCAGTTATACGGTGTCCTAGATGACGAACTTAGGCCGGCTTTTCAAACTTTATTAAACGCTACTAATTCAGTTACTTTAAGCCAGAAAGCATTAGAAACCGCTTTAAACGTTTCGGCAGGTACTGGCAAAGATTTAAGTACCGTGGTGGCAGCTATCGCCAAAGGGGCTTCAGGCAGTACAACTGCTATCGCCAGATTAGGTACCGGCTTAGATAAAACTACAATTGCCACCGGCGACATGAATAAAATCATGGCTGCGCTGGATCAAAAATTTAAAGGCCAGGCATTAGCTAGGTTAGATACCTACGCTGGAAAAATGGATTTACTAAGGGTAAATGCTGCTAACGCTACAGAGATTATTGGTAAGGGTCTAATAGATGCTTTAAGTATTTTGGGTAAAGATAATTCTATAAATCAGGCTGCAAATTCTATGAATGGATTTGCCACCGCCATCGCTAACACTACTAAAGGTATGGCTGAACTGATTGCAGAAGTTAAGAAAATAATTGATAGCGACGTAGGCAAGTTTTTATTAGGTATAGCTGCCTTATTAACCTTGGGCCGTAAGACTTTAATAGCAGGTACGGCTGGAATCATTGCTTATGATATAGGCAAATCTGGCACTCAGAAAAATGTCGGAGGATATTCTGGCATTCCCGATTTACGTGTAACTAGAGATTTAACTAAGGCTCGTAAAGAAGAATATAAAATCATAGCTGCAAAAAACGCTATTGAAAATAAAAATTTAGAAGAGTTAAAAAAGAAATTTGATATTGAACGGATAGGCTTAACAGCTGCGTTAAATAGCGCAACTGATGAAGAAACTAAATTACGCATCAGGGCGCAATTAGCCATTTTAGATAATAACGAAGCCTTAGCTAAAAAAATATTAGCTGAACTTGAAGCAACCGACGCTTTAAGAAAATTAGCCGAACAGGCCAGATTAGCTGGAATGTCTTTAGAGGATTTTGCTTTATTTAAAGTTAAAACTTTAAATACCAAAATTGATGATTATTTACAAAATACTGCGTTAGAAATGGTCCGGGCCTTAAACGCTCAAATTGCTGCTTTCATAGCTGCTTTAAGTAGGATAAAAACAACAGGTGGCGGTGGCGGTGACGGTGGTACTGCAACTTTTGATTATGCTTTAGCAGAAATTAAAGCAAAAAATGAACAGATAAAAGCTTTTGAATATAATTATGGATTAGAAAGTACCAGAGAATTAAATTCTCGTATAAGTGATTTTTTAACTCGTACTAATTCAAATTCAACTAATGCCAATATTAATTTAACAATAGACACGGCTCAAACTGGAGATCGATTTGCTCAATTAATAGCTGAAAGTATCCAGGTAGCTACTAAATCCGGAATCTCTTATGGTATAGCTGGCGGTCTATGATGGCAGTTCCTACCGTAAACGCAGTTATTAATTTCAGTACCGGACCTAGCTTTGCTCAGGCGATGATTTTGGACCAAGGCATATTGGGTACTAACGTATTAGCTGATTCGGCAGCCGTGATCGTAGACGTATCAAATCAAATTAACCGGATTGAAACTAAACGCGGACGTAACGCTTTAATCGACGAATTCCAGACCGGCACCTTAACCCTGCGTATTGTTGATCAGAATGGGGACTTTAATCCCCAGAACCCAGCCAGTCCTTATTACGAACTTTTAACTCCTATGAAAAAGGTTCAAATTACAGCTACATACCTGGGCGTTACCTACCCTATATTTTCGGGGTTCATAACCAGTTACGTAACCACGTACCCTAAAGAAGCTGAGGACGTTGCCTATACGACTATACAGGCCGTAGATGCCTTTAGATTGGCCTATAACGCACAAATCAGCACAGTTACAGGTACAAGTGCCGGACAATTATCTGGGGCGCGTATAAACGCCATATTAAACGAAATCGACTGGCCTACCAGTATGCGCGACGTAGACGCTGGGCTGACCACGTTACAAGCAGACCCTGGGACTAACCGCACGGCTTTACAAGCACTTACTACCGTAGCCCAGTCCGAATACGGCGCGGTCTATGTAGACGCGTATGGATCCTTTGTATTTCAGGATCGAAACGTTACAGCTAGCTCTATTGGATTAACGCCTACGGTATTCGCCGACGACGGCACCGGAATCCCTTATATGGACGCTGCCTGGACCCTTAATGACGTATTGATTTTTAACAAGGCAACCATTACGCGAGCTGGCGGTTCAGCCCAGGTAGCCACTAATCAGGCTTCAATTGATAAATATTTCTTACACTCGTATTTTTTAAATGAATTACTTATGCAAACCGACGCGGTGGCCTTAGATTATGCCCAAGCTTATGTCGCCAGTCGGGCTGAAACTTCTATCCGCTGTGATGCCATAGTTTTAGACTTATACACCCCTAACTATAATGCTGGAATTATTGCAGCCTTAGACCTTGATTTCTTTGATCCAATTACCGTAATAACTACACAGCCAGGCGGATCAACCCTGGAAAAGACTCTGCAGATTTTCGGCGTAGCAATGGCCATAACGCCGACTAGCTTCAAGACCACTTTCACGACGCTCGAGCCAGTCATCGACGCGCTGATTTTGGATAACAACATATACGGCCGACTCGACTACAATGTACTTAGCTATTAAGGAGCAATTATGGCAGCAGGTTTAGGTTTCAAGACCTTTACGACTGGCGAAGTTTTAACCGCCGGCGACGTAAACGGTTATTTAATGCAGGGCATTTTAGTATTTGCCAGTACGGCAGCTAGAGATGCATCTATTACTGCACCACAAGAAGGACAATTTGCATTTACGAAAGACACCAATGGCTTGTGGTATTACGATGGAGCAGCCTGGGTCGCATCAGGTGCTACCGGCGATATTGAAGGCGTAACTGCTGGAGTCGGTATTTCAGGTGGTGGTACTTCCGGGACCGTAACAATTACAAACTCAATGGCTACAGCAATCGACGCTAAAGGCGATTTAGTACCAGGCACAGGAGCAGATACTTTTGCCAGGCTTGCAGTCGGTGCTAACGACACAGTCCTTACTGCAGACTCAAGTACAGCCACTGGATTAAAATGGGCTGCTCCTGCTAGTGGTTCAACATTTGTTGGTGTTGCAGTAACAAATTCAGGTCATTTGAACATCGCAAGTGCCACAACAACAACTGTAACTTTTAATTCTGAATTTTACGATACTGATGGGTTTCACAGCACATCAACAAACACAGACAGATTAACTGTTCCTTCAGGTAAAGCAGGAAAATATCTTGTTGTTTTTCAAACTCAATGGCAAGCAAATGATAGTGGAGCATCAGTTTTCAAATATGTTTATATTCAAAAAAATGGAGATTTAGTTGCTAGAGTTCAAACTCAAGGCACTTCCGCTTCTGGAATACAGCAAGTTTTTCAAACAAGTGCCATTGTAGATTTAGCCGTTGGAGATTACATAAATTCTACTGTTTATACTAGTTCATCTAATAACGCAGATTTATATTTTGCCACAACAACACCATATTACAGCTACTTATCAATGGCATATTTAGGAGCATAAAATGATAAAATTCGATAAGCCAATAAATTTAAATGGTTTGCAACTAAGACAAGAATTAAAAGATGCTGGCGTTTTGATTACTGATGAGCCAAATGCTTTGTTTATTGATGGTAATGATAATTTTTGGTTAGCTATTGATAAAAAAGACGAATCAAAAGCAAAATCAATTGTTGATGCTCATATTGGTTTAGATAATTTTGTTGCCGAATCTCAAGCAAAAGCACAGGCAAAGGCTGATTTGTTGGTTAAATTAGGCATAACTGAGGACGAAGCAAAGTTACTGCTTAGCTAATGATTTTAACAAGTCATAACGGCTGGCGCGCCTCGAAAGACCCGGACGAAATAGCTATCAAAAGTTACACCGTACCTGGGACAAAGACTAAACTGCGCTGCGCCGAGGCCGTTGCACCATTATTGATTCGCTTTGCTGCTGAGTTTCACGAATTAATCGAACCAATCGATGAAGGGGCCGTTGATGATTGGGGCTACGCATTTAGGCAGATCCGTGGATCAACAGACAAGTTAAGCAATCATGCGTCCGGCACGGCCATAGACCTGAACGCACCTAAACACGCGCTTGGGTTAGTCGGTACCTTTCCACCAGAGAAAGTACCAATGATCCGGGCCTTAGCTAAAAAGTATGGGCTGAGATGGGGCGGTGATTACGTAAACAGAAAAGATGAAATGCACTTTGAAATAGATATAACACCTGCAAAGGCTGCAGCGTTAATAGTGAAATTAGGTTTAAATGAAAACTAGCCAAGTAACGGTAACTACTACTCCGGTTTTATTAGTAGCTGCCGATCCACACGATCAAACCGTATCTTTACACGCTGCCAGCGGTGCCTGCTTTATAGGAAACGCCAGCGTTACAAGTACAACAGGTTTTAAATTAGATAACCAAGACAAGGTAACCTTACCCTTAGGGGCTTATGAGGCTTTATACGGTGTTACTGCATCGGGAACCGATACGGTATACGTATACGCCGAAGTTAATTAAGGAGAAAAATGCAAACAAAGCAGATGTTTCTATCCTGGCTAAGGGCTGCGCTCGCCTCTGCTGGCGCGCTATTTCTAGCTGGTACGACAGACCCTAAGGCTTTGGGTTATGCAGCTTTATCCGGGTTTATTGGCCCGGTCCTAAAGTGGCTAGATCCAAGTGCGGTCGAGTTCGGCCGTAAGAAGTAACCGTGGACTCGTCGGACTGGGCTGCTCTGTCGGTAGCTGTAATTACAATTATAGGCTCCTTCGTCGGCTCAGTTCGATGGTTAGTAAAGCACTACCTGGTAGAACTACGAGAAAATTCCGGATCTAGTATAAAAGACCAAGTTACACGTCTAGAGGCCCGGGTCGAAATCCTTTACGAAATGATGCTACAGCGCGATAAATAAGCCGTACCGCGTGTCTGTCCTTGCCTCTTGTCGGTAGTAGGGCTTACCCTTTTAGAGTCGGTAACGACGGTTTACCGGCGGTAAGGGCTAAATATGGACGTAGTAGATTGGATCATCCTCGGCATTTTGACGGTGATAATAGCTAGTTACACTTATAGCTTAGGGTACAAAGATGGACGGCGCGAGGCGCACCTACAGGCTTCTAAGTGGCGTAAGCAGGTAAACAATGCCGATCGTTAAAGCACAGCCGGGCCGTTATTGCGATATGTGTAAGGCGCAATGGGGCAAGGTAAAGAACGAATGGCACGAAAAAGCTAAAACCCAGGCCGTGGTGGTCTGCGTATCTGAAACACACTTGGGCCAAACGAACGAAAGGGCCTATTGCGATGAACACCGGACCGAACTATCAACCTGGCACGATGGGACTATTTGGTCCTTGGCAGACCAGATGGAATACGGCCGTAAAGTAATCGCCGATATCAAAGCTAGAAAAGAAGCTAGAGAAGCAGAAGAGGCGGTTAAACGTGTTTAATTTAAATGATTATGAAGATGTGGCTACGCGTATTAAAAGGGTCCATGACAATTATCCGATGGCCCGGTTTAATATACGCGAGCTAAAGATCGACCATCAAGCCGGTTACTGCTACGTGGTAACTGAGGTTTATCGGGACGCTAACGATGCCAATCCAGCAGCTGTAGACGTTGCATACGAGGCTAGAAGCGACCGTGGCGTAAACCGTGATTTCTGGGTAGAGAACTGCGTAACCTCTAGCTACGGTAGATCTGCCGGGCTTTTACTTGGCGTAGATAAAAGGCCAACTAAACAAGATATGGAAAAGGCCCAGGCAAAAATGGCAGAACCTATAAAGTCGGACTATAAACCCGGTTCAAAAGAAGTTAAGCCGGTAGGTCAAACCTTGGAGCAAATTAAAGATCAACTTGGGGCTGAGGAAATAGAAAAGGCTCCTATATGCAACCATGGAGTAATGGCTTTGAAAAAGGGATCGAAGAACGGTCGGGATTATTACGGCTATACCTGCATCATGGGTAAGACCAGTGGATGCGACAGTATCTGGTACAAGATAGATGCTAACGGTAGATGGCAACCGCCTAAAAAGCCGGCGTTTAGTGTTACACCTACTAACGCTGACGTAGACGATATGCTGTTAGGACTAACCTGATGGGATACGTCGAAATCATAAAAGACGGCCTATTGGTGCGAATGGTGGATGGCGAAGTAACTAGCGTTACTCCGACGGCGTGGTGCGACAAATGCAACAACCAACAAGATCCGCTCGGCGGTATTGGTATCGAGGACCTAGACAAGCAGGTAGTGCTATGGATTTGCGCCAAGTGTCGGAACGAGTAAGGGTCGTACTCGACTATGCGCAAGAAGTCGAAGCGCACACAGTCGGATTCCATCGGGTAACCGATATTAACGCCGTAGCTAATCATGCAGCTAGGCACAATAAGAATCTAAATATGCACGAGTACATAGCTGAGATGGCAGAGTCCGTCGGAGCCGAGATGGTAGTCGCGCAATATTTGGGTTTTAAGAACTTTAAACCTACGCTTAACACTTTCAAAAATGAAGCGGACGTAGGGACGCGGTTCGAGGTCAAATGGACCAAGTACAAGGACGGCCACTTAGCTATTGGTGAAACCGATAGGCAGCAGGACGTGGCCATACTTGTAGTCGGTAAAAGCCCGGTTTATGAAATAGCCGGATGGATACCAGTGCAAATGGCCCGAAAGCCTAAATATCTACATCAGGCTTACGGCTGCCATTGGATACCGCAGAATAATTTATTTCCGATCCAAGACATAAGGAATAGCATTTATGGAACTGATTAAATTTACCTGCCGGGTCTGCAAAGAGTCCGTGATGGCCAAGATTATATTGGATTTTACCGAACTGTTACCGCCTGGGTTGAAGTGCGTTGAATGCCTAGGCTGTGGCACCTTAGGAGTGGAGTTGATACCTGATGGAGTTTGATTTAGGACTAGAGATAGCTGATGACGACGTACCAAAGACCACTGACGATTACTATACGCCAGCCTGGATATTCGCTGGCTTGGGTCTAAAGTTCGACACTGACCCGGCCTCGCCGATTGGTGGATGCCCTTGGATCCCGGTTAAAAAGTACTACACAATCGTAGACAATGGATTAGTCCAGGATTGGGTAGGTAGGGTCTGGATGAATCCACCGTACAGCAAAACTACACCTTGGGTTAATAAGTTCATAGAGCACGGTAACGGCGTGATGCTATGTCAAATAGCTAAGGCCAAGTGGTTTAACACTATCTGGGATCAATGCGATGGAATGGTACCGCTGCCGTCCCGAATGATGTTTAGAACGCCGGCCGGTGGTGAAGCCGGAATCTTTATGCCGACTGCGCTCTTTGCGATGGGTGCGGACAATGCCGAAGCATTAGGCCGATTAAACTTAGGTAAAGTCAGATGAAATTTGCGTACGCCGATCCACCGTATTATAAACACGGTA
>Ga0129336_10001129_pt1 | contig 15977 bp, 17 predicted proteins | sample CPB6_02_DNA_FD_96878 | JGI IMG/M metagenome (GOLD analysis project Ga0129336, IMG submission 96878) | Freshwater to marine salinity gradient microbial communities from Chesapeake Bay, USA - CPBay_Sum_0.6_0.2_DNA | ecosystem: Environmental > Aquatic > Marine > Coastal | place: USA: Chesapeake...
GAGACCTTCTCCCCAAACGGGGTGTTCTCCGTGAAGACCTGCGACCCGGTCGGAGTACGTCCGCCCCGCAGCGTCACGTTTGCCAAGCGCTCGCCGACAAGGCTTTCGCTGGCGAACGGCTCAAAGAGTTTGCCCAACCCAGCGAAGGCCGCGGAGCGCAGCTGCTCCACCTCGTTCGACCCAACCTCCCCCTTTTCGCTGTATAGCTGCAGCGCAGCACGAGCTGGAGCAAGAGCGAAGTCATATGGCATCATGTAGCTGAGATCGACGTACTCAACGTTCGGATCCCCTGCCGGGGTCAGAGGAACAAGTTGGTGCCCTTTCATATACTCGGGAGCCATCTTGTTCAGGTCGTCAATCGTAGGCTTGCCTTCCTCGTCCCAACCAAGGGTTTTTGCGGCTGCCGCTTGGACACCTGCAGGCACAGCCACAGCAGAGGCCATGTACCCAGACAGGCGCTGCGCACCGATAGCCCGGATCTGGCGTTCCAGTTTGCGGGCAGCGTCTTGGCCAATCCGTGCGACAAGATCATCTCCTGCCCGGAAGCTCATCTCCCGCAGGCCTTGGTCCAAGATGTTGGTCGTGTTGCGGATAACTTCGGCCGGGAAGGCCACGAAGTTACCAACCACCGGCACACGGCGTACCATCTTCACCGCCTCCGGCACCCGGTTATAGGTGGGCTGGGTGTTCTTGACAATATCCCCGGCCAGAGTATCAAGATACCCAGCCGTCCCAGTAAGCTCCGAGGTCCGAGTACCGAGGCCCGACCGCACAAGCGCATCGCCGATCTGATCGATGGCATCCGGTGCAAGGCCCGCGCGCCGGAAAGCGTTGGCGTACTTGGCCCGTTCTGCGTTCCAGTTCACCAGCTTCCAGAAGGTGTCAGAGTTGGCGTAGAGCTTTTCCAGCGAGTTAGCGAGAGGGATGCGGTCCTTGAGCCACGTTACTTTGTCCTGAACTTTACCGGAGAACCCGAGGTTTGAACCCTCTTTGAGAAGGTTCCGGAATTCTTGGACGGTGATGTTCTGGTCACGGAGGCCGAGGTTACCTGTCAACTCAAACAGACGACGGAACTCGTCATCGGCAAGGTTCGCAGCTTTACCGGCGGTCAGACGGAACGAGTCCCCAAACGGCATTCCCCGCATCATGTTGCCATTGGCCATGGTGAGGAACGTGCCAGACATGAAGTTCCGGATCTGTGTCAGGGGGCTGTACACCGTCTTGGCGGCTTGGGCTGCACCCTTTGCCTGCAGCGCCAGAGCGAGGGCCTCGTTCAAGAATCCCTGCGTCATTTGCTGCGGAGTGGTCAACGCTGCAAAGATTTCGGGGGCAACGTATGCCCCGGTCATCTGCCCATAAGATCCACCAAACACCGTGTCAGAGCGCGGCTCGCCAAGCTTCACGTAGCCGCGGGATTCTGCCAGCTCCTTGCCAAGGGTTTCTGCATCCGGCCCGTACACCACAAGGGGGATCGCCCGACCTTGGCTTTGGTTGATCATCTGGAGGGCTTCTGCCCCGGTTTTGCCGTACTGCTTCAGGGTCTGGTCATAGAGCTTATTGCCCGCAACGACGCGGGACATGTCCTCCACGGTGCGAAGGTACGCTTGCTTCGGATCTTTGATCTCGCCCAGCAGCTCGCGCAACGAGGGTGACTTGGTAAGAAGCTTGCTGCGCTCCTGCAAAAGACCTTCAGCAATCGAGTACAGGGGCTTTCCGCCAAATTGACGCGCACCTTCCTTGGCCTTCGTGCTGCGCAGTGCCAAAATGGCATCATCGCTAAGACCGGTGTTAATGGCGTCGAGACCAATCAGGCGCTTCACCTCCTGCTCAGCATCCGCCCGCACGACATCAGCCGGACGAACCTGCATCAGGTCGCCCTTGCGAACACGAGCACGGTCCATGCTTTCGAAGACTGTTTGGACTTCGTCCACGGCACGCTTGAACGTAGGGGTACTGGTGACCCCAGCGTCCACGGTCCAAGTTTCGGGGCTCTCGAACTTCTGGTACAGGCGACGGATATAGCCGCCCATGTTGTTCTCGAAGGTGCTGAGGATCTGCTGTTTCATGGCAGGCTCGAGGCTGCTGTTCGCAACAGAGTCTGCAATCTGCGTGGACATGCGGGTGATCTGATCTCGCATTTGCGCAGCCGGTTTCGACACGCCCTGCCCGTATTCCGACAGCGCGTCATCTGCGCCTTGGAGATACAGGAACAGATCATCATACAGCTTGTCGTATCCAGCACGGCCCTTGCCGCGAAGGATGTTCTGCATTTTTGGGAACAGGTTCCGGGCGGCCTGATCGAACTCAATCAAGCTGCTCTTGGCCTCCTTTTCCGCGGTGTCGACGAGAGCCTCTGCGGACTCACGGCCATAGAAGAGATCCTCAGGAGTCAAGCCCTTGGAAGTGAAGTACTTTTTCAGGGTGGTGGACTGGCTGAGCTTGTTGCCAAGAGCCTCCATGCCACGCACAATGGTACCGGCCGCCATAGGCACACCAGGAATTTGCGAAAGGCCCTGTGCGGTGAGACGCGCAGCAGGGAACAGGCCCTCAAAAGCGGCCCCAACAGCCGAGCCCTCTGCACCGATACGGATCTTGTTGCGAAGGCGACGGAAAGCTTCGTCCCGTCCGGTCAGACCAGTGTACTGTTCTGTCTCAAGGACATCCGGAAGGGCATCAAAGGCATCCGACATGGTGCCGGTTCCTTCCGGAGACACCACAAAATCTGACACACCCGCAGCCAAGGTCGTCGTTGCGGCGAGGCGTCCACGAGTTCCCACCAAGGCGCGACCAGCGCCGCTCTTTCCAAATGCCTCTGCGGCGCGAGCCATGCGGCCACCGCGGCCAATGACCTGAGCCCCCTTGGCAACCTGCCCAGCGCGACCGAGCCAGCCTGCAACCGGGATGAACGCAAGACCGAAGTTGGTTATGCCCTCTGCGACTTTGCCCGCAGTGGTCTCCGGGTCGAGACCCATGGCATCTTTTGCCCCGACAAAGAAGTCGGTAGTGGCACGCGAGTAGTCGGTATCGAACAACGCGTCGATACCGAGAGCACCGAGTTCCGCGATCCCTTGACCAATGTCCACGACACCAGCGCCCATGCCGCGTGCGATGTCGCCTGCAATGGTGCGGTCGCTTTCCTCTTCTTCCTCTGCAGTGGGAAGGGGTCGGAAGGGCTGGTTTGGATCGAAGCCTTGCTGCTGGTTCTGTGGGGGAGCGACGACCTGAAACGGTTTGGTCGGGTCAAATTCAGCCATTTATTCCCCCACGGGTTGCCACGTACCATCCTCTTGGTATTCGTAGGTTACACCATTTTGAACCACTTGTTGACCCGGAGTGAACTCTGTCGTTGCACCGCCAACGCTCATTCCATTTTGGGCAAGCTGGGAGGCAAGGTCACGAACCTTCAACGGGTCAACAACCTCGCCGGTGAAGACATCAAACATGTCCGGATTTTTCAGGATGGCGTCCATGTTCTGCTGGTACAGGCGTTCAGGGGTATACGTCCCACCACCAGCCCCGCGGGCGTTGGCGACATCCAGCGCGTTCTGCAGGCGCTTGTTGAGTTCTACTTCGTTTGCAGCCATGCGCATGGCCTCGAGCCGGATTTCGCGCTCACCGGCCTTTTCTGCAGCCGCTGCTTTCTCGATGCCCTGCATCCCAGTCAGCGTGCCCTGTGCAATGTTGGTCAGAGCATTCGGGCTTTGGCCAGCAGCAATCGCAAGGCCGATCATGGCAAGGTTTGCCATCGCCTTCTTGCGCTTGTCCTCGTCAGCTTCTTTGCCCATCACGCCTTCCAAACGGGAAAGCATCTGTTCATAGGTGGTATCGAAATCGCCAGACCCAATCGCTGCCCCTGTCGAAGCAGGATCAGAAGCGGGCTTTTTGGAGATGTCCGGATCCTTAATAATCTCGGCATCAGGCTCGGTCGCAGCATCTTCTGCCGGAGCGGATGCCGGTGCGGGAGCAACAGCCTTACCGCTAAGGCCGGTCGCTCCAGGACCCTCCTCTGCAAGGATGTCACGAGTTGTAAACGATCCAGACGGACGGGATAGAACACGCTCAACCTCGGATCGTTCGACCTCTGGAGCTGTTTCACCGGCAGCGGCGGCAGCGGCGGCACGAGCAGCAGCGGCAGCAGCAAGCGTTTCTCCGGTGGGGTCCCGTTCAAGTTCCTGCTGGGCGGTAGCGGCAGCTTCCTCAAGCCCCCTAGTCTCGGATCGAGCTTCAGCAGAAAGCGTACGGTTAACCCGGCTTTCCAAATCCATGTACTCTTCCGGGGACAACAGAAGATTAAAGTCTTGACCACTCGGGTCATAAATTTTTCCTGAGCCCATATCCACATAGACGGCCTGAGTTCCACCCATGCCATCAATGATCACAGGTTGAGTCGTGCGCATTAGCTCTTCCGCACTAAGACGGTTCGTTGGAGCGGGAGCAGGAAGGACAGGACCAGTGGGCGTGAATCGTGTATTTGGATCCACAATCCCAAGGCCAACACCAAAGCGATCAAACGCCAACTGGCCGCCGATTTCGCTGACCGGGTAGCCCAGATCCTGCTTTTGCCCACGGCTCAGCATACGATAGCTGGGATACGACATACCCTGCTCTTGGATGGCAGCGCGAACACGGGGGAGCTGGAGTTCCGTTGGCCCGCCGTCCCTGAATTTAGCCACCGTCGTAGCAAGCTCCGGAGACGAAGCCATGATGCCGCCCTGTTCACGGAGCTTGTTCCGTGCATCTCGGCTCGTGAAGAGTTTGCGCGACAGCGGATCCATGACCACTCCTTACTTAATAGCCTGAGACAGGCCGTAGGCTCCGATGCCAAGGCCGAGAAGCTGGGAACCAATGCTCGGACCCGGGTACGACATGGTCGAAGCCTGACCTGACGGCGCTCCGGTGATGATGTCGGAAGCAAAGGCCAATTGCTGATAAGGTTGCATGGCCTGTTGATACTGGTTGGCATAAGCCACGTCCAGAGCGGCCTGCTGTTGGGCCTGTTGCTGAGCCCCAATACCGAGCATGGTGTTAATGTCTTGGATCCCAAGCTGCTGCTGAGCTTGTCCAAGGCCAAGCATCTGCTGACCAAGGCCCGCGATCCCTTGACCGAGGCCTGCCGCCTGCTGCTGTGCTCCAAGGCCAGCTTGAATACCAGCCAAACCAAGGTTCGCGCCCTGCAGGCCAAGATCACCGGCGGACTGAGCGCCTTGCATTTGCATTTCAGCGCCCTGCATGCCCATCTGACCGGCAGCCTGAGCGCCCTGCATGCTAATTCGCGCCTGCTCTTGTGCGAGTTGAGCTTGCTGAGCGGCGGCAGCCTGACGGGCCTGTTCTGCAGAGATGCCGATCTGGCCAGCCTGAGCGGCAAACCCCCCGGCAATTTGCTGGGCCGAAAGGCCGGTCTGAGCGGCGAGTTGCTCAATGCTCAAACCTGTTTGAGCCACAGCCTGCGCATTTGCGGCGGCGAACTGCTCGGCCGAAAGGCCCAGTTGCGCGCCCTGCAGCGCCCCGGTTTGGGCGAGTTCCTCGGCAGATAGACCGAGGCGACCAGCGGCTTCCGCAGCCTGAGCCGAAGCGCCGACACCAATCTGGCCGAGCTGGCCAGTAAGCTGCGCCACGTTCTGTTGGCGAGCCTGCGACTGTTCGAATGCTTGCTGAGCGCGCTGAGCCGCGGACTCATATCCAGCCGCCCGCATCTGCGCAGCAGTACGGCCCTGCTGTTCAAGGATATTCCGAGCAAGCTCTTGCTCAGCAACAGCCTGACGAGACCCGCCAAAAGCCCCGGCCTGAACAGCGCGAGCCGCGATGTCCTGCTGCTGCAGTTCGCCTTGCCGTGCAATGTCGGCCAACGCCTGCTGCACTGCGGCGTCTTCGTACTGACCCATAAAGGCCTGAGCCTGTTCGGGGGAAAACCGGGTTCCGGTTCCGGCAAGCTGCGAGATACCCTGAAGAGCGGTCATCTGGCCGAGGCGAGCAGCCTCCTGCAAGGACTGTTGCGCGGTGAGCGTCGAGGCACGAGCTCTTTCTGCTGCAGTTGCAGCACCGGACACGCCAGTCGCCGCAATGCCACGAGCCCCCAACGAGGCGGCAGCAAGATCGCTCTGGAGAGGAGCCTGCAAAGCTCGGGCATTTTGTGCTGCCGTCGATGCGACATCTTCCGCCTTAACCCCAGCCGCAAGAAGACGAGATTCCGTGCGGGCGGCAAGTTGACCCAGTCTCTCGGACGAAGCCATAAGCTCCTTAGCAGCAAGACGAGTTGCGGGGTCCGAGGAGTTAGCAGCCGCAAGAATGTTCGCAGCCGCCTCGTCTGCCGTTGCTGCGCCCCTAGCTGCGAAAGATTGCAGATCCTTCGCGGCCTGGCTCAGCGCAGCCTGACCGGCAGCGGTTTGACCTGGAATTTGTTCAGCGAGACCCAGAGACGCAAGACGCGCCTGCTCCATGGCCCCAACGCCTGCACGAGTCAAACCCGTAGCTTCGTCCAGGTAGGGCTGATAGGCTCCGATGCCTTGACGGGCAAGATCAAAGGCGGCCAATTGGTCAGGCGTAAACCCAGCGAGCATTTGCTCTGGCAGCTGAACACCCTCAGCCATAAGGCCATATGCCAGTTCCGTGATGCCAGGAACATTTTCCTCGCCGCCAGGAACAGACACCGTGCGACCACCAACCATTCCAGTCTGCTGGAACGGGGGATTAACTACCGGAGTCGTGATGTCCGGTGCTTCTTCTGGAGTTCCGCCGCCGCCGCCGCACATTAGACACGCCCTCCGCGTTCGAACTGGCGCATAAGCTCATACATACGAGCCGCACCCTTTTCACGGTCGCCGTCCCCAGCGCCGCGAACAGCGTTCTCTGTCATCACGAACTCACCGTCCGAGAGCCGAGCTTCTTGGACAGGCATGCCATTCTGATAGATCTGGGCCTGAATGGAATCGCTCCTCCCGGTCCCGGGACCTTCGACGTACCCGCCCATGGCGTAACCCATTGGGGTAGGCATCCCAGTACCCATTCCAGTACCCATCACATTTCCGTACCGCATTTGCGGGCTCTGAGCAGCCATCGCCAAAGTGGCGGCTGTCATCGGGTCAGAAAGATTGGGCAATTGCCCGTTCATCATGGGCATCTGACCTTGGTTCAAGGATGCAATACCCTGTTGCGGAGCAACGTAGCCACCGGCGGCGTACATGCTGCCGCCCTGCTGGCCCATTCCGGAGTCGGTAGTCATGGGGGTCGAAGTTTCGACCGGGGCCACGGGCTGTGCGCCAAACCCACCTCGGGGATTGGAGATGGTGCCACCGTAAAGCAGCCGACGCAGCGCCGGATCAAGCTCCGTTTTCTGGGTAACCGTCTGTTCTTTGGGTGCGCCACACATTATGCGAATCCTACCATGCCTTGGCTGCGGAGATAGTCCCCAACCATACGTTGCTGATCAGGGCCCATGCCCGCGAACATCCGGTCATTGCTCATCGGCTGCTGGCCGCCCATCGGTATGGTCCCAATACCCACCGCGGCGGGCATGGCCGTTGACCGAGCAGGCATCGGACCTTGCATTTGAGCAAGCATCGGGTTTTCCTGAGCCCGCGTTCCGCCGCCTTGAACAGCCTGCGGGGCAGGAGCGGCCGGTGCTCCTTGGCCACCCATCAAAGGTCCAGCTGCTTCCGCGATACCCAAGAGTTTCTTGAAGTCCATGGCTGGTGCCGCCGCCGTGGCCGTAGCCGCAGGAGCTGCCGCCGCCACGGGTGCCGCCGCTGCAGCCGCAGGAGCTGCCGCCGCCACGGGGGCCGCAGCACCAGCGTTTGCCGCACCGGCTGCCGCCATTTGAGCCCCGGTATTAGCTGCACCGGCTCCAGCGCCAGCGCCAGCGCCACCCAAAAGCGCACCGCCAGCCCCAAAGCCAACGGCATTCAGGGCGGCTTCGCCGAGGTCCCCGCCCGCGAGAAGCGTCCCGATCCCAGCCCCGATAGCCTTAGGTGCAGCCGCCGCGACAAGGCCTGCCGCCGTCCCGCTAAGGCCAAGAGCCCCGGCAACGCCTGTTCCGACAGTGGCCGGAAGAAGGGAGCCAGCAAGGCTTCCAAGAAGTGGTGCGAGCAAAGGGACCATCACGCTTCTCCGCGCACCGCCTCGGGTGCTGTAACAATGATTGATGTACTGCGCCGCTCTGAGCCTGTCCAACCGTTCCCGCAGTCGGGACACTTTCCATTGGGGTAGCTCAAAATTTCTTCTGGCGTATCTACGGCGTTCCCGCAGTTTTCACAGTGCACTTTATCAGAACTTGTTGACGGTTTCCAGCCAATGATCTTAGCCATCCACTTATCCTTATGTTGTCGTCACAGTGACGGACCCAACAGATCCAAGGGCCGAGGACCCACGTACATGCGGCGTGTTCAACTCTGATACCTTCAGGTACCCACCGTGATTAAACACGGTTCCCGGTTCTGCGCCATAGTCGTCCGTTTGCAGGTTTGTAAACACCGTAAAGGTGTTGCGGCCCTCGCCTGGGTTGCGAGCCTGTTCGAGGTACACGGAGAACGCGCGAATGACCTCGTTGAAGTACCGCTGATTGTACTCCAAGGGCGGGATTGGGAAGTAGGGTGCCGGGACAAGACGGTTCGTCATCAGCGCCTACCGTCCGGACGCACATCGATCCTCGGAGATCCCAGCCGCCAGCCCATTCCAAGCTCAGATGACTCAACGCGAAGCGTCATCGAGCGGCCGCGAAGACGCACAAACACTTGGTTGGTGAACTGCTCAACAGGAGTGCTCGCGGTTTTGGTTACCGCCTCATCGTCACTCTGCAAGTAGTTGCCGCCCGGGAAGTTCCTGGCCTTCATGGTAAACGTCACCGTCGGAGACGCAGCCGTAGAGTTGCGGAAGGTGACATCCGGGATGATGCGGCTGACAAAGCTGTAGTTGTTGCCGTCGCCGATATCGAACTGGCTGGATTCGATGTAGGCATTGATGGGTGTCGCCGGAGTTGTGCTTCCGTCGTCGAACCCATTCTCATGGTAATAGAGGTATCCATCGATCCCTGCAGCAATGGGGTTTCTGTAACCCCACGATCAACCCACGCGCTCCGACTCATGTCGCCGTAGTACCAGATATTCTGCTGGTAATTGTAGACCACGTAACGATCAAGGTTGTCGCTATTGGCTGAGGGGTAGAACCACCAGACCTCCGAGAAGGCCGTGTTCGTCGCTGCAAAAACTTTTTCCGCCTGACGGGTGTTGAAGTTAGAAAACACGTAGTCTTGAACAGCGCAGGGGAGTTTCTGCACAGCGCCCGAGTAAACGTAGAACTCATTCTGGCCCATCCAGAACACATTGTCCTCGACTGCTGCAACGCTGTTCGGGCTCACAATCGTGGTGTTCTCCGACAGCATGTTGACGCCGAAGGTGAAGGGCGGACCAAGATACTGCATCGCGTGCAGTGAAACGTCAGTGAACACCAAGATCTGCTGACGGGTTTCAATCGCCGTAACGATTCGGGAGCCCGAGCCGATAAGGAGTTCTCCTGCTGTGTTGGTCGCAGTCGGAGTCCAGTCCGCCGCATTCTCCTGGTCAGAGAACCGAATGAGAAGAGGATCTTGGTCCAAGCTGCCGATAGGGTTGCAGCCAAAAGCAATGACGTGGCGGTCTACATCCGACACAATGACTTTCGCCGCAATTGTCGGAGCCCCGCTGGCACCAGACAGATTGGACAGCGCAACAGCACGCTGCGACAGCGGCGTCGCAGCAGAGGCGTCCCAGTAGTAGATTCCGCCGTTGTAGACGTTGATAATCAGGTCTTCGCCGAAGTTGTCATGCGTCCAAAGACGAAGCGTGTCGGTTTGAGCGTCAATCGCAGCGCCAGAGCCCCATGTGCCACGGGACCATGGACCGGCACCCCAGCCGTTGCCAAAGATCGACGTGTCAAGACCGCTGTTGATTTGATACGCGCCGACAACGGAAGCGCCGCCGTCTCCGACGTCTGATGAATTGGCCACAACCGGAACGGGAGTATACTGACCGTCTACCGTGATATCGGCAACAGTATCCACGGCTCTCGCCACAATCGTGTAGCTGTCCGCATTGATGACTGTTGCAATCTGGTACTCTTGGTTGAGCACCGCGGCGGTAATTGTGCCCCCGAGAGAGGTGGCTCCACTGAAAGTGACAAAATCCCCAGCCCCGGCCCCATGGTTAGTATCCGTTACCGTGAGCGTCGAAGACCCGTCAGTGGCAGCAAAAGTAACATCGCCCGCTGCGGTTGTCGCACGGATTGGGGTGATATCGTAGTAGCCTTGGCCTTCTTCAATATAGTACTTGAGGCTGGTTCCGAGGCCGAGGTAGTTGTTCAGGGAAATGGTGCGCCAAGAGTGGAGTGCGCGGCAGATCCCGAGCACGGACTTTTGCCCAAGCTTTGTCCAGCCGCCAATCTTCTCCGGAAAGCCCGCACGGAAGCGTACCTTGTCAACGTCAAACCACCCGCCCTCATTGCTGTAGGAGGTGGTTTCACGGTTCACACCGGGCTGAAACTGTAGCTTCGTGAGAGGCATCGTGGCATCCTAGAGCATGGCGTGCGTCTTTTTCATGTCTGCCTGCGTGTACCTCTGATATCCGGAAATCTTTGGCATAGGCACAGTGACGATCTCCGCACTAGTTTCAAGGGCAACGGACCGGGCAACATCCATAAAGGACTGAGCTCTCCCGGTCCCTAAGTTATACACGCCGCTCACGTCCAAGTCAAAGAAGCGATTGTGGATCTCGACCACGCGCTCTACGGGGACAAAGTCTCTGCGAATATGCTCACTGCCCTCAAATACCTCAATGCGTCCAGTCTCTAACGCCTGCCTGCGGAATTTTGTGTGTGGGGACGGCTGGTCCTTATGCTCCTCGTGCAGCCCGTAGACGTTGAAGTATCGGAACATCTGGACTGGAACAGTGAAGGTCTGCTTTAGGAGGTACTGCTCGACAATATACTTTGAGAGGGCGTAGGGACTGCGCGGGTTCGGCCTGTCCGTCTCTACAAAGGTTGTGTTGTCTGGCCCGTACACGGAGGCCGACGACGCAATCTGAATCGGGATTCCACGACTATTACACGCCTCAACAAGCCTGACGGTGGAGATCACGTTCTGTCGAAGCAGGGCGTCCCAGTCCCGGCAAGCCGTACTGCTGATTGCGCCGAGGTGGATGACCCGCTCGATGCCTGTGAGGTCCGGTTCTCCGTCGCCCCACTCGTAACCGACAGCTCCAGGCAGGGCTCCCATCATGTTTTGGCCGATGAAGCCTCTATGTCCTGTAACTAGAATAGCCATGTACAAGTCTCGCGCGCTGCAGGGTCGAGGACAAAGAGTGCTTCCTACTGTTGTAGTGAATCCGGATGCCAAGGGTTTCGCAAAGCTCTTTGCCTGTGAAAGCCTTGTCCCGATACTCCTCGCCCAAGAATCGAATGTTGGGGTGAACCAAGGCGATAAGCTGAAGGAGCTCTTCCTCGGTCTGATACGGGATGATTTTGTCCACGTACCGAATCGCAGCAAGCTGGACATACCGCTCGGAGAGGGGTTGCACAGGTCTTGATTTCTCCGGCCTCTCGACGCTGGGGTCAACGTGCAGGCCGCAGATGAGCGTGTCGCACAAAGAGGCGGACTCTTCAAGCATGGCGACATGCCCCGCATGGAGCATGTCAAAGGCCGACGCGGTGAACCCTAGAATAGCCATTGCGCTTTGTCATCCACCCATACGTCATATGAGGGCTTGCCCATCCAAAGCTCGTGGTGCTTGCACCCCCAGTCCTCGAGCTGCTTCTTCGTGAGATCTGACCAGTCGGTGTTGGATGCCATGCCTCTCGCAGTCCAGTAGACAATAATGTGGCCCTTGTCATACAGTTCGTTGATCTGCGCGATGCGCGGAATGAGTGGCCGAGACTTGGTGTAGTCTCCGTTCACGGTCAGGCAGATCGTGCCGTCGATATCGACGACGTATTTCTTGAAGCCGGGATTTGGCGTCACTGCAAGTCACCCTTCTTGAGCACATATACGCCGGGCCTCGTGCAGGCCAGCGCGGCGTAGTGGTTGGCGGCCATCAGCGCTGAAGGCATGTCACCCGTCCTGGTAAACTCATGCGCCAGCGCAGCGAGGAACGTGTCGCCCGCGCCGCAGACATCGACAGCATCGACGACGGGAGCCGGGAAGTTCTCGTCCTTGTACCAGCAGCCACCTGCCCCGCAGGTCACGATCAGTTCGTCAGGTTCACTCATGAGCCGCAGCCGCTCAGCGCTGTTGATCTTGTAGATCGGCCCCGACAAGGGTTTGAGGTTTGTGAGTTTGGTGTCCACAAAGATCGGTCCATTGAATCGGGCGATGATGTCTCGAATCACGTCCGCCGTGATAAAGCCCTTGGCATAGTCGGAAATGACGACCGCGTCGAACCGCTCATAGTAAGCCTGCTCCCGAACGACATAGGGCAACGCTTTTTCGTCCGCATCGACGCGCAAGAGTTGTGTCACACCATCGTCGGCATAGTACCGGGACTTGCGGGAGTACGGCGGGGGCGGCCCTTGAAAGACCACGGGACAGAAAGCCTGCAGGTTATTAGCAACGTTGGCGGCCATGCCCAGCGACACCCGCAGCTTGGTCTGTTTCATGAGCGGCGCGTCCGCTTCTGGGTTCTTTCGGTCAAAGACGCCCATGTAGTGGTGGTCTTCGCATACGTCTCCGATGACAAGAATCAACATGTCTGACTGTCCCCAGGCAGGATGCGGTAGTTGTCCTCAACAGTATCTTTGGTCGAGACTTCGATGATGACCCCCGGACCTTGGATGCAGTGCAGCTGGTGGGGCAGCAGGGGCGGATTGCGCCACATGTCGCCCGGGCGCAGGTACCGAGTGAAGTGCGTGGCGTCGTCGGTGTCTACCGTATCGAGGCGAAACGTCCCCTCAAGGACGTACCACGTCTCGTCCTTGTCCCGGTGAAAGTGCATCGAGAACTTCTTCCCCTGCTCGAAGCACAGAAGTTTCCCACAGTAGGTCTCTGTCGAGGCAAAAATCTCCTCGTGGCCCCAGCCCTTTTCGACGCGCATCTTCGATGATCCTTGTTGTAGACTTGTTGGCAATATAGGGGAGGATAACAACCCTTGCCAAGTCCTTTCCAACAACGTCGTCAACTTCGTAGTCGCCACCCTTGGTGATGACGTCCGGCCGCAGGCGCTTGATCAGCTCGTAAGGGGTGTCTTCGTCAAAGATCACGACCTCGTCGACGCAGGCCAGCGCCCGCAGAACCTCGGCCCGATCCTCTTGGGAATTGATGGGTCGATCTGGGCCCTTGATCCGCCGGACGGATGCATCAGAGTTCAGGCCGACGACCAGCCTCGTGCCTAGGGCCTTGGACGCCTGCAGGTATCGGATGTGGCCGACGTGCAGGATGTCAAAGCAGCCGTTGGTGAAGACTAGCATGTGCGCTGAATCGCCACCTGATAGCCGCCGGGCGTCTCCAGAACCTTCAGGCGGTTCCAGTTGCAGGCGATGAAGGCGTCAACGGCCTGCTTCGGGCTGTCGTGGATGCTCTCGCCATACCGCCAGCTGACTGCGTCGTCGAAGACCATGACGCCGCCCACGCGCAGGAGTTCGAACCCCAGAGCCGCATCAAGGAGGACGTCCTTGGCGAAGTGTGAGCCATCGACGTAGATCAGGTCAGCCACGACGCCACGCTGGCGAAGTTCGATCAGCCCGTCCAGAGAGGGCTTGTCGATGTGCTCAACCTCGGGGAACTGGGGCAGGAAGCTGGTGAAGACCTCGCGGGCAGAGGCCACCGTGGTGTCGGTGAGGTTCTCTGACGCCGCGAACGGGTCGATGGCGTAGTGGCGGTAGACCCCCGAACCTCTGAGCAGGCTGGTCAGGTTGAAGGTGGTCTCGCCCTCAAAGACGCCGATCTCAATGACGGTGTTCGGGATCAGGACTTCGTTGAAGATGCGTGAGAGCGTCGCCTTGGTGTGGTCATGGAAGACGACAGAAAAGTTCACGTGTCCAGCCTATCGTTGCGAAGGGTGCTCCTGCCCTCTTTCGGGCGCCCCAAGATCGTTGTCTCTTGGTCTTTCACGTCATATGCGAAGACGCCCATCTGGTGAATGGGGAAAATGTCGGCGCGCAACAAAATGTCGAGCGGGGCGTTGATCCCGTACTTCAACACGTGGGCCAGCATGTTCTTGGCCACGGCAGGATCGACGGCGTAGGCGTGAGCCCGGCAGATGAAGTGGTAGTTCGGCCCCTCGCTAGCGTGCGGCGGCGTCGGCATGACACCCCAGCCTTGGTTCACCTGCTCGTTGCTGCCCAGATAGCAGATCGAGTTGAAGACGGCGTGCTGCGTGTAGGGCTGCACCATGACGGCGTCATGCTCAAGGATCACGAGCGGGCGGTCTTCCAGCACGCACTTCTGCCAGAGGCTGATGTGGCTCAGGGCGCAGGCCACCTCGCCTCGGGTCATGTAGTGGTCGGTGACCTTGACCATAGCGGGGACGCCGCCGTGGTGTGCGGGCGGCTGGATCGGGTTCTGGATGCCGTCGTAGGCGTCCCAGTATTCCCACGGCATCCCGGCCAAGTCACAGCTGTCGGCGGCCCTTTGGGCCTTCTCCTCGGACGAGGGGTGGCCCTTGACCCGGATGATGTAGGCCTTGGTGACCGTCTGGTCGTAGCCGTAGTTTAGGGATTGCAAAGGTTATCCTTTGGTGATGGCGAGTACCGAGGCACTACTACTTGCGGAAATTTTGTTCCAGCTTGTGAGAGCGCCAACTTGAACAGGGCTGGAGCGAGAAAGAGTATCTCCAGTAGCTAAGTTTCCAGCGACGTTTTCCCCCCACGCCCAAAGAGTTTTGTCCGTTTTGACTGCCGTCACAAAATATTGTCCGGCAGAAATTTTTGACCAGTCGGAAAGAATACCGACCTGAACAGGACTCGAACGATTGATGATGTTGTTCTGGCCAAGTTGACCCTCAGAATTTCTACCCCAAGCCCATAAGGCACCTCCGGTTCGCGTCGCAAAACCGCATCTTCTTCCGCTTGACGAAACAGACCAGTCCGTTAGGGCTCCAATTTGGATAGGGCTAGACTTGCTCACTGTTGTGCCGTCCCCCAGTGCCCCAAAAGCGCCGCCCCCCCAGATCCAAAGTGTTCCGTCGGTTTTAACTGCAACGCCGTTAAAAAAACCGGACGACACTGTCGACCAGTTTGTAAGGCCGCCAATCTGAACCGGACTAGAGCGATTGATAGTTGTCCCATCCCCGAGATAGCCACCTCCGTTTCCGCCCCACGCCCACAAGGTGCCGTCGGTCTTTACCGCATGGAAAAAAGTATATATCCCAGAAGATATCATTGCCCAATTTGTAAGCGCGCCGAGCTGTACAGGACTAGAGCGGTTAATTACGTCGCCCCGACCAAGTTGGCCGCGATTGTTAACCCCCCAAGTCCACAATGTTCCATCTGTTTTTATGGCTGCAGTGGCGTTATTGACTGTCGCAGGTTGCGCCCAGTTCGTAAGAGCACCCACCTGAACAGGGCTGGAACGATCAATGATGTTATTCTGGCCAAGTTGACCTGAAGCGTTTGATCCCCACGCCCAAAAAGTGCCGTCAAGTTTGGTCGCTGAGGCATGATTATTTGCGGCAGAAACTAGGCTCCAGTTTACAGTCAAACCAATCTGGACTGGGCTTGACGTATTAGAAACTGTTTCATTTCCGAGCTGACCGCTAGAGTTGGCACCCCAAGCATAAAGCTCCCTCGGCAACACAGGCTTCGGCCAGATGTCCGCCTTTTCCCCAGCCAGAACATCCGCCAGCGACCAAACCCCGGACGCGCTGCCGCCTTCGCCAGCGAACTCACCACTGGTCGCGGGACCAGTGATCGTCGGTGGGGTCTTGCTGATTATGCCGCCGGGGTACCGCTCGGACATGACTTACAGGCCCAGCGCATCCAGCTCGTCATGCGTAGCCGCAGCCGTAATGGCCACGATGTTCGCA
>Ga0129336_10001131_pt1 | contig 15975 bp, 28 predicted proteins | sample CPB6_02_DNA_FD_96878 | JGI IMG/M metagenome (GOLD analysis project Ga0129336, IMG submission 96878) | Freshwater to marine salinity gradient microbial communities from Chesapeake Bay, USA - CPBay_Sum_0.6_0.2_DNA | ecosystem: Environmental > Aquatic > Marine > Coastal | place: USA: Chesapeake...
TCGGGCAATCTCTCTCCAAAACAGTCCAAGACGATGCAAGACAGTCCATTTACGCTCAGACCTGATCCGAATCAATGACAGACAAACCCAAAAAGAAACAGCCGCTACGAGGGGCAACAGAACCGAGGCTTCATAGCCCCTATCTCAAGGGCAAATCTCTCATCGGAGATGTTGAAGATATTTGCAAGATAGTTGGCATCCCTTTATTGCCGTGGCAGAAGTTTGTTTTGACCGACATGTTGCGCGTGGATAAAAAAGGGAAATTTATTAGGCGTACCTGCCTTGCCTTAGGAGCACGCCAGAATGGCAAAACTCATATGGTGAGAATGTTGATATTGGCTCACTTGCTTAAATGGGATAGTAAGAACATCCTCATAATGTCCTCTAATAGAAGCATGGCTTTAGACACCTTTAGGCAGGTTTGTCATTTACTAGAAAACAATGATCACTTAAAAAGCTTTGTTAAACAGATCCGTTATGCCAATGGCACTGAATCGATAGAAATGCTTGATGGCACTCGATTGGATGTTGTAGCTGCAACCAGAGATGGATCGCGTGGTAGAACAGCAGATTTCCTTTACATTGACGAACTTAGAGAAATTACAGAAGAAGGTTATCGAGCAGCGATACCAACTACACGCGCTCGGCCTAATGCTCAAACATTATTAACATCTAACGCTGGAGATGCCTTTAGTACAGTGTTAAATGACATGAGAGAAAGGGCTATGGATTATCCGCCTAAGTCTTTTGGCTTTTATGAGTATTCAGCTCCTCAATACTGCAAGATAGATGATCGTAAGGCTTGGGCTATGGCTAATCCAGCATTGGGTTACACAATCACCGAAGAAGCTATTGAAGAAGCAATAGCTACATCGCCGATTGAAAATACGCGCACAGAAACGCTTTGCCAGTGGATTGATAGCCTTTCAAGTCCGTGGCCTCATGGAATTTTAGAAGATACATCGGATAGCACTCTAGAAATGACTGCTGGGGCTTATACTGTATTCGGTTTCGATGTCAGTCCGTCACGGCGCAATGGATCATTAGTCGCAGGACAAATTTTGCCAGATGGGCGGATTGGCATTGGGATCTTGGAGACTTACAGCTCTGAAGTAGCCATTGATGAATTAAAGATGGCTGCAAGCATTAAAGGATGGGCTGACATCTATAAACCTCGCTTAGTCTGCTTTGACAAATACGCCACACAAACTATTGCGGATCGATTAAGTCAAAGCGGCGTAATGGTGGGTGATGTTTCAGGCCAGCAGTTCTATAAAGCGTGTGGGGATCTCCTAGAAGGTCTGGTAAATCATAGGGTTGTTCACAATGGCCAGTCTGAGTTAATTCAACAGATGAATAACTGTGCAGCTAAGGTGAATGACTCTGCATGGCGCATTATTAAACGGAAGTCTGCTGGAGACATCTCAGCACCTATTGGTTTAGCGATGGTTGTATCGAAGTTAATGTTGCCTCAACCTAAGCCGCAAATTTATACTTAGACACACCCATATTGTTTGTCTAATTACTTGACAAATGGTATCCTTTATGTCTATGGGTATCTTTAGTAGATCAGAAGCTCCTAAAAAGGCTAATTCGCTTCTTGCGCAATACGCACCAACCATCATGGGAGAGAATCTAAACTCTCTCTATAACTACATCATGCCACGCGTTAATCGCAACGAGGCGATGTCAGTACCTTCGGTCGCTAGATGCAGAAACCTTTTAGCATCTGTTGTAGCTGATTTGCCAATGAATCTTTATCGCAATTCAACTGGTGAAGAATTAGGTAATCCTTTATGGGTTGATCAACCAGCAATCAATCAACCTCGTTCTGTAACAATGGCATGGACTGTAGATTCTTTGTTGATGTACGGCGTGGCTTACTGGCAAGTTACAGAAGTTTATGCAGAAGATGGCCGTCCATCTCGCTTTCAATGGATTCCTAATGTTAAAGTAACTTTTACAACTGATCTTTACGGCACAACTGTTACTCAATACTTTATTGATGCAGTTGCAGTACCTATGTCTGGTCTTGGCAGCATTGTCACATTTCAAGCATTTGATGAGGGCATCCTCGAAAGAGGAAGTGAAACTATCCGCGCCGCGATTGATCTCCGCAAAGCGGCTGTGATAGCAGCATCTACTCCAATGCCTTCAGGTGTTATTAAAAACAATGGTGCAGATTTAGATCCTAAAGAAATTCAAGGATTGTTAGCAGCTTGGAAAAACGCTAGACAAAATCGTGCAACTGCTTATTTAACTTCTACTTTGGAATACACTCCATCATCATTTTCACCTAAAGACATGATGTACGATTCTGCGCAGCAATTCCTTAGTACCGAAATTGCCAGATTGTGCAACATCCCTGCTTACCTATTATCAGCAGAGATGAACAACTCAATGACTTATGCAAATGTATTAGATGAGCGTAAGCAATTTTTCTCATTCAGCGTTGCGCCTTATGTAAATGCGATTTCTCACAGACTCAGCATGGATGACATTACCGCCAGAGGAAATTCTGTGCGCTTTGATGTCGATTCATCTTTCCTAAAGACTGATCCAATGGAAAGACTGCTAGTGCTTGAGAAGATGCTATCTCTAGGCCTAATCACAGTTGAACAGGCTATGGAAATGGAAGATTTAACACCAAACGGAAGTGAAGGAATCTAATGACAAACATCCTTACATTCTCTGCTGAACTAACTGCCAATGTAGAAGAACGCACAATTTCAGGCAAAATAGTTCCAGCAGGTACAGGCGAGGTTGGTAATACATCTGCTGGCCGAGTGGTCTTTGAAAAGGGTGCTATCGCACTTCCAGAAGATCCTAAGACAATCAAACTACTTAATCAGCATGACATGAGACAACCTTTAGGAAAAGCCACAAGCTTTTCAGAGGATTCACAAGGAAACATTTTTGGTAGCTTCAAAATCTCTCGTTCCAATCGCGGAACAGAAGCACTCATCCTTGCAGAAGAAGGCTTACAGTCTGGATTATCTGTAGGAGTAGAAGTTATTAAGTCAAAGAACAAGGGCGGCGTTATGCATGTATCCGCTGCTAAATTGTTTGAAGTTTCATTAGTTACAGAGCCAGCTTTCAAGTCTGCTCAAGTAATTGATGTAGCAGCTGAGTCAGATGTAGAAGCTGCAACAAGCACAAAAGAAAAAACCACAACAATCAATACGACAATCGTAGAGATTGAAACCGAAACAGAAACCGAAAGCGAGACAGCTGTGGAAAATACTCCAGAGACAGTTGCAGCACCAGCAGTAGAAGCAGCAGCGGTTGAAGCTGCTCGCCCTGTGGTAACAGCAACTACATTCGTGCGTGAGCGCGTAGCACCAATTACATCAGCACAATATCTAGAAGCAAACATCAAGGCAGCACTTGGTGATGACGAAGCACGCCGCGTAGTTCGCGCAGCTGATGATTCGACTTCAACAAATACTGGTCTGACATTAGCCCCACATCTAGATACTTTTATTACTGACACATTTACTGGCCGTCCAGCATTTGAAGCAGCAACACGATCAGCTCTTTTGCCATCTGGCATGAGCTTCACTGTTCCTCGCCTTTATACAAATGCGAGCACTCCAGATGTTGCACCAACAACAGCTGACACAAACGAAGGTGCAGCACCATCTGAAACAGGCATGACTTCAAGCTATGACACAATCGACATTAACAAGTTCAGTGCGCTAAACCGAGTGAGCTTCGAACTCATTGACCGCAGCCAGCCTGCATTTATGGAACTTTTGATGGCTGAGCTCAGAAAATCTTACGAGAAGGCAACAGACGCAGCACTTCTAGCTGCTTATGTAGCATCTGGTACAACAGCATCAACAACAGCAGCAACAGCAGCTGGATTGCAATCATTCATTTCTGTAGAAGGCGCAGCAGCTTACAAGGGTACAGGCGGAGACTTTGCTAACAAGCTAGTTGCATCGACTGATGCTTGGGCAGCCATCGCAGGATTCGCGGATACAACTGGCCGCGCATTGTACTCAGCTCAAGGCGCAACACAGAACGCATCAGGTTCAGCAGTAGCTTCATCTGTTCGCGGAAATGTTCTTGGAACTGACCTCATTGTAGATCACAACATCTCAACATCTGGTGTAGTCGATAACTCAATGTTCTTGGTTGCTCCATCATCTGTATATGTTTGGGAATCACCACAGACACAACTTCGCGTAAATGTTCTAACATCAGGCGAAATCGAAATCAACCTTTACGGATACCTAGCAATTTACCTTGCTAAGTCAGGTAAGGGTGTTCGCAAGTTCAACCTAACTTAATAAATAGGTAACTAAGTCGCTCTCAGGGGTAGTAGCCCTCTACCCCTGAGAGTCTTTAGAAAGGATCATCATGGCATTAACGACTGTCGCGGAACTTCGCAGCACACTTGGGGTGGGAACGCTCTATCAAGATTCTGTATTGGAATCCGTGTGCGATGCTGCTGATGCAGTCCTTTTGCCTATGCTCTGGACTAACACAACATACAACATTGCACATAGCAACACAGCAACTACAGGCACACTTTACTTTCAAGACAAAGTAGAAAAAGTTTTTTATGTAGGTCAGACAGTAGTTATTAGTGGCAACGGATCTAAGCACAACGGATCAAAGACTCTCACTGGAGTAGGCGATTACAACATCACTTATGCAATTACAGGTAACAACAACACTCCAGCAGTAGAGCATCCAGTACAACCTTTTGGCGTAGTCACAGCAGATACTTATGTGGACTGGACTTTAGATCAAGCAGTTCAAAACGCAGCTTTGATGATCGCTGTTGAAATCTGGCAAGCAAGAACCGCGACTCTCAGCGGCTCAAATGCAGTTGATTTCCAGCCCTCACCTTACCGAATGAGTGCGCAGCTCCTCGCTAAGGTCAGAGGATTGATAGCTCACGCGCTTGCACCAACTTCAATGGTGGGCTAATGCCAGTTCCAATTACCACCCTTAGAACTACCTTAGCCACCGCTTTAGTAGATAATACAAAGTATCAAGTTTTTGCTTTTCCGCCAAGCACGATTCTTGCCAATTCAGTAATCGTCAGTCCTTCTGATGAATACATCGTTCCAACAAATAACCAGCACATAGGCATTAGCCCAATGGCTAACTTTCGCCTGATCATCACAACCGCTTTATTCGATAACGAAGGCAACTTGAATGGCATAGAAGATTTTGTTTGTGCCGTGTTTAAGAAGTTATCTACATCAAGCTTAACCTATAATGTGAGTGCAGTAAGCGCACCAAGTATTCTCAATGTTGCTAGCGGGGAACTGCTCAGCTGCGAGATGTCCGTATCCATTTTAACAAGTTGGGAATAACCATGTCCGATTGGGAAAAAGAGAACGAAGCCTTTCTGATTAAAATCGGACAGGTTGCACCATCAGCACCAAAGCCAGCATCTACTAAGAAAGACGAGGAATAAAAATTGGCCGTATTCTTAAATAACAATGTCGGGGTCAAAATTAACTCCGTTGATCTTTCCGACCATGTAACAGCAGTAACAATTAACCGAGTATTTGATGAACTAGAAGTAACTGCTATGGGTGACTCATCTCACAAATTTGTAAAGGGATTAGAATCATCAACAGTAACTATTGACTTCCTAAACGACACAGCTTCCGCGAGCGTATTGCAAACACTTCAAGCTGCATGGGGAACAACAGTCACAGCTGTATTCCTACAGACAAAGGGAACAGCTGTAAGTGCAACAAATCCTTTATATACCGTCAGTTTGCTCATCAACAACACAACCGATATTTCGGGAGATGTCGCAAGCATCGGTGTACAATCGATTACATTTACTGCTAACTCAACAATCGCAGTAGCATCAACAGGTACTTTCTAAAAAACTAACAAAGGGGCAAAACATGGCAAAACTGAAGATAGTTCGACAAGATGGAAGCGTATTAGAAGGCGAGATTACTCCAGCAGTGGAGTACGCATTTGAACAATATGCTAAGAAGGGCTTCCACCAAGCTTTTCGTTTGGATGAGAAGCAGTCGGATGTCTATTGGTTGGCATGGGAAATTACACGCAGGTCAGGTGAGACTGTTAAGCCATTTGGGATAGAATTTATCGAGACACTAAAAAGTGTTTCTGTCGAGGATTCCGACCCTTTAGCTTAAAGCGCGATCTCCCGTTCACCTACCTTATTGCTAGGCTAAGCATAAGGTTAGGGATCGCGCCACAACATTTATTAGAGTTAGACAGAACGATGCTAAATGCATTGCTACAGGGTCTAACTGATGAAGCGAAGGAGATCAAAGATGCCAACAGAAGTAGTCGGCGCGGTCGGACTTCGTAGGGCTTTAGCTACTTATGCTCCAGACTTGGCCAAAGAATTAACTAAAGAACTTGGCAAGATTCTCAAGCCAGTAGTTGCAGAAGCTCGTTCATTTGTGCCGCCTTCATCTCCGATGAGTGGGTGGCAACCTCGAGCATTTTCTGAGGCAAGATTTCCTATGTATGACTCAAGCGTAATTCGCAGAGGTATTATCTATAAAACTACACCTTCTCAACCTAATCGCAATGGCTTTGTCAATACAATAAGAATTCAAAACAAAAGCATGATTGGCGCTATCTATGAGACTGCTGGCCGTAAGAACGGTCAGGGTCAAAATTGGGTAGGTCCTAAAGCAGGCGGCGCAAGCAAGGGTGTATCTCGATCTGTCAATCGTTATGCTGGCAATCAGTTTATTTCTAATCTTGGTCAGCTCTATGGCCCTAACAAAAAGGGAGACCATCGCATGATGGGTCGCTTAATTTTTAGAGCGTGGGCTAAGACTCAAGGTAAAGCCAATGCTTCTGTGTTTAAGGCTATTGAAAACACAACTGCTCAATTTAATAAGAGAACAGAAATAGTAGATTTGAGGAGAGCCGCATGAGCAATGTAGCCATTAACATTGCCGCGGAGTTCACTGGCAAAAAGGCTTTTAAGCAAGCTGAAACAGCAACACAAAAACTTACTGGCAATGTCAAAAAGTTAGCAGCTGCAACAGGTATTGCTTTTGGAGCAAACGCCATTCTTGCCTACAGCAAGGCATCTGTTAAGGCTTTTGCTGAGGACGAAGCAGCGGCTTTAAGACTCACCAGAGCAGTAGAAAATCTAGGCATTGGCTTTGCTAATCCTCAGATTGCTGAGTACATAGCCAATCTTGAGAAGTCTGCTGCCATTGCAGATGATGTCCTTCGTCCAGCGTTTCAGCGTTTATTGACCACGACTGGCTCACTGGCTCAGTCTCAGAAACTTCTCAATGATGCGATTACTATCAGTCGAGCCTCTGGCGTTGATTTAGCTACAGTCGCAGAAGATTTAGGTAAAGGTTATGTTGGAATTACCCGTGGTTTAGTAAAATACAACACAGGCTTAACTCAAGCAGAATTAAAAACTAAAACATTCTCAGATATTTTAGGCATCATACTTAATAGATCAGCAGGTGCAGCTGAGGATTATTTGACTACGACTTCCTACAAAATGGAAGTTTTAGGTATAGCAACAGGTAATGCATCAGAGATTATTGGCGAAGGTTTAGTTAATGCCTTAGCTCGCGTGGGTGGCGGCACAGAAGCCAGCGATGCAGCAAAAGCTATCGAGGACTTGGCAAAGGCTTTTAACTTTGTAACATTATCTACAGGCACAGCGGTAGGCGGATTAACCAGCGTACTTAGAAACCTAAAGAATTTACCTAAGAATATCTTTGAAGGCTTCGTTGGCAAACAAACTGGCCTTAATTTTACAGCTCCACAAAAGCCTAAACCTACGGTAAGTCTTAGCGAACAAAAACAACAGCAAGCATTAGCCGCATTAGAAGCAGCCGCAATTAAGCGCCAAAAAGAATTAAACGCTTTGAAGAATAAGCAATTAGATACTCAAAAGAAGTTGGCTGCCGATAAGAAAAAGCAAGAAGCTCTAGACAAAGCTGCTTTAGTTCTTGCTCAAGGCAAAAAGGTATTTGACGAAGAAGGTATCCAGTTAGCTGCTGCTGCTCAAGGCAAACTCACAGAAGAAGAACGAGTTAGAATTGCCTTAAAGAAAAACATTTATGAACTAGAAGCTGCTATCAATGAAGAAAATTTAACTGCTGCAGCTCAACTTTCTAATAGCATGGTTGAAAATGCTAAAAGATTATCAATGCTCCGCGGCGATATGATCAATTTGAGTACCGTTCCCAACCCATTTAGCCAGTGGTTATCAACCTTAGAATCATTAGCAATTCAATTAGGATTACTAGCGAAAGTTTCACCAACTACTACAACGACCCCAATGAAGGGATATACAGCAGCGGATGTTAATACGGAATCTATTGCTGCTGCTTCTCTAGCACAAGGATTAAACGCTGGACTTGCATTGCCGCAAGCTCTTTCTGGCGCTCGTTATGCTGCACAGGGAGCAGCTAATTATGTTGTCAGCGTCAATGTGGCTGGATCAGTATCAACAGAGCGCGATCTGGTTTCTGCCATCACTCAAGGTCTTTACAACAATCAGGCTTCTGGAATACCTGCCTCGTACACGACTGCGTATAGATAATGGCATTACCAGCAACTCCGATAGTCAAACTTAACCTTGCGCAAGGCGCTTCCTTTGGGCCGCCTTTTGTTCTTGGTACTAGCCAACTAGGTTTTGCTGAGTTTTCAAATACACCTACAAACATTGTCGATATTTCATCATCAGTTATAAAAATTGATACTCGCAAAGAACGCAATCTGCTTCAAGATAAATACACAGCAGGGCAGGCAACTATTCGTGTTGTCGATCCCAATGGCTACTGGAATCCACAGAATACCAGCTCGCCTTATTATCCTAATTTAGTACCTTTGCGACAGGTGACAGTCCAAGCGAATTTTGGCGGAACTTTGTATCCAATTTTTGCTGGCTACATTACTGAATACAAATACACATATCCAAAGGATCAGGAAACTGGCTTTGTTGATTTGATTTGTTACGATGCCTTTAGATTGTTATTCAACAGTCTTATCACAACAGTCACGGGTCAGGCTGCTGGACAAGATACTGGCACTCGTATAAACAAGATTCTAGATACTGTTCAATGGCCTTCTGCTCAACGCAGTATTCAAATTGGCGATACGACTTGCCAAGCTGATCCTGCTACCAGCAGAAACGCTTTAGAAGCAATACAGACAGTCGAGTTCACTGAGCAGGGTGCTGCGTATATCGACAAGGCTGGTCAATTTGTATTCAAGGATAGAACCTTTGTCTATAACGCGCAGAGCGCTTCACCAGTCAAGTTCAATAACAATGGCACAACCGACATCAATTACTTTGGCATCACTTTTGCTCATGATGACAAGACCATCGTGAACTCATGCACAGTCACCAGAATCGGTGGCACAGCACAGAATTACACAGACCCCACCTCTCAAGGGCAGTATTTCTTTCGTGGAATTACAGCTACAGATATGCTGATGCAAACCGATGCTAACGCTCTGGCTTTGGCTACAGCCTTTGTGACTACGCGTAAAGATACAACTATCCGCATCGACAACATCACCCTTGATTTGGTCACTTTGGGTTATAGCGCTGGAGTCGCAGCAGCTCTCGATCTTGATTATTTTGACACTATGGAAATCACCAATTTCCAACAAAGCGGAACAAGCATTGTCAAGAAGCTTCAATGTCAGGGGATTGCTCATTCAATAACACCTAACACTTGGCAGACCACATTTGTGACCCAAGAAGCCCTATTGGATGTAAACTATTAACATGAACAGAGGAGATAACTAATGGCTGCTGGATGGCCTACGAAGGTCACTTATGCCAATGGCGATGTATTTAGCGCTGGCGATATAAATGACACAAATGGAACGCTTAACTACATCGATCCTACTTCCGCAACAGACCAACAGGTGCTTACCCGTGATAACGCATCTGGTGGAAAAGTCAAGTGGGCTAATTCTCCAGCCAATACATTGACTACAACAGGTGATCTTTATTACGCATCCGCAGCCAATACTCCTGCTCGCTTACCTATTGGATCAACAAATCAAGTTCTCACAGTCTCAGGCGGAGTTCCAACATGGGCAGCAGGTTCTAGCACATTCACAAAGATTGGCAGCACAGTCAGTTTCTCCAATGTCGCTTCTCAGGCTTTTGATAATGTATTTTCATCTACTTACTCAACCTACTGGATTAACATTGAATCAATGTTCGTTGCCACAGCAGGCAGTTCATGGCAATTACAGCTTCGTTATGCAGGCCCTACGACTCAAACATCAGGCTATTACTCAAACAGTTTTAATATGCCCTACACAGGTTCTAATGCTTCAACGCAAGTAAATAACGGAGCGCAAGCAGTTCTGCAAAACAATACCAACGGTAGCGGTAACTCTATTGGTGGCGGTAATTTTTGGTTCTATGGTGTCAATGGTGTGAACAAAGATCCTTATTTCACAGGCAGCATTGTGAACTCTGCTGCTGCATCTGCCGTTCTTTTTAATGGTGGTACATCAGGAACAGCGCGCACCTACACAGGATTCTTGCTTAAAGGCGGTTCAAACATTACAGGTGTAGTTTCAGTATATGGAGTATCTTAATATGACAAAACAAATCGGAATCTATGATTTTGAAACAGATCAACAAATCGTTAGAGACATGACTCCAGAAGAAATTGCGGAACATGAATTGGGCGTTGAGGTTGATATTCAACTGCAACAAGAAGCAGCATCGAAAGAAGCTGAACGCGCTGCGCTATTGAGCAAGTTAGGCATCACAGCAGATGAAGCAAAGCTCCTGCTCGGATAATGAAACCAATACTATGCAAAGCTGGTCAGCAACTTCGAGAGATGATTGACGATGCATATCCCGACCGCGAGCGTAAAAGTGATGGCTGGATAGGCGATGTCTCTCATGCCAATCGTAAGAGTGACCACAATCCCGATCCGTCTAACGGAATCGTCAGGGCTATTGATGTGGATAAGGATCTCGACTCACGCTCCAGCACAGGTGCTTATCTTGCCGACCAAATACGCGAATGTGCCAAGAAAGATCGCAGAATTTCCTACATCATTTACGCAGGAAAAATTGCATCCAGAAAATCATTTTTCCGTTGGAAAAAATATAGGGGAATCAATTCTCATCACGCTCATATCCATATTAGTTTTACTAAAGAAGGCGATCAAAACGGTAGCTGGTTTGACAACATCCCGATGCTAGGAGCAAATAAATGAACATGAAGAACCCATTAGTCCTTACTGCTGGAGCATTTCTCTCAGCTTGGGCTGCAAGCAATTTCGATGTCGATTATCGCGCAATCCTTTGGGCGGTGTTAGCAGGCGTATTCGGTTATGCCACGCCTAAAAAGTAATGTCAGCCCAAGACTGGGCGGCTGTTGTAGCTGTTGCTCTGACCGTTATTGGTTCATTTATTGGTGCAGTGAAATGGTTAGTAAAGCATTACCTAAACGAATTAAAACCAAATTCAGGAAGCTCGATGCGTGACCAAATCACCGCACTTGAAGCGCGTGTCGAAACGATTATCCGTATCCTAGAGAGGTAACAATTATCTCATGGCAAGAAGAGCAACTAAGGCGCTAGAGGATCAAGGCTATTCAGAGCTTGATGCTTTCTGCATTGGGTTACATGAATACTACAAATCTTTGAAAAAGGCAGGCTTTACGGAGTCTGTTGCTTTATTCATGATTACAGAGCCACAAGCCTATCCTGCTTGGATTTTGCCTACACCAATCGATCCCGAAAAATTCGGTGACTACGAGGATGACGATGAGGACGAATGACCTTAAACAAATCTCGGATTTTAGTTATCAGCGACCTTCAAATTCCGTACCATCATGAAGCAGCAGTCAAGAATCTAATCAAGTTAGTTAATCGAGAGAAGTTTGATTTAGTATTAAATACGGGCGATGAGCTAGATATGCAGGCTCAATCGAAATGGGCGAAGGGTACAAAGCTAGAATGGGAAGGGCAGCTTGATGCTGATAGAACGCTTGCGCAAAACATACTCTGGGATTTACGCACAACAGACATTACGCGTTCTAACCATACTGATCGGTTGTACCACACATTACTCAGAGGAGCGCCAAGCCTCATAGGATTGCCAGAGCTTGAGTATCCAGCATTTATGGATTTCAAGTCTCTCGGTATTAGATTCCATAAAAAACCTTTTGAGTTTCACCCTAATTGGGTTTTAGTCCACGGGGATGAAGGATCAATGAACTCCAATGCAGGACTCACAGCTCTAGGCCTAGCCAAGAAATTTGGTAAATCCGTAGTTTGTGGCCATACCCATAGAGCAGGCATCAGTGCCTATTCTGAAGGCATAGGGGGCTCATACAGGACTTTATGGGGCGTAGAGGCAGGGAATGTCATGGATAAGAAGAAAGCGTCTTATTTGAAGGCTGGAGCGGCTAATTGGCAGATGTCTGTGGCCATCCTAGAGACCTATGGAAAGAACCTTACGCCTATGCTTATTCCTATCAATAAGGATGGCTCATTCACCGTGTATGGCAAGACCTACGGATAAGCATGGATACGCTCATAACGGACATTTTTCCTGTTTATCGCACCATTGATGATTCGATGGACGATACAGAATTGTTACCATTTCGTTATCAAAATGTGCTTGATTTAGCATAACCCTATGCAACACTAATCCTGTAACCGATCGAGGGCATCAGTTACGGAAAGGCAAGACAATGGGCGCAATGAAGGCAATTTATATGGACATGGCTGAGGACTTTGAAAACCTCAACGAGACATCGATGCAGTTCAAAGGCAATAACTGGGAAGCTCAGGATGGTCGCTTTGAAGGCAATGTCAATTACAATCTTGATTACATCTACTGGTTTGACAACTATGCCAATCTGATGGCAGCTCGTACTATCCTGCAAGACTTCGGCAACAGCTATGAGGTTTTGTTTGACGATGCTTTAGGTCAATGGACACTGATCACTGACTATCAATCAATGTCTTGGAGCAACTAATGTCACCACTACTTTGCTTTGTATTCGGTGTCGTTTTTACATCTATCGGTTATTACATGGGAATTACAATCGGTAGAGAACAAGGCCACAGAGATGGCTATCTGAGAGGTCGTGCAGTTTCACGACAAGAATTCTGGAGAGAATAAGTGGATGCTAAAAACCTACTCATTGAAGCAAAGTCCGTCATTGAAGATCGAGGAATGGACTACGGACACCCATCGGACAATATGGCAAGAACCGCAAGATTGTGGAGTGCCTACCTTGAAATGCCAATCGAGGACTATCAGGTTGCAGCTTGTATGGTCTTGGTCAAACTCGCAAGAAGCATGGAAGGTTCAAAAGTTGATAATTACATCGACATGCTTGGATACGCAGCAATCAGTGGAATGTTAAGAACAGAGGAGAATGAACTTTATGTTTAATCTGGATGAATACACCACGGTTAAAGAACGCATTAAACTTTTTTGGGAAAAATATCCTGATGGGGCGATATTTACAGAAATCTTGGACTGGAGCGACACACGCTTTATTACTAAGACTTCTCTGTATCGTCTCTGGACTGATGAAAGACCATTCGCAACAGGTCATGCAAAGGAAGAAGTTGCAGAGCGTGGGGTGAACAGGGATTTTGCCTTAGAGAACTGTGAAACTTCCAGTGTGGGAGTTGCCATGAAAAATGCCAATATAGGTACGGACAAGCATGGCCCTAGTCGTGAAGAAATGATTAAGGTGACAAAGCTTCAAATGTCAAAGCCTAAAGAATATGTGCCTGTAGAAAAAGAAGATGATCCATGGACAATTAAACATGTACCAGCACCTACAACATCAGCTGAAGCAGTTGCAGTAGTAAAGGACATTATAGGCGGAACTACTGACAAGGATGTTCCTCGTTGTCCTCATGGTGAAATGCATTGGGCGCATGGCATGACTAAGGCTAATAAGCCGTGGGGTCATTTTAAGTGCATGGCAGCAGCTACAGGTGAAATGAATCGTTGCCCTAAAGGCGAAGATGTTATTTGGTATGAGATAAGTCCAGAGGGCAACTGGAGACCACAGAAGGCTAGATCCTGATGGATAACAAAGTCATTGTTAAGCATGATGCGAGAGAAACATCTAGGATTGCAGCTGAACGCATTTATCCTAAGTCAGGTTCAATTCGATTAAAGGTCTATGAGTATCTGATTAGACAAGGGCTTCGAGGAGCTACTGATCAAGAGATGCAGCTCAACTTAAACTTATCTGGTGACACCATTCGACCAACTCGAATGACATTACTCAAAGATAATTACATAATCGATTCGGGAGAAACTCGAAAGAATTCAAACGGTAATCCATGCGTTGTATGGCGTGCGGTTGATGAAGGGATGATGTTCTGATGGGAGAAATGGTAATATTTGAGGATGGCAATGCCACCGTCATGGGCGGAGAGCTCGAAGAACCGCAGGATGTTGTTATCTATTGCGATCTTTGCAATGAGCCTGTGGCTATTACTCCAGAGGCTAATGACAAGGTATTTATTACCTGTTTGAGATGTCACGCAGTTAGCCATATATCTTTACAAACCTCAAAAGAAGCTGATGAGTCAGCAAAGTCGTAAGCATCGAGGGTACGCGACCGAAAGGCTGGTGGCATCGTTCTTGCAGCAATGGTGGCCACACGCTAGCGTAGGTCGAGGTCAAGGGAAGGATGTTCTCGGCGTTCCGTTCGACATCGAGATCAAGGCTAGAAATTCCCTAGACATAAGTGGAACGCTCCGCCAGATCAAAGCACGCACTTCTAAATCGGGGGAATTAGGATTTGCATGCTTCCGCTTAAACGGAATGGGATCTGCATCAGTCGAGCAATTCGTCTGCATGTTGCCGTTAGGTGATCTGGTGGAGCTTCTGCGAAAAGCAGGCTATGAGAAGTTACCAAGTGACATTGACTGGAATAGAAGTTTAGTTAGATGCAGTGATTGTGGTAATTGGAAAATCAAATGGTGGGAGTGTAAAGCCTGTGAGAAAGAAGCGTCTGATGCCGATTTATGAATACCGCTGTCCTATTTGTAATACACAAATGGAGTTAGAACTGTCTATGGATCATGATTTAGTTCGATGCACAGATTGTGGTGCTCAAGCTAATCGAATCTACTCAGCACCTAATGTTGTATTCAAAGGAAAGGGATTCTACTCAACCGATAAATAGAAACGCCGTCCTGACCTGCACTTATAGAAATGGATTTGACATGACCAGTACACTCAGAGCGCTAGAGCCCATCAGGGGCTCAGAGCGAACCGTGAAGCGGTTAGTTCGCTCGGTAGCAATCGTTATCGGGGGAGCTCTATGCTTCTCCATAGGATCAGCATCATGGGCGACAAACGATGCAACTAAAAGACTTACATCAAAGCAATATGCAGCAGGACAATTAACAGTTAAGAACTACAAATGTTTGGCCACGCTTTACGGTAAAGAAAGCGCATGGAAATGGAAAAGCGTTGGTAACTTAAATGGTACTCAGCGTGTATATGGAATACCTCAAGGTAAATCAGAGTTCTTACGAACAGCTAATCCTTATCAACAGATTGATTGGGGCTTACGCTACATAGGACATAGATATGGATACACTAAGACCAATGAAGGCATGCAGCCTAATACATGCAAAGCCTTAGATCATTGGAAGCGTAAGGGATGGCATTGAACCCTAGTCATAGAGAGCTTGGTACTCAGCGTTGGAAAGACCAACGATTGCGTGTACTCAAGCGTGACTCATACATCTGCCAATACTGTGGTGAAGAAGCAACTCAAGTTGATCATGTGATACCTCGTAGTCGAGGTGGCGGACATGAGCTTGATAACCTATTAGCCTGCTGTGCTAAGTGCAACACGCTTAAGGGCGCTAAAGAAGGGCTTTTTTTAGGCAGAGGTTCTACCCCCCCTGTCTTTTCGGGCAATCTCTCTCCAAAACAGTCCAAGACGATGCAAGACAGTCCATTTACGCTCAGACCTGATCCGAATCAATGACAGA
>Ga0129336_10001133_pt1 | contig 15971 bp, 23 predicted proteins | sample CPB6_02_DNA_FD_96878 | JGI IMG/M metagenome (GOLD analysis project Ga0129336, IMG submission 96878) | Freshwater to marine salinity gradient microbial communities from Chesapeake Bay, USA - CPBay_Sum_0.6_0.2_DNA | ecosystem: Environmental > Aquatic > Marine > Coastal | place: USA: Chesapeake...
AGCCTGCTTGATCGGCGCCGTGAAGAAACAAATCTTTTGTTAAAAGATACCGATGCATTTGTGCAGCCGTGTGCACGTCTTTTGTTGTCTGCATTCAGGGTTTACTCTGGGGCTCAGCATGAGATACAAGCTATTAAGCACCTGGAAGAGAGCTTGAATCCTTATGTATTGTCCCGCTTTGCAAATGAGTTTAGGGTCAGCGAAAAACCCTGGGACACATTCCGCACTGACGAGTACGACCCCGATGATTTCAACACTGTCTTTGACAGGTAGAATTAGAATAGTTGCATTAAAAACGTGCAAAGCGGAATGGAGCGTTCAGTAGAGCCACGGGAATTTGAACTTCCTCTAGAGCTTCAATTCTCGATGCGCAAAGCTGAGCTTGCGGCCCAAGAAATGACCTGGGACGACCTCTACGCAGCTCTGTTGAACTTATACCATCAACGCCTAATGGAGTGGTATGCGGTTAAAGAGATCATGGCGTCTGAAAATATTGAGATTGATTTCGACATCCCAACAGACCTGGAGCTAGCAGAACTCGCCGCCGCATGTTTATACGACGACGAGGATGAGGAGGAAGACGACCTTCAGCCGTTCTGAGTTTCGTTGACAGTAATCAGGCGGTCCAAGTACCACTGTGCCTTCTTAAGGTCTTGCACACCGCCTTTGTTACGCCAACGCCACGTGTACTTGACGCAATTCCCACGTAGGTAGCCCTGAAACTCCTCTGCGGTTAACTGCGCTTCAATCGCATCGATGCATTCAATAGCGGAATCTGCGTAGTGAGACGGATGGTTTACCAAATCCTCCTGGACCACAGGAGCAGTTTCTTTGGTGGCCCAGGGCACTGGGCAGACACCATCCTTGCACTCAGTCAAGTCGCTGATTATCGGCGCAAACCACGGCGAAGACGAGACTGTTCCATCAGTTCCTCGTTCGGTGCCCCCAGATCCAGCACTAATGCTTTGGGTTTCGGTGATGCTCCCATCATCACTCCTTGCTCCATTGTCGGTATATATCCCGTTGCTCCAGGCCGTTCCCCCTCGAGTGCCAAGTTTGTCCGTTCCCTTCCGTCCTGACATAAGGTCAACCCTCTGTTGTACATATCCATTAAGGGTACATCATTTTTTTGATTGGCGAGAGGTGCGCCAAAATCTTCTTCACTAAGACAACGACAATTTAGTTCATCTTGAACAAAACTATCTAAAAATCCCGCCGCGCCGTGCATGACTATTAAGTGGCTTGATTTACTGTTTTTATAATATTATCATGGCAAGATTCTTCGACGCTACATACGACCCACGCAACGATTCTGGTACGTCGGGAGCTGAAGTTTCTGACCTAAATCCAGAACAGGCGTATGATACTGACCTGCGTCGAGTTGCCTCAGACGCAAGAGCATCTGCAGAAAGTCTTAATGATTCGCAGGATCGTATTGCAAAGTTCCTTAGAGCCTCTAAGAGTGCCGGGAAGTTTCAACAAACACGCATGCTAAGGGACACCACCATGGATGGAAAGACCCCAAGGTCGGAGGCGACTATTGGAGGAGTCACCATCCCAAACCTTGGGGACCGCATTGGGGAAGCTGGTGGCACCAACTACGCAAGGAAACCTGGGCGCAGTGGCGGCACCTTCTACGGTTTTGGTTAAACCTGGCTGTAGACAACCTCATAGGGTTGGTTCTGGTACTTACCCTTACGATCTTGGTAGCTCACGTGGCAGGGCTCACCACGATAGAAAAGGAGCTGTGTAATTCCTTCGTTGGCATAGATGCGATTAAACAGTCCCGTGCAGTTGCTGATCTCAAGGGTCAGGTGACCTTCCCAGGCAGCTTCTGCAGGCGTAATGTTTACCAAGATTCCCGATCGTGCATACGTAGATTTGCCAACCGCAACTACAGTCACATCACGTGGAAGTTTGATGTGTTCCATGGCAACGCCAAGGCAGTAGCCATAGGGAGGAAGCAGGAAGTACTCACCTTTTTCGTCTTCCAACAACTCAGCTGGCTTCAGGATATTTTCATCAAAGGCTTTGGGGTCACAATCTCCAGCCTGGATCTTGCCAAAAATTAAGCATTGCTTCGGCGATAGGCGAATGTCATAGCCGTATGAACTGAGACCATAACTGAGCAGGAGCCTTCCATCTTCTTTATTGATCAGACGATCAACAAAAGGAGAGATCATCTCTTCTTTTTCAGCCAGCTCTTTGATTTCCCAGTCGGCTAGTACGCTCATAAGACCGTTGATTCGATAATCAGTCTACATAATCAGGTGATGATCCGCCCTTTCTCCGAATAAATATCAATAAAATTTTGGGTGTAGTTGTCCAGGCCATCGCTTGGCTGTAGGTAGACAATAAAAGAACTGCACGTATTTTTGGCTTCGACTCGTCCGTCCTCAAAGTAATGTCGCCGAAGCATGGGTGTGTTTTTTAAAAAGCAGATGGGAAAATCAAAGATGTCCTGAGCGTAACGAATCATGTCAGGACAGTTGCCAAAGTACAAGCCTTGCTTGACTTCACCTGACAGCCACTTTCTTTTTAGAGTTCGCCACCACAGTGCGTACCCTGAAATCAAAGTATGCGACAAGCCGCGAGTACGCTTCCACCTCTGGGACTTGATGTCCCAAAAGTACGTGTAGTTTGGAGGGAAGACGTAAACATTTCCAAACCAGTCCTGTTCATTTAACGCGTCATCTTCTGGTGTATAGAAGTGTTCAGCGTTGACGTAGCTATTTGCTACAGCAGAACTGGCCGGGTCAAGGTCAATCCCTCCCATCAACATGTGCGCAGAATTGATCAGGTCAGCGCCAGAGATCCACTCGAATGTATCGGTGTGCGCATTACCACGAAAAGATGGCATTACTTCTCGCTCACCTGGCAATAATCAATCTCAAGATAACGCATCCCATCGTTATCGTTAACAAGATATCCAGCTTTCTCCTGCGGATTAATTTTTTGCGCCGCCGCAAGTATGCGTCTAAACGTTTCTGCGAGGTCACCATTGTCTTCTCGTTCGCAACTTTCTTGTGCTGAGTGCAATTCTTTCAGCGTCATAAAGAACATTGAGCGTTCTTTGTTGGTGGGTTGAAACACCATGATGCCAGGCCCTTCTGCATCCCATAGCTTGCAGTAATGTTGCCCCATGTCACCAAGAATCAACTTGATGGTGGCATCAAGCATTCTGGTTTTAGTCGTATCTAGATCCCCCTGGAGCGCAGAGGCAATTAATTTTTCACGCCTGTTCATTTTTTAAGAGTCCTTGACGAATCAGTATTTGTTTCATTTTAGGAAGTGGCTTGTAGATTACGACAAGTTTTCCTAGATTGCCTCGTTTTTTGATGAGCTTTTGATTCTCGTCTTTTAGCTTGTCAAATTCTCCTGCCCGAATTAAGTACTCGGCTACGCAACGCAAGCGTCGCTTGAGAGACAAATCAGCTTCTGGAAATTTACCACAGATTGTGTCTGGTGCCATATCTGCAAATGCAATACGCAGGCGATTGGCCAGAGTCACATTAAAGTGTGGGTCCTCCTTCTCGAATTCTTTTATGTTGTACAAGTACCTGCGCAGGACATCAGTATCAAAAGACCCTTCGGGAGGCAAGAACATTTCCACTTGATCTGCAAGACCTTTAGGAAGAAGTTCCTTGTAATTTTCAGTGGTAACCAAATCAATCTCAATAGTATGAAAGCGATTATTCGCCATCTTCCCCCCTGGGCACAGAGCGGTTAGGCACATATTTTTGCTTGTCTTCCTGAACATCTTTGTATTTTGTCCTGGCTCTGAAAGACAAAAGAGATACGTCGTTATTTTTGGCAAACGAAGCGATCAGCCGATTCCAGGGTATTCGGATTGTATCTTTTTTCTTGATGTCAGGAGAAATGTTGACGTAATGAATGTTCTGGGTCCAGCCTTTGGACGGATCTTTTTTTCCGATCAAGATCCAATTGCGAATAGTTTGATCTGAAACATTAAGCCTTTGGGCGCACTCTTCTGTTGAGATGTACTCATCTGCGTACGCCTCTGGCCCGACTTGGTCAGTTTCGTTGTTTTTGTACCTGCTACTCCACATGGCACCCAGGATGTTTTTGATGCCTTTGAGTTCGTACGCAATGTCTTCAAGACCCTTGCGAATACCGTATGCCATAAAGCGGTTTCTTTGTTTAGATGCTAGTCTTTTTTTAGCATCTATGCGTGTTTTATGGAAGATCAGATTCCCGCTAGTCAAGTCCCTGCAAGCATCCCGTCCGAGCCGCCAAGCCCCCCGCAGGTGCCAAGTGGGAGGATTAGTCCTCAAGACCTGGAGCTAATGAAGGCTCGTGCCAGGGAACTTGCTGTCCAGCAAACGTTGATGCAACAAACAGCAGCAGCCCAGGCTCCTCGTGTCGTCTATGTGCGTCGCAATCTTACGGTTGCTGAGCTGATTTTGATTGTTGCGTTGTCTTGTGGAATTGTTACAGTTGTCCAAGCCGGCTGGAATTTTGTATCAAATTCACTGCCTAGGGTGGAAATCAAGGTCAAGTGAATTAAACACACCCGAACTATAATCTTTATATAAGGGATTCTAGTTTAATACGTGGCCAATCGTCGTATTTCTGAACTTCCGCTCCTAGCTGGGGCGGATGTAGCTGAGCAGGATCTGCTGACGATGGTCCACGTATTTGAAGTGGACCCTACTCTTAAAAACAAAAAGATCACAATCTCTGGTTTTGGAGATTACCTCTCAACTAAATACGTAACAACCACTGGTGGCACAGTAACCGGCAACGTCTTAGTACAAGGGAACTTAACTGTAACTGGCGTTACTGTTGTCAATGCATTCACTAGTAGTGGCCTTGGAACGTTTAGCGGCGTCCTAGTTCAAAACAATTTGACCACAAGTGGCACGATCAGCGGTCAAACAATTACAGGTGAGGCACTCCAATCTGTAACAATTAACTCAGCAACCGGTACATTCACTACGGTTAGCGGGGCGACCTCAAACTTTGTAAGTGGGAATTTTAGTACCCGACTCTCGGGTGCAACCATTACCGGTAATACACTTCAAGCAACGTCCGGACAATTTAGTTACCTAAGTGGTGCCACAATTACAGGTGGTTTGGTCCAGGGTGTAAGTGGTGTTTTTGGTACGCTTGCTACGCCTGTTCTTGATGTAAGCGGCAACTTGTCCGTTGCCAGTGGACTGACCGTTACTGGTCTTGCTCAATTTGCATCAGGCGTACAAGTCACTGGCACATTATCAGGAACAACCGTCACTGGGACAGCGGCACGTTTTACTAGTGTCACTGGTGTAACTGGTGTATTTACAACTACGTTGTCCGGTGCATCCATTACAGGTACAACCGTTAACGCAACGTCAATCACCGGTGTATCCGGAACATTTACATCAAGAGTATCGGGAGCAACAGTAACCGGTAACGTAGGTTCTTTTGGCTCAGTCAGTGGCGTTTCCGGTGTATTCTCTCAGGTTCTTTCTGGTGCTGTAATCACAGGAGACGCCGGTCAATTCACAGTCATCACCGGTGTTTCTGGTGTTTATACCAATTTATCTGGTGCCACGGTCACTGGTGATACTGTTTTAGCTGCAACTGTATCGGGTGTTTCCGGTGTATTTACTAGCCGTATTTCAGGTACTACCGTTACCGGCACCACTGCAGCTTTTACAACCATTACAGGTGTCTCTGGTGTATTCACTACTCAGGTATCAGGCGCAACCATTACTGGTACTAGTGGTCAGTTCACAAATGTAACTGCAGGCACTGGGGTATTTACTCTTGTTTCTGGCACTACTGTCACGGGTAATACTGGTACGTTCACTAACCTTACTGGTATTGCAGGGGTCTTTACCACCAGTGTTTCAGGTGCAACTGTAATAGGTACAACTGTTACCGGTGCGACAGGCATCTTTACTTATGTAACTGGCACCACGATTACCGGCATCACAATCAATGCAGCTACTGGTGTATTTACCACTCTTCAAGCAACAAACCTTAGTTTTACTAACACCACAATCTCGGGTGATTTAAACGTTGTTGGCTCTGGTTTTATTGGTTCAGGTTTATCTGTAACTGGTACGATCAGCGGGCAAACGGTAACCGGTACAACGGCAGCCTTTACTTCAGTCACTGGAGTGTCTGGTGTTTTTACCACGCGTTTATCGGGTGCAACCATTACGGGTAACACTGGGTTATTTGCGAATGTAACAGGTGTTTCTGGTGTATACACTTATCTTTCGGGTGCAACCGTTACGGGTGATACTGCCAGATTTAGTAGTGCAACTGGGATTAGCGGCACATTTACAACGCATTTGTCTGGTGCAACCATTACCGGTAACACCGGGCAGTTCAGCAACATCACAGGTGTTTCTGGTACGTTTACCAGCACCCTTTCAGGTGCAAACATTTCTGGAACCAACGCAACTATCACCAACATCACCGGCGGTACACTTGCGATTACAACTCCGTCTGGCACTACTCCCGCTATTGTCTGTTCAGGTGTTGTATCTGGCAGTGCCAGTGGTTTTATAATCAAAGGCCCCTTGATTATTCTTTGAATATAAGTTTTAAAAAGCTAGAATCGTAAAAAGGATCTGTTAAAACAATGCCATACGGTGAAATTCGGGTTGATACCATTACCTTTACCAACGCGGGCGTCGATAAAAGCATTACCGTTTCTGGGTTGTTTGCGTCTACCTCCGGTAATTTAACTGTTACTGGAACTATTTCAGGTACCACATTCACCGGAACAACCGCAAGTTTTACAAGCGGTAACGTCATCACGTTTAGCGGTGGTACCTGCACTATTACTTCGGGCGTGTTCGCCTCTGGTACGGCAACCAACCCGTCAATTAGTTTTATTGCAGACTCAAATACAGGTCTTTATTCACCCGGCGCAGATCAAGTTGCTATTTCAACTAGTGGCACGGGGCGGTTGTTTGTGGATGCCGGTGGCAATGTCGGTGTTGGTGCGACGCCAGGACGAACCTTTCAAGTAACCAATGGAGCAAATGCCATTGTTTCCGTTAAAAACGGAACTATTGAGGGTGTACTTAATGCCACCACAAGTAATGTCAACATAGGGGCTGCGTCAAACGATTTCTTAACCATTTCAATAAATAGTGCAGAGCGGCTTCGCGTAGATACAAGCGGTCGATTAGGTGTGGGGACTAGCAGCCCTCAAGCTCAGTTGCATGTATTGGATTCCATTAAAGTCAGCAGTTCGTCTCAATCTCAAGGCAGCTTAATGCTTGGTGATGGGGGCTCAACTTCTTTCAATGTTGGTATTGCCCGCTGGAATGGAACTACTAATGCTGCAGGTGCTGGTGGCATCGGTTATTTTTCCCAAGGTTCCAGCAACGTTGGCGGGCATTATTTCTATACAGGTGATGCTGTTGCCGGATCTCAAACCGAACGCCTCCGTATTGACAGCTCCGGCCGCGTGGGTATTGGAACAAGTAATCCTGGTTGCAAAGTTGATATCCTTGCCGAAAGTAATACATCACTATCTCCTACCATACGTGTTAATAGCAACAACGTTGCAGTTAACACAGCGCTTGCGTATGACGGCCTTATTTGCAATTCGCAATTAACAATTGGAAATACAACAACCAATCCACTTATTTTTAATACCAACAGCACCGAACGCCTCCGCATCGACAGCTCCGGCAACGTGGGGATTGGTACAACTAGCCCCCAAGCGTATTCTGGTTTCACCGTTCTGACTGTAGATAATGCAACAAACGGTGGCGTTGTATCTGTTCGCAAGAACGGGACAGCTCTTCTGAACTTGTATACAGCAACAGGCTTTGGCGTCATTGAGGGCGTTGGCACTGGCACGGGATTAACTTTCGTTGCCAACAACGCAGAACGCCTCCGCATCGACAGCTCCGGCAGGCTGTTGGTTGGCACGTCTACTGTTTCTGGCAGTGTAGGTGCAGCGCCTTATGCAAAAATACAAGTCGAAGGAAATACATTCGGAGCAAACGGTCCTGGCTCAATAGCAATACGAACCGACAAGGCAACGACGAGTATTGTCGCCGGCAATGAGATTGGTCAGATTGCATTTGCGGCGTCTGGTAGCAACGGCGAATTTGCCCGAATTGACTGTATTGCCGATGCAAACGCTGGATCCAGCGACTATCCCGGCCGCCTGGTCTTCAGTACCACCGCCGATGGAGCGAGCAGCCCGACGGAGCGGATGAGGATTACGAGTGGTGGCTATATAAAGGCTAGTAATACTGGGTCGTACACCGATTCTGGTGGAGGAAGCCGCGCAACAAACGCGCAACATTTTTTTAGTAGTGATCAAAACGGATTAACAATACAAGCAACTAATACAAATATAAACACTGCTGTTGAAGGATTTACGTCCGATTTTGCTACTGGTGCAACTGGTAATCATTTTATTGGAGCTATTAATCTAGTTAGAGTATTTATTGTTGCTGCAAATGGAAACGTTACAAATACCAATAATAGTTACGGTGCGATTTCTGACGTTAAATTAAAAGCAAACATTGTTGATGCCAACTCCCAGTGGGATGATTTAAAAGCACTTCAAGTTCGTAACTACAATTTAAAAGAAGGCCAGACACACACGCAGATCGGCCTTATTGCCCAAGAAGCCGAGCTTGTTTCACCTGGCTTAGTTAGCGAGTCACCCGACCTTGACGCAGAAGGAAACGAACTGGGCACCGTCACCAAGTCGGTCAACTACTCGGTGCTCTACATGAAGGCAGTCAAGGCGCTGCAGGAAGCAATGGCGCGCATCGAAACCCTTGAGGCCAAAGTTGCAGCCCTTGAGGGCGCGTAGTCCTATTAATTATCCCCCTGGTAAAATAAAAGAAAACTATTTGTTATGGCTAACACTGTTTGGGATATTGCCAACATGGAACGTCATCTTCCCGATGGCGAAACTTGTCCTGATGGCGCCATCTACACTGTCCATTGGACTGCATCCCTGGAAGAAGACGGCGAAACAGCAGGTGCATACGGCAGCATTGGCCTTGGCAATCCCGACCCCGACTCCTTTGTTCCTTTTAATCAACTGACCAAAGAAGAAGTTGTTGGTTGGGTGCTGTCGGCACTTGGTGTTGATCAAGTTGTTTCTATTGAAGAATCGCTTCACAACCAAATCCAGCAAAAACTTCATCCCACTTCCGCAGTTGGTGTTCCCTGGTAATTAGTTGCTATACTTTTTAAAGTCATTTGTTTAACATGGCCTGCAAAAAGTCTGATCTTATTTCTGCAATTAATTCCTTCGGTTCTGCCCGTGCTACCGGCGACGGCAACCTCATTGCTTTTGCTGGTAACTTAATTGGTCAACTCCTGGATACCCTTGAGTTTGAGCCCGAAACACCCGAAGAAACCACTGAGACTGAAGTCGTAGAGTGATTTGGTACACCTGATTTAGAGTTAATAAAAAGCTCTAGGTCGATGTCCATAAAACTTGTTGAAGCGGCTCGGTACTTCAAAGAACAACCCCATCAAATTGATGCGTGGAATTGGCTCCAGGCTCAGATACCCTCTGAGACCCTGGAGTCTTTTGCTATCAAATACCGCACAGCGCCAAAACCTGTGGAAACCTACCCCAATACTTGGGAAGGCGTGATGAAAGCAGGTAAGGACGCTGGTGCAAAATACCCTGAATGCGTTGCAGCCCAATGGGCACTTGAATCAAATTGGGGTAAAGACACCTCAGGTACTCATAATTACTACGGCCTCAAGGGGTCTGGCACTACGGTCAACACCCAAGAATTCATCAACGGTCAATGGGTAACAATTAAAGCTGGATTCATTGATTTCCCCGACCTTTACACCTGCACTTGTTACTTAGTTGACCGTTGGTACAAAGACTACGGCACATACAAAGGTGTAAACCGTGCAACAAGTAGAAACAACTGCGCACAGTTATTAGTCACCGAAGGATACGCTACAGATCCTGGCTACAGCACCAAGTTGATCCAGATCATGGATAAGCAACTTGGCACACCAGGGGGCAATACTGCTGACGCAACTACATCTAAAACACTGGCTGTACCTTACTTTTATCAGCTTGACAATCAGTCTGGCACGGGATATCGCGAGTGTTTTTCTTCGAGTTGTGCCATGGTCGCAGCTTATTACAACTTGGTAAAATCGGATGACGAATACAATAAAATCCGCGCCAAATACGGAGACACGACTAACAAAGATGCTCAGCTCGCAGCCCTGCGTTCCCTGGGACTTAAGGCAACATTTATCACCAACGGCAATGCTGCCCTACTAGAAAATGAAATTCGCAACGGCAGGCCAGTAGCTGTTGGCTGGTTGCACCAAGGGAACATCAACTACCCAACTGGTGGTGGACATTGGACTTGCTGTATCGGGTTTACGCCAGATACATTTGTACACAACGATCCGCAAGGAGAAGCTGATATGTTAAACGGTGGTTATGTCAGTAATTCTGCCGCGCGTGGTAAAGGCGTAAAATACAGCAGGAAAAATTGGTTGCGCCGCTGGGAATGCGACGGTAATAATACAGGCTGGGCAATTCTTGTATCAAAGTGAAACGTAATAAAGATTTAAAGATTCGCGTCAATATTTGTTGGGAGGTTGGCGACGAAAAAAAGTGCGCAACCCTCAGTAAAGAAGAGGCTTACGCAACAAGAAAATGGGTTGAAGACAACAATGGTGTCGTATTTTGGAGTCAGGTGTTACCTGATTGATCAGCGTTGCTTGGCGCGACCGATCACTAAACCGCCAATTTCAATCAAGCGGTAAACTTTACGCAAGAACTGGTCGTCTTTAGGCGTCGGGGTCAAAGCGCAAATAGCGGAACATGCCGCGTGAATGGCAAGAGCCACTTCAAGGTACTGGTTAAGGTGTTCCATAGGTTTATCCTGTTTCTTTTATTCTAATTTACTTACAGTATAAAAAATATTTGAATTCGGCATTAGCAACCCACGCTTTATCTTCATGTTTTGTAAACCATTTTTGCCAGATTTTAAACTGTTTATCGGAAACGCATGATTCACATACAAATGTAAGGAGATCGTTTTTGGGAATGACCTTAACCCAGCTACGAAGCTGACGAACGGCAATAGCTTGAGTACGTGGACCTACCTTGCCTGTTAAGGTTTTGTTTAATTGAGCCGCTCGTTTATTGTTTCTTTTACTTAGCCAATCATTTAATTGTCTTTTTGATTTGCTTACCGCAAGTGACACTAGCCATACGTAGCTTTTACCAGTTTTGTACCAGGGCAGAAGCCGCATTTTTAAATACTGCCCATCTTCTAGGTAGATGGTTAAAATTTGCTTGCGGCGTTTAGTCTTCATAGATGCGGCACTCGCGCGCCCATGGGTTGTCCTGGCAATAAGCAGCAAATGCTTTGGTAGGATTGTGTTTTTTCTTTAGTAGATGCAAGATAAATTTAAACATATTGTTACGGGCGGTCGATAAGAGGGAGGAAAATTTCAGGTAGATGTGCATCTGGATTTCTTTCGCGTTTCCATGCATCGGACCATTCCGTTAACGAATGTTCATGTTCTACATCCATAGTGTAGCTGTCACTTGGCTCTAATTCAAATTTGTCGTCAGTTTCTGGTGACACAAACCCAATAAACCAAGTTGAAGTGGTTGGTATTGTTACGGTTACACCACTGTCAATAAATGCCGCGCTAAATGTATACGCGTTAAAACCTACTGGTATTGAGTAATTAACGTTAAAGCTTGGGCCGATGACAATTGTATTGGAAAAGTCAAGCGTTGTTTCGGCAACCAAGAAACTTCCATCTAGATCTTCCAGCAGGATAAAGGAGTCAAGCGCAGGAAATTCAACAACTAACCCCAAGGTGTAATCAAGCGGTTCATTCCTGGTACTGGAAACACAGATTAAATAACTGCCTGCCTCCAAAACAAAATACAGGTCATTACCTTTATTTACCGTATACGAATTGAAGTTATTTGCCAGATCAGATCCGGCGCCCATTACGTGACCAATGTAAGGATAAAAAATTTCACTACCATTTACCGAAGTAGAAACACTATCGGCTTGAAAGATCATACGTCCTTCAATTGGATTTTTGTTTAAATCAAAAGCAGATACTTCAATATAGTTTGGGCGCGGGCCGCCTTTGCGAGTAATGATCCAGGCAGGGCTTGTGATATTGACCTGGAACCAATGGTTCATGGTCCCGCCACCAAAACCACCATTTGAATATTGGTTTGTATCTGCACGACCTACAACTTTATTCTCAGGGCCCAAGGAACCATGCAGCTCTCGCAACGATGTTTCACTAAAGGTTCCAAGGACTAAAGGGTTTTCTTTTGTTCGTTGGCGTTGAGAAGTGGTAGATGAATAACGTGCCATTATTTATTGTTACCTTATCTTTCTATTTTACTCTTCGGTTTCTTTTAGTAACTCCGGCTTAGTAATTGAGAATTTGTATTGCTTTTTGAGAAACATGCCAAGGGTTCCAGCTTCTTGTTGTTGTGCGTAGAACACAAGTTTGTTGGCCTTGAATTCGGTTTCAAAAGGAGCGATAACTTGAGGTGCTGTGGTGCGATTAAAGCTTGACACCATGTGCAATGGATTAAAGCATTGTTTGTTTCCACATGTTCGAGTGACGCTAAGCGTACCCACATCGCCCCAGGCGCATTGATACACCGCCTTGTGCAGTGTCACGTTTTCAGCAGCCTGTTTGCTGTACGCAGCCCGATAAGAGGGCATGCACACGCGTTTCAGTTCCTTGTGCGTTGACCTTTTGGGCGGCCAGCAGTCATTAGTATTGCCTATCTCAATTGAGTCCCAGATTGTGGCGTACTTGTGTTTGTAGCGAGCATCAAGGTAGTTGAGGTCAAAGCCACAGATGTTTGAAACAATTTTGTGGACGCACTCATAGCACCAATGTTGGTCTTGCCTGCGAATGGTGTGACCATGTGCGCAGGGGTAGCCGACGTAGTAGCCAGCTTGCTCCAGGTCATCCTCCGATAGCTTGGTTAAGTCTCCTAAGTATTGAAAGGAGACTACCGCTTCAATTACCTTCGCCATTTTGAGGATTGGTGTTGGGGTTGAAATCTGAGCGTGTGGCGCGTGGCTTGGCGGCTTTTGGTTTCTTCCTGGCAAAAAGGAAAAGAAGTTTCCGGTTGTCCTTCTCTGGGTTGTCATCACCATGAATGACATCCATGTTGCCGGGGTCCTTGCCCGTGCGTAGGTAGTACACGATGCGGTGAGCGTGGAATTGGTCGCCGTTCATGCGAATGACGTAGTACTGACCAGTGCCGTTCCACTTACCAGCCATGTCACCAGCCTTGTGGCGACCCGTTGTTTCCCGCCATTCCAGGGCACTGGGGTACTTGAGGGACAACTTGAGCTTGGCTCTGAGGTACCAGAGGGGTAGGAGAGGTTTGTACGCCCTTGGCATGGACTCCATAATCGGATAACCAATCATACATGCCGTGATTGGGTCCGTCAAGGAGCAGGGAGAGATGGGTGGAAAAACCGACTATACCCCTATTTTATCTTTTATATAACCAGCATTACATTTTGGTCCATTTTGTAATGATGCTTCGTCTAGGTGCTCTGTATAATCGGAATCTCATCCCTGTCTCAGAGCTGTCTCACTGAGCAGGTACAATCGGAAAACATTACACTTTTGCCCAAAATGTAATGCTGGCCATATAAGGGTTGAAACGGGGGTATAGTCGGAAAAACCACCCACCCTTTGCCCCTCCAGCCACCCTTATCCGGAGTGAGTACGGATAAGGACACCATCCCCTGGTACAAACCAACCACTTTTCTTGTGTTTGCCAGTCTCATTACCCAATAAAAAGGCCCCCGCTTGTGCAGGGGCTCTTGTCTCACCAATATCAACTTACTTGCCCAGGCGTTTCTTCTTGCGTTTATGGCGAGGGGTTGGGGCCTCCACTACAAGAGTTTTTTCCGCATCATGGGCATCGCCGTAGGAACCATCCAGCACCTCCTGGAACAGCCCTGCAAACTGAGGTGCGATGTTGTCCCAGTCGTAGCAGGGGGAGGTGGCACGCTCGTAGCAGAGGCGTGCAGTCTCATCAAGCTTCTCACGATTCTCATAGAGATCCGTCAAGATTTCGGCAAGGTGCTCAGAGGAGGGACAGGGCATTTCCCGTGCGTAGTTCGTATCTACATCCACGTGGTCACAACGGATCAGGCGGCCAGCACCCTCAAAGATCTCTTTGGTACTGGTGTGGTCAGGCACCACCTGAGCAACCCGGCAGCCCGCATGTTCATGGTTGACCAACCCGTGGCCCTCACCCTTGCAAGTGTTGACGCCTACATCAGCTGCGTTGTAGATCGCATTCAGGAAATCCACCTCCACATTCGGCGGCCCTTCTGTTTGCGCCGTAAGGATGATGCGTCCGTTGGGGTCCAGCCCTTCCCGGTTCATTGCCCTGGCAAACAGTGGCATCAAGTCCCAACCTTGATCTTTGAGCCCCATGTGTAGATACAGTTGCGTATCCGGCTTGTCCTTTGCAAACTTGGCAAAAGCCTCAATCGTAATGTCGATGCGTTTACGGAACTGGTTACGGTTACCGTTGAACACCACAAAGATGTCATCCGACAGGCCCAGACGCTTACGGGCCTCACTCTTATCCATGGGATAGAACTGACCTTTGGTGATACCGTGAGGAATCACAGCGATGGGCTTCTGGTAGCCAGCAGCCACCACCTCTTTTGCGCCAAATTCCGTATAACAGATAGAGGCATCCCAATCATTCATGGTGTCAAGGATGCACCCAGTCCAGCCGTAGCTGTCCATGGGGTAGTAGCCAACAAACTTGAAGGCGCCGGTCTGGTGAATGTCCTGGATCTGACGATACAACTCATTCAGAATCCACAGATCATTCATGATGAAGATGAGATCCGGCTTCTCTTTCTCCACGATCTCTCGAATGCGTTGCTCACCAAAGGGTGCGGTCTGGTGACGAGTAGACGAGGGATAAATCAGGTACTTATCACAGAGCTGATGTGGGTCGCCCCACCAGTTATTACCGAGCACTACAACTTCATACTCATCACAGATGCGCTCAAGCACATTTTCCGTGACACGAGCAAACCCGGTCTTGGCGATGATGTCACCGGACCAAAGCAGTTTAGGTTTCTTGGTCATTTAATAGAGAACGTCTTGCTCAACTATACAGAAGCGCAAGGAGTTGTTGATCGCACTAGTTCTTTTTCTTCCGCTGTTTTAGCTTTGAGTTTTGCTTTTAAAAACTCAGCTGCTCGATGCGTTTGCGTTGTATCACCACAGGTATACAAATCGATGGCACAGTATCCAATCTCTGGCCACGTATGGATACTTGCATGAGATTCTGCTAGTAGTGCAAGCAGCGTTACGCCTTGCGGCTCAAATTTTTCACCAATGATCCGCAGGATATTGGCTTTAGCCATGACCAAAGAAGCCTCAAGCAATCGCTGAAGCTCCTCATAGTCATTTAAAACCTCTGGGTCACAACCGTAGAGATCTAAGATTAAGTGGCGGCCGTTGCTCACATTTCTTCTGCAGCAACTTCCATTGTCTCATTAGTAGGTGTATCTAGGGTGGATCCGTAGAAATCCCGATACTTTTCACGGTCGGAAGACACTTCCACAATCGACGGGTATGCCTCATACTTTTGATTAGACTCCCGTACGGCGGCATTAAATACCCGCATACCTTTGGTGTTCTTGGTGGCATAGACATTCAGCTTGAGCTGGTGCTTGCAGATGTCAAGGAACAGTGGTTCAAACCGACCGCGTGACATGATACCAACATTGCAGCTACGGCAAAACTCCGCATAACTTGCATACATCCATTGGTTCCAGTTCATGTACGCACCTGAGCTTCCACCCGGCAGCGGCTTACAGAAACCAACAGGAGCAGATGCACCTGGGTCAAATACAACCTTGTGATCCAACCAATCCAGCAACGGGTTGGAACGCAGGCTTTGCTGCTTCTCATACCGCTGGAAGAAATCA
>Ga0129336_10001134_pt1 | contig 15970 bp, 11 predicted proteins | sample CPB6_02_DNA_FD_96878 | JGI IMG/M metagenome (GOLD analysis project Ga0129336, IMG submission 96878) | Freshwater to marine salinity gradient microbial communities from Chesapeake Bay, USA - CPBay_Sum_0.6_0.2_DNA | ecosystem: Environmental > Aquatic > Marine > Coastal | place: USA: Chesapeake...
ACCCTCTGATTCTAGGAAGATTTAATTCCTTAATATACAACCAAGATTTGGTGGTCACAGATACGTAACAGATATTTCTATTTGGAAATCTTTGCGCTTCAACGCCCATATCCGCCATCCAATTTCCAATCAAGTCTTCTTCATCCTGACTCCAATTGTAGGAGCTTGAATTTCTTTGATTGAATGCAAACTCTTTAGATTTTGCTAAACAGGCAGATACGACCTCTTTGCCACCAGCTCCTATTCGACCATCTTTGGTCTTAAATTGTCCCGCATAAAATACTTCAAAATGGTGAGGGGATAGGCAAGAAACCGGATAAAGTTTTTTCAAAGATTGTAATGGAATCGTTGGACTAGATTTCAAGGTCGCTGAATAGCATCCTGGCTTTGCCCACATATAAAAAATTGGTTTGTTCTCGAGGTACGCGGATGCGTGTTGGCCTGAAAATATAAAATTGGTTAAAAGAGAAACCACCAAAACCCAGGATGATTTTTTAAAAGACATCTTAGAAAAAATCAAATTTTTATTTGTAGTAGACGATTATCAGTGCCTAAAACATCGACCAAACGATTGCTCCTAGTATGAATCCGAACACAGTGCCTAGGATTCCCACAGTTAGTGCGACATTTGCAAGTTTTTCATTTTTTGTTTTTGCAATCACCGCCAAAATAATTGATGCAGGTCCAAATAGAATTGGGAAAAATAAAAAAGAAATACCGCCAAATATTATTGCGAGTATTGAGAAAGTAGTACTACTTGATTGGCCAGATGAAGCACCTGAAGAAAGTTCACTAGACATAGTCTCTCCTATCACTTGACTTGTCATAAACTACCATCATAACTTAAAAAAATATAGGAATTTCTCAATAAAACATTCTAGATTATTTAATTAAATCAATTGATTTCCCTAAAAATAGGCTTTGTGTATTATTGTTGCTGTTTTTGTGCGGCAATTCTTTCGAGCACAGCAAGTTTTTTTCTGAGATCTGAAATCTCTTTTTCGGTAACTTTTCCATCAGCAGTCATTTTATCTACTTCATGAATTATTTCATCTAACTGCTTAATTTTATCAATTCTTTTTCTATTTTCAGCCCTTGCTTCATCCATTGCATTTAAAACTATTCCTATCAGGACGTTTAGAACAGTGAAGACTATAATAAAAATATATGAGAGGTAAAAAGGTAATGCCCAGGGGCTAACAATAGTCGCCTCTTCCAAGTAAGCAGGAAAGTTCTCTAAAGTTAATAAAATAAATAATGTAGTAAGTGCAATCGATATATTTCCCCAATGATTAGGTAGGTCATCGCCAAACATATATACGCCTGCCATGCCATATATAAAAAGTGCAAGAAAGATCAAAACACCCATACTAAGCAAAGGAGGTAGAGATTTTACGATTGAAGATGTTAAAATCTTTACTTCAGGCAAGAATCTAAAAATTCTTATTAATCTTAGTAACCTGAGCAGTCTTAACACTATTAATTGACCTGCAAATATTGGTGATAAGGCAATAATACAGAAATCAAATATATTCCAGGATCGCTTAAAAAATTCCCAAGGCTTAGTTCCATAAGAAATTAATCTTAAAATTAATTCAATGATATAAATGTAAAATGCAAAACTATCCAGTTGTTCGTAAAAATCTTTAGTGCCGGGATCTGCGCCAGGCATAGTAAGCAATGCCAAGGAAATGGCATTTACTAAAATTACAAAAGCAATGAAAAGTTCAAAAGGACTGCTGTATACAATCCTTGACAACCACCTAATTCGATATTTTGGAAGCTCTAGTATTTCTCCGTAAGCCTTTACTGTTTTGATGGTCTTTGCTCCCATTACCTAATTTCTTGAAAATTATAACTTTGTATTACTTAACGTGGCAAGAGTTACTCGGCCGCTCCAATTTCCGTAAGCATCTGCTGCTTCTGCGATTATTTTTAGACTCCCGCTAGGTGCGTCAGAAGGAATAACAAAATTACAGACCCAGGTCCCATTTTTTACATCTCCGCTTTGGAGTTGTGCTTGAAGTAATACCCAATGTGTACTCTCTGCGGTATTCCATAGGCCACAGTGCGAACCTGTACCACCTACTTTGGCAGGTGACACTCCAGTTGCGTCAGAAACCTGAAACTGAACCGTCATGTTTTGCCCAGTTTTTGTTGTCATTGATGAAATATAGGCAGAACCAATATTTATTACGGGTGCTGCTGAATCGGCCGGAGCAAGTGTTGTAACAGTTAGTGGAGCTGAGACGCGTGTTTGTCCAGCGGAGTCTGTGGCAACAAGGTAAACGTTATATGTAGTTGATCCACTTAGTCCGGTGATGTAAGTTTGATTTGAACCCGTAGGAATGTTACTAACTATTGAACCAGAGGTTGTCTGTGTGCGAATAGTCCAAGTGTAATTACTTGGCGAGGCACTTATAGTCCCAAAATTAAAACCATTTAAAACTATTTGATCTACATAATTGATTCCAATTGTGGTTGGAGTTGGCATGGAGCTAATAGCAGAAACTGAAGCTCCTGCGATAGTAAATGATGCGATTTCTCCAGTGGTTGTTTTATTTAAATTATTATCATTACAGAATCCTCGGACCGAATAACTGCCAGGATTATTTGAACTATTCATTACTATGTCCACAGTATAAATACCAGTTGAAGGATTTAAAGTACTTACATTATTTGTCACTACATCTATGCCATTTACGTTATATACGGTTGCTCCACAGCCTCTAACACCAGCAGAATCTACAGCTTTCATACTTACGGTGATTGTTTGTCCAGATGAGATTGAGGTAGGAGTTACTGTTAGATTTGAAATCACTGGTCCTGAACTATCTGCAGTTGTTGAAACATTTACTGATTTCGTGAATTGCACTCCATTGTTAACCAAATCAATTTTTACAGTGAAAGTACTTCCCGGTGCAGGTGATGCCAATTCTGAGAATCCAAAGAAACCACCACTTGCGCAATTTTTTACAGATGTAGTTGGCAAGGCCACGCTTTCAGATGTGTATCCACCACCAGCTCTTGGTACCTGTCTGCCATACCAAGTGGATGCACCTGTAAACCAAATATCAGAAGATGGTGATATTGCGCAAAATTCTAAACGAAGCAGAGCAGCATCATTTCTTGCAACACGTATATCTAGTCCAGTTATATTGGTGCACAGGCTATTTCTACTGTTTGCAGACAAGGTGCAATCTACATTTGAAGCTGTTATTGTGAAAGTGCCAATAGTTAACCAACTACTTGCATTTCCAGCAGCATCACGTGCCATCGCTTGAATTTGGTAAACATCTCCAATATTTGGTCCGCTCACTGCAGTAGCTAAATTTGCTATGTACCCACCATCATTTGCTGATCCAACTTGGAATGTGCCACTTACTGTAGAGACGGCCACATTTTGTGGGTTTACCAATCGAGCTTGGGTTGAAACAATTCCAATATTGTCTCTAGCAACAAATCTGACAGCGACATTTGAGCCGGCCGGTCCTGAGGTTGGAATAATTGGGGCATAGCCTGTGTAACTAGATGATGCATTAACAATTACCGGCGCTGATGCATCCAATGGGGCAGAGCAATATCTAAAGTGAGTTGTAATTAGAGCAGTTGCATTGGCTGTTAAGTTGGTACGTTCATAAGAACCACTCGCGCATACAACTGGAAGAGCAGGAGCAGTACCAGGATTGCAGCCAGAACCAGTGCAAGTCGATGAGGTGATTGGTCCACCAGGTGCTGAGCTTGCCTCGATCAAACGTTTATCTGAAATGAAGTATTGCATAACAGTATTTGATAAAGATCCAGTACATGACTGGCCACAAACATAGAGGGCTGATGATAAGCCAATTGTTGTAAATCTTAAAGAATCTGAGGTACGGCTAACACCAGCACCAGTTCTTGGTGAAACTGTAATGTCGGCTAAGTAGGTGGTATTCGCTGATAAACCAGTGCACTCATATGCCTGACCTGGCACGACTTCAAGATTTCTACAGCTTGGCGCATTCATCAAATTCAAAGTCGCCTTCATTGTGCTTGAGTTATATCCAGTAATTAATGGAATACGAATTCTGGCAGCGATAGATGTAGTAGAAGGTGTTTGTAAATCTACGGTAGGTGCACTAGATAGTGGAACTTGAATTACAACCGCTGGAATTAAAATGCTAGATGCAGATGAGGTGGATCCGATACTGTTTGTAATGGTGACTACACATGTTAGATGTGCACCACCAAGAGCAGACATATCACTACTATTTAAGGTGTAGTAACTATTTGTAGAAAGAACATTTCCTTCGATAAATTTAGAGCCTGCTGCAGAGGTCTTGCCCCATTGATATGTGGTTGACACACCCCAAGAATTATTTGATGAAGCGGAGCAGTACGCGGTTTTACCTGCATCTGCTGTACCGGAAATTGATGCTGTTACAGATGGTGCAGCCGGTAAATCCTCAAAGCTGCTATAACTAGATGCAATTCGAGATATCTCACCACCGGAGTTAGTTAAAGTCACCCGGCATGCCAGCGCTTTACCGGCTGCCTGCCTTGCGAGATCTGTAGTTATTGAGATTTTATTTCCAGCAAATCCGGGGATCGCAGTGAAGAAGCCTGAGTTTGAGGTATGGCCCCATTCTATTTTTGTGGTTTCAACATCGCCATAGGATGAGTAGGAGCAGGAAGCTGTGCTTCCCAGCGATAAAGAGTAGGCACTAACTGACACATAACTTAGTGAGGGGATTGCTGGTGTAGTTATAAATTTGCTGGCAGTAAAGTGAGCTTCAAATCCATCTCTAACTCCAGTTACTTGGCAAATTAAGTACCGTCCATTTTCATCTTTTAGTATTGAAGAATCTAATGTCAAAGTATTGCCACTACCCACCTGCCTGCCATTTACTGGAACTGATGGAAGTGAGTTAGCAGCGGTAAACCAAGTTACGCGCTCACTATCAACTGGGGTGCGCCAGTTCCAACCTTCACACCTTGCTGTCATTCCACTCTTCAAAGTTGCATTGCCATTTAGTCCAGAAATAATTGGGGCTGAAGCTAATGTGGCCGATCCCGTAATCGAAGTTCGTAATACTCTGCGCACACTTGCGCCCACGGACGCGACAATTACTTCACATCTAAACTCAGAACCGCCATCTGTCGGTAAAACTGTAACCTCAGTTTTAGTTGAACCAACTAAACGAGCTGGTGATAGCCATGAAGTTTGAATTGAAACGGCATTTTTCCAAACTCCAGGAGAACACTTAATAACTTCGCCCGGTTTTGCTTGGCCATTTAATGCTGGCTCAGTTGAGGCTATTGGCGCTGTTCGATTTACAACTACAGATTGAGCCTCAACATCTTTGATTCCGCTTCTGATATCTTTTTCGTAATAACTAACCCTAGAAAATATACTTGGCTTATTTGGTAGACATTTTCTAGCACCCCAACTTGTAACTCCAACAATGACATTTATGCCATTTATTTTGGAAAGTAGTGGGCCACCAGAATCTCCATTACAAGCACCCGACCAAATATTCTCAGATGGAATTTTTCTACCTGCTGCCAACATAGTTGCTGGGTTAAATGCTTTTCCATAACTTTTTACTGCCAGTGCATCTTGCAGGGATAAATCGGAGGTACGCAAGAGGTCAGCGATATTGTCCTCTTGGTCTAACCCCCACCCAAATATCTTTAATCTACTAAATTTATTAATTGATTTTGCAGTGATTGAGCTAGCAAGCGTTGGGAATTCAATGTTTTCAAATCTATCTACTAATTTAAGCAAGCCAATATCATTAGCGTAAGTTTTTGAGTTGTACCTAGGGCTAGTCCAAACCCCACTAACCGCGGTAAATGTGGAGTTGTCATTTAGTGCCTCTGCGCCAACTTTGACAAAGTATGGCGTGGTGAGCGTGGTGCAATGGGCTGCGGTAAGAACCACCTGCGGTCCAATTAAGGTGCCAGTACAAATAAACTCTGCATCCTTGTAATCATTACTTTTTGCCGAGGTCCAAATCGAAACTACATAAGGTGCATCTGATTTTGGATCAGCGACTAAATCACCATTTGTTACCGCATTTGCTACGGAAGTGAAAATTGATGAAATTAAAGTAGTGGCAAGTAAAATGGCAGTAAAACTCCTAGCAGCCGATCTTGTTTTCACTTGCCTCATTACATACTCCTATTTAGTGCAAACTCTTGAAATAAAAGGTATCGAGGGTTAGACGCCACAGCTTAAGTTTAGGTTCCCGACAATACATTTTCGATCCAAACAGGTAAAGATCTCCCTTTTAGATTGAATCAACTTATGGAACCAATCATTTGAAATTAACGTCTTATAGGTATCTGGGCCAGAACTGACCCAGCAGAAGATATTAAAAGGAGTAGAGATGAAGAAGTTTATGGTTACTGTCCTAGCTTTAGCACTGGGAAGTTTTGTAATCACCCCAACTGCAAATGCATTGGGTACCCCAAAGCCTCAACAAACCATCACCTGGTCCTGGGAGGATGGCGCAGATAAGGGTCATCGCGATTTTTCAGAGGATGACTATGACATTGCATCAGATATGCCAAGTTTGCAGGTAACTGTTACGCCTGCTGGTACAGGACGCCGAATCATTCTTGAGACATATGATGTTTATTTACAAACTTGGTCAGAGGAGCTTTCAACTAGAACAAATGCAGCTGGCGTTGCTAAGTTTCAGGTTGATCCATATTGCACCGATGAGTTTGGTTCAGCACCAGCATGGTGTGATCATGACAAGACTTACCGAATCAGAGTTCTAAAATCTGGCACCCAAAAGGTTGTTGTCTCCAAGCCTTTCGTAGTTTCCTTTATTGCCTCCGAAGAGGGAACTTTCTAACCAAGTAGCTACCAAGAAAACTAGAGCCCCCGTTCACCCTTCCGCGGGGGCTCTTTTATTTGCCCTGCCACTACCCTTTACCCATAACAGCTGGGGGAGGCTGCTTTGAGGTATGAGGGTTTAACTGAAGAGGAGCTAATGCGGCTCTACCAAGATGGTGATCTTGACGCGCTTGGCGCCATGGCAATACTTCTTCTTCCTAAACTTGCAGCGATTGCTCGAGCACGTTTTTCAGATAAGAATTTAGCTGATGAGGCATTGCAGGAGTTTTGGATAAAGATCATTAATAAGGCGGATTCATTTAAACATGATTCGAAGGTTTCAACCTGGGCATATCAAGTAGTAAACAATACTTATTTAGATTTGATTAGGAGGGAGAGCAAGCGGAGTTATTTGAATGAAGAAATTTCTTTAGTTGAAAGTAAGGCAGATGATGCAAGAGAGTTTGCCGAGGTAAGTACTAATGAGATGACGGTTAAGGCTGCGCTCTTAAAGATTCCTAAGGACCAAGCTGAGGCGGTGGCGCTGGTTTGGCTGGATGGCTTCTCCATTGAGGAGTCTGCGAAGATCCTGGGGATTCCGGCAAATACAGTCAAAAGTCGGATTAGCCGGGGTAAAGCGGCGCTCGCTGAGGTTTTGCGGGAGCTTGATCCAAGGGCTGGGAACCAAAAATATGTTTAAACCGTCTAACTACTTGGAGGTCAAAAATGACGAAAAAAGATGATTTCGTAGAAGATCTATTTCGCGACCTTCCAAAGAGTAATCAAATGAGTGAGATTGAGTTAAAACGACATGAAAAGTTGATCCTCCAACGCATAGAAGAGATGAAGTTAGAACGAGTTAAAAAACACTCCTCTATTTATGGACGTTTTCAAAAGCAATTTCAACTTGCAGCAGCATTCCTAGTGGCTGTTGCTGGAATTGGTTTTGTTATCAACCAGAGCTCGACAACTGGTAAATCCGAGCTGGAGATTGCAATTTCAAAGCCATCTCCAGCCGATGAAAATGAGAATAAATCACCCTCTAATAATTCAGGAGAAATTGAAAAACCAACTAAATCTGTTGGTGGTAGTGATCAATTCGAAGTGACTGATCCAGCCAAAAATAAATATTTATTTTCAACTGGACTAGATTACGAAACCCAACTATCTGAGATTAAATCCATAATCAAATTAAGCCCAACTCCAGTTGAAATTTCAAAAATTGCAGCAGCATATGGCAAATGTGCTATTGAGTTGGGTATAAATGAACAGCTTCAGGCAATCGATAAAGGCAGCTATCAAGGTGAGGAAGTGCTTGCTTTTTTCTACGAAGGCTCTAGTGCAAACTCCAATATTTGGATAGTCTCTAAGAGCTGTAAAAAAATTGCAAAAATTTAGGAGATTTTATGGGCACTATCATTAAAGAAAAAGTTATTCCAACTTCGGCAGAAAAATTTTGGTACATCCTGCAATGTATTTCATTTGGTTATGGTTATTTAGCTAAGGTGCCTAAAAAGAAAGCGCTAACTGAAGCTGGGATGGGTAAGTTAACCAAAGCCGAATCAGTTTGGTATATCTTGCAATGTATTTCTTTTGGATACGGTTACTTTGGCAAGATTCCAACAAAAAAAGCCCTATCTGAATTAAGTGCCTGCAAATTAACGGCAGCTGAAAGTTTTTGGTATGTACTTTCTTGGGTATTTTTTGGTTCTGGATACTTTTCAAAGGTTATTATCAAAAAAGCTTTTAATGACATTCAAGCGGTCACCTTAAAGCCTGCTGAGAGTTTTTGGTACCTATTGCAATGCATTTTGTTAGGTGCAGGATATTTCAGCAAAGTAATTATCAAAAGAGCTTTAAGTCAAGTATGAAAAAACTGATTTTTACAATTTCAATTTTAGTTTCATGTGGATTAATCAGCGGTTGTTCTCAATCGGAAATTGATAATGCAAGCTCCATAATTGAAAATTTATCTGATTTTGATCTGGAGACTCCTGGTGTGAGTGTGGTGAAAAACGGATCATTAAATGAATGTTCACATACCACTTTGGGAGAGATGGCCAATGCCTATATGTCTAATCCAAATTGGAGTGATTTCATTGCCGACTCGGGTGGAACAGTTGTTGAACTCAGTGGCGGTATTACCTATAGCGGTATGGAAGTTACTGCACTAATTCAATTTGATGTCTATGGGACAGCATTTGAAGCCAGTTACCTTGGCTTTAATGGGGTTGACCAAAACCAGTTTATGCTAAACACACTATTAACGAAGATGTGCCAAGCTGTTTAATCCCAGTTGACATAAAAATGCGGAATTTAATGAACATGTATTGTAAAACCTCAACTCATGTGTAAGTATTTAGTGAGAAAAATCTGAGAATGGAGAAGAAGTGAGCCTGCCACCCCTACCGCCATCAAGTGGAAATTTTTCATTTAATCAACCATTGACCACACCCAACTACCCTCGTAGGCCACAGGTTTGGGTACCGCCCGTAATAATTTTTGGCGCCTTTGCTGCAGGGTATGCAATCCCTTGGGATTTGGGTCAAGATCCAAGTCGAGTGTTTTTACGGGTGATTTTCCCTTTGTTAATTTCAGCTCTTCTATGCGGGATTGCAGGATTTTATAGTTATAGAACCGTGCCAGGTTGGCGAACCTGGACTTGGGTGGCTTTAGCATCGATGGCACTTAATGGGATTCAATTCTTAGTTATACCGGCCATGCAAATGCCCGTGGCTGTAAGCATAATAATTTGGATTTCGACAATTGGACTTTTGATCTGTGGAATTTTAGGTCAAGAGAAAAACTCTCCCTTATATAAGCAACCCAATAATCCAAATCCAGGATTTAAATTGTGACGGAATTTCCACCAAAGTCTGGCAATATTTTTGGCAGCAGCAATCCAGCGCCAAGAATTACCCAGCCAATTGGAGAACCAAAAAAAGCTTCGCTCCTGCCCATAATTTTGGCAGTTACTTTAATAATTTTAAGTATTTTTATTACTTTGATGGCCGGAACATCTGGGCAGAATTTATCAATTTACCTTGTAGGGTATTTAGCCACACCTCTAGCCGTTGGACTTTGCATGGGGTGGGACAGTATTGATCAACGAAAAAAGACAAAATCTGACCCTTGGTTTATTGCCAAATCAAAATACTCACTTATATTGCGAATTCTTACGGGAATTTCTTTCTTGGTGGCCCTACCTCACATAAATTCAATCGCAAGAATTTTATCAACGTTATTAGCTGAGCGATTTGGCTCCTAGATGGTTAAGAAATTATTTGTATCGCTCTTTTCCTTCTCCTTAACTTTCGGAGTGTTAGTAGGCCACTCTCAAGCAGGCTCGTCAACTGAACTTTCGACAGTTGGAAAGAGAGCTTTTGATGATTTAGCAAGATGTTTAAACTCAAAAGATGCACTAGATGTTTTTTACTTAATAGATGAGTCCGCAAGTTTAAAAGATACAGATAGTGAAAATAAGCGTGCTGAGATCTTAAAATCTAGCTTGATCCAATTAAGTACCCTTCGAGAAGGCCTTAAAGTGCAATATGCGGTTGGTTTTTTTGGGGATAAGTACAAGACTTGGAAAAATTGGTCCTCGGTAGATCCCAAGTCAATAGAAAGTGCAGCCACAGATTTAGAACGCAAAGTTAGCGAAAGCAATAATGGTCAAAGCACCAATTGGCAGCTTGGAGTTGAGAGTGCAGCCACTGAGCTTAGTAACCAGAGAAAAAAAAGAAATGCATGCCAAGCGTTAATTTGGCTCACAGATGGTGGTTTGGATTTATCTACCGGCGCTCCTGGGGAAAAACCAGTGCAAGCAAATCAAAAAAATATCGAGGCTTTTCAATCACTTTGTAACAACACGTCGAATTCCTTGCGCCAAGCAAAGGTGACCGTATTGGGTGTTCTATTAAAGAACGAGAAAGATCTGGCAAGGCAATCAGGCGATCGACGCAAAAACATGGAGCAAGCCATGGACTTACTCCTTCCAATTGTTGAGGGAGCCGGTTCAATTAATTTAGGAACCCCTGAGCAACAAACATGCGGCCAGAATCCCATTCCTGCAAATCATGCCGCTGGAGCACTTCTAGAGGCTGAAGATCCAATTGCACTTGCATTTCAATTCTTAAAATTAGGCTCATATACAGCCGGGGGAACTCGAGGTGAATTATCCGCAGGCAATCCAGCTAATTTCTTAATCGAAGCTGGAATAGCTCGATTTAGAATTATCACCACTTCACCGAATTGGAAATTGACCAGTCCTAAAGGAGAAGTTATTAATGCGGGATCAGATGCCACAGTAATTAAATCTGCTGGAGCAAGCCAAATCACAGTTCCAGTAAAACCTTCGATGTATGGTACTTGGAACTTTGCATTTAAGGACGGTAGCTCAAATGAATTAGTGCTATTTAGTGGCCTTGATTTGAAGTTAGACGAAGGAGAATTAATAGCTGGTATTGCTGGAAAAGTTTCTGGTCAAATTGTTTCTGAATTTTCTGGTCAATCAGTTAATCTCGCTGCATACTCAAGCGCGACCATTTCAGTACAAGAGATTTTAGGTAGCGGTAAGACCAATCCAAAACGTACGGCCGCATTGGTAGGAAATAAGTTTGAACTAGAGAACTTCACTGCTTCACCAAATCAAGGGCAGATAGAACTACGGGTAACTTTGGCAGTATCCACCAAATCAGGCATCGCGCTTGCACCGGTAAGTATTTCAAGAATCTTAGATGTGCGGCTGCCAGATAATTACCCTTCATTAGCTCAATCACCAGTCAGATTCGACACTCCAATCAATGGCAGTAAAGGCATGGCGGAGGGTTCGGCGGTTTTTAATGGACCTAAATCAGGTAATGGAAAAGTATGTATAGTTGATAAACCATCCTATGTAAATGATGTTATTGATAGAACTGATACATACGAATGGATTAAACCTGTCGGGTTGGACTCGGCTGAATGTTTATCACTGTTACAAGGCGAAACCAAGAAAGTTGGTTTTGCAATAAAAAATAGCACACCCGCTGATGCTCAAGTTAAAGCTGAATTACCTGTGGTCTATTACTCAGATTCTGAAGTTGGCAAACAATTCACACTTAATGCTCCACTTGAGTTTGATACCTTAAGACCAAAAACTGGCGAAGGCTTAATTAAAGCTTTACTTCTATTACTTGGAATTGTACTTCCGCTTACTCTCATTTATTTATTGACCTGGGCAACCACAAAAATAGCTCTTGGACAAAATGTTCAGCGCGCCAGCTGGCCTATCAAAGTTGATTCTTTGAAAGGAATTCTCGCATCTGATGGCTCTGCCTTAACGCCTAAACCGGAAGATTACAAGTACATTCCTGATAAACCAGACTCAAGAAGTTACTCTGAAGTTATTGGTGATCTAAGTGCAAAAGTCTCGAAATTAGTATTCCCACCACCTTGGTTTGAAATGAAGGCAAGAGAAGGTGCTCGTTTAGTAACAATGGTCGCACCGCCAGCTTCATTGAATTCAAGATTTGCCCAAGGATCTATTGCGCCAATTCATGGAAACATTGATTCAGTTTGGGCGATTGAGGTTTTGGATAAGGATTTAATGTCCCTTGGTTCATCAACCACCATTCCAGGAAACTTAGTAATTTATAAGCGAAATAACCTTGCTAACAAAAATCAATTTATGGATCGATTTATGAAAGTTTCAACTACGCCGGGTATTTGGAATCAAATAGTTTCTTTAATTCCAAAAGTTGAAGCTGAACTAACAAAAAAACAGAATAAATCTGTGAAAAATGGGTTTAAGAAAAAAGATAAAAGCTCGTCTAATAATCAAATACTTCAATCCAATTCTGAAATTTCATTTACTCCACCCCCACCACCTGGATCAGGTGGATCATTCCCACCCCCACCACCTGGATCAGGCGGATCATTCCCACCCCCACCACCTGGATCAGGCGGATCATTCCCACCCCCACCACCTGGCGGAAAGCGTGTGTAGTAGTGCACACTTCAACCATATTCAAAATCTGAGAGGTAAATAAATGTTAAGACCTTTTTTATTGGTAGGCGTCGGTGGTTCTGGTGGTAAAACTCTGCGAGCCCTTCGCCAGGCTCTCGAATCAGAATTGATTCAACGCGGCTGGCGCGGTGGATGGCCAAAGGCATGGCAGATGTTGCATGTTGATAGCCCAACAAATCAGGATGGTGCAAGTTTTCCAGCTCCATTTTTGCCTTCAGATAATTATCAGGGATTAGTTACAACTGGGACCGCTTATAAACAAGCATATGGAGCTGTGGCGCTACCTGGAAAAATTCCATCTGAATTAATGCCGGATGTGGAAAAACCTTTACCCTCAGCAGAAGAAGTAAAGATTCCTATTGGTCTTGGTGCTGGTCAGTACCGGGCAATTGGAAGAACCATTGTTTTAGCAAAATTATCAGAGGTTAGACAAGCAGCAGCAGCAGCAATTTCTAGAATGAATTCAGCTGAATCTCGCGGACAGTTAGATTCCATTGGAGCTTTGTTCGGCACTAAAGAGGGCGCTGGAGTTACAGACCCAATTGTAATTGTAGTTTCATCTATTGCAGGTGGTTCTGGTGCAGGTCAGTATTTAGATGTAACTGAAGCAATTAAAAGTGCTGCGCCAAGTTCAACATGGGTTCATCAAATTTTTTCAATTCTTTATGCACCTGATGTATTTTCGAAGATTGATGGAAAAGGTGGCGTTGAACCAAATGCGTTAGCAGCTATGAGCGAAGCCATGGCTGGACTTTGGGCTGGATCACCCACTGCAAGCACTGCTGCTCTTTACAAGAGTCAGGGTTTAGTTTCACCTTCGCATGCTATCGAATACAGCGTGGGTCCGGCATTTACTTACGTAGTAGGTAGACAAAATTCAAAAGTAGATTTTGATGATCAACCTGCCGTTTATCTTGCAGTTGCTGCCAGTCTTTCAACTTGGGTGACTGATGACAAAGTTCAAGATGACATGTTGGCATATGCGATTGCAAACCGAGATCAGGAAGCAGTAGATGCAAATCAGCTTCCAGACTTGTCTCGTTTGAAAGTTGAAAATAGACAAGCCCCACCATTTTCTTCTCTTGGTTTTGGCCGCGTGAGCTTAGGTAAAGACAGATTTATGCAGTATGCCCAGGAGCGATTGGCTCGGTCTGCGATAGATCGCATGCTTTATATTCACAAGGCGGAGGATCCTGAGTTCAAAGTAAAAACTCAGGATGAATGGATCTCATTCAAAGCCGATGCTTGCGTACTGGATTTTATTAAAGATCTTAAATTAAATGAAGAAACAGAGCACAGCAACGATGTGATCGATGCGCTGCGACCAATTGAATCAAGGGATCTACTTTACGCATCTTTTACAAACCAAATACTTTCAGATGCGCAGCAAGGATTAGATAAATCTGGTGGTCAATCACTTTCTAGCTGGCATGAAAAATTGATGAATTTTTATCAAGCATATGTTGAGCGAGCGTTAGATGAAGAGACTAATTTAAGGAATGCGAAGGCACGAGCTTGGGTTACTGCTCAATCAACTCATATTTTAAAAGTCGTAGCAAGATATATTTCGCAGCAGGGTTTAAAAGTTACAGTTGAATTGTTGCAACGACTAGAGGTGAAATTAAATGTTGTTGCCGATGAGTTAATTTCAGAGAGCAACACATACAAAAGATATGCAGCAGAAGTTGGAAATTATGTTGGTCAAGAGCTAAGAAAAGCTCAAGGTCAGGAATCCTTACGGCCCGATCACCCTGCAGTCCAAGGCGCTGCCGATCAATGCAAGAACGCTCTAGGTTGGCGAGCTGAGTCTGATTTGCGAGAACTTTCGTCTGAATTGATGAGGGATTTATCAATGAACTACATATCTCCACTTCGAATTGCGGTCTCTGGTGGTGAAAAGGCTTTGCTTACTAGGGCACTTGAACCACAAGAACTTGATGGACGAGACAATGCCTACCAGGGTTGGCCAACCTTTGAGTCTCCATATGTTCCAAAGAGATTTAATCCAGCTCCAAATGAACGCTTAATGATTGATGTTGAACAATTTCCATCCGAATTCGCAGAGCAAATTAGACGTTCGGTAAGAGAAGACCGTCAAGGCAATGCATTTGCAGTTGTAATTGATGAAGTATTAATGGGTTCTCTTGAGCTTACTGAACTTGAAGCGGATAATACTTGGGCATTGTTTGAAGTTATGCAGGAATGGATTCCGGCATCAAAAAGCTCAAGAAAAGATAGCTCTCAAGCTGCACAAAGCGCCCAATTTGATTTTAGCTCTAACCCAAATGTGTATCTGCAACGGGCATTAAAGTGGATGGAACGCAAAGGGACTTCATTTTATGGTTACTTAAACGAAGATATGGCTTCTTACTTGTCTGAAACAAGAAAAGATCGAGGGGAAACTTCTGAACGTATCCGAAAATTTAGGGAGCAATTTGATGCAGCTGTTGCAGCAAGTGAGCCACTGATAAAGCTAAATGCAGGTTTATTGATGACTGTACATGGAAAATCGCTTGGCGAAAGGCGTTCGGTTGTGAGCGCGATTCCTTTCCCTGTTGGCAGTGATCTCTACAAAGCAATCAAGGAAATATTACTTAAATATGACATGTGGATTGATAAAACTTCTGATGGATGGTTCCGCGATAGTAACGCTCAAAATATTGACATTTTCTCTCTGCAAAAATTCCCTTACCAGCCAATGGTTATGGACTCTTTAGTACAACCAATTGCACAACAGTGGTTAGCAAGTAGAAATGAACCAGAAAAACGTGAAGCATTTTTAAAATGGCGCCGGGCTAGAACTCTTCGGGAAAGCACTCCTGCGGCCCCAGAAGTTGCAGCATCAATTCTTCGCGGCTGGTATGTAGCAAAAATTCTTGGCCAACTGGAGGCAAAGACAGATGACATTATGCGGGGCCCAGAAATATCAGTCTGGACTGGACCTGGAAATAAGAAAGCCAACTTTCCTCATCCTCTAATGCACAAAGGCTTTACACCGCCTTTTGATTACCCAGGAACTTTACTGAAATCAATTTCCATAGCAATTATTTTGTGTAATGCAGAGGGCTCGTTAAATCCCTTGGTGTCTTATCACCGATTAATGGATCTTGGTTTTAAGTCTGATGAGATTTGCCCAG